>Ga0209415_10002665_pt1 | contig 33277 bp, 36 predicted proteins | sample PeaSoiSIISIP2007_FD_187696 | JGI IMG/M metagenome (GOLD analysis project Ga0209415, IMG submission 187696) | Peat soil microbial communities from Weissenstadt, Germany - SII-SIP-2007 (SPAdes) (version 2) | ecosystem: Environmental > Terrestrial > Soil > Wetlands > Peat | place: Germany... | reverse complement strand
GTCATGGTCCCATCTCCCTCGCCCTCTACACTAACCTTGTGACGTCGGGTGTCTCATTCATATTGGCAGAGAGGGGCCTCGTTCAGGTAGGAAGCGGCAGTGTCGATGAGGCGATAGCCTGCATGAATGGCGTCAACCACGCACTGTTCACATTCTGCGGCATCGGCTATCTGGAAGACGCCAAAGCCAAGAATGGGCATCGCGACACCATTGTTCAGTCGTACTTGCTCCATACTGCCCTCCACACGTGTGGTCCTACCGCACGGACTCTTTACGCCGACGTCCGGTTGCTGTTCGGGCCCTTGGTGGGATGAGGCGGTTCCACGCCAGCGCCGAGCAGAAAATGCCGGATCTGCACAATGTCCGCCTCGGCTAAGTCCTTGTGCGTCGGCCGGTGCAGCACGACGGACTTATTGTTGACCGTGACGTGTAACGAATCATGTGCGCCGTCGACCGCAGTGCCAAGCGACTGCAGCAAGTGGACGACCGCGCGCCACTCGATATTGTGATTCAACGGGTGCTCGAACAACAACCCCAGGGTGCGCTGATGAGACCCTGCGCGGTGTACGGAATCCATGCTGGTCATACTCCGAGTTCGGGTGGGACGGCGGCATGGGAAGCGCTCTCTCGCATTGTCCGGCTCCCACCTATACATACCTTGTACGAACGGGCGCTGCACCCGCGCGCTGTCGAACTTGGAAACCGCCGGGCCCCGGTAAGCTCCCCTGTCGCGAAGACGTGGACTTTCGAGGTGCTTGACGCGACTGACCCAACGCTGCCGGAGGTGTCACTATGCCGAAGAAGACCATCGAGGAGTCGGTACACGGGTTCATCGCCAGGTTGCACCAACTCCAGAACGTTGACGGCAAATCTTCGATGACGATTGACGAGGCGATGCAGTGGGCAAGCGAGATGCAGCGAGCGTTAGACGCGAGGGCGAAGTAACGTGACTTCGCTTCCTGTCGTCCCAGAATCGGCTACTGGATTGCCCCCACTTCCTCGTGTCGGTCGCGGGTTCGATCCGCAACCTACCGATCTTACACGATCTCCTTGCACATTCCCGGTCAGAGCCTCGTTGACCCACCCGCCGCGGGACCGGTCGCCCGGGCCTAGCCGGTCGTAACCATTGGCGCTACAATCGCGCCAGGGTGCGTTGCTTGGCGACTGCGCCTTTCGCTCAATCACGGGGCTACACGCCGAACCAGCGACCTGCGCGGATACCGTGACTCTCGCTCCTCTCGAGCGTTGTGACCCGAGCATACCATCTCCTCTTCGGGGCCGCCCCAGGACTCGCAGCGATGAAAAACGCTCTCTGGAAGGCAGCAGCCGAGATCGCCTTTATCATCTTCCTCTTCTATTCCAATCTCCTGATGGGGGAATTCACGCGCACCGGGATGGAGCGTGGCAAGACGTTGGCCTGGGCCCTGCGAGACGTATGCACGGGGGCCAATCTCCTCATCGGCGCAGTGGCAGCGGCCATTGGCTACTTCGTGGTCGAGTTCCTGCGGCGGAGCTTGTGACGCCGCTTCCGACAGGCGATCGGTCACGGAGCGCGTAGGCGCGACGATCGGAGAGCAGCAGGGAACACTCTCGCCTCGGGGGGGGTCCAACGAGGAACACGCGAGTGTGTTGCCGCATTGCGGGTCACGCAAGCAACCCTGCGTTGCGAGGCCCCCGCGGGGCCGCTACTCTTCTCACGCAGCAGACCGTCAGATGTGGCGAGAGCACGATCGGCCCACGGCGCGAGGCGCGTGGGTCGCGGCAACTCGCCCCCATCGCCAGGGCCTCTGGAGTAAGTTGCCATCACGCCTGTGAGCGGCAGCGACCGCGGCTTGGTCCGAGCCTGGTCGTCTCGCACCGAAAACCCGTCCTGGACAGCCGCCGTCAGTCCGAATGGGGTCACTCGCTTTACCCGTGAGGGATCCACATGACGCTTCGACGCCTGTTCCCCGCCTTCGCAGTCTGTGCCGCTTCGCTCACGCATGTGGCGGTTGCCCGTGGGCAGGCAAAATGGGTGGTCGACACGAAAGCCAGTCTCGCGTGGTGGCAGGTGAGCCCGAACTTGAACCACCTCTGGGCTACCACGTGTCCCGGAGACCCAGGCTGGCGGCCGGGCGAAGGTCGGAGCGGGGGCTGGTTCATCGACCCGAAGCTCAAGATGCCTGAGACCGGCTACTCAGGTGTCGAGGACACGGTCCATGTTCCACTCTTCCCGCGCAAGACCGTGAGTCCGATTTGCGCGGAGGCCGTGCGCGGTCACATCACGGTCGATGATACACTCCACTGGCGCGGAGCCCACGGCATGGTAGCCGTCCGAAGTGACGCCTTTATCACGGGCGAGCAGATGCGGGACGTCATGATGCACCACTCGCTCCAATCGGTGCAGTACCCCGAGATCACGTTCAATCTAGACAGCCTGGTAGGCATGACGCAGCAGGGGGACACGTTGGTGGGGACTGCCTACGGCACGGAGACCGTGGGCCAGGTGGTGATCGTAGTCCATCCCGCGCTCAAGGTCTTCAATGACCCCGAGGGCCTGCGTGTGCTTGCCAAGTGGCAAATCACGGCCACGGAGCTCGGAATGCTTGCACCAGAGCTGCATGAATTCGGCCTCGGCATCAACACGAGGATTTGGAAGAGGTTCTACATGGGCGTGGACCTCGTCCTCCATCCGGCCCACGCCGCCGCGAATTGACGGTCGGGACGGGCGCTGACCCGTCCCGAGGTGTTCAGTCGGCAGACCCTGACCGCGCTCGCTCGTCGGCGGTGTGCCCGCCCTTCCGGAGTCGCGCCGTGAACAAGCAACGCCTCGAAGCGTTCAGCGACGGCATCATCGCGATCATCATCACGGTGATGGTCCTGGAGCTCCACCTGCCGCGCGGCACGGATTGGGCAGCATTCCGGCCGGTCATTCCCTCCCTTCTCACCTACGTGCTGAGTTTCGTGTTCGTCGCCATTTACTGGAACAATCACCACCACCTCTTCCAGGCGGTGCGCGTCGTGAACGGCACGATCCTGTGGGCCAACCTCCACCTGCTGTTCTGGCTCTCCCTAATCCCCTTCGTCACGAGCTGGATGGGCGGGAGTGACCTTGCCCCGGGGCCGGTCACGGCGTACGGCGCGGTGCTGCTCCTCGCCGCCATCGCCTACTACGTCCTGACGCGGGCCCTGATCGGACTGCACGGACAAGATTCTCCCCTCGCGCGCGCCCTCGGCAAGGACGTGAAAGGAAAGGTCTCGGTCGTGTTGTACGTGTTGGCGCTCCCGCTCGGGCCGGTTTGGCCGCGGGTGGCCTGCGCGATCTACGTTGCCGTCGCCGTGATCTGGCTCGTGCCCGATCGTCGGATCGAAGTCGCCCTGGCCGATGGACACACCCACAGGGCTCAGCCCCTAGGGGACTGAGGGAGATCCAACGTATCCCGAGGCATCTACACAGCGGGAACCCTTCACCCCAAGGGCTGCGGAGTTAAGGGCCTTCCCACCAGTTCGAAGCGGTTAGATTCCTGCCCAGTGGCAGTGTACGGGCACGACGGACGCCTCGGAGGGTGAGACTCTTGCTCCTGACCCTGTGCAAATCGAAGCTCCACCGGGTGATGGTCACCCAAGCAGCCCTCGACTACGAAGGCAGTATCAGTATCGACGCCGCGCTGCTGCGTGCCGCCGACATCTTGCCCTTCGAGCGGGTCCAGGTGGTGGATGTCGCAAACGGTGCGCGCTTCGAGACTTATGCGATCGAGGAAGCCCCGGACTCAGGCATCGTCTGCGTCAACGGTGCGGCGGCGCGGCTGGTACAGGTGGGTGACCCCGTCATCATCATTGCGTACGCCGAGATGACGCCTGCCGAAGCGCGTGAGCACCGGCCGACGATCGTAGTGCTCGATGAGAAGAACCGTGTGAAGGACAGCTGGCGCGGCGAGGCTCGCGCGGTTCGTTAGCGCCCCCGAACGCCGTTAGGGCCGGTCGTGGCGACCACCCGCGCTCCCTCCCAGCTGGTCACTCGTCCGCCCCTACCGGCAGCCGATCGCCCTGACGGCGGAGCAGCATCTCGATCAGCGCCCGAAACGCCCGCCCCCGATGCGAGACACGCTGTTTTGCGGCGAGGGGCGCCTGCGCCATCGTCATCCCCAGGTCGTCCGACCAGAACAGCGGATCGTACCCAAACCCGCCTTCTCCGAGCGGGGCTTCGAGGATGCGACCTTCACACGTAGCCTCGACCAGCTGGGGAGCGGCCTGCGGGCGATCCATGTAGGCAACGACGCATCGATAGCGGGCGGTGCGTCGCTCCGTTGGGACACCGGTCAACCGTTCGAGGAGCAGGTGATTGTTGGACTCGTCTGGGTCGGGACCACTGCGGCCGGCCATCCGGGCGAACCGGGCCGAGAGGGGGCCGGGCGCCCCGGCCAGCGCGTCGACCTCGAGCCCCGAATCGTCCGCGACCGTGGGCAATCCGGTCACTCGGGCGAAGTGCCGCGCCTTCGCCACCGCATTCTCCACAAAGGTGGCGCCCTGCTCGAGGTCCTCCTCCTGCGCTGATCGGGCAAGGAGCAGGTCCTCAGGGAACGCGAGGACGAACGGCAGCCCGCGAAAGAGGTCTCGGATTTCCCGGGCCTTGCCCGGGTTACGCGTTCCTACACACAGCTTCACGCTTGCGCCCGTCCTCGCAGGCGATTGAGCAACTTCGTGGTGGAGCGGCCGGCGACGAGCGGCACGCGCACCACGCGCCCGCCCCACGCTTCGACGTCGTCGGCCCCAACAATGGCCCCCCGAGCATAGTCGGCGCCCTTCACCAGCACATCCGGCTGCAACAGCCGGATCAGGTTCAACGGAGTATCCTCCCCGAAGAGGACCACGAGATCAACAGCGCCGAGCGCAGCGACGAGCCGAGCGCGCTCGCCTTGCGGGACGACCGGGCGACCCCGGCCCTTCCCAAGGCGACGCGCCGATCGGTCGGCGTTGATCCCGACAATGAGCGCGTCTCCCTTGGTGCGGGCCGCCTCGAGCAGGGTGACATGTCCGACGTGGAGCACGTCGAACACGCCGTTGGTGAAGACGACGCGCGCTCCGCGTTTCTTCGCGTTCCGGCGCCAGGCCACGGCCTGCCTCGCGGTGCGGACCTTCGTGACCGTACTCACGAGTCGGGGCTCCCTGCCCCATCGGTCTCAGAGTGCGCGAACGCCCCGAGCACGCCTTCGAGGATGACGAAGCGCCCGACCGTGCGGGCCGGGATGGTGGGGGAGACGGCCTCGGGGACCACCGAACTGACCGGGCTACGGCAACACTCCGTCAGAGGGGCTCGGTGGCCTTGAGATGGAAGGTGAAGGTATGGTCGAAGAACGGCAGCGTCACGCGCTCGCTGTAGGCCGTCTCGATGTTGATTTGGCGCGGGTCCGTGGAGCGTGTAATCGTGACGTTGCTCGCGGAATCCGGCACGCCGATGTCGTCGACGGCTGCGGCGATCCGGCGTCCGATCGTGCCGTTGTCGATCGCCGACGCAAGGCGTGCCTGCGAATCGAGCTCCTCCTGAAGCCGGTAGTAGCGCACGTACACCTCGCCGATATTCACGCCGTAATAGACCGCAGCGACGACGAAGAGCAGCCACAGGAGGCACCCGACGGTACTTGCGCCGCGGCGTTGACTGCTCACCATTGGGACTGGGCTCCGTCCACGATCTCGTTCTCCAGTTTCTGCAGCGCGATCTTTCGCCCGTCAGTCTCCTGCGGCGGAGTGTACTCACCCACCAGGCTCAACCCTTGCCGCTGCCACAGCGTGCGCCCCGAGCGCTGATCCAGGATCTCCACGTCCACCGTGAGCTGGACCTGACGCTGGGTGACGACGGCCGATCCCACTCCGGGCTGAAACGCAAGCGGCACGTCCGGATCGTAGCGGACCACCCGTCCCCGGACGACCGCGTCGGCGCTCGACTGCGCGGCGGCTCGCAACCCCAGCCGGTTTTCGACCGCATCGGTGACGGCCGACGTGACATCGTTTGTCAGCGTGGGCTGGGGCGTGTCGTTGTCGAACGGCAGAATCGCGACCGTCTTGATGTTGGGGAGACCGCCGCCCGCGAAGCTGTACAGACACCCGGCCAGGCCGAGCGGGACGAGGCTACCGGCGACGCTCCCAAAGCGCCGGCTCGAAGGCCACCGTGGTGTCCACGCCGACGACCGAGAGCGCAAAGTGGGCCGAGGTTCCTGGGAAATCGACGTCGGCTCCCGTCGGCTGCCCGCGCGGATCGAGGTCCGTTCGGCTGCGCGCTTGCACCTTGCCCGATCGCCGCCACTCGGCTTCCAGCGTGCGAGCGGGTCCGTCGGTGACGACATAGTCCAGGGTGTCCGATCCGGAGACAAACCGCCAGATGGAGCGAGGTGGCATCTGGGCTGCCTCGACCACGGCCGTGGAATCGGGTGGTCGAACCACCCCGAGCGCGGCCCAGAGCATTCGGATCGCGGGGATAAGGGAGCGGAAATTCTCCTCAGGCTGCGCCCACCGTGTCGAGTCTCCCACGACGACCGCTGCGCCCGACCCGAGCCCGAGCGGCCCTGTGTAGTCAAATCGCAAGGAATCGGGTGGGGCGACCCGCGCCGTCCCCCGGCCGGCCCAGCTCCGCCGGTCATCGTTGTAGCGAAACCGGAACCTGATGGCGGTGTCCCGCCGGGGCTCACTGCGCTGGGACCATGCCACGGCGTCGGCGCGAGCGGCGGGCGCGAGCGGAACGGCGACCAACGGCGCCGGCTTCGGCACGCAGCCCGCAACCAGGGCACCGGCGGCAATGTAGACCGCGGTCCGGGCAGGGTCAAGCGAAAACCGTTGCAGACTCACCTGTTATCGGATCGCGGGAGGCCTGGATCGTGATTCACAACGGCACAGGGTCGGCGACGGGCGTGAGGAGCGCGAGCACGTGTGCGGGCATGCGCGTGACGGTGTGACGATGGGTGAGCGACACCAGGGACGTCTCGCCCGTGGCGAGCAACTCGCCGTGGTCCCGCGCGACCGCGTACCCGAACGTGGCGCGCCGCGAGCCCACGTCGCGCACCCAGCAGCGAACGTGCACGAGATCGTCGTAGCGAGCCGGAGCGCGGTAGCGGACCTTCACCTCCGAGACCGCGAGATAGAACCCCTGCAGCTCGAGCTCGCGGTAGGTGAGGCCCCGCTCCCGTAACAGTTCCGTGCGCGCTCGATCAAACCAGACGAGATAGTTCGCATGGTAGACAACCCCCATCTGGTCTGTTTCGGAGTAGTTGACGCGCAGCGTAATAGTCGCGATCACGCCGACGCAAGATCGAGAGCCACTCGGCAAAAGTCAAACAGCCGGGGCGCTTGCGACCGCCCAGAGCCATTCCTAGTTTGGGACCGTGGCCCCCGCGCCCTCACGCGTTGTGGTGGTGGCCGACGCCCACCTTGGCCAAGCTCCGGCGTCGGTGAAGACCGCGTTCCACCGGTTCCTCTCGGCCGTTCCCGACCTCGGCGACGCCCTCCTCATCAACGGCGACCTGTTCGATTTCTGGTTCGAATACGCGAGCGTGATCCCGCGCCGCTCGTTCACGAGCGTCGCGAAGCTCTATGAACTCCGCGAGCGGAACATTCCGGTCACTCTCGTCGGGGGCAATCACGACCGCTGGGGCGGCGACTTTCTCACGAAGGATCTCGGGATCGCGTTCTACGGTGGGCGAGCCGAGCTCGACATCGCGGGGCGCCGGGCGTTCGTCGCGCACGGCGACGGCGTCGCCGAACAGCATTGGGCCGCAGCGCTCATGCACCGCATCACCCGCCATCCCCTCACGATCGGCGTGTTCCGCGCCCTGCATCCGGACCTGGGGTTCTGGATCGCCGACAAGCTGTCGGGGCGACTGGCGGACAACACGCGCGACGCCGCCGTGCTCGATCGCGCGGCCGCCGCTCAGGCTGCGTACGCGCGGTCGCTCCTGGAACGCCGACCGGAGCTCAACCTGGTCATCCTCGCCCACACCCATCGGCCGGCACTTGAGCAGCTGCCGGGCGGCCGGGCTTACCTCAATCCTGGCGCCTGGGTAGATGGGTGTCGCTACGCGATTGTGACGCCCACAGAGATCGAGCAGCGGTCGTTCCCATCCTGATACGGCCCGCTGTTTAGGGCACGGGGACTTCGAGGCCAATACCCCGCGGCAGGGTTACCAGCTTCCAGTCCTTCGGGAAATCGATGAGTTGCGCGGAGACGAAGGCCTCGGCAGCCGAGAAGAGGTGGTTGAACACCCACAAGACAACCCAGTCCTGCACCTGCTGACGCTTCGGCACGATGTTCGGGGACCCGGACTGGTTGAGGTAGGTCTCCTCTTGCACGGCCCGCAAGGTCATCATCATCGTGACACCTTCCCACGTCACGAAGAGCGCACCCGTGATCGGACGGCCCGTCAGCGCCTGTCCCCATCCGGGAATGATCATGGACCGCCACGCCGCGGCTCCCGGTGCTATGTGGTGGGTCGTGTCGACTACGGTCCCCTCGGTGGCGGTCGTGTCTGGGGACTGCGCACCAAGGGCCGTGCCCCCGGTCGCGAGCACGCCCACAACGACCACGAGGCGCGGAATCCTCGTGCACAGACGCGCCCACGCCCCGTGGAAGGTCAGCTGGGTCACCATGGCAGCCGGAGTATAGGCGTCCTCTGCGCAGAGGCGCTACGGCTCCGGCGGAACCTCAAGCAGGCGCACGGACCCGTTCACGGTATGGAGCTCCACCTTCCGGCCACCCGTGCCCAGCGTCCCGGACGCCCGGTGCGCGACGAGCGCATTCTCGACCGTGAGCGGGAAATCGCTTACCACCCGTCCATGCAGCGTCGCGGCGTCGACCACCGCATCGAGGTGTGCGGGTAACTCGGCCGTGACCGCCCCGTTCACCGTGGCGAGCTGCACGCTCCCGGTGTCCCCAAACCCTCGCACGATCGCGCGGACGCTGCCGTTCACGGTGACCGCGTTTACCGGCCCCGCGTTCGTCTCGGCGTCAATCGCCCCGTTCACCGTCCGCACGGTCACCGGGGCGCTCGCCCCTCGGACGCGCACGGCCCCGCTCACCGTCGCAATGTCGATCCGCACGCCGTGGGGAACGCGGAGCGTGAAGGCCACGGCCACGTCCGAATGGTGGTGCGGACCGGTGATCTCCACGCTCGGGGCGCAGACCAGACTGTCCACACCAACCGCACAGACCGCCAAGCCCTCGCGATTCGGCGTGGCGACGAGGGCGACGGATGCCGGATTGGAATGGCGGAAGGATTTCACCGCCCGGATTTCGACAAAGCTCCCGGTCGTGGGCTCGACGGAAACGGGTCCGACGACGTTTCGCACCCAGACGCGCTGGCCGGGAGAGATCGGGGCGCGGTACGTCCAGGGATCGGCCTGCGTGAGCGGCGGCAGGCTCGAGTCGTTGGCATCGGCATCGATGGTTACGTGGCGCGCGAGGCCCGGTGCCCAGGAGGCGAGGGCGCTGTGAAGGCGGGGGCCCGTCCTGTTGATGAGGAGGCCAAACACGACCCCGGCCACGCAGAGGACGGCGAAGGCCACGACGTCCCGGCGCCAGGCGAGCCAGCGGGTTCGCAAGGTCATACGCGCGCCATTGTTCTACGGCAGGGTCCCGCCCGCGGTTTCACGGGCGGCGTCGAGGGTCGTCCGACCCAGGGCTAGCTCGCGGGCCGCGCCCGCGCTCCGGTCGGACGGGACTTCCGCTGCTTGGTTCCGGTCGACCGTCGGTCTTCGACCGCGAGCGCCAGCAAGTCCGCCACCGTGCTGGGCTCGGCGTGTGTGAACTGTGCGAAACCGACGCTGACCGCCAAGGTGTAGCGCCGCAGCGTCATCGAGTTGAACATCGAGACGTGGTGCGCGAGCCTCGCCGCGATGATCGGACTGTTCTCGAGGGGGGCGTCCACGGCGAGCGCGGCGAACTCGCTCGCCTCGAGACGAGCCACGAGGTCTGAGTCCCGGAACGTCCGTCGCAGGATCTCGGCAGTCTCCCGAAGCACCACGTCGCCTTCGTCGTAGCCCGCGACGCGGTTGATCTCCCCCAGCCCGCGGACGTCGGCCGAGACAATGAGGAACCGGCCTTTCATCCGTCGCGCCAGCTTGAAGTGCGGGTCGGCGAGCGCCATGAACCCGCGCCGGTTGTGGACCCCCGTAAGCCCGTCGAGCAGCGAGCGACTGCGAAGCGCGAGCTCGAGATGGTTGACCCGGACGGCGTAGCGGATGCTTCGGGCCAGCAGGCTCGCGGTCATCTTGCCCTTGGACAGGTAGTCCTGGGCCCCGGCCTGCAGCGCCTGCGCGCCGAGCCCGCTGTCGTTCAGGCCCATGAGAGTGATGACGGGGACGTCGGGAGCCCGCTCGCGCACGCGCACGAGGGCGTCGAGACCCGAGGCCTCGGGCAGCGACAGGTCGAGCAGCACCAGATCGATCCCGCCCTGCGCCAACCGCTCGAGCGCCTGAGTCAGGGTGTCCGCCCGCACCAACTCGTAGGGCGCGGCCCCGGCGAAGGCCACACCTTCGGTCCCCATCAACTCTTCGAGCAACTGCGCGTGACGCGGATTGTCTTCGACGAGCAGGATCCGAAGCGACTCGCTATCGACTCCGAGGGTGCGGCGAGACAGCTTCGTTGAGGAGCGGCGCAAGGACCCTCGTGCAACGCGGTGGTGGATCAGACCTTACCGGACTGCATATTGCGACGAACGGTGGCCGTCTGTCAAACGCCGGCCTACTGGACGTCGAACTCGGCCGTCAGGTTGAACTCCTCGTCCTCGCAGACACCAGCCTGCACCGTATAGTGGCCCGGTTGTCGCGCGGCAAAGCGCGGCAGCTGGACGCCCTCCCGGAACGCCCCGGCCTGGGTCTCGAAGCGGCGCGCGTCCGTATGCTCAAGCAAGAAGGTCGTGTCCCACGTAACCACATGGTCGCGGTTGGACACGCGAACGCAGAAGTTCAGATCCGTCGGTCGAATGATCTCGATCGCCCCGCTGCGCTCGTTCAGCATCGTGTAGAGCACGAGCGGGTTGACCCCTGTGCCGCGATCCTTTGCGTCTTGCCAGGCAAACTCGTCGGGAACGACTGACAATGTCGCCCGGCTCCGCATCCCGACGCCGCGATCGAACGAATGGTCGACCGTGCCGGGTGGCGTGGCCTCCCGCATGTCATCAGGCGCAAGACTCAGGTGGGGCGCGTCCGGATCCCCGACCCGGGACACCCGCCCTTTCGTCGTCACGTAGAGGTTGCGCAAGTCGCGCCAGCGCTCGGGATGGCCGGTGAGGGCGAAGGTGAACGTCCGGATGTGAAACGCCAGAACCGAGAGCGGGACGACGAGGGTCCAGGCCGAGGTCTGGTCGTCCTCTTGGAGGAAACCCTCAAGCGCGAGGACGGTATCGGGCTGTTGAGCCCGTCCGAGGCGCGGGACCAACAGGAGCGACATAAAGAGAAGGATTGGGACGGCGAGTCGTTGCATGCCCTGCCCCACCTGAGCCTGGGACCGACGCCAGAATGTTCGGGACCGGTCCCAACCTGCACCGCAATGGTGCCTGCTGCCAGGGCCCAAAAAACGAGGAAACTGACTGCCCTCGAAGCCTTCCCGGGCGAGGCGGCGCTCAGAACCCTATGCGGACCCCCGCGTTGATCACGCGACCGGCGAGCGGTGCCCATACTGACGTCGTCCACCGATACTCATCCCCCGGCCCGCGCAGCAGGAGGGGGTCCCACTGCGTCTGCCGGACGTTTCCGAGGTTCTCCCCGCTGATGTAGAGCTGCCGCTTCCCGACGCGTTGCGAGACGAGGATGTCGATGGTCGTGTAGGGAACGGTCATCGTCCGATAGGGGTCTTCCAGCACGGGCTGAGCACCTGTGTAGAACACGTCCAGGGCGACGCGGGTCCCGCTCTCGTCGCTCTCCCACGCGACGTCGAGCCCGCCACTGTGGCGCGGCACGAGCGGCGCGTCGATACGTGCCCCCGTCAGGGGCGAAATCGCCGTTGAGTGGACGTAGGCGTACTCGACGAGGACCACGACAGGCTCTGCACTGTAGACCGCGAAGAGCTCGCCCCCGGCCGTCTCGGTCGGACCACTCGCGTTCACGAGCTGCGGTTGGTCGAGCAGGATCGTCGCCTGCGGCAGGAGAATGAGGGGATGATCGAGCGTTGATGAGAACAGCGTACCCGTCACGTTGAGGGGTCCGGCGTGCTTCGTCACGTCCAAGGCCCCATACCGGACCTGCTCCGCTTGGAGGCCGAAGGGGGTGGTGACGTACACACCCGTCCCTGAGGTCCCGACGCAGTTGTTCGGGTTGCACGTCACGATGCTCGTCGTCCCAAATGGCACGAGCCGCGCGAAGGGAATCCCTTGGGTCTCATCGATGAAGGGTGTCGGGGCGAAGAACCCCGTCGCTCCCGAGAGGCGTACGGTCCAGCCGTCCGGTGCGCGCCACAGGGCCGAGAGCCGCGGGTCGCAGAACGTCCCGAAGCGGTTCTGAAAATCGCAGCGGCCGCTCGCCGTGAACGCTACGTGCGATCCGATCGGCATCGTGAGCTGCGCGAACACCGCAGGCGTCGAGTAGGTGTAGTCAAATCCCGGGACCTCGGGGGACTGGAAGCCGTCCTGCTCGAAGCCGGTCCCGACGAGCCACGTGGCCCGCCCCTGCGGGATCGTGAGCGTCGCTTCGCTGAAGACCGTCGTATGGCGTCCGTGCTGCGTGCTGAAAAAACTCGTCGGGCCAAAATCGTCTCGCTCCCACTGCTTGGTCCCGGAGGCCCGGATGGTGAGCGTGTCATGGTGCACGGGGAACACGCCCACCGTGCCACCGTCCAATCGATTCGTGTTGACGGTGGTCGGGTACGGCGCGCTGTCGGCGAGAATCACGCCCGGGATGCTGCCGCCCGTACGGTGCTCCGTCACACCGCCAACCGTGGCCAGCACCGAGGACCCATGGCCCGAGTTCCAGTAGAGCCGCGGGCGGAGCTCGGCGCGGTCGTAGCCAGGGATATCAGCCCAGCCCTCCCCGTCCAGGTCCTGCTCGCTCTGCCGGTGCACGCCGCCGAGGACCGTCAGCCCGACGCGGTCGCTAAAGCGCGTGGAAAGCCAGCCCAAGCCATCAGTGCCGCTTTGGGAGGTTTGGTTGAGAACGAGTTCCTGCTCGTCTCCCGGAGGCCGCGAGACGAGGTTCACGACGCCGCCGAGCGCCGAGGGCCCGTACAGCGCGGTCGCCGCACCCTTGATCACTTCGGCCTGCCGTAAATCGAGCGGCGGCACCTGGGCGAGACCCAAGCCGCCGAACTGGGGGTTCCAGAGCGGCAGCCCGTCGGTCAGCATCGCCGTGTACTGCCCCGGCAACCCCTGAATGCGCAGGCTCGCTGCTCCGGTTGGCGGCGAAGCAGTTTGGACGCGCACGCCGCTCACCTCTTCGAGGAGGCGCGTCAGATTCCCCGGCTGGGTCTGGGTCTTTTCGCCGATTTCTTCGCCACCCAGCACCTCGACCCGCGTCGGTTCGTCTTCCATCTGGTGCGGCACTCTGGTCGCGGAGACGACCAGGGGGGTGAGCGCCTCGGCTTGCTCGACGAGCTCGACCGTAATGACCGTGTCGAGGGCCGGGCGAACGAGCACGCGGAGCGTCTCCGGTCGAAAGCCCACCCGCGCGACCGTGAGAAGCGAGGGGCCGGCCGGCAAGGTGAGAACCGCTCTTCCGGCGCGGTCGGTCCGGACCACTCCCCGCGCGCCGCCGACGGCGACGTCGGCCAGCGCGCGGTGCTCGCGGTGCACCGCCAGCGTGACCCGGCCGGAGTCCGTCTGCGCAGCGGCCGGTCGGCAGGGGCAGAACCCAGCACAAAACACCAGCGCGAGGCGGACCGAACGACGCCGCGCGCTGGGGTGCAGCTCACCCCGGCCGGCTCGCCTCACGTGTGCTGTCCCGTCCTGCGCCACGACCATACCATAAGACTACCTGCGGCGCGCTCGTTTGCGGAGGGGAACTGCGCGGGGCCGCTTGAGCCCCTGGCGTCACATCCCAAGCCGGAACGTGAGGTAGCCGGTGCGGCCGATGCCCGGGATGATGCCGGGGCCTGGATATTCGGTGGTGCGCGTCGTGAAGTACGCCACGTTGGCGACGTTGTTCACGCCAGCCTGCAGGGCGGCGCGCTCGCCAAAACGGAGCTGCACTGATCCGTCCACCAATCCGTAGCTCGGAATTACGCCCGTCTCGCCGTCGGGGCTCGCAATCGTGTTGTTCGCGTCCGTGTACTGCTTGGTCACGAGGCTCCACGTGACCGCGAGCGTCGTCCGCCCCCGAGTGAAGCTCGCCCCGAAACGGCTCACCACGGCCGGTGCGTACTCGACCGTGTTGCCGGTGAAGGCACCCGCCGTGTACCGCGCGTGGGTGTAGCCCAGAGCCTCCCACAGCTCGAGCGTGCCGGAAGCGGGAGCCACACCGAGCCAGGACAGCGGCCGTACGCTCAGGTAGGTCTCGACCCCCTCGTGGACGCTCGTCCCGGTGTTCTCGTACTCCGTGTAGGGCGCGCCCGTTGCGTCAACCAACGACACGACATCGATCCGGTTGTGGTAGTAGAGGTAGAAGCACCCCAGGTCGAAGCTCACAGCTGGGCCGAGCTCCCCGCGCCAGCCGAGGTCGGCATTGAAGCCGCTCGGGTCCACGAGGTTCGGGTCGACCCGGGTCGCGCTTCCAATGGGGTACAGGTAGGAGTACTCGATCGGTCGGTAGGCCTGCGTGAGGTTGCCGTAGACATTCGTTCCGGACAGATCGTACTGGGCGCTGAGCCCCGCGAGCGCGAACGTGCGGTTCTTGGCGAGCGGCGCGAACGCCGAGTCGGCCGCGTAGCCAGCGGTGGTCGACCGCAGAAACTCAACCCGAACCCCGGGAGTGAGCGAGAGCCTGTGCCCCACGTGGAAGATGTTCTCCGCGAACCCCGCAACGTTCGTGCTCCCAAAGCTGACGTCGGTGCCGTAGGGAGCGACGAGGGACATGTCGAAATCCGACCCCGTGGTGCCGACTCCGTCCTCCTGCCGGTGCATCGTCCCGCTGAACACACGGAGCCCGGTGATGAACGTCTGCGTCGCGCCAAGCCCCGGATAATCCCAGCGCAACCGCGTCTCGTCGGTCGCGTTATTGAAGTACTCGCGCTCGACCTCCCGCGGGATGTAGGTCAGCGTGGTCGGATCGATCGAGTCGATCGCGCCCGGGCCGCCGTCCTCATTGCGCCACACCAGATACCGCTGGCTGAACATGTAGGAGAGCGTCGAGGTCAGATGGGCCTTGGGAGACAGCTCGGCCTCGAGCGACGCGGCGACGACGTTCCAGGGCGTGGCGAGCCAGTTCCGGACCCGCAGCGATTGTCCGGGGTCGGCCTGGAACGAGGAATCGGTCAGCCCTCCAGGCATGTGGATCCGGTTGCGGAGGAGTGAATATTCGAGGCTCAAACGAACGTGATCACTCGCCTGGTAGTGGACCCGCCCGGCCGCGGACACCTGGGCGATGTCTGAGTTCGGCCGCCACCCTTGGTCGCCGCGGTATTGCGCGTATCCGAAGTAGGTCCAGCGACCCGAACCGCCGCCGACCGAGAGGTAGGAGTCGAAGAGCCCGTAGCTTCCTCCCGTTTGGTCGACGGTGAACGTCGGGGGGGTGTTCGGCGGGCCGTCGCGAAGCACGTAGTCGACGACGCCACCGAATTGTGGACCGAACTGCAGCGAGGCGCTCCCCCGGACGAATTCGACTCGTTCGACCGCCTCGGCCGGCGGCGTGTAGTAGGTCTCCGGGTAGCCGTACAGGTCGGCGACGATGTTCACGCCATCCTGCCGCACGTTCATCTCGATTGATTGGGTCGGGTTTAGCCCCCGCAGGCCGATCCCGTTCGAAGGAAATCCGCCGTTCTCTGTTTCCGAGATATTGACGCCCGGTACCCGACCGAGCACCTCGCGGCTCTTGTCTTCGGCGGTGTTGACGGTGAGGCTGTCGAGTTCCACGACCTCGGTCTTCTGCCCCGCGTAACTCACTGTCCCACGCACCTCGGGCAAATTGCTCATGGCTCCGGGCTTTGGCGCGCGGACCACGACCGCCGGCAACAACTGCGCGAGTTCAGGCGGGGCGATGCCACGGCCGCGTGGGCCGACGATGAGCGCAAGACGCGTGGTCTGCCCCCCGAGGACCGTGATCAGCGTGCGCAACGTATCGACGTCCCGCCCGCTCACCACGACCGTGTAGATCCCGATTGCAACGTCTTGCAGGGCGAACGCCCCGGCGCTGTCCGTCGTCGTAGCGAGGGGTGTCGTGGCCAGCGAGACGGCCATGCCGACAGCCGGGGCACCCTGGTCCGTCCGGACATTGCCGACAATCCGCCCCCGAGCGACCGCTTGCGCGTGCCCCCCCACCCCGCAAAGCGACGCGCAAACCGCCAGGCCCAGCGTCCGCCGGCAGCGCAGAGGGCAACCCGCACAATACCGAATGCATTGATCGGCATTTAGTGGCACGTCATGCTCCGGCGAAGCTCCTTCACAAAGGTGAAAGATTCATTCGGGATTTTCCGTCAACAGTGGCCAACGTTTAAGTCAATCGGGAGTCTGCTTGTCGCAATTGGCGAGGACAATGTGCGCTCGCGTGGGCGGCGGCGTCAAGAGGACGATGGAGCCGGGGCAGCCCCTCAGGCCCCCGTGCCGGTCGGGACCCCGCCCAGCCTGCCCGGAGGACCACGCCACAGGGACCTCCCGCGGCGTCTGCGAGCCGCAGCCGCTCGCTACTCCTCGGTCGGCAGGTGCGCGTACATCGACTGGATTACGAGTCGACCAGGCCCGTGGAACCGGTTCCAGAACAGGTTGCCGGCACTGCCGAACAGCCCCGCGGCGATCCGCTGCCCCTGCGTTTCCATGCGGACGGTCGGGTCCTTGTACACCCACCCCCCGGGCTCGACATCGATCATGTCCCCCGGCGTGAGCGAGAGTTCGAACACGTTGCCGTACCCGTGGAGCCAGACCGCTCCCTCCCCGCCGTGGCGGCACGCGAATGTATCGACAAAGAAGCCCGTGCCCCCGAACAGCATGTTCGCAACGCCCTTCACCCGTTGAAACGAGTAGTCGATATTGTCGGTGGCCGCGAGAAACTGGTGTTCCCGCACATCGATCGACTGGCCGTCGCGGAGGTGGACGGCGAACACGTGGCCCGGGCCGTCCCGGCTGAATGCGATGTGCCCGGAACCCTTCGTCTGTGTGAGGAAGACGGGCATTCCGGCCACGATCCGCTTGAAGGCGCCCTTGAGGGGTTTGATGTCTATCTCGACACCCGCGCTCTTCCAGAGCAGGATGTGATGCTCGAAATATACGGGCATCCTCGTGACCTCGAGATGCAGCGCCGGCACGAGCTCACCTTCGACGTGATACGTCACACCGGCGATGGATACGTCTTGCGCTTGCGTCGGAAGTAGAACAGGCACGACCATCGCAATGTCTCCTGAGGGTTCGGGGGCCAAGCGCTTCAGCCGTGTGACCGCAATTACCTATATCAGTACACATGCACCGCGATATAAACCGCGGTACTGAAAGTACTCTCGTCGCGACGTACTGCGGTTGTGGCGGGAGCGTGTAGGAATCGAACCTGCGAGCGATTTGCGGCCATTCGCCCCTACTCGCTCCCACTCAACACCTTAACCTCGCCGACTGGCGACGACTCGCGACCGTCCTAACGCGCTTGTTCGACCAGAGTCCCGCCGAAAGTCCCGCCGCCCGCGCGCAGAACTATTTCAGCCTCAGCAGGGCGCCGCCCGAACCGGACCCTTGGCCTCGAACTTCGTCGTCTACGTGATGGTCCGCCGGTGCCTGCTCTGCCCCGCGGCTTTCGCGGCCCCGCCTCCCGGCAATGCGTGCGTGGTCTCCCGGTTGGAATTGGTCGCGGTTACCCACCCAGCGCTCCGAACGCTATGCTTATCGCGCCATGTGTGACCCACGGGTGTCGACGGGATTCTGGCAGCAGTTTTTGCCGCAGTTCTGGCCAAACTTGGCCGCGACTCTCGTGGGCGTGTTCGTCGGCGTTTTGGCAGCGCTGGCAGTTGACCGGTGGAAGGATCGAAGGACGCGCCGACGGGAGGAGCTCGAAATCCTCCGAATTGTGCAGGGGAGTGTGCTCTTGAACTTGGACCTGTTCCAGAGCCTCAAGACGCTTCTTGAGACAAAAGGCCAGAAAATTCCGACCGCTCCTCTTGAACTCGGGAACCTTGATGCCGTCTTCCCGAGGCTGGCAGCCATCTCCTCTGACTTGGAGCTCACGGGGCTCGTTGGTGCGTTTCGCTGGGGATTGCGGCACATAGAACGCACGCTCGACAACTTGGTGAACGCCTCGCTGACCCCCTTCGGAGACCTGAGGGACCCGACGATGAAGGCAGCATTTCAGAAGCGGAACGAGGAGCTCGCCAACATCGCTGTGAGCGCCGTCGACGCCGTTGAGCGGCTGGCCAACGAGCAACTTCTCCCTCGTCTGGCACAGGTCATCGGCCGGGAGGCCATACTCCAGACACCGGCGGGCCGCCAAGCCGATTAGTGAAGCGGGGTGGCGGAGACGGGGCAGAGTGGTCGCCGGGTGGGCACGCGTTCGGCGTGGGTTGCTGGCGGTCCGGCACGCGGGAGCCCGTACCCCCGTGCCTCCCCGTAACCTGTTGTCACTCCAACGCGCTGCACCCCGGTGTGCCCTGTCCGTGCCGTATCGGTAGATGCGGTCCCCTGCCCCGCCCCGTGGTGCCCGATGCCTAGCCCCGTGGTGGTCGGGAGAGCGGTCACCGTTCACGATAGCGTCGGTCCGGTCGTGGTCGCTTGTGAGGTGGACGGCCCGGGCATGTGGGTGACGTTGCAACGGTGGACGCAACGGGCGACGGTGCCGCGTTGCTGCGGTTCCTAACGTTTAGGCGGGCGAGCTCGCAACGGCGCTTCGTCGCGGTGGCGACTACGCCCAGGGCAAACGCTAAAGGAGGGTCAGATGGCGCAGCGGGTCACCGTGGGCGCCCTCAGGTGCAACTCGAGGGACCGTCAAGCGCCGGCCGTCAACGCCCCACGACGAGTACCCATGTCCTCGAAGAGCAAGGCAACTTCATGCAACGCCCCTTTTGCACGCCGCCACCGCGTCCGAAACGTCCAACGATCGCGTCCAGCGTGGCGCTCATCGTGCTTATAGGCGTTTGCCCACCTCCATGTCGAGGTGAGCGCGACACCAGGACCCCATGATCCCAACCGAGGAGTTGTGTCTGGCCTGAATCCTTTGAGGATCTCCACAACATGTGTGGTGAGAGGAGCCTTGTGGCCACAGTTTGCGCACCCAAGAAGGATCTCGCGAACCAGCGGAAGGGCATCGACCCTGCCCCGGCGCCGCGCGTATGTCTTGAGCAACCGGTGAGTGGCGGCCTGAACTCGCAGTTCGCCTGACACCAGAAAGTACCCGAGCTCCCAAAAGTCGTATTGCTGCGTGTCCGCGCCCTGGATGATCCTTCGCAGGACCAAGAGACTCTCGGCCCGCACCTGACTGAACTTTGGCCTCCGCCCGACTTGAAGGAGTCGCTCCGCCTGAGCGAGGGAGTGGATGGCACCAACCATCGATTGCCATGTGAGGAACCATGCATCCGCTCGATTCTTCCTGCTGAGGCGGGTTTCGAGTCGTTCAATAGTAGCGGCCAACTTAGGAACGGAGGGGAGCATGTTGGTACTCCGGTTGCGCGCCGAACGAAGGTCTTGCGGAATCTACCCGGTGGTTGTGCGGTGGCCAGCACGCTCCAAAGTCGCGTCGGACCCGTCGGTCACCGAATTCGGAGCGCTAACATCCGCTGCCTCGCATCTCACGGGATGCCCATGTGACGCCCCGAAGGAGGGGGCGGTTCATTTTCTACAGGATGCCGTCCCGAGACCGCGCACGACGCAAACGCACAGGCCCGCAGGTTTTCAAGAGGGGGGAGCCGCAGGAAATGGGTAAACGCTGTCAACGCCGGGTGAAATTGCACACTTTCGCCGACTGAAATTGCACACTGGGGGGCGGCCAGCCCAGGGTGGCTCAGCCCTCCTGCCGGGCGGCCCGGCGGGTACGAGGGGTCGGCTTCGCCGGCGTGGTCGCGAGGCGAGTCGCGAGGGTGCGGTGCTCGCGCATCCGATAGCTGTTCCCCCGAATGTTCACGATGTGACAGTGATGGAGCAGCCGGTCGATGAGGGCGGCGGCCATCACGTCGTCCCCCAGCACCTCCCCCCATTCCTCGAAGCCTTTGTTACTCGTGAGCACGGTGCTGGCGTGCTCGTAGCGCCGGGACATGAGCTGGAAAAAGAGCATCGCGCCGGTCCGGCTGATGGGCAGGTACCCGATCTCGTCGATGATCATGAGACTCGGGAAGACGAGCGTGCGGAGTCGATGACTCAGGCGCCCCGCTTGCTGCGCATCCTCGAGCGAGGTGATCAAGTCCGCGAGCGTGGCGTAATAGACGCGCCGGCCCCCTTCGGCGGCGGCGACCGCGAGACTGACGGCCAGATGCGTTTTGCCGACCCCGGGGGGCCCGAGAAAGACGACATTCTCCCGCCGCTCGATGAAGCTCAGGGTGTGGAGGCTCTCGAGCTGGTCGCGTTTGACGCTCGGCTGGAAGGTGAAATCGAAATCGGCCAGGGTCTTTACCGCCGGGAGGCGGGCCGACCGCATGGCCGTCTGGAGTCGACGCTGATTGCGGAGCGCGATGTGACTACCGAGGAGCGCGGTCATCGCTTCGCCGGCGGCGAGCTCGCCACTGTCGGCGCGGCGCAGGATGTCGTCGAGCGCTTCGAGGGCGCCGGGCATCTTGAGATCGGCGAGCTGGGCGCGGAGCCGCTCACGCAGGGTGGGCGCGAGCATCAGGGCCCCTCCGTGAGGAGGGCGGTATAACTCGCCAGGGCCCGACGCTCGACCGGGACGGGCGGTCGGCGCGCCGGCTGCGGCCGGGGCGGCGGTGGGGGGGGCAGGACCAGCGAGCGATAGGGCCGCGGCGCCAGGGGCAAGAAGGCGGCCTGGTCCTCGGGCAAACGATGCAGCGGGACGACGCGCGTGGTGCCGTGCACGCGGTGATTGGCCCGCGCGAGCCAGCGCGTACACTGGTCGGCGAGGTCGGCGTCCCCCAGGAAGGTCCGACCGTAGAGGAAATTGCCGCGGAGATAGCCGACGGGGCGCTCGACCTTGCCTTTGGTCTTCGCCCGGTAGGGGCGACAGGCCCGGATCCGGAAGCCCCAGTGGGCGGCAAACCGGAGGAACTCCGGATTCTCGAGGAGCCGGCCCCCGGTCGGCCGGTGGTCGTCGAGGATCACGCTCTTCATCTGATCGAAGAGGATCTCGTGCGGCACGCCCCCGAAGGCGGCGAACGCCCGCTCGAGGCCCAGCATCACCGTGAGCGCGGTCTGCCGGGCGACGAACTCGACGTAGAGCAGGCGGGAGTAGCCCAGCACGACGAGCAGGGCGAAGCGCTTCCCCCAGGGGAAGCGGATCTCCGCGAAATCGAATTGGGCCTGCTGGCCCGGCGGCGTCTCAAACCGGATGACCGGCTCGGGCTCGGGCCGGGGGCGGACGCCGGCCACGTAGTCCTTGAGCTGGGTGTAGCTGCCGGCGTAGCCCGCGGCCTGGCACTCCTCGAGCAGCCGGACGGCGGACAACGCCGGGTAGGTGGTGAGGCGCTCCTGGATCAGCGCCTCGTAGCGCGCCCGCTTGGTCCCGCGCGACCGGCGACCGCGAGGGGGAGCCGTCCCACTCAGCTCGCGATCGAGCTGCCCCGTCGTGATCCAGTAATAGATGACCCGGCGACTGACGCCCAGCTGCCGAGCAATCGCCGTCTTCGAGAGGCCCGATGCCAAGTAGTGTTTGAGCAGCACGAGGGTATCCCATCTGTACACAGGCCCACTCCCGTGACCGAGAGCAGGCAACCTTTCCGTGACGGGGCCCGGACGTCAGGCCCCAGGACCGAGGCCCACGTGTGCAATTTCACCCGGCGATTCTGTGCAATTTGAAGTCGGCGATGACAAACGCGGGCCGCCGCCCCTGCCAACGGCGCTTAAGATCCTCCGGGGCAACCCGGGGAAGCGGAAACTGCCCACAGACGAGCCGCAGCCCGCTGGCGTGGCCCTTTGCCCTGAGTGGGTCTGTGATCCGGGAAAAATTCTGTGGGCACGGTTGGCCCCAGACCTGGAGCGTGAGGGCTTGCTCACGGCACGGGATGCGGAGGAGTTCGGCAGCTACTGCCACGAGCGGGCGATCTACGGCATCTACTGCGAGTTGCTGAAGGAAATGAGGCCGCGGTCAACCAAAGTGGAGCGGTACCGGGCGATTGCGCTCAAGGCGAATGACCGGGCGCAGCGGACGGGCGCGCGGTTCGGGATGACGCCGAGTGATAGGGTAGGCTTGTCCGTGCCGACCAAGCCGCCGCGGGACGAGGAGTTCCTCTTTGGCCAGAAGGACCAGCCATGACGGAGTTTGAGCAGCAGGTCGGGGAGCGGCCGGTGCGGTGGATGGATGAGTGACGCCCGCGGAAGTCTAGCACGCAGCGTTAGGGTTCCAGACAATGGTGACATCGTCCGGCGGCGCCTGAAACGTGGCATCTACTTCCCACGTGAACGGGAGGGACGTTATTCCTGCAGCTGGATCGAAGGCAGGCGTGAAGTAGCCAGCGACCGATCTGTTGTAGAACAGGTCCCCCGCGATCTGCGCCCAGGCAGTCGCTGTGAAGTGGAAGCACTGGGCGGTTGTTGAGGGCAGAATGATTGCTGAATCGTGTGGCGCGTTGTACCACCACCAGTATACGCGGAGTGTGTCGCTCGTGAAGTTGTTAACGAGGATGCCAACCCTACCGGTCACGTTCGCGAAGCACTGCGGACGCCCATCCGATCCGGGGCCGGCGTTCACGGAGTCGCCTCCACAGGATGACGCCGACTGTGGCGCTGTCGATGACGACGACGAACCACAAGCGGTGGCGAGCGCCAACCCGGCGCTCAGGAGACACCGCCAACGTCGAGCGCTACCCGAGGAAGTGCGCGGCATTCGCGCGCGTCGCCCCGACGCCGGCCGAAGAGCGTTGGTCGTCCAAGATGGCACCATGCTCGTCATGGCTGTGGCCCCGTCCTGATATCACTGGGCCGGATGGTGACTTTAGAATTCGTAGACACTCCTTTGCTCATTCCAGCGATACGTGATGTCCGGCGCAAGCGGGCGGTCGACCTGCCCCTCCCGGATCATCACGAGATACCGGCGGAGAGTTCGCGGGTCGATTCGCAGAGACTTCGCCGCTGCGGTCGTGGGAGCTAGTGGTTCGCTGGGTCTCGTCGCCAATGCGGCCGCACGCTCTCGATCGGGGACACGTGCGGTGTCTAGATGAGTTTTCCATCCAGGCTGTTTCAGGAGGTGGTCGAACCAGTCTCGAAAGGAGTAGAAGTAATCGCTTAGGGCTTCCTCGTCCTGGCACGTCTCTATCACAACCCGCCGCGGCCTGCCGCCGCGTCTGGCAGACCTCCCACGGCGCAGACGTTGCTCGGCCTCCTCTGATCGCCGAATGAAGTTTCGGCACTCGGCGCACGGAGTGTCCTTCGCACTGAGGCGACTCTTCGGACGATGTTTGAGGCAGTAGGTGTCCCTCCCGACCGCGTACTCGGTGCAGCCCCACTCCCCACAAGGAACGCGGTCCCGGTGCTCATGACAAAGTGCGGTTCGTTCGCGTGCGTATTCGGTGCATTGCGGGTGAGCGCAGCGAACCCGTTCTGCGGATTCGATTTGGCTGGGTTTTGTCCGGGCTCGCGCCATGTCGATTCCTAGCTTGGGGCATGGCTGATAAGCAAGTGCATCTCGGTCGTGGCCGTCTGAGCACGCAAGCTCTCGTCAGGCTCACCCCCTTGGATCGATTGACCCTCCAGCAGGCTGCTGCGGTCGCTGGAAAGACGGTCGCCGCCCTATTGCGCGAGACCGGCTTGCGCCGCGCCCGAGCTCTTCTACGACGCGCATCAGACAGGGTTCGCCAATGACCCAGCGCCGGTCCGACGCTATCCAGGAGCTCATCGACGCCGAGATCCGCAACCGTCTCGGGCGCCCGCCGATCGACGAGGCCGAGGCGTCCCTTGTGGAGAACGCCGTCAGGCGAGACAACCCGTGGATCGAGTCGCGATCGCTTAGGCGGACTCGCACCCAAAATGAGGAAGGAAACACATGACAACGACGGCGCTCGGCCAGCTCGCCGGGAAACAGCAGGATCTCGCCCGGCGGTTCGCGGTCGAGTTCGCGCGCCTCGGTGCCTTGGCCGCCGAGGCCGCCCAGTGCTTCCGAGAGCTCGAGCAGGAGGCCGAGGAACTTGCCGCGAGGGTGAGCGGAATTGACTCCGAGATCCGGGCGCTCGGGGAGATTGTGGCGCGAGGGCTGCGTCCGAGAGCCGTCTTGGATATGACGCAGATCGAGAGCCTGACCGCACGTCGGGCACAGCTTGCGCTGGAAGTTCCGGTTCGTCGTCGCGCGGCGGCCCTCGCGCGGGAGCGTCTCGACGCAGCCAACGGCGAACTGAACGCCGCCCGCGCTGCCCATGTCACAGCCGCGCAGTCTTTGACGGCTGGACGCCGCGTGATCCGCGTTGATGACCATTCGCTTTGAGGGCGAGTGCTTTCGCGCGATGCTGGTCGCTCCGGAGGCCACAAGGCGGATCGCCCCGATCTGGGCCCGCTCGCCTGCTCCGAGACGCAGCGACAAGCACCGGGAAGCCGCCCCCGACTCCCCCTCTCACAGTGACGACGCCTGGGTCCCGCTGCCGATCGCGGCGCGTCGGCTGCGGCGGCTCCAGCGCGCGGTCCTCGTGTTGATCCGGCAGGGGTGCCTGATCGCTCGGCTCGTCGGCCGACGGTGGTTTGTGCAGGCCGATTCCGTCGAGCGGTTCGGACACAGACGGAGGGCCGCATGACGGCGCCCGTTCTCCTCCGCCTGTCTGAAGTGACGCCGCGCCCCGTGTCCTGGCTGTGGCCGGGGCGGATCCCGCTCGGCAAGGTCATCGTGCTCGATGGGGACCCGGGTCTCGGCAAGTCGACTCTCGCGTTGGATATCGCCGCTCGGTTGTCGCGCGGGCTCCCGATGCCGGACGGCGCCCCCGGGCTCACTGGTGGCACGGCGATCCTCAGCGCTGAAGATGCGGCAGACGATACGATCGTACCCCGCCTCCAAGCCGCGGGCGCAGACTTGCGCACCATCGTCCACGTCCCTGCCATGCATCTCGAGGAGGGCGGCGAGCGGCCGCCTGCCGTGCCGGGGGACCTCGCCGCGCTGCGCCGGGCGATCGATGAGAGCGACTGGGACCTCGCGGTGCGGCTCGTCATCATCGACCCGCTTGTGGCTTTCCTCTCGAGTGACGTGGACAGTTGGAAGGACCAAGCTGTGCGGCGCGCCCTCCACGCGCTTGCGGAGTTCGCGGATGTGACGCAGGCGGCCGTCTTAGCGATCCGGCATCTCACCAAGGGCACCGGGCCGGCCCTCTACCGCGGCGGCGGCAGCATCGGGATTATCGGCGCCGCTAGGGCCGGGCTCCTTGTGGCGCGCGATCCCGAGGACGCCACGAAGCGCGTGCTGGCCGTCACGAAAATGAACCTGGCGGCTGAGCCGCCGTCGCTTGCGTTCCGGCTCGAGGTGGGGGCGAACAATCAGCCGCGCGTCACTTGGGCGGGCGAGTCTCCTCACGGGGCCGATGTCCTCGTGAGCCAGCCGCACGACGAGGACGAACGATCTGACGCGCAGGATCTCCGGGCATTCCTCCGCGAGTTGCTCGAGGGCGCACCACGGACGTTCAAGGAGGTGCAGGCGGCCTGCCGCGGCGCCGGCTTCGACGTGCACGACACCACGCTCCGGCGTGCTCGGAAGGCGCTGGGGGTCAACGTCCATCGGCAAGGGTTTGGGCCCGGGAGCGTAGTCGTCTGGCGCCTCTCGAACGGCCATAGTGAGCACATACCGAGCATAGAGAGCGGCTCTCAGAGCCCGCTCGATATGCACGGTATGGCTCGGTATGATGCGGCTTGGGGGTGTCCCTCGGACCCTGACGAGGTGGCCCGGGACGCCATGCGGGATGGCGCGTGACGGCGCGCTCCGCGTCAGGTCGCGACTCTACCGTCCTGCCCCTCCAATCGGCGCCTGACCGGGGGCCGCTCCTGACGCCGGACCAGGTCGCCACCCTCATCGGAGCGGTGAGCCCGGCCTGGGTGCGCCGCATAGTGCCGTTCAAGCTCCGACTCGGACAGCGGACCGTGCGGTGGTACGAGCGCGACGTCCGCTCCTGGATCGAGACGCACCGGGGCGCGGCGTGACGTCTCGCGCCTGGAAGAACGCGGGGCTACCGTTGGCGCCCACCCCTCACGGAGGGCCAGCTTGACGCGGCGTAAAAGACCTGCACATATTGTGCAGGTGCGGGAGAACTTGACGCGCGCAGTGCTCAACGCGATCGACGCAGCACCATGCACCTTGCGGGCCCTGGCCCGGGAGGCCGGCGTCTCGCCGTCCCTCCTCGTCCAGGTCCAGCAGCGGGCCTTCGATGCCACCCCCGAGCTCGCAGCGAAGGTTGCCACGGCGCTCGAGCGGTGGGGCGCTCGCTGCACCGTCGCCGCCCGGCAGGTCCGGGCGGCCGCGCGCCGGGTTCCAACCCCCCGCACGGGGAGGCAACGATGACCGCCGTGCGTTTCAGTCCCGCCCATGTGGCGGGGCTCCTTCAAGCTGTGCTGGAGCAATCGGAATTCGGTCACCGGACGCGCAGTCGCGCCATGCTCGTCGACTGGCTCGTCGACACGGCCCGGCGCTTTCGGGCCGTGGGGGGCGAGGCCGCCGACGTCTCCGGTCTGTTGATCTACGCTGGTGACCTTCGGGGGTCGGAGGGCCTCCCATGAGCCGCGCCCGCTACAAGGTCGATCGATGGTTCGCCGGCGTTCGGATCAACCGGGCGAGCGGCGCCACGACCGCGGCCGAGCACCGCAAGCGGAACGACTTCCTCACGTGGCTGCACGAGACAGGCCGGCTCGAGATCCTCCACGCGATCGCCGCGAACCGGCTCAGCATCCCGCAGTCCTACGCCGCGCACTGCGCCGGCAAGCTGACGTTCGCCGTCAACGACGTCGTGCTCGACCGCGGGTTGTGGGCCGCGGTCGAGGCCTGGCTCCCGGACTCGGCGAAGGCGCCCGGCACGCGCGATCACTATGGGCGCATGGTGCGCGCGCTCAAGCGGACGGGCGCGCTCGGCGAGAGCCTCACGGTGCGCGGGCTCGCGCTCGTGGACTGGCAGGCCCTCTACAACCGCTGGCCCACGGGCCCGGTCATGTGGAACCGGATGCGCGGCACCCTCTCGCGGTTCCTCACGATGGCGCTCGGCGACAAGTACGACCCTTTCCGGCGCAGTGTCATGACGAAGCTGCCACGCGCCGACGAGGGGGAAGGGCGTGTACCGGACCTGACGCCCGCGCGGTTCTGGGACGTGCTCGCGCACGTGCCCGAGCCGATGCGGCCGGTGTATCTGCTCATGGTGGGGACCGGGATCGAGCCGGGCGTGGTCGCCACCGCGACGCTCGCGCCCGAGCGCCATGCCGTGGTGATTCAGGGGCGCAAGAAGGGACGCGAGGGGCTGACCGCGATTCCGGTGTCGCCCGCGCTGTGGACCGCCGCGCGCAACGCGGTGCCCTGCACTTTCACGCCCGGGTATCTCTACCGCGTGTGGAAGCGGGCGGCCGTCGCCGCGGGCGCGCCCGAGCTCCGGCTCTACGACCTCCGTCACGCCTTCGGTCAGTGGCTCGTGAACGCCGGCGTGCCGCAGTCCGTCGTCCAGGTGGGGATGCGGCACAAGACCGCCGCGATGACCGCGCGCTACGTGAAGCAGCGCGACCGCGGCGTGAATGCCACCGTCATGGCGGGGGTTCTGTTCGGCCAGAGTCCCGCCGATAGTCCCGCTCCACCGGCACCGCTCCGGTTGGCGAAGGGCGCCTAACTCGCCGCGTGGCGGCGGGTTGTCGCGGTAGGGGTGTGGCGGGAGCGTGTAGGAATCGAACCTACCGAGGTCCTTGCGGACCCCAGCTGGTTTTGAAGACCAGTCCCTCCACCAGGAAGGAGCCGCCCCCATTGGGTTTTCTCGCTGTCGCGAGTCTTATTGTCCCCCCGTTGTCCCCCCTCATCAGGCGTTCCCCGTCCGGCGCTTCGCCGTGTCTGCACGGAAGGTAGCGAGGCGAGCCACGCCATCCGAGAGGTCGCGCTCGGACACGATGTCGTAGCGGTCGAAGATGTCGCGCGTCTTGTGGCCGGTCAGCTTCATGGCGATGTGCTCAGGCACCCCAGCCCGCACAAGGTTGCGGACCGCAGAGCGGCGGAAGTCGTGCGGAACGCGGCCGATCAGGGCCGGCCGCACCACGCGCTCGAGGGTGCCGTGGCGCACCACAGCGGCGCGGCGACAGGCGGCGTGCCACGCCACGTAGAAGTCCTTGATCCGGCGGCCGTCGCGGTGGAACACCCACGGGACTAGAGCGCCCGCGCGCCGTTGGACGGTCTGCGTGTGCTCGTGCTGGCGCTCGAGCAAGGCCTTGAGGTCGGGCAGCGCTCCGAACGGGAACGTGCGGCCTTCTCTGTTCTTCGTCGTCCCCACCTCGAGGCGCACGACCTGGGCAGCAAAGTCCACACGATCCCAAGTGAGCGGCAAGACTTCGGACGGCACGCGCCAGCCCGTGAGATAGGCAAACTCAAGCGGGGCTCGCAACGGCTCCGGGAGACCAGCCGGGGTCGAGTGTCGCCCGAGCTTCCTGGGGCGGGGATGCCATCGCGGAAAGGCGAGGCGCCCCGCAATCTTGGCGCGGGCGGGGGCGTCCCATGTGGGGAACGCGTTCCACAGGCGGGTTCGCCAAACATCCGAGCGAGGCGTATCTTCTCCGGGCCACACAAGTTCTGAGCCCTTCCAAGCGCCGTTAGGGGCGAGAACGAGTTCGAGAGGACGAATTCGGTGGATCACCACGAGCCCCAGACCCAGCAGCCTGGTGGGCTCCCCGCACCGGCACGGCGGCCGTGGGCGGCGACCCGTCCGCCGCCCCGGTGCCCCATGAACGCTCGACTGGATCTCGCTCTCGCCGCCACCCTTCTCGGTCTGCTCGCCCCGGCGTGCACCGACCAGTCCGCGGTCGCACCGTCGGCCGTGGCACCACCAACATCGTCCCCCGGCGGCTTCAGCGCCTTCGTGACTTGTGAGGTGACGGTGAGCACGGCAACCCTCTCGTGCGGGCAGGCGACCGCCGCGCCGACGAGCGGCCCCGAGGCGGGGAAGAGTGGCATCGATCGCAGCGCCGTCACGCTCGGTGGGCAGGGCACCTACGTACAGCTCACCTCGAGCGGGACGGCCTACGACGGCTCCAGCGTGTTCACGTCGATTGTGACCGTGCGCAACCTCACGACGCAGTCGATGAACACCACGAACGGCACGACCGCCGACACGGGCGGCGTGAAGGTGTTCTTCAACAGCGGGCCGAGCGTGACGGGGGGGACGGGGACCGTCACGGTGGAAAACCCGGATGGCACCGGGATGTTCACGGGGACGGCCCAGCCTTTCTTCAAGTACAGTTCGGGGGTGGTGCTCGCGTCGGGGGGGACGACGGCAGCGAAGACCTGGCAGTTCACCGTGCCGAACACGGTCACGTCGTTCGTGTTTACCGTCTACGTGACGACGCAGATCCCGGGCACCCAGGTGTCGCCGCTCTTGCTCTACGTTCTCAACCGTGGCACCGTCGTCAGCAGCATCCAGGTCTACGGCGCCGGTGCGAACGGGACCGTGGCGCCCCTCGGCACGATCGCGGGCACCAACACGGGCCTGCTCGGCCCGTACGGCATCGTCGTGGATGGCGCGGGCAACATCTACGTCGCTAATGCGGGCTTCACGGGCACCAACGGCCTCGACATCACGATCTACTCCGCGGGAGTATACGGGAACGTGGCGCCTGCGGCCGCGATACCGGTTTCAGAAGGCCCGGTTGGCATGGCCCTGGATGGCGCGGGCAACCTCTACGTCACCACAGGCGAGCCCGGCATCGAGGTTCACGGATCGGGGAGCGGATACACGCTCACAGCCACGATCACGGGCGCCGCGACGGGCCTATACGAAGAACCCGGTGGCATCGCGGTCGGTGGCGGCAATATCTACGCCACCAACCAAGCCACCTTCTTCAACTCCGGCGTCACCTCCGAGGGTCCGAGCGTCACAGTCTACGCCACCGCGGGGTTGAGCGGGACCGTTAATCTGGCGCCTACGGACACGATCGTGGGCGACAACACGGACCTGGTCTTGCCGGAGGGTATCGCCGTCGATGCCGCGGGCAACATCTACGTCGCCAACTTCGAGGGCAACACCATCACGGTCTACGCCGCCGGGGCGAACGGGAACGCGACGCCCATGGCCGTGATCGCGGGCGATAGCACGGGCCTGAGCGCCCCGTGGGGCATCGTCCTGGACGGCGCGGGCCACATCTACGTCTCGAACTCGGACAACAACACCATCACAGTCTACCCGGCGGGGGCGAACGGGGACGTGGTGCCCACGGCCACGATCCAGGGCACGGGGCTGAGCAACCCACTTTATATTGCCTTCTGATACGCTCGACGGTTGACGGCTGCCCCGCCCTACCCCCGGGGGGTCACGGCCGCGGCGCGCCGTACTACTGGGGCTCCAACGGCGCCGACGGCCTCGGCCGCATCACGGTCCACGCTGCGGGGGCGAACGGGAACGTGGTGCTCACGGCCACGATCTCGGGCCTGGGCACGGGGCTGAACTTCCCGACTTTTGTCGTCTTCTAATACGCTCGGTAGTTGAGCCTGACTCGCGACCCGCCAAGCATCACCGCGACCACGATCAACGAGCCCGTGCAGAAAGCTGTGGGCTGGACGTCGACGGCCACGATCGCGGGCAGAACGCGGGGCTGGGCCAGCCGGAGGCATCGCGTTCTAGCACTCTTGGCGGTTGAGGCTGGATCACCCCAGCAGGGTCGCGAACCCGGGGCGGCGTATTGTTCGACGCCGGTCCGGAGGGCCAGCTAGGCAGCGGGAACTCAGAAGCGAGCCATGTCGCGGCGCGCCTGGTTATGGCCCTGCGAGCGGCTAAAAACCGTCTCCGGACTCACAGCAGCGGCTGTCCCCCCATTGTCCCCCGAACGCGACGGCACTAGACGCTACTAAGTGACACGTCGGCCCTCGGCGGGGAGCGGTTTCGTGCTCAGTTCTGTCGAGTAGTGTCGGCTAGTGTCGTCTAACACAGCGGGGGGAGCGGCTTTGAAGACCAGTCTCTCCACCAGGAAAAAGCCGCCCCCATTGGGTTATCTGACCACTACCCGTTCGTTTGCAGCTTCAGACCAGTCGGGGTACCCGGACGGAATTATAGCTAGCTCAGATGACACCGATCGTGTTGCGGCTGGTTACTCGCTTGTGACGGGACGGTGAGCGAAGGTCGTAGCCACCACGAGAGATTCGGCTGTCACGAGCATCAGCACCGCCCAGATCAACGCCCTTGGTTGGTGCTTCCCATTGGGTTTCCCGTTCAGGAGCCGACAGAGCGGTCCGTCTCGACGTTCTCAAGCTCGAGGGGCAACCCTCGTTTCGCTCCCTGCCGTCGCGCCTGCAGCCTTAAGGACGCTCCTCAAGTCCTGCGAGCCGGAGGATTGACGAACACATAGAGGGCACTGGCTCGCTACCGGCATGCCCGACAAACGCCCCGTCTGGATCGTGGAAGCGCACGTCCGCTGTAAAGCGAGCGCGCAAGATCGCGGCGCGAGCCTCAGCGTCGGGGTTGGTCCACATGCTCAGGACGTCTTCCATGAATCGTACCGGGGTGCTCATCGCGACCCACTGCTTCGGTGAAGTGCTGAGAGACGCGTCGTGAGGGCCGACTCTCGCCGGCCCGCGAGTTGGATGAAGTATTGGGCCCCTACGGCGATCACTAACGGAACGGCTGCCATCAGGCACTCCTGGCACGACCGACGGGCGTCCACTGAATCAGTGGCGTGCTCCTATCCAATGAGCGCATGAATCTTCGCACGCACTTCTGCTAATTGTTCCGGCGACACACGGCCCTTCGGTTTCGCATCGCCGCTGCGCCAGTCAACGATCTTGACCTGATCTGCCAGAACCGCATTCGGCGGCGTTCCGCCGATGAAAACCTCAAAGGGATAGTTCTTGATCTGCGTCGTCAGCGGACAGCAGATCATCAAACTCGTCTTGCCGTTGTACGCCGCCGGACTGAGAACGAGCGCCGGACGGTGTCCTGCCTGTTCATGTCCAGCCTGCGGCGTGAAGTTGATCCACACGATCTCGCCGGTCTCAGGCACGTACTGCTTTGCCATCACCAGACCTCTTTGCCTTGCGGTGATCCGAAATCAACCGCCTCATGCAAGTTTTTCGCGGTGATCCCTTTCAGTAGATCGTCCAGGACGTACTTTTTCTGCCGCACCGGTTCGATGACGATCCTGCCTTTCTCTTCACGCACCTCCACGACCTCGTCCAGATCAAGGTGCATGGCCTGCATCACCGAGGCCGGAATCCTCACGGCCGCGCTGTTGCCCCACTTCTTTACCGTCGCTTTCATGCCCACCTCCGCTATATAGACCTTTGCATATCCATTATGGCATCAGAACGGGCATGTGTCAACAATGTTGATACATGGGTTTTCCCCGCATCCCGCCAAACGCAACTCAAGCCGCAGCCGTCGCAGAAATAGCACACGCGCAAGGCCGAGTCTCGCTGCTCGGAGTTCGGCGCTCGCGCGCCCCGAAATGTTTCCCATTGTGTTTCCCGTTCAGAAGCCGAAAGAGCGGTCCGGAGGGGTCGGGCGGGGACACCGCTGACTATAAGAACGGGACGCCACCGTCGGCGTCCCGTCTTCGAAGACCAGTCCATCCACCAGGACGGAGCCGCCCCCGTTGAGTTCTCTCGGTACCGCTATGCCAACCTTACCCGGACCTCATATGCCCGTCGGCTGGAGGATACTGGCCTCGGGAACGTCGCCGGGCAAACTGGAGCGGATGCCAAGCGCCGTCTGCGTAGGTTGCTCCGAGAGGAGGGCGCACGCACCTTTGACCAGTGACGCATCACATCCAGGCGCGTCAGACACGTGGTTCTCCCTTGCGACATGGAGCGGCGTAGTGAACTCGGCCCCTGCGAATGACACACCGCGTGGCGTCCGGCGCGCGAGCCAAACCCCGGCGTCATCGGCGACTTGGCGCACCGCGCGGCGGGCCGTATGGCTCGCTGTCTGTTTCGCTTGTGCGCCATCAGTAACGACCACAGTCATGGGCCTGGCGCCGCG
>Ga0209415_10002664_pt1 | contig 33288 bp, 29 predicted proteins | sample PeaSoiSIISIP2007_FD_187696 | JGI IMG/M metagenome (GOLD analysis project Ga0209415, IMG submission 187696) | Peat soil microbial communities from Weissenstadt, Germany - SII-SIP-2007 (SPAdes) (version 2) | ecosystem: Environmental > Terrestrial > Soil > Wetlands > Peat | place: Germany... | reverse complement strand
CGCTGAGGCCCACAATCTCTGCTCCGTCGACGCGATTCCGTGCTCTACCATGCAGCGCGATCTTGAGGAGTGGGAAAAGGCCACGCCCAAAACTGTCAGCCATGGAAAACCGCTCGACCCACAAACCTTGGACCGCCTACGCTCTCTCGGGTACGCGGCACGGTAAGAAGATCACTTGGACAGCTCACAGACCTTAGATCGGCCCAGCTACACGCAGACCTCCAGGGTGACACCTGCCGAACACCTGACAAAGTCCACCTGCCGGTTGTTGGTCAAGGCGACATTACTTGTCACTTCATTGGGAATGGCCGCGGGGCTGGCCGAACTTGCACTGCGGGTTTCAGATTATGGCGAGGCGAACCGAACTCCGCTCCAGAAACTGATGGAATACGATTCGCTTCTTGGTTGGCGTCATAAGCGAAATGTTTCCAGCGAGATGGTCAGCGACGAATATCGCATGAATGTGCAGTACAACGCGGACGGCTGGCGTGGTGCAACAGGAAGGTTCAGTAAATCGCCCGGTGTGTTCAGGATTGTGGTTCTCGGAGATTCCTTCGTTGATGGCTACACGATCCCGGTGCAGGATAGATTCACCGAAGTGCTCGAGGAAGCTCTGAGGCCTCAGTTTGACGTGATCAACCTGGGAGTAGCCGGATACAGTACTGATCAGGAGTTGCTGCTGCTTGATCAGGAAGGCTGGAAATTCGAGCCTGATCTGGTGGTCCTGGCTTTTTATTACAACGATGTTTGGGGAAACGGAAGTCGGCACTTTTCTGAAACTACAAAAACGCAGAAACCAGTATTCTTCCTCGATACAGCCGGTAATCTGAGTCTCAGCAACGTGCCGGTACCCCATCCCACTCGGTCCTTGCAGGATCGGTTCAGGCTCTACGATTTAGTTCGGACTACCGTGAAAGGGAATCGCTTGCTCCATGCCGCAGCCGTTAAAGCCGGGTTGGCGGATAACACTCTCCCTAACGATTCGCGTCCGGCACCGACGGGAGCCGCCGGGGGGGCGGAGGAGTTTGCGGTTTATCACTCAACCGAAACGCCCGAACTCGCCAGGGAATGGTCAATCACGCAAGCGCTGCTACGCAAAATGAAGCAGGAAGCCGCACAGCATGGCGCGCGCTTAATGGTTCTTTATGTTCCGACTCGAATTGAATTGTCGCCGGCCGAATGGAGCAGCGCCCACCTGCCCTCAGATTACAACGCCAGAGTGGTCGTTCGCCGTCTAGTTAAGATCTGTCAAGCTGAGGGCGTTCCATACCTGGACCCGTCCGATCGTTTCACAGCAGCGGGGACGAATGTCTTGTACTACTCTCGCGATCCGCATTGGAATGCGGCTGGTCATCATCTCGTGGGAGAGACTTTGGCTGAACACATCCGAGATTGTTCAGGAAGCAGCTCTCCAACGACTCATTGCGACCCTCGAAATTGGATGCTTGCTCAGCACGGGGGCTTCAATCGTCAATAGCTTCGATGCGCCCAGAAAGATCGGCACGCGCGGTTTCTGGGCTTGTAAATTAGCGCAATTCTAGGAATAAAAGGGAGGTTGTTATGGGTATGTTGCAAACCACAAGTCAACGTTTTGGAATCGTGGGAGAACTGTTCTCATTCTTCTGGTCGAACAAACGCTGGTGGATGGTGCCAATTCTGGTCACGCTGTTTTTGTTCGGCGTGCTTCTTGTGCTGGCGCAGAGCTCCGCCATCGCTCCGTTTATTTACACATTGTTTTAGAGGCGGTTGGCTCGGTTGAGGTTGTTCGTTAACTGAGCCGATCAAGGAGGGTACGATGTGGCAACAACTAAAAAAAGCCTGGGCAGCCTGGAAGCGCATTGCGCATGTGATCGGTGACTTTCAGGCACGGGTGTTACTGACGGTGATCTATGCGGTTTTGATCTTGCCGTTTGGTTTAGTGATAAATTTGTTTTCCGATCCGTTGAATATCAAGAAGCGGCCCGAACACTGGTTTGACCATCCCCAGGAAGCCAGCAATCTGGAACGGGCGCGCCATCAAGGCTAACCAATGAATGTTTTAGGTATTTCCTGCTATTACCACGATGCTGCCGCCGCGCTGTTGCGCGACGGTCAACTGGTTGCTGCCGCCGAAGAAGAGCGCTTCAGCCGCAAAAAGCACGACTACGACTTCCCCCAGACTGCCATTGACTTTTGCTTAGAGTCCGGCGGGATTCAGGGGCGGGACGTCGACTACGTCGCGTTCTTCGAGAAGCCGTTCCGAAAATTCGACCGGATCCTGATGACCGCGCTGCAGACCTACCCGAAGTCCTACAAGGTGTTTCGCGAGTCGATGATCACCTGGATGATCGACAAGCTGTGGGTGGCGTCGAAAATCTCCTCGCAGCTGGGAATTCCGAAAGACCGGATTCTTTTCTGCGAGCACCATCTGTCGCACGCTGCCAGCGCGTTTCTGTGCTCGCCGTTTGAGGAATCCGCAATCCTGACGGTGGACGGCGTGGGCGAATGGGTTACGGGAACCTGGGGTGTGGGCAAGGGCAACCAGATCGACCTGCGAAAGCAGATGTTATTTCCGCATTCGTTAGGGTTGCTGTACAGTGCGTTCACCGCGTTTCTGGGCTTCGAAGTGAACGAGGGCGAATACAAAGTAATGGGGATGGCACCCTACGGGAAGCCGCGCTATGTCGACAAGGTTTGGAAGCTGATCCGACAGGACGCGGATGGCTCATTTTCGCTCGACATGGATTATTTCTGCTTCCACCGTTCGACCGATAAGACTTTCAATGGACGCTTCACTCAGTTGTTTGGAGAGCCGCGCCCACCGAAGATGCTGTTCTTCACCGAGGAGTCGGGGTTCCCGACGTACTTCGGGGATCCTCCGTCGAACTTCAACGAGCTGTGCAAACTGAACCAGCATTACGCGGACATCGCCGCTAGCATTCAGCGGGTAACGGAAGAAGTGCTGTTGGGCATGGCCCGGGCCATCAAGAAAGAGACCGGTCAAAAGCGGCTGTGCATTGCGGGCGGCGTCGGTCTCAACAGCGTGGCCAACAGCCGGATTCTCCGCGAGACCGGGTTCGAAGAACTGTTTGTGCAGCCATCGGCCGGTGACGGCGGAGGAGCGCTCGGAGCCGCGCTGTGGGCGGACAACATGTTGTTGGGCAATCCGCGGCGCTTCCGCATGGATCACGCTTACTGGGGTAAAGCTTACGGCCCGGGCGAGGTGCGCGACTTTCTGGAGACGAATCACATTCCTTATCAATACATAGAGGATGACGATCGTCTTCTGGATATAACAGTGGACCGCCTGCAGAATGGCAAAGTGATTGGCTGGTTCCAGGATCGATTCGAGTGGGGACCGCGAGCCTTGGGCAATCGCAGCATTATCGCCGATCCGCGGAATCCGCACATGAAGGACATCGTGAATACGAAGATCAAGTTCCGCGAGCCCTACCGGCCGTTTGCGCCATCAGTACTGGCGGAATGCGCGGAGAAGTACTTTGATCTGCCACGTGCTGCGCAGCACTACCCGGCACGCTACATGCTTTATGTGGTACCGGTGCGGGAATGCAAGCAAAGCTCGTTGCCAGCAATCACCCATGTGGATGGAACCGGCCGATTGCAGACGGTGTTTCGCCAGACCAATCCTCGCTATTACGGTTTGATCGAGCGATTCGCCCAGGCGACCGGTATGCCGGCGGTGCTGAACACCTCATTCAATTTGAAGGGTGAACCCGTCGTAAACACGCCGGCTAATGCCTTCAACACGTACTCGAAGAGCGAAATGGACATGCTGGTTTTGGGCAATTTTGTTGTCGAAAAGCAACAGTAAATGTTTACCCTCACTCGTCCGATAACCTGTTGAGCTTCCGGGTATATCCGTGGATACAATCTCCAGCGTAGCGGAATCACCTTTTTCGGTTGGCACCGCACCACGGGTGTCGGTGCGGCCTGCGCATCCGCGCTGGATTACGTTGGTTGGTCTCAGCCTCATCGTGATAGCGGGCGCGTGGTTGCGTCTCACCAATCTGGCCGATAAAAGTGTTACTCACGTAGAAATGTATGTACCTGGAATCCGGATGCCGCAAGGCATCTCGGTGCCCGGCCAGCGTATGACGCTGCCGAGTGTGCTGACTGGCACATTTTCATCTGACACGCACCCGCCTGGATATTACGTGCTCATGTGGGCTTGGACCAAGTGCTTCGGCACAAACGTCTGGGCGCTACGACTGCCCGCTGTATTGCTGGGAGTTGGCTGCATTCCGCTTGCCTTCTGGCTGGGAGAACTCACGGGCCAGAGAACGTCCGGATGGATTGCCGCAGTCTTGTTGGCGGTGCACGGCCATCACGTCTTCTGGAGTCAGGTCGCCCGGATGTTCACGCTGACTTGCTTCTTGGGTCTGCTGGCCACGTGCTTGCTTTTGGTCGTAGCGAAGGAATCCTACGCTCCGAGATGGCTCGGGTTTCTGTATGTCACGGTCATTCTGCTGGGTGTGTGTTGCCACATCTTCTTCTGGGCGCTTTTGGGGACCCACATCTGCTGGACGTTCCTCAACGCCTCAGCCCAGAAGCAGGACTTACCGGGCGCGGCTAAACTCCAACTTTTTGCTGCGATTGTGGGCAGCCCGCTTCTGGCCTTTGCTGCCTATCAGAACGCTAATGAACTCGCGACCTTGAGCAATAACGCGTGGGTTTATGCGCGTGAATTTCTGCAATTTGCATTTCTGTTTCCGTTGATTGGTTTTTCCTCTGGGGTTTATCCGCTGGATTCGGACGTGCCTTTGATTGATGATCCTCACCTCTCGCTCGCGCGTTGGCTGTTTTTTGCGCTGTCGCTGGGACTATTCGTTGTGGGTCTAGGTTCCGTTAGGAGCTCCGGAGAAAAATTGTTCCGCGACACGCGCGGTGTATCGTCGACGGGGTGGCTGCTAGGCTCTGGAATCGGAACGCTGGCGATTGTGTTTTTCATCTTCATGGCCAAACGATTTCTCGAGCATCCTAATCCCACATTGCAAACGACGGAAATGATGATCATTTTACCAGCGGTACTCGCAGGCTTTGCGATCCTGCTGAAGAAGAACTGGGAGCTGTTTTCGAGGTGGGTTCGACCTTTCGCCAGGAGCCGTTTTCTGGTTGGTGAACACGCATTGGTGGCGAGCTTGGCGGTTCTCCCGTTTGTCGTGTTGGTGGCAGTTTCACGGCTCAAACCGATTTTCAATGCGCGCGGCATGCTGCTAGTAAGCCCGTACCTTCTCCTCGTTCTCACCTGGGGCATTGTGCGTCTCAGCCGCGTTCGCGTGGCGGCCGTCGCCTTGTTAGTTGTACTTTGCGTCGCCGCGTACAGCGGTTCGAGGGGTTATCAACAGATGTCTGCGGGCAGGGCAAACTACCGCGCTTTCGCGACAGCTTTAGCTCCGCACATCGATAAAGCGGACCTCATCTTCATCCATCCATCGTGGTATTCCACGCCGACTTTTTATTATTTGAATTCCGGATGGGACCGATTCATTGGTCAAGATTATCAGGCAGCAACTCGGCAGACTCCGCCCGCCCGGGTTTGGGCTTTATTGTTCTACGACGAGACGATGCCCAGGCAGATGTCAGAAGCTCTGTCCGAATATCAGCCTCTCGAGACAGTTGAAGTGCCACGTGGGCGTGCGGTGCTTTATGTGCCCAAGAACTGGGTACGCTGAGGGAGGATGATTTATGAGTGACAAGAAATTGTCTACCGACTCCACGCCAGTTTTAAAGGTCTTTGTAATGAGCTTGCTGGTAACGAGCGCCTGGGCCGCGCCCAAGGAAAAAGTGCTGCATAACTTCGGCAATGGTGCGGATGGAGATATTCCCTACTCCACCCTGATCTCCGATGCCACTGGCAATCTATACGGCACGACGCTCTACGGTGGCGGTTCGATGAACTGCCCGGTCGGTTGCGGGACGGTGTTCGAGTTGACACCCGGCACGACCGGAAAATGGAAGGAGAAGGTGCTGTACAGCTTCATAGGAAACGGAGATGGATACTACCCTCAAGCTGGCCTGATCTTGGACACGTCCGGGAATTTATACGGTACCACCTTCAACGGAGGGACTTTTGACGATTGCTCGGACGGTTGCGGTACAGTCTTTCAGCTTGCCCCCGGCGCTCACGGCAAGTGGACGGAGAAGGTGCTGCACAGCTTCAACGCTAACGGCACGGATGGGACCGGCCCCGCCGATAGCCTGATCCTCGACGCTGCAGGAAACTTGTACGGCACGACATGGGCGGGCGGGGGCACAGGCTGCTCCAACGGTTGGGGCTGTGGTACGGTCTTCCAACTCGCCCCCGGCGGAGGCGGTACGTGGACCGAGAGCGTGCTGTACAGCTTCTGCCCCTCCAGCGAGTGCACCGACGGAGCCACGCCTTTCGCCAGCCTGATCTTCGACGGCGCCGGGAACTTGTTTGGTACAACTTCTGCGGGGGGCAATCCTATCTGTTCTTCAGGCTGTGGCGTAGTCTTTAGACTGACGATGAATTCGGGCGGAACCTGGACGGAGAAAGTACTGCACAGCTTTGGCAAGGGCAAAGATGCGGCCAACCCTTACGCTAGCCTTATCTTCGATGCCCACGGCAATCTTTACGGAACTACGTACCAAGGTGGGACCTACAATGCCGGCACGGTATATCAGTTGACACCTGGAGTGGGTGGAACGTGGACGGAGAAGGTGCTGCATAGCTTTGGCAAAGGCACGGACGGTGACAACTCTTATGCCAGCTTGATCTTCGACAAGGCTGGCAACTTGTATGGGACCACCGCTGGAGGCGGCACTCTGGGCGCAGGAACCGCCTTCAAACTCTCGCCGGGCGCAGGCGGGAAGTGGAATGAGACGGTTCTGCATAACTTTAACCAACCCGGCAGCGCTCCCGAAGCCAGCCTGATTTTCGATGCCTCCGGGAACCTCTACGGCACGACAACCGCGGGTGGGACTTATGGCGGCGGCACGGTGTTCGAGATCACACCTTAGCGCTCTCTGGTTGGGGCCGCCGCACTTGAAAGCCGTTGTGAGACTGGTGGAGCAATGGAACTTCCAGCAGGCCCCTACTTCTGGGAGGTCCTCCGGTGCAAAAATCGAAGGTTGACATTGCCAACCAGAATCTGCGCGGAGAGATAAACAGCTAAGCTCAGCGCACCTCGCAGCGGCCAGTCCATGAAACGAGTAACCCACAACACAGCGGCCATCGCGATGCCTCCGATCAGCGGACCGCGTAAAGACGGAAATGACTCTCGTGGCAACACGGCACTCCGGAAATAGTAGTAAGACATGACGAACCAGACTACATCCGCAATCGCCGTGGCAGAAGCGGCGCCGGTCATGCCAAAGCGAGGAATCAGCAAGATGTTCAAGCCCACATTCACGCAGGCCGAGGCAACTGCGCCGCGCACATCGAGGGCCTGGTGGCCGGTGGCTCGCAGCGAATCCATGTACACCCAGCGAAGAATCACCAGCGCAGCCGACCAGACCAGGATTCTGAATGGCGCTGCAGAGTTCACGTACGCAGCGCCGTAAAGAAAGCGAATCACTGGATCGGCAAGAAAAGTTCCCCCGACCACGAGCGGCACAACGAAGGCCAGCCAGAACTCAGTGGTCCGGCGGACGAGCACCCGGAATTCGTCGAGGTTCTCAACGTACAGACGCGACAGAGCAGGAAAGAGCCCAGTGAAATAGGTAATCGCGACACTCAGGCCCACGAGAATGAGTTTGTAAGCGGCGTTGTACCAGCCGACAAACGTCGCGCCGCGAAGGAAGCCCAGCAGGATAGCATCGAAGTTGTAGTTGAGCAGTCCCATGGCGAGCGAAAGTCCAATGGTGAGCGCCGGCTTGAGAACGGTCAGTATCCCACGCCAAGTCATGCCTAGCGAGAAGCGCCCGTGAACCCGGCGAAACCATCGCGCGAAGTAAAGCGTAGTAACCGCATCGCTGGCCAATCGCAGAACGGGAACCCAAACCAGTCCAGCAGAACTATGAACCAGCGCCACAACCGTAGCGGCGAAGATTGCTTGCCCAATCACCAACCCGCGCGCCACGCCAGACATGCTTTGCTGTCCCATGAACAACCATTTCAGGCTGGCTGCCTGGGCGAAGACGGTCAGGCCATAAATCACGAGCACAGCACGGAGACCGGGATAACCAGGGAACAGCGGCAGCACGGCCAGCAGCAACACAAAGCTGATCGTAGCCAGCAACAAACGGATCGGCACGATGCGCGCAGCGAGGGCCGGCATGTCGGTCGCGTTGGCTGCTTCGCGTGTGCCCCACATTTCCAATCCGCCATCAGCGATCAGCAACAGATAAGTGAGAACCGAGCCGGCGAACTCCAGCACGCCGAAGCTGGCAACGCCGAGTATGCGCGCCAGATAAACGAAAGCGAAGAAACTCATCGCTTTGGCAATGAGGTCGCCGGTGGCGAGGCGCAGAATATTCTGGAATGGGTTCGGCAGTGTGTTCTCCGCGCGAATGAGAATCTATCACGGCAACGTGCTTTGCCCATGGAGCATTCGGCGTACTTCCTAGGTTCCCCTGGCAGACTGGCGAAATGGTGCAAAATCTCCTCTCTGGACGGGTTAGTAATTTAGCCGTAGAGGAAAAAATCTGGTTCGACGTCAAGAAGAGGCTGAATAAAGCCATTTAGCTTCAATGAGATACGGGACAAAGATTGGCAACTCGAATGCTGTGTGGCTCAGAGGGAGAACGTGTGCCCGTAGCCATGCACCGCGGAGCATACAACCATGAATACTCTCGATCGTGTAACCCGGCATGCCCGGCTGACGTTGCAAAACCTGGCATTTCCGCAGCCCTCCACTCCGCCCTTCCTGATCCTGTTCATTAACTCGATCTGTAACCTGACGTGCGAACATTGCTTTTACTGGAAGAATCTCAACCGGCGTGATGATCTGAAGGTTGAGGAGATTCTTGCGTTGTCAGAGAATTTGGGACGAATCGAGAACTTGAATCTATCGGGTGGGGAACCCTTTCTCCGTCCCGAGTTTGCCGAGATCTGCCGCTTTTTCATCCAGAATAACGGCGTGGAGCAGATCTATGTGCCGACGAACGGATACTTCACCGACCGCACTATCAATGCGCTTAAGAGCATCTTCGAAGAGAAGAGCTTGAAACTCTTTGTGTGCGAGCTTTCGATCGACGGCATGCCGGAGTATCACAACCGCTTCCGAGGCAACCCAAAGTCATTCCAGAAGCTTATCGAGACCTATGAAGCTCTGGCGGAACTGCAGGCCAGCGAACCGCGGATGCGAATCCATTCAATTTCTACCGTGACCAACGAAAACCTCGACGAAGTGAAACAGTTGACCACTTACCTCTACGAGCGATTCCCGGCCATGGACCACCACAACCTGGCACTGATTCGCGGCGACCGCAAGAATCCCTCCCTGCAAGGGCCGAATCTGGCTGCCTATCAGGAACTGGTTCACTATGCCCGGCGACTGTGGGCCCCGCGCGAGGAAAACCGCTATGGCTCGCTGGTCGAGCCCATGCTGCAGTGGGCCAAAGTGCAGACGGCAAAGAAACAGGCTCAGGTTGTTCCCTGCCGAGCCGGAATTATGACGGGCGTGGTCTATGCCAATGGCGACGTGAGTTTTTGCGAAACGCATGCGCCGTTGGGAAACTTGCGACAAAAGAGCTTTCGCGAGATCTGGTTTTCGCCAGAGGCAGACGCGCTGCGCAAAAGTGTCCACAACAAAGAATGCTGGTGCACCAACGAAGTGTTCCTATGGCCGAGCATCACCTACCAGCCGGTACAGTTGGCCAAAGCGCTACTGAACTCTAGCGCTTGGGCAAAGGCCGAGGCGCTCAATGACGCCGAGAAACAGCAGGTACTGGCCAGAATGTCGCCGCAATCTGCCCCGAGGTTGAAGATCCTGCAATAGCAGATCCGCCACGGCTCGATCCAGTAAATAAACCCAGATGACCACTTCGCCAGCAATTTCCGTTGTTATCGCATCGATTGTCGGCGCGCCGTTCATCGACGACTGTTTGGCGTCCGTGTTCGCGCAGAAAAACGCGCCAAACTTCGAAGTGATCGTAGTGGACTGTCGTGGCCCCGACAACGTTTCCCGCTTGTCGAAGCGTTTTCCCGAAGCCCGGTTCATCCAGTTGCAGAAACGTGAAACCGTTCCTCAGCTTCGCCGCATTGGCGCCGAGGAAGCCCGCGGCGAGATCGTTGCCATTATCGAAGAGCATTGCCTGGCCGCCGAGAACTGGCTGTCGGCGTTGAGCGCCTCCTTCTCTGCCGGTTATGTTGCGGTAGGCGGTCCAGTCGACTTCCGTAAGGACAGCCGTCTGCGCGACTGGATCACCTACTTCGTCGAATACAACTCATATCTGCCTCCATGGACGGATGGTGACACGTTCAATGTGGGCAGTGCCAACGCGGCCTACAAGCGCGAGACGCTGCTTTCCAATTTGGCGGTATTGAACAAGGGCTACTGGGAGGCGGCATTACATCCCAAGCTGCTTGCGGAGGGCAAGAAGTTTCGCAGCGTGCCCAGCATGATCGTCTATCATCGCGGCCCCTTCGATTATTTCTACTACCTGCGGCAGAGATATTTGTTTAGTCGCGCGTTCTCCGGTGCCCGGCGTGGAACTGTTTCCGCGGCACAGCGCGCTTTTTACCTGCTGGCCGCGCCGGCAATTCCCTTGCTCCTGCTGTCTCGCATCGCCTCCCGGGTATTCGCGAAAAAGTGTCATCCCAATAAGTTTCTGCTCAGTTTGCCGCTGCTCATTCCAGCCATGACCAGCTATGTGGCGGGCGAGTGGATGGGCTACGCATTTGGTCCAGGCCGTGCCCTGATGGAAGTGGAATAACTGCGAATGGCAGCGGCCCCGAGTCTTGCGGTTGTGGTTACCGTGGTCAGCGATACTTCCGAGGCAGCCGATACCAGCCATCTTGAGGGCTGCCTGGAAGCTTTGCAACGTCAAACTGATCCGCCGGCGATGGAAGTGCTCGTTACTTGCGATGCGCGGCTGCGCGGGATCGACAAACTCCGGCAACGTTTCCCGCAGGTCAATTTCATTGCAGTCGAAAAACTTCACACTGCGCGCTCTGGATCCAGCCGCGAACATCACGATGAACTTCGGGGGATCGGTATTCGAAATTCGCATGCTCCGCTGGTTGCGCTCATCGAGGACGTTGGTCGGCCCGACCAGCACTGGTGCGCGCAGTTGGTGAAGGAACACGCGCAGCCGTACGCAGCCGTCGGTGGCGCGATGGAAAATGGAATTGATCGCGCTCTGAACTGGGCGGTTTATTTTGGGGATTTCGGACGCTACCAAAATCCCATCCTGTCCGGACCGAGCGCATACGTAAGTGACGCGAATGTTTGCTATAAGCGCGAAGCCTTGCAGCGTGTGGCCGATGCCTGGGCCGGCTCGTACAACGAAGCTCGCGTGCATGCCGCTCTGGCGGGCAGAGGCGATGTTCTTGCCCTTTCGCCCGACGTCGTCGTTTACCAGCACCGGCTGAATCTACATCTGGGTCCGGCGTTGCTGGAACGCTACGTTTGGGGCCGGTCGTTTGCGGCTGTTCGTGTTGCCAGCGTTTCATCTTTGCGACGTGCTGTCTTGGCTCTGCTCTGCCCCCTACTGCCATTTGTTCTTTTGCTGCGCCAGTTTCAGAACGTGCAGCGTACCGGGCGCAATCAGGCTGCATTCTTTCGAGCCTTGCCGCTAACTATGCTGCTTGACCTGGTTTGGTCCTGGGGAGAATTCGTAGGATATCTCACCGGTCATCCGTAAACAAAGCGCCGGTCGCGTAATTCAGATGGCAATTCCGCTCATAGATCGCACGATGAATAAACCGCATTCGCAACCCGGCGGGGAACTCCGCATCTCCGTCATCGTTCCGGTGCGCAACGGGAGAACGCATTTGCCGCGTTGTCTTGAAGCGCTCAGCCGCTCTGAGTACGCCAACTTTGAAGTGATCGTCGTAGATGACTGTTCCACCGACACCACGCCCCAGATCGCCGAACATTACGGTGCACGTTGCCTGCACACGCCTCGGACCATGGGACCAGGAGGGGCGCGCAATCTGGGAGCACATTCAGCAGACGGTGAAATCCTGGCCTTCGTGGATGCCGATGTAGTTCTGCCACCGCGTTCGTTGCGTCTGATCGCCGAGGACTTTGAACGCGACGCCGAACTCGCTGCGGTTTTCGGCTCCTATGATGATCGGCCTGCGTGGCGAACCTTTGTCTCGCAGTACAAGAACTTGATGCACCACTACGTGCACCAGATTTCCAATGAATCTGCCGCGACGTTCTGGGCCGGGTGTGGTGCGATACGGAAATCTGTGTTCGAAGAGTTTAGCGGTTTCGATGGCGCGAAATATACAGCGCCCTCAATTGAAGACATCGCGCTGGGGCTGGAACTGGCTCGCTGCGGCCGCCGCATCTTGCTGGACAAACGCTTACAAGTGAAGCATCTGAAGCGCTGGACCGTACGCAATCTTTTACGCGCCGATATTTTCTATCGTGCCGTACCGTGGACCCATTTGATCCTGAATTCACGTCGTCTCCCACGGGATCTCAATCTGACTTACGCCTCGCGAGCGAGTTCGCTGCTGACCGGCTTGTTGACCGTGGTTCTGATTTTGCTGGGGCTGTCGCTGACTAGACCGATGCGTCTGCCAGCAGGCTTTCTGCTCGCTACAACCACACTTTTGTGCCTGATGCTGCTGCTTTTGAATCGCGATGTTTACCGGTTCTTTCTGCGCAAGCGAGGATGGTGGTTTACAGTCCGCTCTGTATTGGCTCATTGGTGCTACTACCTGTACAGCGGCGTCACCTTCATCGTGTGCGTGGCAGATCATTTCCTGCGTTTGCCGTTTTCATCCGCGCACAGAACTAGAACTAGGCTGCAAGGTAGCTGAATGCGCGTCGGAGTGGATGCAACGTCATGGTCTAACCGCCGGGGCTACGGGCGCTTCACGCGCGCTCTGCTGAGCGAAGTGCTGAAGATCGACCGGCAAAATCAATACACATTTTTTGTCGACAACGAATCTGAGGAGTTTCCACTTCCCCCAGGCGCAGATGTTTGGCGAGTTGCCACGAACGTCCCAACCGTGCAGGCAGCATCTGCCGACAGCAGCCGGTCTTTAGTTGACTTATGGCAGGTGGCGCGTGCATTTCGCCGCGCTCCGATAGACTTGCTTTATTTTCCCACGGACTACACCTACGTTCCGGGATTCATGGGCGTCCCTCGGATCGTCACCATTCACGACGCGATCGCCGAATTATTTCCGGAGCTGATCTTTCCTACTTTTCGTTCTAAGATGCTTTACCGCGCCAAGGTCAGGTCAGGAATGCGTCAGGCTCGATTACTGGTGACTGTCTCTGATTATTCGCGCCGGCTATTGGTGGAGAAACTCAATATCCCGCAGACTCGATTCCGCGTGGTCAGCGAAGCTGCTGACCCGATTTTCCGGCCGTTGGAAGAAGCTTTCACTCGTGAAGTCTCGAAAAGGTGGGACATCCCGGCAGATGCAAAGTGTTTGATTTACGTTGGCGGATTCAGCCCGCATAAGAATCTGTTGATGCTCCTCGATGTATTTCATGAACTGGCCGGTCGAGAAGCCTTCCACGATCTGCGGTTGGTCCTGGTGGGCGATTATGTCGGCGACCCTTTCTACTCCTGCTACGGCCAGCTTGTGGCGCGCGTCAAACAGTCCGGCATAGAAGGGCGTGTGCTGTTCACCGGGCGTCTCGAAGATAAAGATTTGCTCGTCCTGCTGAACCGCGCGAATGCATTGGTGCTTCCATCCGTCTGCGAGGGCTTTGGTTTGCCTGGCGTGGAAGCAGCCGCGTGCGGCACGCCGATTGTGGCGACCACGGAGAGTCCGCTCCCGGAATTGCTCGGCGACGGCGTGCTTGCCGTCGATCCCAACGATCGGGCCGGCTGGCTTAACGGGCTTGAGCGGGTTCTCACTGACAACGTCCTGCACAAGCACATGCGAGAAGCAGCGCTGATCGCGGCGAGCCGGCTATCATGGCAAAACTCGGCACGGCAGCTGCTTTCGGTTTTTGATGAGGTTGGGAGAAATGGCGCGGCCGCTTAGATTCTGTTTTTTGTCGATTTTTTATCCGCCGTACAGTTTCGGCGGCGATGCCATCTATCTGTACCGCCTCTCCAACGCGCTGGCTAATCGCGGGCACGAAGTCGATGTAATCCATTGTCTCGACAGTTACCGCTTGATGGGAGGGCGTCAGCCCAGGCAGCAGTTTTCCAATCATCCGAATGTCACCGTGCATAGCCTGCAGAGCCGTTTGGGATTTCTTTCACCTCTGTTGGCGCAGCAGTTCGGAACCACGTGGCCGAAGACCGATCGCATCCTGGAGGTTCTGTACAGCAAGAAGTTTGATGTCATTCATTATCATAACGTCTCTCTGCTGGGGCCGCAGGTTTTGAAGCTGGAGCCCGATTATCCTGATTTCATCAAGCTGTACACCACCCATGAGCATTGGCTAGTGTGTCCCATGCATGTGCTATGGAAAAACAACGAGCGTCTGTGCGAGAAGCCCGACTGTCTTCGCTGCACGCTGAAATTCAAAAAGCCACCGCAGTGGTGGAGGTACACGCATTTGCTGGATGAATGCGTGCGTTCCGTCGATACCTTCATTGCGCCGACCGGTTTCACGCAACAAATGCACCACGAGCGCGGATTCGGGCCACCGATGACCGTAGTTCCACACTTCGTGCCCGAGCAGGAAACACCTTCGACCGACAAATCTCCTCACCCACGGCCGTATTTCCTCTTTGTGGGCAGGCTGGAAAAGATCAAAGGCATCGATACCCTACTCCCAATATTTGCCCAGTATCCGCATGCTGACTTGCTCATCGCCGGTACGGGAACCTATGAGGCTGAGCTAAAGCGCCAGATGAAAGGCATGGCCAACGTGCGTCCTCTTGGTTCCCTCCCACAAGAAGAGCTGGAGAACTTCTACCGCCATGCAATCGCGTTGCTAGTACCTTCGGTCTGCTACGAGACGCTAGGCATGATCGTGGTCGAGAGTTACGTGCAACGGACGCCAGTAATCGCGCGTAATCAAGGCGGTCTCACGGAAATTGTCGAACAAAGCCGCGGCGGTTTTCTCTACCGCAGCCCAGGCGAACTCCTGGCTGCGATGGAGCGACTGCGAACTGATCGCGCTCTTCGAGACGAAATGGGTAATCGCGGTTATCAGACTTTCCAACAGAAGTGGAGTGAGAGCGCACATCTGGACAAATATTTTAAAGTCCTGGAGGACACCGCGCGGCGCAAGTTAGGACTCGTTCCTTGGCACGGGCCCTCGCGGCGCTCTCTGCAACTCTCAATTGTGCAAACTGCCTCCTAGAACCGGTGTTGAAACTTCGCACTGAAAGAGTAAAATTGCGCGTACAAGCCGAAGTCGACATATCTTCTTTAGGAGCTGGGTTGCCAGTGCGCGACGACAACACTGTCGATGGCCCGCTATTGCGCGCCTTTGCCCCACTGCATCGCAGCGCATTGGGGATTGCTTGCGGTCTGGTTGTAGGAGGGCTTATTTGTGCCGCGACCCTGGCCTTGGTCATTCACGGGCGGCATCCCAATGTAAAACTCTATCTATTGGATGAGTTTTTCTGGGGTTATTCTGTGTCGTGGCTTGGCGCTCTCATCGGCTTTCTTTGGGGATGGGTCGTCGGTTTCATCCTGGGGTACGGGTTTGCTCTGGTGCGTAATGCCGCAGTGTGGATGTGGCTGACTGTGATCCGGTCGCGAGCGGAGATGGAACAGTACTCGGATTTCCTCGATCATTTATAGGAGAAGATTTCTGCCAGTGGAACCTGAAGAAGAACAAATCGAGAAAGCTGTGATACTGCTAAACTCGAAACTGCTGGGAATTGTCCTCGGTTTTTTGTCGGGAGTAGGACTGTTCCTGATCACCAACTTCCTCGTGCTCAAAGGTGGTCCGCATGTGGGGGCGCATCTGTTTCTGCTTTCGAACTTCTTCCCCGGCTACCGCGTGACTTTTCTTGGAAGCATCATTGGTTTCGTCTATGCGTTCATCGTTGGCTTTGTCGTTGGGGTAGTTCTCGGGGCCGTCTACAACAAAGTTGCCATGGCCTAAGACTGCCCAGATTGAACCTTCTATTGTTTCGCCGTTTCCGGTTTCTCCCATGTTTCTGCAAAAGATCCTCGCGCTCAGTGGCTCCTTTTTCCGCACGCCGGTGGCGATGGCGCGCGAAGTTCCATCTGAACTCATGGATGCTGGCCAATATCCCGTTATTCTGACCTACCACTCGATCTCCGAGGGAAATTCTCCTTTGAAAGTTTCCCCCAGCCTCTTTACCGAGCAGATGGAGTGGCTCAAGACCAATGTTCGCGTGGTACATCTGGGCGAGATCGTGGCCGCACTGGCCGGGCGCAGGCCTTTGCCCGAGCGAGCGGTGGTTTTGACTTTCGACGATGGCTTTCGTGACTTCTATTCTGCCGCCGCGCCTGTGCTGCGGCGCCTGCGACTTCCCGCGACGGTTTTCCTGCCGACCGGCTATTGTGGCAACTCGAATTGCTGGCCGAGTCAACCCGCCTGGGTGAGCAAAGAAGCTCTGCTCGATTGGAGGCAAGTCACCGAACTTGTGCAGGATGGATTTCAGATCGGAGCCCACGGAATCAACCACTCTGACCTTACTACGTTGTCCCTGGAAGAAGCAGAGATAGAAATTTCCGGCAGCAAGGCCGAGATTGAAGAGCAGACCGCGTGCCAGGTGCAGTTTTTCGCGTATCCCTACGGCCGATGGAGTCCCATTCTACGAGCTTTGGTGCTGGGGAATTTTCGCGGAGCGTGCGCTACGGCTGCGGGCATCGTCGAACCCGATGCTGACCCGTTTGCACTTCCCCGGGCCGATGCCCACTATGTACGCCACCCAGCGAGTCTGCGAATGCTGTTTACAACGAAATTCGCAGCTTACATCGCGGCGCGGCGCCTTATCCGACGAATGCGCCGCCAGCCTGAGGGCTTCTACGCCAGAGTTTGAGTTTTTTGTGTTTGAACAACCGTAATCCTAAGTTTTCTTCCCCAATCAAGATTGCCCAACGAGGATAATTTCATGGCGCTTGCTACATCAGAGCAACGCAGTGTTGCCATCATAGGCGCGGGGCCTGCCGGCCTAACGGCGGCCTACGAGCTTTCCAAGCACAATGTCCCCGCGGTTGTGCTGGAAGCCGACAAGACCGTCGGCGGCATCTCTCGCACTGTCAACTACAAGGGCTACCTCTTTGACATCGGCGGTCATCGATTTTTCACCAAATGGGATGAAGTGAATCAGATCTGGCAGGAAGTCCTCGGAGACAAGTTCCTTCAGCGGCCACGGCTTTCGCGCATCTACTATCGCAAGAAGTTCTTCTATTATCCGCTGAAGGCAAAAAATGCATTTTTTGGTCTAGGTCTCATTGATACCGTGCGAATTGTTTTCAGCTATCTTCGCTCGCGTCTGTTCTATTACCACAATGAACAGAATCTGGAGCAATGGGTTTCCAACCGGTTTGGCAAGCGCCTTTATGAGATCTTCTTTAAAACCTACACCGAGAAAGTGTGGGGCGTTCCTTGCACGGAAATTCGAGCGGAGTGGGCGGCGCAACGGATCCAGGGCCTATCGCTCACCACTGCCGTGCGCAATGCCCTGTTCAAGCAGAAAAAAACGAAAGTCAAGACCCTGATCAACAGCTTCCGATATCCCGAGCGCGGGCCGGGACAGATGTGGGAGACCATGACCGACCTGCTTCGCCAGCGAGGCTACCCGGTAGTGATGGAACGGCCAGTTCAACGAATCATTCACGACAAAAAGAAGGTCCTTGCGGTCGAATCCACGGGGCCCAATGGCCCGGAGCGCTTCCCCGCGACACATTTCATCAGTTCCATGCCTATCCGCGAACTGATTAAGGCGCTGGATCCACCCGCCCCGAAGGAAGTGCGCCAGGCTGCCGATCGCCTGCGCTATCGCGATTTCTTGATCGTCAGCCTGGTGGTGAATCGCAAAGATGTCATGCCCGACAATTGGATCTACATCCACGAACCCAACGTTCGCGTAGGACGAATTCAGAATTTTAAGAATTGGTCCCCGCAGATGGTGCCCGACCCAAATAAGACTTGCCTTGGGATGGAATACTTCGTCTTCGAGAACGACGATCTGTGGTCGAGCCCTGACCAGAAGTTAATCGAGCTGGCTAAGCGCGAAATTGGAGAACTCAGACTGGCACGACCGGAAGAGATCGAAGACGGCGCCGTCGTGCGCATGCCCAAAGCTTACCCTATGTACGACAACGGTTGGACCAAGCAGGTAGAAACCATCCGCCGCTACCTCGAGACTACGTTGCCCAATCTTCAAGTAGTCGGCCGTAACGGAATGCACAAATACAACAACCAGGATCACTCGATGATGACGGCTTCCTGTGCCGTACAAAACATCCTGGGAGCCAAACATGACCTGTGGGCCATCAACACCGAACCCGAATATCACGAGGAGAAGCGGGAAGAAACCGCAGTAGCAGAGAAGGAACTTCGGCGTCCGGCTTATGCGGAACCTCCACGGATCCAGCCCGTGCCGGTGCGCGCAAACGGCGACCGAGGCTTAACTCGCGTTCCCGCCAGTCCAGTGCTCTCCGTCGACTGCTCTTCATCGGATATGGATTAGTCAACTTCCGCTCGCCCAGAACTCTGAGATGCCGAGCACTAACATCGTCATTCTGGTCCATCCGAACTTCACCGGTAACGCATGACCACGAGAACCGTACCAGCGCCTCTGGATGCCAGTTTGTCACCAGGAAGGGAACGAGCCGCGGCCACGAAATCCAAGAGCATCCGCCGTCTGTTATTGATCGTCTCATCTTTCATTTTCAGTGTGTTCCTCATTGAGTTTCCAGCGTTGATCGACGCCCTGGACTATCGAACCTTGATTGGGCCAACTCATGCGTGGTGGGCGCCGAACGTCTTCGATCCGGAGTTGTTGCATGTTCACCGAGCGCATGCGCATCAGGCCGGCGCATCTTTAGGGGGCGACGCCGCCTCGCTATTTCAAATTCCTCGTTCCGACATGACGCCGTATCAATGGAACGTGAAGTACGATCAGCACGGTTTTCGCAATCAGGTCGACTTGAAAAGTGCCGATACAGTCGTGATTGGAGATTCGTTCGTCGAGGGTTTAACTGTCCGTAATGAGCAACTGATGACTTCGATCCTTGCGCAGCTCAGGGGCGAAGTCGTTGCTAACCTTGGGCAATCCGCTTACGGCCCTCTAGAGGAATTGGTCGTCTTGAAGCGCTATGGACTACCCCTGACGCCGCGCACTGTCGTTTGGATGTTTTTCGAAGGCAATGACCTGCAGGATGTGATGGGATATCGACAGGCCATGCGTGATACCCCGAGCTTCTGGCGTGCCTTTGTCGCGCGTTCATTCACCCGCAGCGCCCTGTACGAGGTCAAGTGCTTGATTTCGCCCCCGGCCAAGCGGCCGGGTGCACAACGTTCCGCGGTTCTGCAAACACCGACCGGCCAAAGCGCCTCGGTCTATTTCATTTATCCGTCGAAGCCTCTTACGAAGGAAGAGCTCACTGCCCTTGATGACACGGCAGACACGCTGGCGAACGCCTACCGTCTCTCGGCCGCACAGGGAACTCGATTCGTTTTCGTGTTCGTACCGAGCAAATTCAGAGTGCTCCGCCCATTTTGCAGCTTTCCCCCCGAGTCGGAGTGCGGCAACTGGGTGCCTAACAACATGTCCGAGCGTCTAGAGAATGCAGCGGCTTCGATTTCTCCGGACATCGGATATTTGGATTTAACTCCTCGCCTCGTGGACGCCGTGAAAAAAGGAACCCTGCCCTATTACCCTGACGATGAGCATTGGTCGCCAGAGGGGCACAGAATCGCTGCAGATGCCGTCAATGAATACCTGGCTGAAATGACGCAGAGGTCAATGCCGTCAAGCGCGCTTGTGCATCAGACGTCAACCATCGCTAAAGACCTCGCTAGCACTCGATAGGAACACCTGCATGATGGACGCTGTACTCACTCGAACGGAAAAAACTCAACCGCGCCCGGTCCAAGGCATTTCCCTGACTGCCACAAAGGGGAAAGCAGGGTGGCTCGCGCCAGTCGCCGTCTTTCTGTTTGGGTTTGCGCTGAGGCTTGCTTATATCGGCCATGAAAGTGTGGGCTTCGACGAGGCCTTCTCGATGACCGTGTGCCAGTTGCCGCTGCGCGAAATGTTCCGTCAGTTGGTTGCGGATTTTGTCCATCCCCCGCTGCACTATTTGGTCCTTCGCGGCTGGTTCAGACTGTTCGGGTTTGGCGTATTCCAGGCGCGGTTTTTATCGGCATTATTTAGCACGCTGGCGGTTGTTCTTCTTTACTTGTTCGCCAGATACTTCTTTGATCGCCGGACAGCTGTTCTTTCCGCACTGCTGCTAGCCGTGTCGCAAGTAGCAATCATGTTTGCGCAGGAGCCGCGCCCTTACGCACAGTTCCACTTCTTAGTTCTTGCGTCCGCTTATCTATTCGTGCGTGCGCTTCGCGAGAGGCGAGCACTTTACTGGTGGGGTTTTGTCGCCTCCAGCATCCTCATGCTGTACACCGACTACTTTAGTGTTTTCGTTATCGCGGCCTTATTGCTGTCCGCTGTGATTTACAGAAAGCGCTACCCGCTCCCCTACTCCTGGGTTCTCGTGGGTATGGCAATTATTCTGGTCACGTACCTGCCTTGGCTTTCAAGTGGGGTTGTCAATGCCGCAACCGACTCCTCCAAAACCTTTGCGGGGAACGCCGAGTTCTCGGCCGTGCACGCGTATACATTCCTGACGGCTGTGAACACTTTCAATAATGGGAAGCCTACCGGGCTGCGGGAGAGTTCGCCGTGGTGGACATTCGCGCTTGGCGGGCTTCTCTTCGACGCCGCCTTAGCGCTGGCTGTGAAGAAGTTGCTCGCAGCAAGAAAAGAGATTGGTACGTCGGCGCGTCTTGATCGCGAGGGCATGGTGATTGTCGGCATGCTATGGTTAGTGCCTCTCATTGCGGTCATCGGAGTCGGATACATTCTGCATATTCCTTACAATTTCCGTTACGTTTCATTTTGCGCCGCCCCCTACTACATACTCGTCGCGTGTGGAGTCTCGGAAATACGATCCGCTGCTTGGCGTTGGGCCTTGGTCGTGTTGATCCTGGCGTACAGCGCTAATTCGCTCCGGGCCAATTACTTCATGCAATGGAAGGAGAATTGGCGGGATGCCTTTGCTTACGTCGACCGCAACAGCAAAAACGGAGATTGCGGTATTTTTCATCCTTATTTCCGGCCTCAGCAGCAATGGACGATTACTCAGGCAGATCACCCCTCCCCTTTTCGAGTCCTTTCGCAACAAGACCTCGTGAGAGGATTATCCGAATGCGATAGGATCTGGGAAGTTTCCTGGGCGTTACACGATAACCCCGCCTGGTACGCGAGCTACGAAAAAGAAAAATCGCCCTCGCAGGCGAGTTACGCGAAGATTGACGAAAAGCGCTTCTTCGGTGTGCGCGCTAGGCTTTATACCCGGAAACAGAAGTGAAGCAGCTCTGTCTTCGATGTTTGAAAGCATGGGGCGGCAGTCCTTTTAACCGAAGAACGCCCACCGATTACTGGGATGCAGGGAGGCATTGTTGGCCGCAACATCCATTGGCGCACAACTGACAGCGGAGCTTTCGGAAGAACGCCAAAAACTTCAGGATGGCGCCATCGAATTTGCCCGAGCCGAGCTCGACAAAGATCTGATTCGGCGCGATCGCGAGGAGGAGTTCAGCCGCGAAGCCTGGAAGAAGTGCGCCGCGTTCGGCGTGCTGGGGTTGCCTGTGTCGCCGCAGTACGGTGGCCTAGGACTTGGCATCACCGACGTGATCGCCGTGATGGAGGGTCTCGGCTACGGGTCGGGCGATCAAGGGCTGCTCTTCTCCATCAACGCCCACCTTTGGACCACTACCATGCCGATCTCACTCTTCGGAACAGAAGAGCAGCGGCAACGCTATCTTCCTCGACTGTCAAACGGCGAGTGGATTGGAGCGAACGCAGCATCGGAGCCTGATGCCGGTTCCGACGTATTTGCCATGCGTACGCGCGTCGAGCGCAAAGGCGATCGCTATGTTCTGAATGGGACAAAGACCTTTGTCACCAATGCCCAGGTCGCCGATCTTTTCTCAGCTTACGCGACGCTCGACCCCGCCCTTGGCCCAATGGGCATTACAGCTTTCCTCGTGGAACGAAATACGCCCGGCGTTTTTGTCAGTAAGAAGCTCGAGAAAATGGGGCTGCGTACTTCGCCGATGGGCGAAGTGACCTTTGACAACTGTGAAGTGCCCGTCTCCAACCGGCTAGGTCGCGAAGGCCGGGGTGTGGCCGTGTTTGAATCTTCGATGGAATGGGAGCGAGGCTGCATTCTGGCGAACTATCTCGGGTTGATGAAAAGACAGCTCGAGAGGTCGATCAACCATGCACGGACGCGCAAACAGTTTGGTAAGCCAATCGGCAAGTTCCAGTCGGTCGCGAATCTCATCGTTGACATGAAGGTTCGCCTGGACACCTGCCGGCCGCTGGTCTACCGGATCGGTTGGCTGAAGGAACGCAACCTGCCGGCGATGTTGGAGTCAGCAGTCGCGAAGTTGTATGTCTCCCAAGCTCTGGTCGCGAACTGCCAGGACGCAATCCAGATGTTCGGCGGGTACGGCTACATGGTCGAACAGGGAATCGAACGCGAACTGCGGGATGCCATCGCCAGCAAGCTTTATTCCGGGACTTCCGAAATACAAAGGAACCTCATCGCGAAATGTCTGGGACTTTAACTGCAGTCATTCCTGTCGTAACGGCACCGGCAATTGACCAGCCGCTAGAGCCCTCGAAAACGGACCTGCGCCGCTTCGCCATGCTGGTTATCCCGCTGGCGCTTTTGCTCGTTGTTTTCAGGGTTTATCGCCTGGAACAGCCGGCTTTTTTCAAGCTGGCATGCCTTGTTTTCGGTGGCTTCGTCGTTTCCTATTGGTTGCCGCTGCGCTTCAAAGAGACCTTCTTCATCTTGCTCTCGCTCGCAGGGGCCTATGTTCTGGTTTCCCCGTTGGTCGCCAGCCTTCTAATCGTGATCGGCCTGGCACTGTTTGGCATCGTTCGAAGCGGGCTCGACTTCCGTTGGAAAGTGGTCGCGCTTCTCGGTATCCTCGCCGTTTTCATCGTTGGCCGGGCTACCGGCCATTTCCTTATTCTTCGGGATTTCTGGCCCGTCTTCGGCGCCATTTTCATGTTCCGGATGATCATTTATTTGTACGACGTGAAGCACCTGCGTGGACCTGTGCGCTTGAAGGACTACCTCAGCTATTTCTTCCTGCTTCCCAACTATTATTTTCTGCTCTTTCCTGTCATCGATTTCAAGACGTTTCGAGCTAGTTATTTCAAGCGCGACATTCATCCGGTTGCGCAACAGGGAATATGGTGGATCTTCCGTGGCACCACCCAACTGCTTCTCTATAGGGTCGTATACCAATTGCAAGGGAGATTCACGCCGCCGAGGACATCAGTAGCCACAGCAGTGATTCTGAAAATCGTCTTTACCTATTTGCTCTACCTGCGAGTGTCCGGCCAGTTTCACATCATCGTCGGCATGCTGCGGCTTTTCGGATACGACTTACCTGAGACTAATCATCGTTATCTTCTGGCACGCAGTGTCAACGACTTTTGGCGCCGGGCAAATATTTACTGGAAAGATTTCATGGTAAAGATCTGCTACTTTCCCGCCTATTTCAAACTGCGTCGAAACGGCGAGCTGCAGGCTAAGCTTTTAGCCACCGTGCTGGTAGTCGTGGCGACATGGTTCTTGCATGCTTACCAATTTTTCTGGTTGCAAGGCCAGTTCCGAATAACTGTCAACGACACGCTGTTTTGGGCAATCCTTGGATCGATGATGTTGGTAAATGTGTGGATGGAGAACAACGCAAAGAAGCGCCCCGTCCAAACCGGATGGGCTGCCAGAGCACAGCAAGCCATGCAAGTTGCCCTGACGTTTGCTTTTATCGCGGCGTTATGGTCCATGTGGAGCGCTGATAGTCTGACCGAATGGTTCTACTTTCTAAGGAGCGGAAATATTTGAGGGGCGGTAACTGTAATCGGGACTGAAGACGAATGGACAATAATTTCACCAGGCGGTTTGCCGTCACTACGGTCTTGCTGGCTGGCCTGCTTGTTTTGGATTGGCTTCCAGGTTTGATGGCGCATACCGAGAGCCGCAGGCGTCTCGAGAGTGTGATTGAGGAAATGCACAATGGCGATTTAAATCGCGAGGACTTCGACGCGCTGGCCGCGGGCTATTACGAAGGCCTCCGGAATGACGTTAAGCCGACTGGCCTGCCCATCGAAAAGGACGATATCCGCTTGCGCAACGACTTCCTGCAATATGAGTTCAGGCCGAATGTAAACAGACGCTATCCGGCAGGCATGAGGATCACCAATAACCTGGGAATGCCAAACCCGGACTATACCTATGAGAAACCTCCGCATACCCGGCGTATCGCGTTGCTTGGAGATTCGGTTTCTGTAGGCCCGTACAGAGTTGACTACGAAGCTCTGTTGGAGGAAAAACTGAATAAAGCCAATTCGACTCCCCAAGCCCAGAAATTTCAAATCTTGAACTTCTCGGTTTACGGGTACACAGTCCTGCAAATGATGGACGTGGCAATTGAGAAGGCTCCCCAGTTCCATCCTGACGTTTACATGGTGGCGCTGACGCAGCTCGAGGCGAATCGAAAAGGCGGTTGGGGCGCTCAGATTTCCAGGCTGGTGTTGGGCCGGGCAGATCTCAAGTACGACTTCCTGCGGCGCGTAACCGCCGAGGCGGGAATTCAGCCCACGGACCACATGCGTGTGATTGCGGGAAAGCTTGAGCCCTTCTTCCTTCCCGTAACCCGTTGGGCGTTGCAGCAGATCAAAGATCATGCTGCTGCCCAAGGGGCTCAAATGGTCATTCTTCTTGTCCCGACTCCGACAAATCCCGAGATCATCAACGCAGAGTTCGAGGACATCCGCCCGGCCGTAGACAGCATAGGTGTACCGGTCATCGATCTTCGGGACACTTTTGGTTCTAAGAACCTAACCGCCTTGCAGGTCGACCCCGGATCAGATATTCATCCGAACGCGCGCGCGCACGAGATGCTCTTCGAGAATCTCTACCGCAAGATCCTGCAGGATCCGAAACTTTCCGCGTGTATTCTCGGTACCGCCGGAGATGGCAACAGGCAGCCTGCATTTGAGAGCAAACCTTCAACTCTTTCATCCCGACTGAACGAAGACTTTCAACAAGTGCAACACGCGTCGACGAGATAATTGGCAAAGTTTGCTCACCGAATTTTGTGAGGTGGGTGCTAATGGCAACTTCAAAAGAGAAACTTTTCGTCTCCTATGCTCTTCTGGTTGGCATACCCTTGCTTGGCGTAGTTAGTGTTCTTGGGGCGGGCCGAAGCTTGACAGCCCCGCTCTCCGTTGCGGGAAGCTGGGATCTTCAAATCGACTCGAGCTTTCCCCAGCCGCAGTCGTGCATCACCAGTCTGGGCTTCCACAACCCCACCGTCCTTGACATTTCGCAGTCCGGCAGATATCTAACGTTGACGCTAAACGGCCAGCCAAAGGTTGAATTGGAGGGCACGCTCCAGGGAAAGACAGTCGCTGCCAATCTGGCCACGCCCTTCAAAGCAAGTTGCGACGGAGCTGCACGATTGTCGTTGACAGCAGAAGTTGACTCTAAAGCAGCGCCGCGCATGATGTCTGGAATTCTAAAGTTCGACGGCTGTGCCTCCTGCGGATCGGTCAATTTTCAAGCGGTAAGGCAGGGGCTTCCCACTGCAAAGCGAAGTGAATAAGTGCTGAATCTAACTACGCTGGTCTTGCAGATCGCAGTGATCATCGTCGTGGCCCGGACCGTGGGAGTCCTATTTCGTCAGATAGGCCAACCCCAGGTCGTAGGCGAGATGGTCGCTGGGATTCTGCTTGGACCTTCGCTATTGGGCTGGGCCGCTCCGGCCGCGTCGGCTGCGCTTTTTCCATCGTCCAGCTTAGGCTACTTGAATGCGCTAAGCCAGGTGGGCCTCATCCTCTTCATGTTTCTGGTGGGCCTTGATCTGAATCCAAACGAACTCAAGAAGGAGAAACACGCTGCCATTCTGACCAGCCATGTCAGCATTGTCGCTCCTTTTTTCCTGGCCGCGCTGCTGGCCCTTTACCTCTATCCAAGGCTGTCAGACGAGAGTGTCACCTTCACCGGTTTCGCCCTTTTCCTGGGTGCCGCGATGAGCATTACTGCGTTCCCGGTCCTGGCGCGGATTCTAACCGAGCGGAACATGCAGCGCACGACTCTGGGCACGGTGGCGCTGGCTTGCGCCGCCGTGGATGACGTAACCGGGTGGTGTGTGCTGGCTTACATCGTCATTGTGGTTCGAGCCCACCAAAGTACACGTCCGCTATGGCTAACGCTAACCGGTTCGCTCACTTTCGCCCTCGTTATGATTTACGGTGTCAGGCGGTTGCTGCGCGGCTTCGAGGTGACGTTCCGAAAGCAACGTCATCTCAGCGAGAATCTGATCGCCCTGATCGTCCTGTTGGCTCTCCTTTCCGCTTTCATAACCGAGTGGCTGGGTATTCATGTTCTTTTCGGTTCCTTCCTCATGGGCGCCATCATGCCCAAGGACCGCACTTTTGTGCGCTATCTTACGAGCAAGCTGGAATCGACTGCTGTGGTTCTGTTACTTCCTGTCTTCTTTGCCCTGACTGGGCTTCGCACCAGCATCAGCCTGGTCAAGGGACCGGCGCTCTGGTTCTGCTGTGCGCTGATCATTCTAGTGGCGATTGCCGGAAAATTCGGCGGATCGATGATTGCCGCACGCATAACCTGAATGTCATGGCCAGAAGCGGCCGGGTTGGGCGTGCTGATGAACACGCGCGGTCTTATGGAGTTGGTCATCCTTAACATAGGATTCGACATCAAGGTAATCTCCCCCACGGTTTTCTCGATGATGGTGCTCATGGCTTTGGTGACCACATTCATGACCACGCCGCTGTTGAAATGGGTCTGTCCCGCATCATCTCGCAGCCCCGAACTATCGAGAGAACGCACTCTCGTTTCTGAGTTCGCCGGGTTCTCCGCCGACTGAAGATGGCCACACGTAGTGCAATGGGTTTAACCAACTTCCCATTAAGGAGTTGATGAGAATGGTGCAAAGCGCAACAGAGCCGCGAATTGATAACGTCATCGCGATCGAACGGGAGAGCTTCGCGGCGGCGAGCCCGCGTAGGTTAGCTGTCGTCGTAGGATTCGTAGCCGCAGTTTGGTACGTGCTACTGTCCGGATGGCTAGGGATGACCCCCGGAACCGTAATTGCGACACGGCACAATGTCCTTTTCAGCTCCGACAGCGCTCTGTGGGCCCAGCGAATGATCGGCGACTCGCGCCCACCCGCGCATGTTGTGCATCCGATAGAAACTTTTCTCTGGCGCCCTGCGTGCCTTGCACTTCAGCACTTGCTAGGGCTGTTTCTGCCTTTGGACTATGCCGGCTTGCTGGCCACGAGGCTGCTAGTGGCTACGATCGCAGGGGTCGGCGTTGGCTTTATGGCTTTTCTTGGGCTCCACAATGGAATCAAGACTACCCAACTCCTCTTGCTGGTCATCATGTATCTGCTGTTTACATGCAACAGCACTGCAGCGCTCCCCGAGCATTTCGGTATTTCGAATGGGTTATTGTCCATCGCTTTTGTTTTTCCGATCGTGGCCACAAGCCCCGAGCTAAAAGCAATCGTCCTGGCAGCGCTGGTTGTGCTCTGCGGCGGCACGACGCTTACCAATGTGGTATTTCCGGCTGTCTCTTACTTCCACTACTGCTTGAGATCGATGCGCACAAAAATATACGTGGCTACGGCTACGGCGATGGGAGGACTGGGAATATTTTTGTTTCTTTACGTTCGTACTTGGACATTGAGCCACTACATCGCCAAGTACTCGAACGTTCGCTTGCTTCATCATCCCCTTAAAGCCTTACTTTATACGGTTAGTACGCTGATTGCTCCGGCGGTCGGCCCGTCTCCCCAGGTTCTGCGACTTCCTGGATGGGACATGGTGAGCTATGAGCCCGGCCTTGAGGCGTTCCACATAAGCTATTACTTCGGGTTCCAGGCATTAGGTGCAATTGCATGGGCCGTCCTGCTTTTTACATGCATTTTCAGAGGGCTGCGGGATGAGAGAACACGCGCGTACATGTGGCTGCCCCTGGGTTGGCTTTTATTTAACTTCGTCCTCCACAATATGTGGGGAGACGAATTTGTTCTCTATTCACCTCACTGGTCGTGGGCACTGATAGGTGTGGTCATCCTTGGGGCTCGTGATCTTTCCCGCAGATTCATAACCGCGATATTTGTTCCAGTCGTAGCCAGCCAGATTTGGACCTTATTTGCGATCAAGCAGGCGTTACAAACCATCGTTCGGTAAAGCCGACAAACCAATTAACAACGATGAATGCGGCCCAGAGGGATCAAATGAATTACCAATCGACATTTTCCAAACAGCACGGCAATGCCACCTCGCTAGTGACAGGGGGAGCTGGTTTCATCGGCAGCCATGTAGTGGACTCTCTGCTTGAACTGGGGCATCGGGTCGTGGTGCTCGACGACCTCTCAGGGGGATTTAGGGATAACGTCAATCCCGCCGCGAAACTGATCGAAGGATCGATCACAGATGTGACTTTGGTAGACCACATCTTTTCCACTCACCACATCGATTACGTCTATCACTTGGCCGCCTACGCCGCGGAAGGACTTAGTCATTTCATCCGGAACTACAACTACACCGACAACCTTGTGGGCAGCATGAACGTGCTCAACAATGCGATCCGCCATCGCTGCCGATGTTTCGTGTTTACTTCCAGCATCGCCGTGTATGGCACGGGGCAAACGCCAATGCACGAATCATTGACACCCCAGCCAGAAGATCCCTATGGTATTTCGAAATACGCCGTCGAACTCGATCTGAAGGCGGCCAAACGCATGTTCGGGCTTGACTACATCATCTTCCGTCCACACAACGTTTACGGAGAGAGACAGAACATCGGCGATCCCTATCGCAATGTGATCGGAATCTTCATGAACCGAATCTTGCAGGGATTGCCTTGCACGATCTTCGGCGACGGGACTCAGACCCGAGCATTCAGTCATATCGCGGATGTCGCGCCCGTGATTGCACAATCGGTCGGCAATACCGCGGCATACAACCAGATTTTCAATGTCGGAGCTGACACCCCCTATTCCGTGAATGCCGTGGCAGAGCAAGTGCAGACGGCGATGGGAAAGCACACGGGTGTGGTGCACTTGCCGGCTCGCGAGGAGGTTCTCCACGCATTCAGCGACCACAGCAAGTCGAGAGATGTGTTCGGTTGCACCGCGAATGTCAGGCTAGATGAAGGGTTGCAGCGGATGGCAGAGTGGGTGAACAGAGTAGGAGCCCGAGAGGGTAAGCCCTTCGAAAACATCGAGGTCGATCGTGAAATGCCTCCCTCCTGGAGAAAACTATGTACAACGGTAAAACTGTCAGCGTAGTAATGCCAGCCTACAACGAGGAAAAGGGCATTGCCACTGTCGTTAGCTCGTTCCTCAGCATCCCCGAGGTCGACCAAGCCATTGTTGTCGACAACAATAGCGGCGACAAGACCGCCGAGCTTGCCGCCGCGGCCGGGGCGACTGTGGTTCGAGAGGAACGACGAGGCTACGGATACGCATCCCAAACCGCACTCCGGTCCGCGAACTCCGACTACATCATCATTGTGGAATCAGACGTGACGTTCCGAGCGGAGGATGTCCGCAAGTTCCTTGCATACGCTGAAGACTTCGACGTCGTGTTTGGCAGCCGCACTTCGAAATCCTGCATTTGGGAAGGCTCAAACATGGGGCCCTTCCTGCGCTACGGCAATTGGGCAGTAGGAAAATTGCTCGAATATGTGCACAACGGTCCATGTTTGACAGACGTGGGTTGCACCTACAAACTGCTCCGCCGGGAAGCTTTGCAATTCCTGATTCCCATGTTTACTGTCGGGCGCAGCCATTTTTCTCCGGAGCTGATGATTCTGGCAATTCGGTCTCACCTGAACTGCGTCGAGATTCCCGTTCATTATGGGCCGCGCACTGGGACATCGAAAATCACCGGCAGCTTCTGGAAAGCGTTCCGGCTAGGCTTACGAATGATCGCGATGATCGTCCGTTACCGCTTTAGACATATCCCTAGTTCTATACCCGCCACTCAATCAATGCCCCGGCGAGCAATAGCAAAGAACGCCGTAGGCGATTGAGTTGGTATTGCGGTTGGCGCAGATTTTTTGATCTCGTCCCCCTTAGTTCAGAGGAGACGGGCGCAGTGCCCGGGCTCACGGGCCTACCTGAAGATTGAGACGTTCCCCCTCAGAAATGCATTCAAGTTAAGAAAACAAAAATGGAGGCAACATGGCTGGAAAAGATTTTGATGTGATTGTGATTGGGGGAGGGCCGGCGGGTTCAACTGCCGCGGCCCTGCTGGCCAGAGCCGGGCATAGCGTCCTGCTCCTGGAGAAATCCAAGTTTCCGCGTGAGCACGTAGGAGAATCGCTTTTGCCCTTTTGCTATTGGCTCTTTGAGGATCTGGGTGTTTTGGACCAACTCAAGCAACGCTTTGTCCGCAAACCGGGAGTGCGCTTTCTCGACGGTCTCGGCAATGTGTCGACGACTTGGTGTTTCAACCATGTGATTGACGATCCTAGTTACATGTCTTTCCAGGTCGCCCGGGCGGAATTCGATCATATCTTGCTGAAGAATGCAGCCCGGTTGGGCGCCGAAGTCCGCGAGCAGGTTAAGGTGAAAGATGTCGACATCATGAGCGCGCCTGACAGCGTCACCGTCCAATGCGTGGATGTGAACGGAAATGAGCAGACGCATCGCGCTCGTTTCCTTATTGATGCCAGCGGTCGCGAAGCCATCCTTGGCGGCAAGTACGGCTGGATGAAGTTGCGCGAAGAGTTGGATCGTACCGCTGTTTGGTCGCACTGGGGCGGCGTGAAGTTGAACGGTGGACTCGAAGAGGGACTGTCGATGATCCTTTATATGGGTCAGGAGCAAAAGGGCTGGATCTGGGTCTTTCCGCTTGCCACCGACCGTGTGACTGCCGGATTCGTTGCCCAGAATTCGTACATCCGCGAGCAGCGACAGAAACTACTGCAGTCGGGTTCCAAGGACTGGGAATACGACCTCTGCATGCAAGAGCTGATGCGGTCGCCCTATGTCAATCAGTTGCTGAAGGGCGCTGAGCGCAAAATGAAAATGATGATTAACGGCAACTACTCGTACGAGGTAAAAAACCACTACGGAAAGAACTACGCCATGATCGGCGATGCCCGGGGATTCATCGATCCAATCTTTTCCAGTGGTGTCTTCCTTTCCATGAAGACCGCGTTTCTGGTGAGCGATGCCGTGAATCATCAGTTGACCAACGGAGTCGAGAGCGAAAATCGCATGATGGTCGAGGCTTACGAAAAAGTTACCGGGGCCTACAATTTTGTTCATCGCATGATCCGCTTGTTCTACAACCCACATGCTTTGACCTGGGCTGAGGCAGGAGCCGACGGCCAGTCGCACAAGCGGGCTGAAACCGCCATGGCGGCAGGGCATTACATGCTTGCCGGCGACTTCTTCGAGAACTTTCGAAAATATGACAAACTCTTCGAGACCCTGGAGAATCCGAGGATGTTTCGACTCTACAAGGATACGGTCATCGATCGAGAGTCATTTCAGACGCCGTGCAACAGCAAGTGGGAAGAGGTATTCGGGCAGATTGTGGAGCCCGTGGGCACTCCGGAAACGGCCAAAGTGTAACGTGTTTTCTGTGACCCAAATGACGCCTGAGTGCGCGTCGATGGGTCAACTAAGGAGGATTGAGGAGTAATGGATAACATAAAAGAAGAGATCCGACAGTACATCCTTTCTGAGTTCCTGCCCGGCGAGAAGCCGTCGAACCTTCAGGACGATACGCCGTTGCGGACCAGTGGAATTTTGGATTCCGTGTCCACCCTGCGTGTGGTCAGCTTCGTCGAGGAACGTTACGGCATTGAAGTAGAGGCTCACGAGGCGGGCGTGGAAAACTTTGACAGCATTGCAGCCATTGCGGCGTTCGTACAGAGCAAGAAAACTTTAGCATGAGGACGTGGAGGACACTTTGTCTGCTGTACACCTCACTGATTACCTCGAAACGAGCGCCATTCGCTTTCCCGAGCGCGTCGCCGTCGTTGATCCCGACGGAACGGCGCTTACCTACCGGGAACTGAATGAGCGCGCCAAACGCATCGCAGGTTTCCTGGCGAAGCAAGGTGTGCGTGCTGGGGACCGAGTTGGGCTTGTGCTGCCAAAGAACACCGCCGCACTGACAGCTGTGTTCGGCATCATGAAAGCGGGGGCGGCGTATGTTCCAGTCGATTGGACGGGGCCAGCCGAGCGTATCCGCACGATCCTAAAGGACTGCCAAGTGCGGGCTCTTTTTCTGGATTCCTCCCGTCCGGAGTTGGCGGACACCGCTGAAACGGTGATTTGGCTCTCTAGAGACAAGAACACCAGCTCTGAGGAGCCAATATTCTCTTGGGATATCGCGCTACAACACGCGCCCTTGGCAATCGACTCCGACGCACGGCAGCCCGACGATCTGGCTTATATCCTCTACACGTCTGGCTCCACGGGCATCCCCAAGGGCGTAATGCTGACGCATCGCAATGCCATGAGCTATGTGGACTGGTGCTCCGAGGTGTTTGTGCCCTCGGAGAATGATCGTTTTAGCAGCCACGCGCCCTTTCACTTCGATCTCTCGATTCTCGATATTTACGTTCCCATCAAACACGGTGCCAGCGTGCATCTGATTCCGGATGAGTTGGGGAAAAATCCGAAGGATCTGGCTCGCTTCATCGCCAGCCGGCAGCTGACGGTTTGGTATTCGACTCCCGCCACTCTCAGCTTGCTTGCGGAATTCGGACAACTCAACCAGCACAATTATTCCCCGCTGCGCTTGGTGCTCTTTGCCGGCGAAGTATTTCCGGTGAAACAACTGCGCCGGCTAGTAGCGCATTGGTCCCGCCCGGCTTACTACAATCTGTACGGTCCAACGGAAACCAATGTATGCACTTTTGCGCGGATACCAACGCCTATTCCGGAAGAGCGAACAAATCCGTATCCGATTGGCGGGCCGTGTTCGCACTGT
>Ga0209415_10002662_pt1 | contig 33304 bp, 30 predicted proteins | sample PeaSoiSIISIP2007_FD_187696 | JGI IMG/M metagenome (GOLD analysis project Ga0209415, IMG submission 187696) | Peat soil microbial communities from Weissenstadt, Germany - SII-SIP-2007 (SPAdes) (version 2) | ecosystem: Environmental > Terrestrial > Soil > Wetlands > Peat | place: Germany... | reverse complement strand
CCCTGCCCAGGCCCCCTGCCCAGGCCCCCTGCCCAGGCCCCCTGCCCAGGCCCCCTGCCCAGGCCCCCTGCCCAGGCAGTCATGGGGCCCCGAGGACCCGGCACCCCCGTTCGTGGCAGCCGTCTCAACGATCGGGCCCGTGGTGCCGATAGTCCTGCAGGTGGCCGGTCCACACGCCGGCCCGGCGCGAGGACGATTGGGTGAGCGAGACAGCGGGAAAGGACGGCTGCACGTCGGGCGCGGCGACTACCGTCGTCACGCCCGTCACCGCTGTCGACGTCCCGCCCGAGGTCCTCTCGTCCGACGATCTCGAGGTCTTCCTGGAGATGTCCTCCGAGCTCTTCGGCGTCTTCGACCTGGAGCAGGGCCTTGTGTGGAGCAACGTCGCGGCCTCCACCATTCTCGGGTACACCAACGACGAGATCCGGTCGCTCCCCATCGCCGATCTCCTCCATCCGGAAGACATGGGAGAGGCCGTCAGGGCTTTCCAGCAAGGCGCGTCCGACGGGAATCCTTTCGGGGTGCAGAGCCGGTACCGGGCCAAGGACGGAGCGTGGCGCTGGCTCGAGTGGACCGCCCGCGTCGAGCCCGGGACGACCCTGGTGTGCGGCACGGCCCGTGACGTCACGGCGCGGCAACTGGCCCAGGCCGAGCTCGCTGCGAACGAAGCGAGGCTGCAGGCGATCCTCGACAACTCGACTGCGGCGATCTTCGTGAAGGATCTCATGGGTTGCTACGTCCTCGTCAACGACGCGTTCCTTCGTCCCCTGGGCCTCGACCGTTCCCAGGTCCTCGGCCGTACCGCCCACGAGATCTGGCGAGGATCGCCGTTCCACGACGAAGACGAACGGGTCCTGTCTGAAGGTGCCACGTTCACCCGGGACGACGTTGTCGAGCTCGAGGACGGGCCCCACAGGGTGATGACGGTCCGCTTTCCCCTTCTCGATGCGGCGGGCCGAATCGCCGGTATGGCGGCCATCGCGACCGACGTGACCGACCGGGCGCAGGTCGAGGCGGCCCTGGGCGAGCGCCAGCGACTGCTGGACACGGTGGTCCGAGCCTGCCCGGACATCGTGACCGTCCTCGACGGCAACGGCCGGGTCCGTGAGATCAGCGAGGCAGCCGAACGCATCCTCGGGTACGACATGGCGGACCCGATCCACAACGTCGTCGAGGGGCTCGTCCACCCCGACGACCTTTCGATGGTGCACGAGGAGTACGCCAAGATCCTTGGGTTGCGCGACACCCACCTCGATGTCCGCTACCGCGTGCGCCACTGCGACGGCCGGTGGGTCGTCCTCGACACCCGGGGTCAGGCCATGATGGGGGATGACGGCAAGGCTGTCGGGGTGGTCGTGGTGTCGCGAGACGTCACGGTCGAGCTCGAGATCGAGGCCGAGATGCGAGCTGCGGTCGAGGTGGCGGAGCAGGCCAGCCGGGCCAAGAGCGAGTTCCTGTCGCGCATGAGCCACGAGCTCCGGACACCGCTGAATTCGGTGCTCGGATTCGCACAGCTGCTCGAGATGGACGAATTGCCCGATCAACAGGGTGAGGCCGTGGGCCACATCACGCGCGCCGGCCGCCACCTGCTGAACCTGATCGACGAGGTCCTCGACATCGCCCGCATCGAGTCGGGCAACCTGGAGCTTCTGCTCGAGCCTTTGAGGTTGAAGGACGTGCTCGAGGACGCGGTGGACCTCGCCGGCCCGCTGGCCGAGCACCGGGACATCGAGATCGTCCTGGACATCCGAGCGTGCCCCGCCGACTGCAACGTCCTCGCCGATCGCCAGCGGCTCCTCCAGGTCCTCCTCAACCTGCTGTCGAACGCCGTGAAGTACAACCGCACCGGGGGGCGTATCGACGTGTCCGCCGCGCCGACCGAGGAGCACGCGGTCCGCATCGCCGTCGCCGATACAGGAAGCGGCATCAGTCCCGACGCCCTCGATCGTGTGTTCGAGCCTTTCGACCGTCTCGGTGCGGAATCGAGCGCTGTGGAGGGGACGGGAGTGGGTCTCACGTTGTCGGAGCATCTGGTCGAGCGCATGGGCGGCGTAATCGCCGTTTCCTCGACCCTGGGAGACGGCACCACCTTCACGGTCGACCTCCCGGTGACCGAGGCACCTGCCGCTGCTGGTCCGAGCGACGAGCCCGGAGTGGCGGACGACCAGGCGGGCACGGCGCTGCGGGTGCTGCACATCGAGGACAACCTGGCCAACCTCGAGCTGGTCGAGCAGGTGCTGATGCGCAGCCGCGTCGTGGAGCTCTACGCGGCGATGACCGGCAGCCTCGGGCTCGAGCTCGCCCGTGAGCACCACCCGGACCTGATCCTGCTCGACCTCCATCTCCCCGACGTGTCGGGCACGGAGCTGCTCGAGCGCCTCCAGGGTGACCCCCGTACGGCGTGCATCCCGGTGGTGGTGATCACCGCCGACGCCACCCCAGCCCAGGTCCAGCAGGTACGTGGCCGTGGTGTCGCCGCCTACCTGACCAAACCGATCGACGTGCGCGAGTTGCTGCGCGTGGTGAAGGGCGTCTCTCGAGCGGCGGTGACGTCGTGAGCCGGACCCCGCAGGTCGCCCAGGACAGTCGTTCCCGGACGAAACGTGCGCCGGCGTGGGGAGAGGCACCGGACCGGCCCTCGGACCAGGTGGACGAGGCAGCGCGCACCCACCTCCGGACGTTCGTGGAGCTGTCTGCCCAGATCTTCTGCATCACCGACTTCACGAGCACCGTGATGTGGTGCAACGCCGCCTTCGAACGGGCGCTCGGCTTCGGATCGAAGGAGCTGGTGGGAATCCGGCTCGAGGAGCTCCTCCACCCAGAGGACGCAGACACCCTGCACCAGGCAGAGCTGTCGCTCGGCCGGAGTGGCGAGTTCGGGCCCATCAAGATCCGTATGCGCACCCGCGACGGTGGGTGGAGATGGCTGGAGTGGACCACCCGGATCGACGCCGCCCGGCGGCGGATGTACGGAGCGGCGCGTGACATCACGGACCGCCGGGGTGCCGAGGTCGCCCTGGGCGACAGCGCGTCCCGGCTGCACGCCATCATGCGGCATTCCCCCTCGGTCATCTTCGTCACGGACCTCGAAGGTCGTTACCTGATGGTGAACGACGAGTTCGCGCGGGCGACCGGGATCCCGGTCAATCGGGCGGTCGGCCTGAGCGTCGAGGACTGCTGGCCCGAGGACGCCGCCACCGTCCACCAGCGCGAGCAGATGCTGCTCGACGAGGGCGTGTCCCTGGTCAGTGACGAGCAGCTGCACACCGTCGAGGGACCACGCGACTTCATCGTCAGTCGCTTCCTGCTCCGTCACGAGGACGGCGCGCCCTACGCGATCGGCGGCATCGCCACGGACGTGACCGAGCGCCTTGTAGCCCAGAAGGCGCTCGCCGACCGCAACCAGCTGCTCGACTCGGTCATCAAGGCCAGCCCGGACATGATCACGCTGCTGGACGGTAAGGGAAAGATCCACCAGATCAGCGAAGCCCGCAGCGCCATGTTCGGCTACCAGTACGAGGATTTCACCGGCGGAGCGCTGTTCGACTTCGTCCACCCCGCCGACCGCGACGGGATCGCGTCGGTGTTCGTGCGCCTCGCCACCGGTGCCGTCCCCCACCTGAACCTGCGGTACCGCATGCGGCACGCCGAGGGCCATTGGGTCACCGTCGACTCCCGTGCCCAGGCGGTGCTGGATGCAGAGGGGCGGTTCGCCGGCGCCGTGGTCGTGTCGCGCGACGTCACGGACAGGCTCGAGTCCGAGGAGAAGCTCGAGGAGTCCCGAGTTGCGGTCGAGCAGGCGAGCAAAGCGAAGAGCGAATTCCTGTCGAGGATGAGCCACGAGCTGCGCACACCGCTCAACTCCATACTCGGGTTCGCCCAGTTGCTGCAGATGGATGCGCTGCCGCTGGGCCAGGCCGACGCCGTGGAGCACATCCTCCGGGCCGGCCGGCATCTGCTCGACCTGATCGACGAGGTCCTCGACATCGCCAGGATCGAGTCCGGCCATCTCGAGCTGGCTCTGACGCCGGTGCCCCTGGCCGAGATCGTCCGTGAGGCGTTGGACCTGACGAACCCCATGGCGGCCCGAGCGGACGTCCTGATCCGCACCTCCCTCGAGCTCAACGACGGGTTCGTCGTCCTGGCCGACCGGCAGCGTCTCATGCAGGTCCTCCTCAACGTGCTGTCGAACGCGGTCAAGTACAACCGCCCGGGCGGCCAGGTGGAAGTGACGTGCACGTCGGCGGGTGACGGGTCGCTCCGTCTGGCCGTTGCCGACACCGGGCGGGGGATACGGCCCGAAGACGTCGACCGGGTGTTCACGCCCTTCGACCGGCTCGGTGTCGAGCAGACCGGGATCGAAGGTACGGGAGTCGGTCTCGCGCTGTCGCAGCAGCTGTGCGAACGCATGGGCGGTCGGATCGACGTCGAGTCGGTGTGGGAGCTGGGAAGCACGTTCTTCGTGGAACTCCCCGCCGCCGAGGTGGAGCGTCGACACCGTGACGATGCCGATGCCGATGCCGATGCCGATGCCGATGCCGATGCCGACGCCGGTGCTGATGCTGAAGCCGATGCCGGTACGGTCCGCGAACACCCGTCGGTCCTGCAGCGCGGTCCGGACGTCGGCGTACGAGCGTACGATCCCGGCGACGACGGGGCGACGGACCTACCGGGGGAGACGACCCTTGCCGGGCGCACGTTCAAGGTCCTCCTGGTGGAGGACAACCTGACGACGCTGGACCTCCTCGAGCGCGTGCTGTCGCGCCGGCCGGGGACCGAGATCCTGGCGGCCATGCAGGGAGGGCTCGGTGCCGATCTCGCCCGGGAGCACCGCCCCGATCTGATCCTGCTCGACCTGCAGCTGCCCGACATGCCCGGTGACGCCGTGCTCGACCGGCTGGAGGAGAACGCCGCCTCGGCCGACATCCCCGTTGCCGTGGTGGGCTCCGACGCTCCTGCGCAGCAGGTGCGGCGTCTCCTCGACCGCGGTGTCATCGGGTTCCTGGCCAAGCCCATCGACGTGCGGGGTCTGCTGTCGCTCGTGGACGCCGTGCGGGCGGCGCGAGGGGCCTGATACCGCCCGGCCGTCCCCCGGCCGGCCGGATGACACCCCGTGAGCGATGCCGTCCACGCCGGGTCGGCGTCCGGTGGACGGCTGTCTCAGATGGCGCGTTCCCGGCCTTCCCAGTAGGGGTCGCGCAGCTTGCGCTTGTAGAGCTTGCCGTTGGGGTCCCGGGGCATGTCATGGGTGAAGTCGATCGACTTGGGCGTCTTGAACTTGGCCAGGCGGCCGGCGCACCAGTCCAGGATCTCCTGGGCGAGCTCGGGGCCGCCCTCCACGCCGTCGACGGGCTCGACGACCGCCTTCACCTCTTCGCCCCAGTCGTCGTGGGGGATGCCGAACACGGCCGCGTCGACGACCTTGGGATGGCCGAGCAGGACGTTCTCGATCTCGGCAGGGTAGATGTTGGCGCCCCCGGAGATGATCATGTCTGTCTTGCGGTCACAGAGGAACAGGAACCCGTCCTCGTCGAGGTAGCCGACGTCGCCGACGGTGAAGAATTTTCCGATCCTGTTCTTCTGGGTCTTCTCCTGGTCCTTGTGGTACTCGAATCCACCCGACTGCATCGCCATGTAGACCGTGCCGATCTGATGCGGGCCGAGTGGGTTCTCGTCGTCGTCGAAAATGGCGATCTCGGAGATGGGCCACGCCTTGCCGACAGTGCCCGGCTTGGTCAGCCACTCCTCGGTGTTGACGATGGTCCCGCCGCCCTCGGAGGCGGCGTAGTACTCGTCGATCACGGGACCCCACCACTCGATCATGGCCCTCTTGGTGTCGACCGGGCAGGGGGCGGCGGCGTGGATCATGTGGCGCAGCGACGACAGGTCGTACTTGTGCTTGACCTCGTCGGGCAGCGCCAGAAGGCGGTGGAACTGGGTCGGCACCATGTGCGAGTGGGTGACTCGGTATCGCTCGATGAGCTCGAGCATCCCCTCGCCGCTCCACTTGTCCATGAGCACCACGGTGTGGCCCATGTGGATGGCCGCTCCCGAGAAGCGAAGCACGGCCGTGTGGTAGAGGGGGGAGCCGACGATGTGCACGTTGTCGTCGCGCGGTGAGATCCCGAAGAGCAGGAGGATCCCCGCCAGGCTGATGGCCATGGCGTCGGGGTCGGCCCCGCTGAGAGGCCGGTAGACCCCCTTGGGATGGCCCGTCGTGCCCGACGTGTAGTTCATGGTGTCGCCCAGGCTGCGGTGCTCGGGCTTGTCGGTCTTCTGGTTGTCGCGCAGCTGGGCGTAGGAGGCGAAACCGGGGACCTCACCCACGGCCAGGCAGCGCGAGGCGGGGATCTCGGCCTCGTCGGCGGCGTCCAGGCATGCGTCGGCGAAGCGCTCATGGGCCACGAACACCTCTGCACCCGAGTCCTTCAGGATGTAGGCGATCTCAGGAGCCACGAGGTGGTGGTTGATGGGCACGATGTACCACCCCGCCTGCATGGCGGCGAGGTAGATCTCGAAGACCTCCTTGCAGTTGGGCAGGACGAAGGCGACGGTGGCACCTTCGTTCACGCCGAGCTGGCGCAGCGCATGCACGACCTGGTTGGCCCGGCCGAGCAGCTCACCCGCTTTGAGCTCGGTGCCGTCCGGGTCGACCAGCGCCAAGTGGCCGGGCTCCTCCTCCGCCATGGCCCAGAACCCGAAATCGGTCATCCTCGCTCCTCATGTGCTCGTGGGTGGACCCGACGCTCCATGACGTCCGGTGTCGCCCGGCGACTCCGTCGACGATCTCCGTCCTCGTTCACCACCGACCCGGGCAGGCCATCGCCGGCTCGTCAGGCCCCGAGCGGGCCAGAGCCTCGGGAACGGCCCATCGGGCTCGCCCCCTTCCATGCCCCGGATGCTCGCTACGTGCTCGCCGACGGCGCCCCGGACTCGGTCTGAGGCTAGAACGTGTTCTCGCCCAGGGGCAAGCGGTCCGTCCATGACCCCGTGCCCGGAGGCAGCGCGGAGACGCCGATGCCAGGGAGGCCCGCGCCGGAGGCCCGCGCCGGCTGTCCCTCCCGGCCGGCCCGCGCCCGGAGGTCCGCGCCGGCTGTCCCTGGGCCGGACCGCGCCCGGAGGCCGCGCCGGCTGTCCCTGGTCCGGCCCGCGTGCGGGAGCAGTTCGGCGGCTGGGCGACCGTTCGGGGCGACACGGGCCGTCGGCGACGGGCCCGTGGGTGCGTTGCCCGTTGTCGTGATTGCCCGTGGTCGGGTGCCCGCCTCGCCCAGGTGAGGTTCCGGGCTGGGGAGCACAGGGGGACGGCGGCTAACGTCCCGTCAGATTTGGAGTCGAAGGCCGGCCGGGCTAGCGGGCCCGGCACGAGCGACGACTGGACACGGCGCAACGGACAGAAAGGACGGACACGGTGGCTGGGTTCCTCGACGGCAAGGCGGTGGTCATCACCGGTGCGGGCGGCGGCATCGGCCGAGCGTGCGCGCTGGCGTGCGCGGCCGAGGGGGCGAAGGTGGTGGTGGCCGACATCGGCGTGGGGCTGGCGGGTGAGAACCCCACCAGCGAGGTCGCCGAGGCGGTGGTGAAGGAGATCACCGCTGCCGGCGGAGAGGCCGTGGCCGTGGCCGAGGACGTCAGCACGATGGCCGGGGGGGAGCGCATCGTGGGATCCGCCCTCGAGCACTGGGGCCGTATCGACGGGGTCGTAGCCGTGGCCGGGATCCTGCGCGAGCGGATGCTGTTCAACATGTCCGAGGACGAGTGGGACGCCGTCATCGCCACCCACCTGAAGGGCCACTTCACGGTGTTTCGCCACGCCGCGGCGGTGATGCGCAAGCAGGAGTCGGGCTCGCTCATCGGCTTCACCTCGGGTGCCTACGTCGGGAGCGTTGCCCAGGCCAACTACTCGGCGGCCAAGGGGGGCATCGTGTCGCTGGTGCGGTCGGCCGCGGTGGGCCTGCACCGCTATGGGGTCCGGGCCAACGCTGTCGCCCCCGTGGCCCGGACCCGCATGTCGGCCAACGTCCCCATGGAGCTGGCCGAGATGGGTGAGCCTGAGGACGTGGCACCTCTCGTGGTGTTCCTCCTGTCGGACGCGGCCAAGGACGTGACGGGGCAGGTGTACACGGCCGTGGGCGGCCGCATCGCGGTATGGAACCAGCCGGTCGAGGTGCGCCAGATGACCACCGACGGTCGCTGGACGCCCCAGCAGATCGCCGATCGCTTCGCCGAGGTGGGCCAGGAGCGCATGGGTCTGATCGACCGGCTCGAGCAGATCCGCAAGGCCGCCGCCTCGGGCGAGACCCCCAATCGCTGACGGCCGAACCGGCCCGTCCGCCAATCCCACGGAAGGACCGCACCGTGCGCTTCGGTTACGCCGAGTCCATGACCGATCCGGCGTTCTACGCCCCCCTGGCCCGGGCCGCTGAGGACGCCGGCTACGACACCTTCGTGGTGCCTGACAGCATCGCCTACCCCCGCGAGTCGGACACCACCTACCCCTTCAACCCCGACGGGTCGCGCCAGTTCCTGGAGGACAAGCCTTTCATCGAGCCCTTCGTGCTCATCGCCGCCCTGGGGGCGGTCACGAGCCGCCTTCGCTTCGTCACCTTCGTGGTCAAGCTCCCCATCCGGCACCCGGTGATGGTGGCCAAGCAGGCGGCGTCGGTGGCGGTGCTCACCGGGGGCCGCTTCCTGTTCGGGGTGGGTTCGAGCCCGTGGCCGGAGGACTACGAGTTGCTCGGCGTCCCCTGGGAGCGCCGCGGTCGGCGGATGGACGAGGCCATCGACGTCATCCGGGGTCTCACGGCCGGGGGCTACTTCGAGTACCACGGCGAGGTGTACGAGGTGCCGGCGGTGAAGATGGCGCCCGTACCCACCCGCCCCGTGCCCATCCTCATCGGAGGGCACGGCGAAGCGGCGTTGCGGCGGGCTGCCACCGTCGGCGACGGCTGGATGCACGGCGGCGGCGACCCGGCCGACCTGCCGGGCCTGCTCGAGCGCCTGGGCCGGTTGCGCACCGAGGCGGGACGCGACGGCCAGCCCTTCGAGACGCACGTGATCTCGATGGAGGCCTACACCGTGGACGGCGTGCGACGCCTGGAGGAGTCGGGGGTGACCGACGTGGTCGTCGGTTTCCGCTGGCCCTACGTGGTCGGGCCCGACACCGAACCCCTCCAGGCGAAGATCGATAACCTGCGGCGCTTCGCCGACGACGTGATCGCCAAGGTCAAGGCGTAGCCGGCACCGCGAAGAACAGCGAGGAGAGGATCGCCCATGGGTGTCGCACTCGAGATGTCGAGGCAGTCGATGGTCACGTCGGAGGCCAAGGACCGCGACGGCTGGCTGGCCTTGTTCGCCGACGACGCCGTGGTCGAGGATCCCGTGGGCCCGTCGTTCATCGACCCCGAGGGCATCGGGCAGCGGGGCAAGGAGGCCATCACCGCCTTCTTCGACAACGTCATCTCGCAGAGCGAGAGCCTCAAGTTCACGATCCGCCAGTCCATCGAATGCGGCGACGAGGTGGCCAACATCGGCGAGATCCGTATCACCCTGCCGGGCGACCAGGTGGGCACGGTCCAGATCGTCAACATCTACAAGGTGAACGCCGAGGGCAAGCTCGTGTCGCTGCGCTCCTTCTGGGAGCAGGACAAGCTCGTCTTCGGCCCCGCCTGATCGACAGGGACCAGGTCGGGCTGCGGTCCCACCGCAGGCGGATGGAGAGGGATCCGAGGAGGCTCGAGCGGGCGCGGACCGCCCCGGCGGGCCTGCCGGCCGCCACCACTCCCGTCGGCGCAGAGGCTGCTCATCAGGCTGCTCACCAGGGCTGCTCAGGGGCCAGGAGCTCCCGCTCCACAGGCTGAGGGGGTTCGGCCGATGCTGCTCCGCTCCCCAATACTGACGATGCGAGATGACGGTGGCGTCAGGTACCGTTCGAATTTGAGCCAGCCGATTTGGGGGCGTGCGTCGATGGAACCTGCTCGGATTCTCGTGAGGCGGCAGCGATCCCGGCCTTCAGGCTCGGGCCGGGGGTTGTTGCGGGGCTGGCCCCGGGTGGTGGCCGGCCTGAGCATCGTGGCGTGCTTCGCCGTGCTCACCACGGGTTCGGCGTACGCGACCGGCGCGTCCAACCTGCCGCTGAACGTAACGCCGTCGACCGGTCTCACCGGGGGGCAGAGCGTGACCGTCTCGGGGTCCGGCTACCAGAACAGCGCCATCGGCAACATCCTGGAGTGCAACGACGCCACGGGCCAGCCCACCGTGAACCTGCCGAACCCGGTGGGCAACAAGGTGTCGGTGAGCTGCAACCTGATCGGCTACGCGCACCTGGTCTCCACCAACTCGTCGGGCGAGCTCAGCGGGACTTTCACCATCATCCAGGGGACGGTGGGCCCGCCGTGCGGGACCGGCGGGGTCATCACCACCTGTCCCACTGACAGCGCCGGCCAGAGCGCGGCCGCCGACGCCGCCCTCTACCCCTGTCCGCCCACCGCGGCCCAGCAGGCGGCCGGCGATATCTGCCAGCTGAGCTACGGCGACAGCGCCGGGGACGCCAGCGTGAGCACAACGATCCTCTTCGCCGGTGAGGCGCCGCCCGGTTCGGCCCCCACGACCACGGCGGCAGTCACCGCCCCGACCACCACGGTCGCCCACACGACCACCACCGTGGCCCACACCACCGCCAGCACCACGCCGGCGAACAACGGCAACATCACCGCCACCACCACCGCCGCCTCCACGTCGTCGAATTCCGGCTCGGGCAGCTCGGGCTCCAGCGCGACGTCGGGGGGCACGTTGGCGGCTACCGGCGCGGGGCCCGACCTGTGGCTCGTGGCCGTGATCGGGTTCGTGGCGCTCTACCTCGGCTCGGTAACGCTGGCCCTGGTCGATCGGCCACGGGGCCTGTTGCGCCGGCTCCTGCGCCGGCCGGAGCCGGCATCGGCCGGACCGCCTGGACCGGGCGACGCCTCGAACCACATGGTTCCGGCTGCCGTGCCGGGCCCGGCGACGACGCCCCTGGGCGACGCCTGGTTCGCACAGCGGGGGGCGCCGCGTGGCGACGCCCGTATGGCCGCCCCTGGCGGGTTCCCGGGCGTTGTGAGCCGGGCCGAGGACTCCGGTCAGGCTCCGTCCGCTCAGGTGACCCCCGGGCCGACGGGCGCACCGCAGGGCTTGTGGATCGAGGGCTGGGACCCGGGAGGGACCTCACCCACCTGACCCGCCTGACGCGGTGACGACCCTCCGGTCAGCGCCGCTCGAGGAGGCCGCGGAGGTAGGACGCCTGTCCGGCGTGCTGCAGGTCGTCGGCGATCACACTGACGAGCCGCACGCCCAGGGTGACGGGCGGGTCCCACCGCTCGTCCACGATCCGCTCGAGGTCGGCGTCGGTCACGTGGCGCACGAAGCTCAGCGTCGCCTCGCTCGTGGCGTCGTAATAGCCGGCGAGCACCTCCGCGGCGGCGTTGACCTCTCCGACCTCGGCGGCGCCGTGGCCGTACCCGGTGTCGGCGGCGTCGAAGGGCAGGGCGAAGCGTTCCGACCACTTCGACGCCGTCCAGGTCTGCTCGACGCCGGCGGCCTTCGCCACGTGGTCGTCCTGGATGCGGGTGAGGTGCCAGACCAGCCAGGCGATGCTGTTGGCGGCGGGGTCGGGGCGCCAGGCGAGGGCCGCGGGGCTGAGCCCCTCGACCGCCTCGTGCACGGGCTCGCGGATCCGTTCGAATGCGTCGGCCAGGAGTTGGGCGCTGGTCATGTCGGTCCTCTCTCTGCAGGTGCTCGGGGACGGTGGTCCCACTGGTCGATCATGCCCGCCCCGGAGGCGCCACGGACCCGAGGCCCGAACCGCGGCCCGGGCCGACGAGCTACTCGGTGTCCGGGTCCGGGTCCGCCTGCTGGATGATCATGGGTCCGTCGTTGCGGGGGCTGTTCACGGCCTTGTCGACGGGGTGGCGCACGAGCGTCCCTTTGGGTGCGGGCAGGAGGAGCTTCGACAGGACCTCGGGGTCGTGCTGGTCGGGGTCGAGCCACCGGTCGAAGTCGGGGCGCTCGATGATGACGGGCATCCGGTCATGGACGTCCACCATGTCGGCGCCGGCATTGGTGGTGATGATGGTGCAGGTGCGCAGCATGGTGTCGGGGTCGGGATCCTTGGACCGAGACTTGTCCCACCACGTCTCGTACAGGCCGGCGAACGTGATGGGCTGGCCGTCGGCACGGCGAAAGTAGAACGGGACCTTGCGCTTGGGGCTGTCGGGGTCGGGCACCTGCCACTCGAAGAAGCCGTCCACCACCACCAGGCAACGGTGGTTGACGAAGGCCGAGCGGTACGCCGCCTTGGTGGCCACCGTCTCCGCTCTGGCGTTGATCATCTTGTAGCCCGTGCGGTGGTCCTTGGCCCAATGGGGGACGAGCCCCCACCGCAGGACGTCCATGACCCGCTCGTGCTCACTGGTCTTGTCACCCGACTCGGTACGGGTGTGGCGTTCGGTGATCGCCGGCACCCCCCGGGCGGGCGGGACGTTCCAGCTGGGGCGGCCGTCGGGATCGACCCCGGCGGCCAGTTGGACCTCGAGCAGCCGGGCGAGGTGGGACGGAGGCGTGTGGATGTCCACTCGGCCGCACATCGCTTTGAGCATAAAGGGGTGTTCGGCAGTCCTCGCCGCCACCCGCTTTTGCAACTCTCCTGCCGATCGACGGCAGGGGCTTCCGTCACAGCAAGGTCGCCAGCAAGGTTGCGAGCGAGAGCACGCCTGCACCATCTGGCGGTGCCCATCCTCACACCACCCCAGACGCCCAGGTCGACCGCGCCGGCGATCGCCTCGTTGATCCCAGAGCTCGTCAGGGTCGCGTTCAGCGTTCCGGCGTGCGGATCTAGGCGTTGTCCAGGGGAATTGCGCACTCCCACGCTCACCCGTAGTGTTCCCACGTTCCGTGAGGGGGCGGCCTCCAAGAGTACGTGGAATTGGGGGTTGTCCCGGTGATCGGGGCCTTGTTGAACGCGTTTAGTGGTTTTCCTGACATCCCGAGTGCCAATACGGGTCCGCGGGTTGTTGCACCACTTCTGCCTGGACGGGTCAGGGTCAGATGTCGCGCCGCCTGATCTTCATGGTGGCTCTAGCTCTGGTCCTGCTCTCCCAAGGAGCTCTCGCTGCGTGGGCCGCGGACGGGTCGGGCTCCGCATCTGACGGCGGCAGCACGGTTTCCGTTGGTGCTTCGAGTTCGACGTCGGTACCTGGCGGCGGCGCGACAGGCAGCGTCGGGGGCACGGGGGGCGCCGGGGGAAGCTCGGGGCCGGCGTGCACGTACATGTTGCTCCCGTCGCAGTACGCCGTGCCCCTGGGACCCGGAGGCCCGACACCGGGGGCCTGGTACCTCGTGACCTGCCCGGGGAAGACCTTGACGATCTACAACGGTGCACTCGTGTGGATTGCAAGCACACCGGTGCCGACTCCGAACCTGTCGCTCATCGACCCACGATCTGTCGCTCTGATGGCGGCGAGATCGATCACGCTTCCATCTCCTGTCATCGGCACCAACCCTTCTTCGTTCAGTGTCGTCAACCTCCCAACATGGCTCTGGATCGATCCATCCATTTGGCACCGCTTCAGTGCGACGGCGACGGCCGGGAGTGTGAGCGCGACCGCAGTGGCTGCGCCGCAGTCCGTGACCTGGTCGATGGGTGATGGCCAAGTAGCGGTATGCGACGGCAACGGCACCTCTTACCGCATTGGAGTTCCCGCCAACGATCAGAGCACAGGTTGCTCCTACACGTATCGGAGATCGTCAATTGGACAGCCGAGCGCCGATGGTTATCCCAACGATGGCGCTTTTCCCGTGACAGCCACGATCACCTGGGCCGTGAGCTGGACATCAACTGGTGCCCTCGGTGGTGGGGTCCTCCCGACACTGCAAACGACAAGCTCGATTTCGATCCGTGTCGAACAGGTCGAATCGGTGGGAACAGCCGGCTGACGGGAGGCACTTCGTTGACAACCCTTCTCACGCGCCCAAGTCCGGACGAGCGAATCCCGTCCCAAGGATTGAGATTCGTGGGCAGAGGACGCGGGCGTCGCCCACTCATGGCAGTCGGATCGCTCGCCCTGATGGTGTTGTGCCCTGCGGTCTTCACCAGTCTCTACCTGGGTGCCGGGCGCCAGGTCGCCGTCCTGGCCGTGGCACGCGACGTCCCCCAAGGTGGATTCTTGACGGCGTCGGATCTCGCGCAGGTCAGGATCTCGTTCTCCACAGGGCTGTCCCCGGTTCCAGTTGGTGATATAGCCCGGGTCATCGGTCACAGAGCTTCGGTTGCGCTCGTCGCGGGCACGCTCCTCGACTACCGAGAACTCCTCCAACGGGATGCGATTCCGCGAGGGGATGCGGTGGTGGGAGTTGCCGCACAACCAGGAGAGCTCCCAGCAGGAGGTGTGAGGCCCGGCGACTTGATCAACATCATCTTCACCGGAACGGCTGGGTCGACCGACATCGGAAGTGAAACTGGCATCTCATCATTGGGCTCCACGACTGATGGCGGCAGTGTGTCCGGGGACCAATCGATCCCTCCTGGGGGGATTATCGCCCAGGACGTCACCGTGTCCACCGTGGCGGAGGAGGGGTCGGCAGGAAGTAACACGACCATTGTCTCCGTGGTCGTACCTTCCGTGCTTGCATCGCTCGTGGCCCAAGCCTCGGCAGCCGAACAGGCTGCAATCGCTCTCGTCGGGCCCGGTTCATGATGTTGGTCACCCTCTGCTCGGCCAAGGGTTCACCCGGGGTAACCACGTTGGCGTGCCTGATGGGCGCAGTGTGGACCGCAAACCGTGAGGCCGTTGTCGCCGAGTGCGACCCCTCAGGCAACGACCTGGCACCGAGATTCGGGCTTTCGCCACGGCGAGGAATGACGACCCTGGTTCTCGGGAAACGCTCCCCCGACGATGTCGGCGACGCTTTCGGCGCCCATCTTCAATACCTCCCTGGCGGCCTTGGAGTGTTCGTCGGTCCCTGTAGTCCAGAAGCGGCGCGCATGCTGGATAGCGAGCTCGGCCAGGTTGGAATCGACATCTTCCCAAAGGGCGCCGATATTCTCATCGACTGCGGGCGGATCCTGGCGGGTGCGGCGGGCCAACAGGAGATGCTGAGGGCGTCGGATCGAGTGCTCGTCGTTGTTCGCCCGGATTCGGCAGGACTCGCCCACTGTCAGCGGACCATCGACCTTGTTCGAGCGCTGTCGCCCCAATCCAATTGCTCCTTCGTTGCAGTTGGGCCGAGCGAATTCGCCGCCGGAGAGATGGAGCGGGCTCTCCGTGCTGACCTCATCGCCCAGGTTCCATTGGACCACAGGACGGCAAGCATCGTCTGTGGCTCCCCAGGGAGTCCCCGCGCATTGGCCAAGAGCGGTCTCGTCGAGTCAGCAAGGGTCGTGGTCGACCGGGTCCTCTCTTGCGGGATTGCGCCCCCAACCGTGCACGCAGATGACGAGGTCGTCCCACGCCCAACCGGGGAGAATCGGAACCCACACGAGCCCAATGCTTTGGTCACTCAACATTCCGGATGGAGCACAAATGGTCATGGAAGGCCGAACAAGTGAGACAGGGCCGTGCCGACCCGTCTGTGGTCGCAAAGCTGAGAGGCGAGGTGGCGGATGATCTCTCCGCCGAGGTTCATCACCACCTTGCGATGGATGACCGCCGCGAGCTGGCCCGACAACTCGTCCTGACCCGGTTGCAGCTGCATGCACACGATTCAATCGAGCGTGGTGAACGTCCACTGGATGCCGAAGAAGAGCAGAGGGTCGCCCGAGCAGTGCTGGACGCATTGTTCGGACTTGGTCGGCTCCAAGCCCTTGTTGAAGACCCGGACATCGAGAACATCGACGTCAACGGCTGTGACCGGGTGTGGGTGACGTATTCGGATGGATCAAAGGCGGCTGTGAGTCCAATCGCGGAATCGGACTCGGACCTGATAGAGACGCTCCGCTCCGCCGCCGCCCGCTTTGGACTCTCTGAGCGCCGCTTTGACGTTTCTCATCCCGAGCTCGATCTTCGGCTCCCGGATGGAAGTCGTCTGTCCGCATTGATGTCGGTGGTCAGCCGCCCAGCGGTATCGATCCGGCGCCACAGATATGTCGACCTGACCGTGCAGGACCTTGTCACCATGGGCGGACTGGATGACAGCGTCGCCGGGCTTCTCACCTCAGCCGTACGGGCTCGTAAGAACATCGTGGTCGGTGGCGCGATGAACTCTGGCAAGACCACCTTGGTCCGCGCCCTTGCTTCCGCTATTCCTCCCCGGGAGCGAATAGTGACGATCGAACAGGCGTTCGAGCTGGGCCTTTCCGAGATGCCAGAGCGCCATCCCGACCTTGTGGCCCTTGAGTCCCGACCGGAGAACTCGGAGGGTGAAGGTGCGATCACGATGGCAAGGTTGGTCCGTCGTGCGTTACGAATGAACGCAGACAGGGTCATCGTAGGTGAGGTCCTCGGGGACGAGGTGCTCCCCATGCTCAATGCGATGAGCCAAGGCCGATCGGGCTCGATGTGCACGATCCATGCGGACTCATCGTTGGGAATGTTCCAGCGACTGGCTTCATACGCAGTTCAGGCTCCCGAGCGCCTTCCCCTTGAGTCGACGAATCTCCTCATCGCCGGGGCCGTGCATTTTGCCGTTTTTGTCCAGGTGGAAGACGACATGGGCAGCGACGCCCTCGACCGGCATGTGCATGGCCGACGTACCCCCGATGCCTTCGCGCACTCCCCTCTGCCCCGTTTCGCATCCCTCAGGCGCCATCGCTTCGTGTCGTCGGTTCGGGAGGTCGTCGGTGCTGAGGGACTGCAGGTGATCTCGAACGAGGTGTATCGCTCCAGTTCAGATGGACGGGCGGTGCCGCTCGCTCCACTTCGGGAATCAACGCTCGAGGACCTGGTCAGGCACGGCTTTGACCCCGGCGTGGGTCGAGTCGGAGCAATGGCATGGTGAATGTCGCCCTCGCCTGTATCAGTGGTCTGGGGATCGCTGTCGGCCTCGTCGGCCTTGCGCGAGCGCTGCGGAGTCGACCGGTTGTGAGACACATAGAGGGTGTGCCTCAGGGACCACGCTCCATGTCGAAGTCGCCAAGGGTGGCAGGATTTCGCACCCCCGCCCTCCGCGACCTGGCCATTCCGGCGGCAATCGGCTTGCTTGCCTTCGTTCTGACGCGCTGGGTCGTCGTGGGCTTCTTTGCGGTATTGGCGGCTGCAACTCTACCGAAGATCCTCAAGAAGACGGCCCCCGGTGCGGGTTCGGCGCGCGCGGAGGCGGTCGCAAGTTGGACCGAGTTGATTCGTGATTCGTTGGCCGCCTCGGCTGGTATCGCTCAGGCAATCGTGGTGACAGTCCCATCAGCTCCTCTTCCGATTCAACCCCAAGTGAGCCAACTGGCGTTCCGCCTGAACAGCGGCGTTCCCATGACGACCGCGTTGCGTTCATTCGCGGCAGAGGTCGCAGACCCCGCCGCCGAATTCCTCGTTTGCTCGCTTCTTCTGGCCGCTGACTCACGGGCCCAGAAGCTTGTCGATGTACTGACCGCCCTGGCTGTTGCTATCAGGGAAGAGGTGGCTATGCGTCTGCGCGTCGACGCCAGCCGCGCTGCGGCACGGAGCAGCGTGCGGACGATCGTGGCGTTCTCGCTGGCGTTCGCAACCATCCTCATGGTGATCGCGCACTCGTACCTCCAGCCATTCGGGACGTTGACCGGCCAGCTGGTCCTCGCTGTAGTGGGGGCCTGCTACGCAGGGGGGCTGGCTCTGATGGCCTGGCTCGTGCGCCCACAGCCAGCCATGCCACTCTTGGACTGGGACCGGGCTCCATGATCCTCGTTCTCGTGACCTCGATCGGCACTGGCGTGGGTCTCACCGGGATGCTCGTGGCTCTCCACCGACGCACCACACCGCTGGATGGCATCCTCGCCGGTCTCCGCAACGATCGGGAGATGGCGCATCGAGTTCGTGGCTCGTCAGTCGTCGAGAGCCGCTGGCGTGTCGATCGCCAATTGGGTGTGCTTGTGGCGACGACGGTCTGGAGTCACAGTCGCCACCGGCATAATCTTGCGCAGCGTCTTGCTCTCTGCGAGGTCTCGCTCGAGCAGATCTGCACCCGCTGCGTGCTCGGTGCCTTGGTTGGAACACTGCTTCCTGTAATCATCTGGGCGGCAATCAGTGCATCGTCGCTGCACCTGCCTCTATACGCCCCGCTGTGGGTATCGCTCCTCGCCGGAGTCGGCGGAGCCTTGGTGCCCATCGCACGGTTGGCCGGTGCATTCAAACAACGTCGGCGCCACGCAGGAAGGGTGATCTGCGTCTTTCTCGACCTCGTTATCCTCGGACTTGCAGGCGGAATGGGTATCGAAGGCGCGTTGCTAGCTGCAGCGGAGCTGGGTGAGACCGACCTTTCTCGCCGAATGCTCGCCGCTCTGTGCACAGGGCGCGAGTCCGGCGAGCCACCGTGGACTTGCCTCGCGCGGCTCGGAGACAAGCTCGGGATCGACGAACTTGGCGAACTGGCCGGTGCGGCGGCCTTGGCAGGGACAGAGGGGGCCAAGGTCCGGGCGACGTTGGCCGCTCGAGTGGACACGATCAGGCGCCACGAGCTGGCAAGAGCCGAATCAGAGGCCAATGCGATCACCGAGCGACTCTTCATGCCCGGCGTGCTCCTCTTGGTCGGGTTTCTGCTTTTCGTGGGGTATCCCGCCTTCGCCCGCATCGCGTCGGGATTGTGAAAATGCCGGATACATCGTTCTCAGAGACGGAAGGAAGCGTGACCGATGTTGACACAAGCACAAGCACTCTGGGCCTACATCTGCGTGAGGTATGCCGGGACACTTCAGCGAGGCGAGGAGGGGAGTGTCGTCGAAAAGGTCATTCTGACAGCGATTTTCGCTGGCCTGGCAATTGCCGTGGGAGCGATCATCGTGAACAAGGTGATGGCCAAGGCGGGCAGCCTCGATCTCAATTGACGGAGGCGCCTTTCGATCGGGGTGCACGTCTGACCCCGTGGACCAGGAGACGGCGCGACGAGATCGGGTCGGCCCTCGAGGCCGTTGTCGTCATCCCAGTGGCGATGCTGGTGCTCTTCACAGCTGTCCAGGCGTGCTTATGGGCTCACGCCGCGACGCTCGTGCACGCCGCCGCTGCTGAAGGTGATCAGGTGGCATGTGTCGAAGGAGGATCTCTTGCTGGAGGCGAAGCGGCCGCCCGGCTGGTTCTCGGCGAGTCAGCAAAGGGAACGGTCGTGCACTCCTCGGAACAGGCCATCCTGCTTCCTGGTGACACCGTGGAGATGCGAGTAGCGGGAACGGCGGAGTCGATCGTTCCATGGATCGATCTTCCAGTTTCTGCCGTCGAGGTGGGCACGAGGCAGGAATTCCGTGTCGAAGGCTGACGTGTCGGGTCGCCGATCGGCGACGCATGCGTTGCATCTGCGTGGGAGCATCACCGTCGAGTTGCTTGCGCTCACTCCGGTCGTCGTCGCCTTTCTGGTCGTGGCGCTGGGGTTCGGAAGGTATGAACTTGCCCTCGAGCAAGTCCAAAGCAGCGCCCGCGTGGGGGCAGAGGCGGCCGCAGTGGCCCCGTCTCTCGGGCAGGCTCAAAGCGCCGCCATCTCAGCCGTTGCTCCAGGGCTCCTTCCTCGACGGCCATGCGACGAACGGAACGTTGCGGTTGACACGCGAGGGTTCGCGCCGGGGGGGACCGTGATCGTCTCGGTGACATGTCGTGTCAGTTTCTCCGATCTCGGAATCCCGGTGTTCCCGGGGTCATTGACCGTTCGCGCACGTCAGGCGGCACCGATAGATCCGTATCGGGCGGTGCAGCCGTGACCCGGTTCAGTGTGTCGACCGTCCAAGCGGGGACCTCACCAGGACCCGAGGTGGGATCGTTGGCTGCGTTCACGGCTGTCTTCGCACTGGCTCTGTTCGTGCTACTCGGCCTCGTCGTCGACGGGGGGCGTGCAGTTGCGGCCCGCGACGCGGCAATGAGTGAAGCGGAGCAGGCTGCTCGGGTGGGGGTCCAGCAGTTGTCGGTGAGTGCACTTCGATCGGGAAGTGTGGCGGTGGACCCTCTTGCCGCGGCAGATGCGGTCAGAGGGTTCCTGGGCGGGGACGTTGAGTCGGAGGCAGTCGATGTGTCTGGACAGACGGTCACGGTCCACATCCAGACGTCAGAGCCGACCGTGATTCTCGGCATAGTAGGTATCGATCGCATATCGATCTCCGAGAGTGCCAGCGCGACCAATGTCCACGGCGTTGCGGGGAGCGACTGATGAGTAGTGGCCGTGCCCGGCAAACTTCCCTGGTGGCTGTAGGGCCGCTCATCGCGAAATGCGCTTCTGCGATGGTGATCCTGGCTCTGGTTGTCGGGATCCCGGTTGCACTGGTGCTAACGCACGCGGTTCCGCGCCTTGGCGGCGTGTTCGAGGTGTTCGCTCACCCCTCGCGCCTCGGGGGAATCCTGACGGGCCAGGTAAGTGATCTCATGTTGTCCACGTGCATGTGGACGGTGGCCTGGACGGTCTGGGCTTGGCTAGTTGTGTGCGTCGCCGCCGAGATCGTTGGCCACGTGCACGGTCGCGACTCAAAGGGGTTCCCCGGAGGGCGGTATATTCGGCCGTTGGTCACCGGTCTTCTCGGTGCTTCCCTCGTCGTTGGCGGGCCCGGTCGCCAAGTGCTCCCCTTGCGCCTGGACGCGGCCGAGTTCAGCATGCCGGCCCGGCCCGGTCAGCATCTCCAGGACGCTCTGCTGATTGCGAGGCCGCCAAAAGTCGCAGCCGCCGATCCACCTGGTGAGGATGCCGAGGTACCTCTGAGTGCGCCTCACGCCATCGGGGGTGCCATGCGGAGTTACGTCGTACAACCCCGAGACTCGCTCTGGTCGATCGCTGAGCGAGAGCTGGGATCTCCGTTGGACTGGCGCCTGATAGCGACGTTGAATTACGGGCGACCACAAGGGGACGGTTCGAAGCTGACCGATGATCACTGGATTCGGCCCGGATGGATCTTCGTTCTGCCAGCGGAAGGCCCGGTGCCAACTTTGCGACCCTCCGCGACTGTGGGGCAAGTCCTTGCCCCAATCGAGGCTTCACCGAACCACCCTTTCGAATGGGAAAGCGCAGCTGAGACGGCCGCTTCCGACCCGCCGAATTCGGAGTCTCATCAAGCAGGTGAACGGGCGCCTGCGCTCGACAGTACTAGCCGCGCCGAGCCATTAGCAGCGAAGAGGGGCAGGGGCCACGATGTCCCAGTGGCCCCCATCGGCTACGGCCTCCTCGGAGCGGGCATCGTCGCCATTCTGGATCGCATGCGTCGAGCGCAGCAGCGTCAGCGACCGACCGGCCTGCGGATAGCGCTTCCCGAGGGAGACCTTGTTGAGTTGGAGCGAGGGTTGCGCATCGGAGCCGATCAGGATTCGGTCGAATGGGTCGACCTGAGTCTTAGGTTGGCTTCGGTCGTCGTGCGACAGAACCAGATTGTTCCTCCATCGGTGCTGGCAGTGCGTCTCAGTGATGAGGCCGTCGAGTTGATCCTCGACTGTGGCGACCAGGTAGGAGATCCACCCACTCCGTTCGAGATTGGATCGACTCAGAGAAGTTGGATGCTCCCGCGAGGGCGTGACCGCATTGAAGAGCTGAAGGCAGACCTCGATGTGACGGGGGTTGATGCACCGATCCCATCGCTGGTCACGCTAGGTCGCGACGAGCATGGCATCTTCATGATCAACATCGAAAAAGCGGGTTCCATTGCCGTGTCTGGAGCGGAAGCCGATCAACTCGTCCAGGGGATCGCCACCGAACTCGCAACGGCAACATGGGCTGATCAAATCGATCTTGTGCTCGTCGGGTTCGGAGACTCGGACGAGAAGCTCGAGCGTGTAAGTCATGCGAGCTCCCTTCAAACTGTCGCCGGAAAGCTAGAACGACGGATTCGCGAGCGCAAGGCTCTCCTGGCGCTCGTCAATCAGGCAACCAATTCTGATATCCGGTGGCTGGACGGCGGCGACGCTTGGGATTTGTGCGTGGTCGTGTGCTCTGCGGAGGTCGCTGCATCGGAGGTGGCCGCAGTCGAAAGAATCATACGACTCGCAGGTGATGGCTCTCTGGGAGTTGCGGTCATGTGTGGACGCGACGTTGCTTCGGCCCACTGGCGAGTGGTGGCTGGCGGTGGACGCGTAACGGTCGAAGGGGCAGCGAGGGATTGGACCTCGTTCTCGTCGCAGCACGTGCCCCGCAATCTGGTGGAAGGGGTCGAGTCTCTTGTCTCGGTCGCTGCCAAGACTGATGGGGTGCCGCCCAGAAACGGTCCATACGAAGCCTTGTCGATGCCGATTCCAGAGCTGCCCAGTGGTGCCGGCGATGCCCGTGTCACTGGCGATAAGGCTTCAGCAGGGGCCGATTCGGGATCACAACGAGCAAGTGTCGAGGTCCGCGTCCTGGGACCGGTCGAGATCGTGGGAGCTGCACGGCAATTCACAAGGGCCTGGGCGGTCGAACTCGTCGTCTACTTGGTGGTACACCCGGGAGGTGTTGTCAACGAGCAATGGGCCACAGCCCTTTGGCCCGACAAGATCATGGCGCCGGCAAGCCTGCACTCTACAGCGTCGGCGGCTCGGCGTTCGCTCGGTACGGCTGCATCTGGTGAGGACCATCTTCCACGTGCACGGGGGCGCTTAGCGTTGGGCCATGACGTCCGAAGCGACTGGGACACGTTTGTGGCAAAGTCGCGCTCCGGTGCACCCAGCGACTGGGAGAGTGCACTCCTCTTGATTCGCGGCCGCCCATTCGACGGCCTCCGTTCGCCCGACTGGGTTCTGCTCGAGGGCATTCTTGCCACCATCGAAGCGGTGGTGGTCGATTTGGCGAGCCGATACGCTGAGCACTGCCTTGGCAGCTTTGATCCCAGGGGGGCAGAGTGGGCGGCGCGGCAAGGTCTGCGCGTGAGCCCGTATGACGAGCGTCTCTATCGAATCCTGATGCGATCGGCCAACGCGGCGGGCAACCCGGCCGGCGTCGAGGCCATCATGGCTGAGCTCGTCCATCTTGTCGCCGACGATATCGAGCCGTACGACGCGGTACATCCTGAGACCCTGGCGCTCTACCGGAGCCTCTCTCGTCGGCCACTCGTGTCCCGGAGCCACTAGGAGTGGCGAAGGCTCGAGAGGCGCGACCGCGCACCTGTGCAGAGTTCCTTGCCTTAGACTGAGCAGACGAAGGAGGGAGAACCGTATGGTCAGGCAAGCCGAGACGCTTGATGCCGCGCCGAGACACGCGGCGGCGGTTTCGCTCCATACTGTCGACCCTGTATGTCTGGAGGCCCGCGATGGCAACCGCACATGACCGCGTGAGGTCGAGCGAAGAGACGCAGGCCCGCGAGAACCTGATGCGCGAACAGTTCGAACGGGACAGGGAAGCCTGGGAAGACGCTGTTCCGGTGGAGACGTTCCTGGAAGAGCTCGACACTCGCATTCAGTCCAAGGAGAGCGCAAAGGGAGAGAGCACGAAGAGGAACGGGTGAGCGGGTGGATCGTCCGTGTCGATGCAAAGTTCGACTTTGGCGCGTGGACAACGGGCAAGCCGCTCGCGGTACTGGAGCGAGTTCGAGAGTGGATCTTCGCCTGTAGGAATGATGGTCCTCCCGTGGACACATGGCTCGTCGAGATCGAGAGCGGTTACCGCTATCGGTACCTTCTGCAAGACGTTGGCGTCACCATCGAATTCTTGGCTGTTGCGGACGAGCGCTGGGTTCTGATCAAAGTTATCCATTAGCCCTCCGTCGGTCTCGGTGCTTGTCTCAATGCCGACGCTCTCCTGCGTGTGACCTGGTAAGGCGCGAGACCCGGTTCCGATTTCTTCCATCAACTGCGCCTTCGCAAGGACCATGGTGAGGTCAGAGGAAAGGCCCTCGGCAAGGTACGTGCTCGACGATTCCCTCATCGCTACGACGTGAGCGACAGAAGAGGAGAGCATGTTCCATGAGCAATACGACCACCCTGTCGGGCAATCTCACCCGGGATCCGGAGATCCGATACACACGTGATGGACAGGCGAATGCAACGTTCGGGTTGGCAGTGACGCGGCGATGGCAGCCCCGTGGTACTGACGAGTGGGAAGAGGCAACCTCGTTCTTCGACGTGGTCTGCTGGAGAGGTCTGGCGGAGAACGTCGCACTGAGCCTGGTCAAGGGAAGTCGCGTCGTAGTGACGGGTCGGTTGGATCAACACAGTTGGGAATCCGAGAACGGGGAGCGACGCAGTCGGGTCGAGGTCACCGCTGACGAGGTCGGCCCGTCGTTGCGCTTCGCCACCGTGGAGATCACAAAATCCGAGCGTCGAAGCCCCGACCAGGCGGACGCAGCCATCTCGGACCGTGCTGGTGGCGCGAGCGTCATGGGGGTCGAGGTCTGATCGACAGGCTCCGGACCCGCGATACTTGGCAGTCGCGGGTCCGGGCCGTCGGTTCATCCGGAAAGGAACGGGCAGATGGTCGTGTTCGACCCGCTTCTATGGCCCCTTGGCTCCCCGCTATGGGGTCAACGGCTCTTGAGACACGTCGTCGACGGCATAGAGCGTGGGTTCGTTGGGCTCAATCCCACGTGGGGCTCGTTACGCCACTCCTGGTGCTGGTGGATCCTCCTGGTCAGTGGCGCAGTCGGGATCACAATTCGGGGAGCCACACATTCCCCGCTTGCCGGTAACGCACGGAGACGACCGCTGACAAAAGACGACGCCGAGGGACCGGAGCGATGAGCTTGACAGCGACCGATGGAGTGCAGGTGCGGTTCACAGCCAGCGTGGTGCTGAGCAAGCGTGAAGCTTTCGAGGCGTGTGAGATCTGTGCCGAGGCCGAGCGCGCTCTCATTCGCACGGGCAGAGGAGCCGAGGCTCGTCGCCTCGCGGACCTCTTCGCACTGATCGAAGCCCGCTTGCTGTCAGGATGACGAAGACTCGGGTTCGAACTCGAGTGACAGGGAGTTCACGCAGTACCGCTGACCGGTGGGGGCCGGGCCGTCGGGGAAGACATGGCCCAGGTGCCCGCCGCAACGGGCGCAGGTGATCTCGGTCCTCCGCATCCCGAAGGTCCGGTCCTCGTGCTCGTTGATCACCCCGTCGGTGACGGCGCGGGTGAAGCTCGGCCAGCCCGAGCCGGAGTCGAACTTGTCATCGCTGCGGAACAGCTCGGCCCCGCACGCCGCGCACCGGAACAGGCCGGGGTCGTGCACGTCCAAGAGAGTGCCGGTCCAGGCCGGCTCGGTACCCTTTTCGCGCAGCACGTGGTAACGGTCGGGCGCGAGCTCGGCCTTCCACTCGTCTTCGGTCTTCTCGATCTCGGGAGTCACCGGCGCCTCCTTCGGGGCTCGTACGGGCTTGGCAAAGACGTTCTGGAGTAATCCCATGCCCGGGGTAACGCCGGGGTGGGGACAACTGTTCCATCTGGCGGCCCCGATTTGTCAGGTACGCCGGCCGCATCGCCCCGGGCCCGGCCGGGGGGTCGGCCCCTTTTGCTAACGTCGCGTCAGAAAGTGCTCCTGCCTGGGAGCTTGTCGCGCACATCGCCCATGGACCTCCACGACAGCCCCGAGGACGCCGCCTTCCGCACCGAGGCCCGCAGCTGGCTGGAGGACAATCTCACGGGGGAGTTCTCCCACGCCCGGGGCCTCGGGCGCATGGGCCTGCAGCACGAGGGTCGACAGCTGCGCCAGGCGTGGGAACAGCGCCTGGGCCGCGACGGCTGGACGTGCGTGGGCTGGCCGGCCGAGCACGGGGGCCGGGGGGCCTCGGTGTCGCAGCAGGTCATCTGGAACGAGGAGTACGTGGAGGCCGACGCCCCGGCCCGCATCAACGTCATGGGGGAGGGTCTCCTCGGCCCGACCCTCATCGCCTACGGCACCGACGAGCAGCAGCGCCGGTTCCTGCCCGGGATCCGCCAGGGAACCGAGTTGTGGTGCCAGGGCTACTCCGAGCCCGACGCCGGCTCGGACCTGGCCAACGTCAAGACCAGGGCCGTGCGCGACGGCGACGAGTGGGTCGTCACCGGGCAGAAGGTGTGGACCTCGTACGCCCAGTGGGCCGACTGGTGCTTCGTGGTGTGCCGTACCGACCCCGGGTCCTCCCGCCACAAGGGCCTCTCCTATCTCCTCGTGCCCATGGACCAGCCCGGTGTGGAGGTGCGGCCCATTCGGCAGGTCACGGGCACCTCCGAGTTCAACGAGGTGTTCTTCGACGGGGCCCGCACCACGACCGACCTCGTGGTGGGCGCGGTCGACGACGGATGGCGCGTGGCGCTGGCCACGCTCGCCTTCGAACGCGGTGTGGGCCTGCTCGGCGACGTGGTGGGGTTCCGCAAGGAACTCGATCACCTGCTCGCGCTGGCCCGCCGCACCGGCCGGTCGCGTGACCCCGTCCTGCGCCAACGCCTGGCCGACGCCTGGATCCGGCTGTCGATCCTGCGCATGAACACGCTGCGCTCGCTCACCGGCGTGGACGGGCCCGTCGCCCCGCCGGAGGCCTCCATCGCCAAGCTGTTCTGGGCCACCTGGCACCGCGACCTGGGTGAGCTGGCCATGGACGTGCTGGGGGCCGGTGCTTGTGTGGCCGAGGCCTTCCCCTACGAGCTCGGCGATCTCCAGCGCATGTTCCTGTTCAGCCGGGCCGACACCATCTACGGCGGGTCGAACGAGATCCAGCACAACATCATCGGCGAGCGCGTGCTGGGGCTCCCGCCCGAGCCCAAGGTCGCCGCGAAGGGAGCACCGTGACCCCCTCCGTCCCCGAGCCCCCCGCCTCGGCGGCCGTGTCGCCGCCCGCACCGGCGCCGGCCGCACCAGCGCCGCCAGCACCCCACGCGCTCCTCGACGGCAAGGTGGTGGTGATCACCGCCGCGGCCGGGACGGGCATCGGCTTCGCCGCCGCCCAGCGCTGCGCCGAGGAGGGGGCGGTGGTGGTGATCTCCGACGCCCACGAGCGCCGCCTGGGCGAGGCCGCCGACGCCCTGGCCGGGTCGACCGGGACGAGGCCGCTGGCCGTGCCGTGCAACGTGACCGTCGAGGCCGAGGTGCAGCGGCTCTACGACGCCGCCGTGGCCGAGCACGGCCGCATCGACGTGGCCATCAACAACGCCGGCCTGGGCGGCAACGTCCCCATCGTGGACATGACCGACGAGCAGTGGTCGACCGTGCTCGACATCACCCTGACGGGCACGTTCCGCTGCACCAGGGCCGTGCTGCGCCACATGTACGCCCGGGGGAGCGGGGTGGTGGTCAACAACTCCTCGGTGCTCGGTTGGCGGGCCCAGGCCGACCAGGCCCACTACGCCGCAGCCAAGGCGGGCGTCATGGCCCTCACCCGCTGTGCCGCGGTCGAGGCCGCCCCCCACGGTGTCCGGGTCAACGCCGTGGCGCCCAGTCTGGCGCTGCACCCCTTCCTCAACCGCGTCTTCCCCGACGACGAGCTCGAGCGCCTGCGCCGGGCCGAGCTGTTCGGGCGGTCGGCCGAGACGTGGGAGGTGGCCAACGTCATGGTCTTCCTGGCCAGCGACTACTCGTCCTACTTGAGCGGCGAGGTCGTGTCGGTGTCGAGCCAGCACCCCTGATCGGCCCGACCGATCCGGGCCCCGTGGGTGGTCGGCCCGGTCGGTCCGCACCACCGTCCCGGCAGAACTACCCCTGCTGCTCGGTCGGGCGGATCAGGACCTCGTTGACGGCCACGTGGCGCGGCCTGGTCACGATGTAGGTGACGGCGTCGGCGATGTCCTCGGCCTGCAACCGCTCGACGCCGCTGAACCGGGAGCGCATCGATTCGAGCACCTCCGGACGGTTGTGGCCGGCCAGCTCGGTGGCGGTGGCGCCCGGCTCCACCAGCGAGATTCGTACGTGGCGCTTCGTGACCTCCTGGCGCAGGGACTCGCTGAAGGCGCCCACGCCGTGCTTCGTCAGGTTGTAGACGCCGCTCCCCTCGCGTGCCACCCGCCCGGCCACCGAACTGATGTTGACCATGTCGGCCACCCGGCGCGGACCCTCCTCGGCCGCCTGGATCAGGTGCGGGAGCGCGGCGTGGGCGCAGTACAGGAGCCCGAGCACGTTGATCTCGACCATGCGCTGCCATTCCGACAACGGCGCGCCGACCACCGGCCCGAGGAGCATCACCCCGGCGTTGTTCACCAGGATGTCGAGCCGACCCGTCTCGACGACGGTCCGTCCCACCGCCGCTGTCGCCTGCTGCTCGTCGGTGATGTCGAACTCGAGGACCAACGCGCCGCCGCCGTCGGCGCGGATCCCTGCGGCGAGGGCCTCGAGGCGGTCCTTGCGTCGGGCCACCAGCGCCACGGTGGCGCCCTGTGCCGCCAGGCGCACGGCGGTCGCCGCGCCGATCCCGCTCGACGCCCCGCTGATCAGCGCCACGGTGCCATGCAGTGAGGCGTGCGCAGCGAGCGCATCTCGCCGGCCGGCGGTGTCGGAGTGGTCGGATCGTTCGGTCATGGTCTCCCCGCAGTGCCGGGCCGAGGTTCAGATGCCGGCCCCCGTTCAGGATAGGGGTACCCCTCGGGGAGCCACGCAACATCGCCCCCGACCTCGCACCCGGGCCCGTCGGGAGAGGGTCCTTGCTTCCGGGTCGCCGGCGTGTTGACGTGGTGCCGATGGTGGCGGAAGGGCTCCGGGAACAAATCGACGCCGTCCTGGCCGACGCCGCCGGCAGCAGCTTCCTCGGCCAGGCCGCCATCGTGCACAAGGGTTTCCCCGGAGACTTCGGCAACGACAAGCTGCTCCGCCTGACCGTGAAGCTGTTCGAGGGCATCCGCCAGTCCCTCGACCGGCTGGCCGCCGAGGTCGAGGACCTGGGCGCCCGGGTGGCCGAGCTCGAGGCTCCCTAGCCCCGGCCGGACCGGTACCGCCTCTCCCATCGGACGGCCGCCCGTTGATCGGTGCAAACCCCGTGGCTTTTGGGTGCCAAGCCGCCACTCGGCCACTCGGCGGTAGCGTGACGGCGTGTCAGAAACGAGGGGGGCGGCGGGACCCGCGCCGGTCGGAGGCGAAGACCCCCGCGGCGACCTGCGGTGGGGATCGATCCCCGGGCTGGTAGCCGACGCCGCCGCCCGCTTCGGCGAGGCCGAGGCCGTGGCCGACGGCCGCGTGCGCCTGAGCTTCTCCGAGCTCGAACACGAGGCCATGCGGGTCACGGGTTCGGCCATGGCGGCCGGTATCCATCCCGGCGACCGGGTGGCGATCTGGGCTCCCAACCTGGTCGAATGGATCGTTGCCGCCCTCGGCCTGACCGGCGCCGGGGCAATCCTGGTGCCGCTCAACACCCGGTTCAAGGGCCCCGAGGCCGCCTACGTCCTGCGCCGATCGGGGGCCCGGGCACTGTTCACGGTGCGCGGCTTTCTCGACACCGACTACCCGGCCATGCTCGAGGGTGAGGACGTGCCCGACCTGGAGCGCATCGTGCTGCTCGGCGACCACGGGGGCCCGTCGAGCGCATGCACCGCCACCGATGAGGTCCCCGTCTTCGGGTGGGAGGAGTTCCTGGCTGCGGGGGAGGGCACTGTCGAGGGTCCCGACGGGGTGGTGGGCTCCGCCGTCGACGAGTCCGCGGTGCGGGCCCGGTGGGCGGCGGTGGCGGGCGACGACCTGTCCGACATCATCTTCACCTCGGGAACCACCGGCCGCCCCAAGGGGGCCATGACCACCCACGCCCAGACGCTGCGCACCTTCGCCACCTGGGCGTCGATCGTCGGCCTGGCCGAGGGGGACCGCTACCTGGTGGTGAACCCGTTCTTCCACACCTTCGGCTACAAGGCGGGCATCGTCGCCTGCCTCATGCAGGGCGCCACAGTCGTGCCCGAGCCCGTCTTCGACGTGGACAAGGTGCTCGCCACCGTGGCCACCGAGCGCATCACCGTCCTCCCCGGGCCGCCCACCCTCTACCAGTCGATCCTCGACCACCCCGGCCGAGCCGCCGTCGACGTGTCGAGCCTGCGGCTGGCCGTGACGGGGGCGGCCGTCGTGCCCGTCGACCTGGTGCGGCGCATGTCGAGCGAGCTCGGCTTCTCCACCGTCCTCACCGCCTACGGACTCACCGAGTCCACCGGCACGGTCACCATGTGCCGGCGAGGCGACGACCCCGAGACGGTGGCCAACACGTCGGGACGCGCCATCCCCGGGCTCGAGGTCCGGGTGGTGGACGACAAGGGGGTCGAGCTGGCGCGCGGCGAGCCGGGGGAGATCGTGGTGCGTGGCTACACCGTCGTGCAGGGCTACTTCGAGGATCCCGACGCCACGGCCGAGGCCATCGACCCCGACGGGTGGCTCCACACCGGCGACATCGGGGTCATGGACGGCGCCGGCAACGTGCGCATCACCGACCGCAAGAAGGACATGTTCATCGTGGGCGGGTTCAACGCCTATCCGGCCGAGATCGAGACCGCCCTGCGCGAACATCCGGCCGTGGCCCAGGCCGCGGTGGTGGGTATTCCCGACGAGCGCCTGGGCGAGGTGGGCTGCGCTTTTGTGGTGCTGCGCCCCGGCGCACCCGGCGCACCCGGCGCACCCGGCGCACCCGGCGCACCCGGCGCACCGGGCGTGCCTTCCGGGGACGCAGGTGGATCCGGGGACGCCAGCGGGGACGGGGACGGTGACGTGGCCGCCCGGATCGTGGCCTGGGCCCGCCAGAACATGGCCAATTACAAGGTGCCGCGGCGGGTGGTGGTGGTGGACGCCCTGCCCACGAACGCCAGTGGCAAGGTGCTCAAGACGGAGCTGCGGGCGCGCCTGACGACCGCCGCCACGAAAGGAAGCTGATGCGAGGGATCGTCTACACCGGAGCCGACGCCGAGGTCACCGACAAGCTGGAGGTGGCCGAGCCCGGCCCGACCGAGGTGAAGATCAAGATCGCCGCCGCCGGGGTCTGTCACTCGGACCTGTCGGTCCTCGACGGCACCATCCCCTGGAAGGCCCCCTCGGTGCTCGGCCACGAGGGGGCCGGGATCGTGGAGGCGGTGGGCTCGTCGGTCCGCTCGGTCAAGCCCGGGGACCACGTGGTGGTGGCCACCCTGGCCAGCTGCGGGACGTGCCGGGCGTGCAACACCGGTCACCCCACCATGTGCATCCGCAGCCTGGGCAACGTGTCGACGCCCTTCACCTACGACGGTGAGCCGGCGTCGAACTTCGCCGCCGCGTCGGTGTTCGCCGAGTACACGATCGTCCAGGAGGTCCAAGCCGTCCGCATCTCGAAGGACGTTCCCTTCACCTCGGCCTGCCTCATCGGGTGCGGCGTGCTCACCGGCGTGGGGTCGGTGCTCAACCGGGCCCGCGTGCAACCGGGGGAGACGGCCGCGGTGTTCGGGGTGGGCGGCGTGGGCCTCAACGTCATCCAGGGGCTGCGCCTGTCGGCGGCCAGCCGCATCGTGGCCGTGGACACGGTGGCGTCCAAGGAGCCGCTGGCCCGGCAGTTCGGGGCCACCCACTTCGTCGACGCCACCCAGGCCGACGCGGTGGAGGAGATCAAGAAGATCGTGCCGCACCGGCCCCAGTCCATGGCGGGGGCGCTCGGGCCGGGCGGCGTCACGTGGTCATTCGACTGCGTGGGGCACCCCGCCGTGCTGCGCAACGCCATCGACGCCCTCGACTGGGGCGGCACGGCCGTGGCCATCGGGGTGCCGCCCCGGGGCAGCGAGGTGAGCGTCGACATCAACAACCTGGCTTACGTGGACCGGGGCCTGCTCGGGTGCCGCTATGGCGCCAGCCGGCCGCATCACGACATCCCGCTCATGGTGGAGCTCTACCTGTCGGGCAAGCTCATGCTCGACGAGCTCGTCACCGAGACCCGGCCGCTCGAGGGCTTCCGCGACATCGTGGAGGACATGCACGCCGGCAAACTCGCCCGCGGGGTGCTCATCCTGTAACGACGGGTGGCCGGCCCGATCATCCCCGGATGGCCCGAGGTGCGTCGGTAGGCTCGCACCCGACATGGGCGAGGCTGCGCGCGCCCGGGGCCCAGCCCGGCAAGGGGGCCACGTGCCTGATCGTCGCATCGGGTCGGTGAAGGACAAGCCGTCCGTCCGTGCGCGTCGCCGCGTCGGTCCGGCATCCAGAAAGGTTGGGAACTGACCATGGCAGTGTGCACCCAATGTGCGTCGGAGCTCGGTCCTGACGACACCGTCTGCGCCCGGTGCGGTGCGCCCGTCGCCGGCGCTCCCGCCGCCGGACCCGGTGCGGCGCCCCCGCCGCCGGGCGGGTTCGTCCCCCCGTCGGGGTCGGCCCCGCCCCCCGCGTCCCCCGGTTTCGTACCGCCACCGCCCGCGCCCCCGACCGGGTACGCGCCCGCCCCGCCGCCTGCCGGCTACGGCCAGGCGCCCGGTGCGGCGCCGCCCCCCTATGGCGCCGCCCCCGGCTACGGCCAGATGCCCGGGGCCCCGCCGCCCGGCTACATGCCACCCATGGCGGGCGGGTACGTGCAGGGCGCTGGCGGCGACGGGACGGGGTTGCTCGCCACGTGGGGGAACCGGGCCCTCGGCTTTCTCGTCGACGTCGCCCTCATCCTCGTGGTCGAGCTGCCGCTCTACATCGTCGGGGTCGCCGTGGCCAGGGGGTTCGTCTACCTGTCCGAGCTGGCCGGGCTGGCCATCGGTATCTGGTTCGCCGTGCAGCTGGGACAGACCGGGGCGACGCCGGGCATGCGCATGATGGGGTTGCGCTGCGTCGGCCAGCAGTCGGGGCAGCCCATCGGACCCGGGCTCGCCATCGTGCGGGCGATCGCCCACATCGTCGACAACATCATCTGCTTCGTCGGCTGGTTCTTCCCGTTGTGGGACAAGGACCACCAGACGCTGGCCGACAAGATCGTCTCGACGGTGGTGGTGCGGACCCCGGCCCAGCCCTTCAGCCTGACGCCGCCGGCGGCGTGAGCACGGCGTCGGCCTACGAGGTCGACCTGGGCGGGCTCACGGTGCCTTCCGCCCTCGTTCTCGGCGGTGGCCTGGTCCTCGCCCACCTGCCCGCCGACGTGGGCGTGCCGTGCCCGCTGCGGACCCTCACCGGGGTGCCGTGCCCGTTCTGCGGCGTGACCACGTCGATCCGCCAGGCCTTCCTGGGCCGATTCCACGCCGCGGTGGCCGCCGCCCCCCTGGGCCTGGTGGTGATGGCCGGGGCGCTCGCCACGCTGCTGCGCCTCACCCCGTCGGAGCTGCGCATCCCTCGCTGGGCCATCGTGGCCGGCCTCGGCGCCGAATGGGTGTTCGAGCTCTTCCGCTTCCATCTGCTGTAACACCGGACGCCGAGCGGCGAGCGCCGAGCGGCGAG
>Ga0209415_10002661_pt1 | contig 33310 bp, 29 predicted proteins | sample PeaSoiSIISIP2007_FD_187696 | JGI IMG/M metagenome (GOLD analysis project Ga0209415, IMG submission 187696) | Peat soil microbial communities from Weissenstadt, Germany - SII-SIP-2007 (SPAdes) (version 2) | ecosystem: Environmental > Terrestrial > Soil > Wetlands > Peat | place: Germany... | reverse complement strand
TCATTCTGCTTTTGCTGGTGGGCGCCACCGTTTTGTCTTTCGTGAACGCCCGCCGTGGCCGGCAGCTTCTCGAGGACGCTCAACGCCGCGAGCTCGCGTTCGCGCCGGCGCTGGTTCGATCGGCCCGATTGCTGGGGGATCAGTATTTTTCGACGGATCCAGCCGCCGCGGCGTCCCAATACCGGCAGGCGATCTCGGCCGCTCGGGATTTTCTGGAAGCTCATCCCGGGCACGCCAGCGGCACACCGGACGTCCGGCCGGACCTGGCGTTGGCTCGCTTGCGGTTAGGAGACCTTGCGCCCGCCGAGGCGGCTGGGCTCTACAGCGACGCGCTGACGCAATTCGAGGCAGCGGCCCAGGCGGCTCCTGGCGATCCCGACCGGCAGCGCGACGTAATCATGGCGGCGCGGCGCCTCGGCTTGGCGCAATTTAGCGCCGGGAATCCGGTGGCCGCGGAGGCCAGTTTTAGCCGTGCGCTTCAGATGGCCGAGGGACTGCAACCGGTGAGCCCGGAGACGCGGCGCGTCGTGGCGGAATGCAACTTCGAATTCGGAGAAGTGCTGGCGGGAAACAAGGAACCCGAGGTCGCCGTGGCGAAGCTGCGCAAGGCTCTGGATACGTATCGGGAACTGGCCGGTTCCACCGGCAAGGCCCCGGTGGTCGATCAATCTCCAGCGTCGTTCGAGCTGGCGCTGAAGCAGGTGGCCGCGAACGCCCCTGCGGACTTACGGATGGAGATTGAATCGGAACTAGCTCGCTTCGGGCGGTGATGAGCTAGTCTTCGAAGAGACGAGCAACGGGAACCTCCCAGCCGGGAAGCAACTCGGGCATTGAGAGGGTGTCTCCGATGCCTTTCCGAAACGACTCGCCACTGGGAAGAAAGACACGAACTTCTTGTTGATCCGGATAAAGCACCCATACCGCGAGGCTGCCAGCCTTGAGCAAAAGCTCGACTTTGCGGTTGAGGTCGGTGGCCCGCTCCGAGGGGGAGACAACTTCAATATCGAGATCGGGAGCGCCGACGAAGTAGTCCGAGTCGACGGTACTTTGGGCTCGTTCATTTCGCAGAAATGAAACGTCCGGCTGGATCCAGTTGCGTTTGTCAGCAGAAAGCTGGTATCCGGCCTCGAGGTACGCCTGATGGCTTGGCACGATGGCATTCACGATCCCGGCGACTCCGAGGACGTCGTCCTTTCGGCCCCAACTGCTGCCGCCCATGCTGAGGCCGGCAGCCAGTGACCTGTCGACCTCGGTGAAGGCGAACGACTCGGTCTTGCCGTCGTCCCAGCTCAGGCGCGTGAAGACCCCCACGTCCTGGGTAAGCTGCTGGTCCCAGCTCACACCGAATCCGACCTTTGACCGATAGGCGCGCGACTCGGAAAGCGCATAGGTGATGTCCGGGTTCTCAACGGCATCCTGGTAGTTGCCCATGCGCGCCTGGTTCCAGAACACGAAGGGCCTCAGGGCGCCCGTCAGCTCGCCGACCGAGTACCGCCTGTCGTACTGGACGATCTGGCCGTGGGCGTCGGCGAGATGGTAGTCCAGCCGGGCCCCGTTTGGGACGGTCGCTTCCATGAAGATCCCGTAGTGGAGCGTCCAGTCCTTCGTCTGCCACTCCGCCACAAAGCCCGCGGTGTAGCCCACCACATCGGCGGGATAGTCCCACGCAGCGCTTTCCCAAAGGGCCCAGTTCATGAACTGGCTGCGCGTGTCGTGGCTGTAGGTGTTGTCGTCAAAGAAGTCGCCAGCGGCAAACTTCCCGACGCTCAGCGTTATCCGGTCGACGTCCATGTTGCCTGCAACCTGGTTCGGCCCGTCCTCGACCTTTTCCTTCTCGCCGCCCAGCCCGAACGTCTGCCGTATGAAAAGGCGCGAAGTATTGTAATGAAGATTCGGATATGCCGCCTTGACACCCTCCCCGTTGGGAAAGCCAGCCATGCCAAGCGTGCTGCTGAGGCCGTGGCCCTGAAAGGCTTCAGGGTCAACGTAAAGCTCCGTACTGGCGAGTATCCGGTAGCCGAGAAACAGCGAGAACGAAAACGTCCTTTCGGACTGGGATTCTCCCGTGAAGCTGTTCGGGCCCTCGTATGGGGAATTGAACGAGGGGTGTCCCTGGTCGATCCACGTAGACTGGGCGTGGATGGTCCACGGCGCGCCGCCATTTGCCGCAGGCGCGGAATCGTCGGCCGCCCGCACGACAGCCGCGGTTCCGAGCAGGGCCAGGAGTACTGCTGCTATGCGCCCACGCCCCCATGGGCCATGAGCGGGCGTCGGTTCCCCCCCGGCCGGCACCCCGGCGTCCAAGGCCCGCCGGGGAAGGCACCTCCCGGGACGCTCGATGAAGGCGGGCCTGTCAATGCCGCGGGGCCGATCCGCGCCTTTAGGAAGCACTGGAGCCATGTTGAAAGGCCTGCATGCAACGAACGGGCGGAGAAAAGGACAAGTCTCGCCGGAGTAGACCGCCCCGGATTCCTGTTACGGTTTGGTGTCGGAGGCGGCGGACGGCCTGGCCGCCCGCGTGGCGGCGCGAACAGGTGGAATCTTTTTGCCTTGTCTCCAAACTGTAGCCATAGCTACAAGCGGCGGTTTGGGTTGTCAACCGGCTTCCCTGCGCCATGCGGGCCCGGGATCGCGACGGGACCGTTTCGCCCGATGCCCCGATCGTCCGGGCGAGGGTGGGCCGGTGCGCCGGTAAGGCGGCGGGGAAAGGCGCCTCAGCGAAGGGCCGCCGCGAACGAGGACAGGTCGTCGAATACGGCGGCCTTTCCTGAGGCTACCTCGGCAAGGGACTCGGGCGGGACCCTGCCGGTGCGAACGACCGCCGCTCGCACACCCGCGGCCAGGGCGGAGCCGACGTCGGCCGCCGAGTCGCCGACCATCCAGCACTTGGAGGCGTCAAGCGCATGCTCGGCGACCTTTTCCAGGATGAACCGGGGCGAAGGCTTCCGGTAGGGCGACGGCTGGCCGGGAGCCTCGGGCGCGACGCACACGGCGTCGAAGACCGGCGGCGGCAGCCCCAGCAGCTCCTCCATGCGCGAATTCACCCTTAGGGCGTCCTCCATCGTGTGGAGGCCGCGGCCGATTCCGGACTGGTTGGTGAAGAGGAAAAGCATGTACCCGAGCGAGCGGGCCCGGCGCAGGCCCTCGGCCGCGCCGGCGATCAGCTCGACGCCTGCGGGATCGGCGAGGTAGACCTTGTCAACGATCAGCGTTCCGTCGCGGTCGAGGAAAAGGGCCCGGTTCACGGCGCGTGCGCGAGGTGCCCGAGCAGCTCGTCCGGCGAGACGATCGAGGTCCCCACCTTGGCGACGACGACGCCGGCGGCGGCGTTTGCAAAATGCGCCGCCTCCTCGAGGCCCGCCCCCGAGTTGAGGGCCAGCACCAGCGCGGCAAGCGCGGTGTCGCCGGCCCCGGAGACGTCGAAGATCTCCCTTGCGGCCGTCGGGATGGACTTGACAACCCTGCCCCCCGTGCTCAGCAGCATCCCTTCCTCGCCCAGGGTCACGACGACGTTCTTCGTCGCGTACCGCTCGTGCAGCCGGGCGCACACCTCGGCCGCGGGGAAGGGTGCGCCGGGGTCCTGCTCTAGGCCCGCGAGCTGGAGGGCCTCGCGCTTGTTTGGCGTTATGAGGTCCATCCCGCTGAACGCCAGCTGGTGCTTGGGTTTCGGGTCCAGCGCGATGAACCTGCCGGCCTCGCGGGCGAGCCGGGTGACCATGGCGACGAGCCCGTCGTTAAGGAGGCCCTTCGCGTAGTCCGAGAGGATGACCGCGTCGCTCGACCTGATGGCCCTGCCAATGAGGCCGCCGGCGCGCGCCGGATCGACGGAGTAGGCCGACGGGACCGACTCGCGGTCGAGGCGGCAAAGCTGTTGGTGGCGCACGAGGACGCGGGTCTTCACGATCGTCCTGCCGCCTCCGGGCGCGCCCAGGAAGTCGACGCCCTTCTCGCGCAGGATGCCGCGCAGGCGCGATCCGTGCTCGTCCTTGCCGATGAAGCCGAAGACGGTGCACTTTCCGCCCAGTGCGGCGATGTTGAGCGCGACGTTCGCGGCGCCGCCCCCCGTCCAGGTGTCGCGCGCGATGTCGACGACCGGTACGGGCGCCTCCGGCGAGATCCGGGAGGCGTCGCCCCAGATGTAATGGTCGAGCATGAGGTCCCCGATCACCAGGATCCGGAGGCCGGTCATCCGCTTTAGAAGCGCCTTGGCCTTGCCGATCGCGATGGACATGGCTCCTAGCGGCGTGCGCCGGGCCCTACCGCAGCTCCCAGACGTACGGGTAGCTGGAAAGCATGCGCACCCTGCCGTCCGTCACCTGGACGACGTCCTCGAACCGGCAGGCGCCGACGCCGGGATAGTACAGCCCGGGCTCCACCGTCACCACCGAACCCCTCTTCAGTTCGTAGTCGTGGGTGGCGCTCATCCGCGGGGGCTCGTGGATGTCGAGGCCGAGCCCGTGGCCGGTGCCGTGGAAGAACCCGATCGACCCGCGGGGCGTGCGCCGGGTCTCGAAGCCCCGGGAGAGGAAGGTCTCGGTGACGCGGCGGTGGACCTCCATCCCGTTCACGCCCGCCCGGATGGCGGAGAGCGCCTTCTTCTGGGCCGCCCGGACCGCCTCCACGATCGCCCTCTGGGCGTCGTTCGCGCGGCCTCGAAGGAAGGTGCGCGTCATGTCGCCGTGGAAGCCCGTGGCGCTGACCCGGGGGAAGACGTCGACGATGATGAGCTCGTTCGCGCGCAGCGCGCCGGAGCCCGTGTTATGGGGGTCGCAGGCCTGGTCCCCGCCTGCGGCGATGGTGGAGCTCGAGACGGATCCCTCCTCGATGCAGGCGATCTCGATGGCGGTCTTGAGCCGCTCGCTTGTGAGGACGCTGCCCCGGTGGAAGAGCCGGCCCGCGCGCACGCGGCAGGCGCGAAGGAGCCTCTCCGCGGCCGCGATGCCCGCCGCGCTGCAGCGGTTGCCCTCACGGATCGCTGCGGCCTCCGCCGGCGTCTTTATCTCGCGCCCGGGGAAGAGGGACCCCGAGGCGATCCTGACCCGCAGGCCGAGGTCGCGGAGCTCCGTGTAGAGTCCCGCGGGGAAGTTGCCCGGCACGGTGAAGCGGCCGGCCTTGAGCTCCCTGGAGAGGAGCGCGAGCACCTGGGCGGGCCCCGGCTGGCGCCGGGGAAAGGCGCGGCGTGCCTTCTCGAGCCAGGGCTCGAGCGCCAGGACGGTGCCGAAGCCCGACGTGCGCTTCACGCGGCCGAATTCAAGGGCGCTGACGACGGCGTACTTCCTTCCCCTCAGGCTGAATGCGATGAAAGGGTCGTGCATCTCGACGCCGCCGAAGTAGAGGACGTCGGAATTGCGGTCGCTGTCGGAATACAGGAGGATGTCGCGACTTTTTCTTGAGGACATGGTGCGAAGGAGGATTGTCTATCGATCGAGCCGCAGTAAACCCGAGAAGTAGTGCACAATGCAAATACGGTTTCTTTGGGGGCGCGGGCCGCGGCTGCGGCCCTCATGGCGCTCGCCGTCGCGGGCTGCGGCTCCGGCAAGGCGCCGGGGCCCGACACGGCCCAGAAGACCGTGTGGGACCACTTCACCGTGGACGTGGGAGGCCACCCCGCGAACCTCCAGTTCGCCGTGCTCCCGTCCGAGCAGGAGCACGGGCTCATGCAGCGCAGCAACCTCGCCGGGGACGAGGGGATGATCTTCGTCAACACGGGCCCTAGGGCGCTCAGCATCTGGATGCGCAACACCCCGGAGCCCCTCGACCTGGGCTACCTCACTCCCGACGGCGTCATTGCGGAGATCTACCATCTGCTCCCCTACGACGAGCGCCCCGTGGTGTCGCACAGCAACCAGGTGCAGTTCGCCCTCGAGCTGCCGCAGGGCTGGTTCGCCGCGAAAGGCGTCCGCGCGGGCGCGCGGGTCGACCTGAAGGCCGTCTCGGCGGCCCTCAGGGCGCGCGGGTTCAACCCGGCCAAGTTCGGGCTCGAGTGACGGCGCGGGCGGGGCGGCGTGCCCCCGGGGCGGCGGCGCGGGTCAAAAATGCCGCAATAATGGCAAGATCCACGCAGCCGGATTTCGCGCCATTGGGCATCATGGGACGAGGGCCCGGGCCTCGCGGTCCCGGTCGCAATCGTGCGAGCATCAACAAAAAGGGTGTCATTCCTGCGCCTTGCGGGCGCCGCGCTGGCGGCTGCCGCCCTGGCCGCGGCGCTGCGCGCGGCCGACGCCGACCAGGGCTGCCTCGCCTGCCACAGCAACCCCCGCCTGAGCGTCACCCGGGACGGGCAGCGGGCGTCCCTTTACGTCGACGCCCGCCAGGTCGGCCGCTCGGCCCATGCGGCGCTCGGCTGCGCCGACTGCCACGAGGGGGTCGACGCTCTCGCCCGGCCGCACCACGGGGCCGTCGCGCCCGTTGACTGTCGGGGATGCCACGAGGACCTGGCGAAGTCCCACGCCTTCCACGGCGACTTCGCCAAGGCGGCGCCCGCCGCGACGCCCGAGACCGACTGCGTCTCGTGCCACGGAAGCCACGCGGTCATGGAGGCGTCCGGCGCAAAGTCGGCGTTCGCCGGGCCGAGGCTCGTGGCCGCCTGCGGCCAGTGCCACGCGCAGGCTGCGGAGCTGTACCAGAAGTCGGCCCACGGAGCCGCCCTGGCGGCGGGGCGCGGCGAGGCCCCGAGCTGCCTCACCTGCCACCTTCGGCCCGTGGCCTCGGGCGGCGACCGGCTCGCGCTTAAGCGCGAGCAGTCCCGGCTCTGCCTCGGCTGCCACCGCGACGAGAGCCGCGTCCTTGCGTCGTCGTCCGTAAGCCGGGGATTCATCGCCTCCTACGCAGGGAGCGTGCACGGGGCGAGCCTGTCGCGGGGCAACGCGGCGGCGGCCAACTGCGTGGACTGCCACGGCAGCCACGAGACGGCGGGCGCGCTGTCGGCGGGCTCGCGCGAGAACCTGAGGAACATCCCGGCGACCTGCGCGCGCTGCCATCCGGAGGAGGCCCGGGAGTACGCGCAGAGCGCCCACGCCGCCGCGCTCCGGAAGGGCTTTCCCGATGCGCCGGCCTGCACGACGTGCCACGGGGAGCATTCCATCCTGCGGGCGGCCGATCCGCGCGCGCCCGTCTCCGCGCGAAACGTCTCCCAGATGGTGTGCGGCACGTGCCACGCGTCCGTCAGGCTGAGCGAGCGCTACGGCCTGGCGAGCGACCGGTTCCAGACCTTCTCCGACAGCTTTCACGGGCTGGCGACCCGCGGCGGGGCGGTGGTCGCGGTCAACTGCGCCAGCTGCCACGGGGCCCACGCCATCCGGCCGTCGTCGGACCCAAGGTCGCCCGTCAGCCGAGGCAACCTCGCCCAGACCTGCGGCCAGTGCCATCCCGGCGCGGACACCCGCTTCACATCCTCCCCGGTCCACGTCACGGCGAGCGCGCAGGGCCAGGAGCCGGCCGTCTACTGGGTCGCGACGCTCTATGTCTGGCTGATCGTGGGCGTGGTCGGCGGCATGTCGGCGCACAACGCGCTCGACTTCGTCAAGAAGGTGCGCCGCAAGATCGGGATCCACGAGGGGACGATCATGGAGGGGCCGGTGCCGCACCGCCTGTACCTGCGGATGACGGTCAACGAGCGCCTCCAGCACGCCACCCTCGTCGTGTGCTTCGTCGCCCTGGTCCTTACCGGCTTCATGCTCCAGTTTCCCGACGCCTGGTGGGTCATCCACATCCGGCGCCATGTCGGCCACCTGTTCGAGTGGCGAAGCGCCATCCACAGGGTGGCGGGCGTCATCCTCGGCGCCGCCGGCGTCTGGCACTTCGCGTACCTTGCGCTGACCCGGCGCGGCCGCCAGCTCTTCCGCGACCTGGTGCCCCGTGCGCGCGACCTAAGCGACGCCGCCGGCATCCTGCGCTACAACCTTGGGCTCGCTCCGTTCAAGCCCCGGTTCGGGCGCTTCAGCTACATCGAGAAGACGGAGTACTGGGCCATGATGTGGGGCTCGATTGTGATGGGCGTAACCGGGGCGCTTCTCTGGTTCGAGAACACGTCGATCCGGCTGTTCACCAAGCTGGGCTACGATGTGTCCAGGACCGTCCACCTCTACGAGGCCGTGCTGGCGACCCTGGCCATCATCGTCTGGCACTTCTACTTCGTCATCTTCAACCCGGACGTCTATCCGATGAACCTCTCGTGGCTCACCGGGCGCCTGTCGGAGAAGGAGATGAGGGAGGACCATCCGCTGGAGCTCGAGCAAATCCGGGCCGAGGAGGACCGGGCTGGCCGGCGCGACGGACCGCCCGCGGACGCCCCGGGAGGGCGGTAGCGGCCCCAGGGGCCCTCAGCCCCTCGGGATCTCGTTGTCCGTGCGCAGGACGACCACCGGCGTCTTCGTCTTCACCCAGAGCTCGGCGTCCCGGAAGTACCTGCCCGGCACCGCCTCGAGGGCGTCGCCGACGGTCCTGGCGGGGTTTAGCCTGCCCTTCTTCGAGGCGTTGTAGTCGTAGGCGCCCTTGAGGATTCGCTCCTGGGAGCTCGCGGGGCTCTCGTTCTCGGGAATCTGGAGGACCCATCCCGTGAAGTCGCCCTTCGGCATGCGGCCCTCGGGGTCGCTGACGAGTATCGCGTACTGGCGCTTGACCGGCGGCGGCTGGTCCCCCTCTCCCGGATCGGGCTGGGCGGCCAGGTTCATCTCCTCGACCACGCGGCGCAGGACTGCGGGGTCGATGTGGTTTCGTTTCAGGATTTCGGCGACCTTGTTGACGTCGATCTTGGGCATGGGGGGAAATTCACGTGCGGCACGCGCGCCCGGCCCTACCGGTGCTCGCGCAGGTTCCTGATCTCGGTGAACTGCTTGGGGGAGAGCAGGCGCCGGGGGACGCGGCGCTCCGCCTCTGAGACGAGCCGGTTCCAGTCTTCCTCGCTCGGCTTATGCGCCTCCCAGGACGCGAAGTGGCCCTGCTTGCGCCACCAGGCGAGGCTCCCGCCGTGGACCACGGCCTTCACCTGGAACTTCCCGAGTTCCGGATCCCTGACCCACCATCCGAATTCCGTGCTCACGACAGGCCGAACTCCGCGACCGTGGGTCCGGGGCGGAACCCTCCCCCCCTGCGCTCGACGCGGCGGACCCGGAGCGAGTCCGCGCCGACCTCGGCGGCCATCGCGCCGAACGGCCGGCAGAACGAGCCGGTGTTGACGACGACGATGCCCGAGGCGGTCCGCCAGACCCCGGGAACGTGGGTGTGCCCGATCACGATGAACCTGGCCTTGGGGCGGTGCCTGCGGGCGAGCGCCGCAGCCCTTCCCGGCGCCTCGCGCCACGCCCGCAGGATCGAGAGGGCGCGCTGCGGCGGCCAGACCGTGTCGCCGGCCAGGCGCAGCGCGTAGCGCAGCGGGTCCGGCTCAGACTGGTGGCGCTGGTGGATGGTCGCGGCCACGGAGCGGAACGCGGCCAGCGTCCCGTCGAGGCGGCAGCCTCCGTCCTCCGGGATCGCGGCGAGGGCGGCGAGCACCTTCTCGCGGATCACCGGGGCGTCCTTCGCCCAGGGGACGATGGCGTCGAAGAGCACGTCGCCGTGCGTGACCAGGACCCGGCCGGCCGCGAGCTCGAGCGCGTGCATCCGCGAGAGGTCCGGGTCGTGGTTGCCGGTCAGGAAGGTGACCGGCGTCCCGCTGCCGGCGAAGAAATCGAGCACCTCGCGCCGCCGCCGCTCGGTGCGCTGCGGGTTCCGGTCGGGGCGGGTGTCGAGCGTGTCGCCGTTGAGGACGAGCGAGGCGACGCCTTCCAGAAGCGGGCTCAGCTCATCGAGGGAGCGCACGCGGCTTGAGCGGTCCGCGTAGTGCACGTCGGAGACGATGCGGATGAGGTGCTCTGCCACTCAGTTGTTCCCGCCCGGCCTCGCGCCGGGGAAGCCCCCGGGAAGGGCGCCTCCCATCATCGAGCCGATGTCGAACTTCCGCCAGCCCTCGGGTGGGGCGAAGTCGGAGTCGGGGACGCTCACCTTCTCGACCTTCGTGACGTCGAGCCGGAAGGTGCCCTTGCCGCCTGCGGTCGTCACCACGCGCATCGGGAAGAACCCCTTCCCCTTGAGGGCCGACTCCCACGCCTGGGGCGGCCGGGCGCTGCGGCCGGGGCCGGCGGGCCCCGAGGAGAGGCCGATGAACTCGCCGAGCTGGTCGGTCACCCACGCCTCCGTCTTGCCGTCCGCCGACGTGGCGATGATCTTCGTGCACTCGTAGCCCAGGATGGTGTCCTTCTCCGTGGTCACCTGCACGTCCGGCCCAATCTGCTTGACCAGCGGTGTGGAGGCCCGCCCCTGGGGGGCCTGACCCTGGGGGGCATGCGGGAAGGGCTGGACCATGTACATCCTCTGCTGGGGCATCAGCATGAGCATCTGCTGGTTCTTGAAGTCGATTATCGAGGCCATCTGGCCCCTGGCTGTCGCCATCTCCATCCGCATGTAGCCGTCCTTCAACTCGTATTCGATCGACTGCGGCCCGTCCTTCTGGGCGTTGGAGGAGGAGATCGTCATCGAGACCCGGCCTTCGAACGGCTCGGCGCCGAGCGCTCCCGCCAGGCAGAGCGCGCAAAATCCGACAAGCGCTTGGAATATTTTCATCGGGGCGCGATTATCGGATTGCCGGGTGCGTGTGCAATGCAAGAAGCCAAGGGCGTGAATTACCGGCATGCGTTCCACGCGGCCAACTACGCCGACGTGTTCAAGCACGCGCTCCTGGTGCGCCTCGCGAGGGCCCTGCAGAGGAAGGAGAAGGGCTTCCTGTTCGTGGACACCCACGCCGGCCGGGGCCGATACGACCTCTCGCGGGCCGCCCGAGGCGACTCGAGGGATCGGCAGCCGGAGTGGCCGGGGGGGATAGGCAGGCTCTGGGGGCGCGGGGATGCGCCGCCCGAGCTCGGCGACTACCTCGGCCTCGTGCGGGCGTTCGACAGGAGCCGGGGGAACTTGGCGGCCGGGCCGCGCTTCTATCCCGGGTCGCCCCGGATCATGGGCCTGCTCGCCCGTCCGCAGGACCGGATGGAGCTCTGGGAGAAGCAGCCGGCGGAGTGCGCGGCCCTCCGAAGGGAGTTCGCGGGCGAGCGCCGCGTCGGCGTGCACGCGGCGGACGGCTACGGCGCGATGAGGGCCTGCCTGCCTCCCCCCGAGAGGCGGGCCCTGGTCCTGGTCGACCCGCCGTTCGAGGCGCCGCAGGAGTGGTCGGAGGTCGCGGCCGCGCTCGCCGAGGGCATTGGGCGGTTCCGGGGCGGAACGTACGCGGTCTGGTTTCCCTTGACCGGCAGGGCGCGGATGGGCGGCTTCGCCGACTGGCTTCGGGGCGCGGGGGCCCCCTCGCTGGTCGCGGAGCTGGTGGTGGATCCCGGCGCGGAGGGGATGACCGGGTGCGCCCTGGCCGTCGTCAATCCCCCGTGGCGCTTCGCCGAGGAGGCCCAGACGGTCCTGGCCTACCTGGCGGACGTGCTGGCCCGGGGCCAGGGTGCCCACGGCTCCGTTCTCGGGGCCGCGTCGAGGTAGGGGATTTCCGGGCGCGCGGGATGGACGTCGAGGGGAGGGGGCCTGAAAACGGGCCGGCTCCAGATTGCGTCCTCGCGCGGAGCGGCGCGCACCGCCGCTCTTGTGTTAGGCAGCGGGCGCGCAGGGTGGGTTTGCGCGTGCTTGGTCATGGTGGTCACGTAGACCACCCGGCCGCGTAAATGTGCCGTAAAATCCGGGAATTTTTCGCGGGGCATGCGGCCCGCCGCGGACCCCGGGGCGCCACACGCCGCCGCGAGGCGGAGCGCGGGCCCCGGGGCGCCGGGGGGTTACGCGACAAACCCCAGGCGGTTGGCCGGCGCCAGGCCCTGGCGCTTGGGCACCGACAGGGTCAGCACGCCGTCGCGGATGTCGGCCTGCGTCCGAGCGAAGTCGAAGCCCAGGCCGAGCCGCAGGCGCAGGCGGTAGTCGCGCTGCGATCCCTCGAGGTGCAGGGCCTGCCAGTTCACCCGCACAAACCGGGTCTTGTGCGCGGTGACGACCAGGTCGGGCCCGGACGCCTCGATCTCCAATCCCGAGGGCTCCACGCCGGGGACGTAGACAACTATGTTGACGGCGTCCGGGAGCTCACGGCAGTCGTAGCTCGGCTGGCGCAGGGCGGCTTTGAACGCCCCGCGAGCTTGGAGACGGCGACCGGATGTGCTCATGGCATGGGTTCTCGTGTTCATGGTGGGAATGGCATCCGCCCCCCTGGGGGCTCGTGGCCTCCGGGCTTCAGGACTGCTAAACGTCTTCCTTGGTTGGGAGGGTTTAGGCCTCGAAGCCCGCGCCGGCCGTTTTGCTCCAATTCGAGATGGAAGCCGGACGCATCACGGCGCAGCCAAATCGGACGGCCTTCGTGACCGAAGCGCCGGCGAGGCTGAGGTGGTGATGGAGCGTCTGGACCATTGGAACGGGCGTACAGAGAGCACAGTGCAGGCCCCGTGCCAAGTCCCTTTTCGCGCGTCACATTTTCCTGGGGGCGCCCGCCCTCGCCGGCGCCTCGGGACCGTCACGCGATCGTCACGCCGGAGGCGGGCGGGGCGCCCCGGGGCCGGGCGGCCGCCTCAGGGGCCGGCGCCTTGGCGGGCCAGCACAGAGAGGTTCCTTCTCGCATCCTCATAGCCGGGCTCGATTTCAAGGGCCTTGCGGAACTGCGCCTCGGCCTCGCCCCGGCGCCCCTGCTTAAGCAAGGCGATCCCCAGGTTGTTGTGGACCCTGGCGTCGTTCGGCTCGAGCTCCAGGGCCCGGGCGTAGGCCTCGGCCGCCTGCCCGGCACTCCCTTCGCGGAGCAGCAGGTTGGCGAGGTTGACGAGGGCGACCGCGAGGTCGGGCTCGAGCTCGAGCGCCCTGCGGTACTCGGCCGCGGCCTCGTCGGAGCGGCCCTGCCTGAACAGGACGACCCCGAGCTCGTTGTGAACCTGCGCATTGCCGGGATCGATCGCGAGGGCCGCCCGGAGCTGGGCTGCGGCATCGTCCGTGCGTCCCGCCTCCAGGAGGGCCTTGGCAAGGCTGTCGCGGGCCTCGGGGAAGCCCGGCCTGATCTCCAGCGCCCTCCGGAACTGGGCCATTGCCTGGTCGGAGCGGCCGAGCTGCAGGAGCACCTCCCCGAGGTTGAAATGAGCGTCCGCGTTGCCGCCGTCCAGCTCCGCGGCCCTTTGGAAGTGAACGGCGGCCTCGTCCAGGTTCCCCTCCAGGGCCAGCTGCGTGGCGAGGTTGCCGTGGGCCTGCGCGAAGCCGGGACTGATCTCCACGGCCCGCCTGAACTGGGCGACGGCGGGGCCCGGCCTGGCGTCGCGCACGAGGGCGAGCCCCAGGTTGTTCAGGGTCTCGGCGTTGTCGGGCTCGGCCGCGGCCGCCCTTGAGAGCTGCTCGGCGGCGCCGTGCCACTGGTTCTTGCGCATGAGCGCCAGCGCAAGGTTCTTGTGGGCCTTGGCGTTGCCGGGCTCGATCTCGATCGCCGTCAGGAGGTGGGCGGCCGCCTCGTCCGTCCTCCCGGCGCCCAGAAGGGCGACGCCGATGTTGATGTGGGTCTCGGCGCGCCGCGGCGCCTCCTGCAGCGCCCGCCGGAACAGGGCGATGGCCTCCTCGGAGCGCCCCTCCTGGAGCAGGGCGACGCCCAGCTCGTTCATGGCCCCGTCGTCGTCGGGCTTGACCTCCAGCGCCCCCCGGAACTGCGCGGCGGCCTCGTCCGTCCGCCCCTTCCCCATGAGAACCCCGCCGAGGTTCTCATAGGCCATCCAGCACCCCGGGTTCCCGGCGATCGTCGCTCGCCACAGGGTCTCGGCGTCGCCGTAGGCCGCGCACTGGCGCGCCGTGAGGAGGCCGAGGGCCGCCACTGCGCAGGCGGCCGCGGCCGCCGCAGCGAGGCGCCCCGGCCGCGGCAGGCGGGCGGCCGACGTCGCCAGCGCAGCCGCGGCCGCCGAGACGGCGACAGCCGCGGCGAGGTACTGGAAGTGGTCGGCGACGTACGAGTAGACGAAAGGGAATACGTCCACGAAGCCGAGGGCCGGCAGGAGCGTTCCCGCGTAGAGCAGCGCGGCGGCCAGGGGGCCGCGCGTGCGGTGCCGCAGCAGGAAGAGCGCCGCGAGCGCGGCGGCCGCGGCGCCGGGGTACAGGTACTGCCACGCCGCAGCCGCGTCCACGGACCATCGCGGGTAGATGAAGACCAGCCTCGCCGGCCAGACGACCTTCCCGAGGTAGAACCAGACGGCCCGGCCGGCCACGAGGAGGCGCGCCGCCGCGCCGAGCCCGTAGGGGGTCCCCGTCGCGCCGATGTAATTGCGCTCCACCCATGCGGTCAGGACGCCGGCCGCGGCCCCGATGCAAAGCCAAGGGACAAGGGGAGTCACGTCGCCCCGCCAGGACAGCCGCCCGCGCCTCCACCAGAGGACGACGAGAAGGGCGGCCGGAAGCGTCGCGGTCACGGTCTTCGTCGCGAGCGCCATGAGGAAGAGGGCCGACGCGGCGGCGTACCACGGCGCCCGGCGCCCGCGGTCGAAGCGCAGGTAGGCCAGCGCGGCGGCCATGTAGAACACCGCCGAGAGCGTGTTCTTCTGCTCCGAGACCCAGGCGACCGACTCGACGCAGACCGGGTGCAGCGCGAACGCCGCCGCGCCGAGATAGGCGCCGGGCAGCTGCAGGCGGCGCAGGATGCGAAGGAGGAGGAAGGCCGCGGCCGCGTGCTGGGCGACGTTGGCAAGGTGGTAGCCAAGAGGGGAGTCCCCCCAGATGCGGTGCTCCAGCCAGAACGCCGTGTGGAGTAGGGGATAGTACTGCTGGGTCGCCCCGGGCTCGGCCCATATCCTCCAGAGGCCGTGGAGCGAGCGCAGGTCCGGGCGCGTCACGTGGCCGTTGTCGTCCCAAATGAACCCGGCATGCCATGCGGGCGCGTAGGCGAGGAGCGTCGCGCCAAGCAGGAGCAGCCCGAAGGCCCAGCCCGTCCACGGGAAGGGCCCGTCCCGCCCCGGCCCGGGCCCGTGCGCCTCCGAAGCCCCGGGGGCCGGCCGGGTCCCCGGCGGTCCGCCCGGCGCCCTTTCGTCTGCCATGCTTCTCATTCGGGTGGGCGCCATTACGCCCGAGCGCATTTTCGGGTTCAAATGGATTCGGGCGCCGGCCGCGCGCCCCGGGGGGCGCGCCGAGGCAGGGCCCGCCGGCCCCGTCCCCGGGGGGTCGGCCGGCGCCGACGCGCAATTGCGCCCGGGCCCGCGCTCCGCCACAGTGCGCCCATGCCCTCGCTACAAGACTCCTCCACGACCCTTGCAGAACTGAAGGAACGGGTGCTCGCGTTCGCGCGCGAGCGCGACTGGGAGCAGTTCCACTCCCCGAAGAACCTGAGCATGGCGCTCGCGGCCGAGGCGGGGGAGCTCATGGAGCATTTCCTGTGGGCGAGTCCCGGGGAGTCGAGCGAGGTGGCCCTCCAGCCGCAGAAGAGGGCCAGGATCGGCGAGGAGCTGGCCGACGTCGTCATCTACGCCCTCGAGTTCGCCAATGCCACGGGCCTCGACATCGCGGCCAACATCGAGGCCAAGATGCAGGCCAACGCGCGCAAGTACCCGATCGACAAGGCAAGGGGGCGCTCGGCCAAGTACACGGAGCTGTAGCGCTCCCCCCGCCGGCGGGCCCCTCAGCCCTTCCCGCCGAAGCTCACGTAGTCGTCCATGTCGAGCAGGTCGAAGAAGCCGTGGACGTCGTCCCGGTCGCCAGAGCCGGCCTTTATCACCTCGCCGAACCACTCGTGGCCCGGGGCCCCCCCGGGGCCGTGCGAGGCCATCCACGCGGACCAGGCGGCGATCTCCGAGGGCAGTCGCTTGGTGCGGCCCCGGACCCAGGCGAGCATCTCGGAGTCGGACCTGCCGGGCTTAAGCTCGGCCAGGAGCGCCTCGTGGTCGATTCCCGTGAAGTTGAAGAAGTGCTGGTCGAGCGGGCAGTTGTAGTGGTACTCGCCGGCCTTGCCGGTGAGGGTTGCGCGGGCCTTGTCCAGGAGGCGCGGCAGGTGGGCGTAGCCGCCGAGGCGGACGCGCGGGCTGCGCGGCGGATGCTGCGTGAGGTCCGGTGCGGATAGGTTGAGCATGGGGACGGGGGTTTCGGCCCAAGTATGGCACCCTTCGGGCCGCGCGCAACGTGCGATCAGGCCTTCGGGCGGAAGGCCTTCATCACCGCCTCGTTGGTCTCGAGCCTCGGCCCGCCTGCGAGTTCGATGCAGTACGGGATGGCGGGGAAGACCGCCTGCAGGTTCTCGCGGATGGCCTTGGGGCGCCCGGGCAGGTTGACGATCAGCGTCGAGGCGCGGATGCCCGCGGTCTGGCGGGACAGGATCGCGGTGGGAACCGACGCCAGCGACGCGGCCCTCATGGCCTCCCCGAATCCGGGCAGGAGCTTGTCGCAGACGGCGGCCGTCGCCTCCGGGGTGACGTCCCTCCTGGCGGGCCCGGTCCCGCCGGTCGTCACCACGAGGCAGCAGCCGGCGACGTCCGCCATGCGCCTGAGCTCGGACTCGATGAGCGCCCGGTCGTCGGCGACGACCCTGTAGTCGACGTCGAACGGCGTCGCGAGCCATTCCCGCAGGAGGGCGACGCAGGCCTTGCCGGGGGTGTCCTCGTAGACCCCGGCGCTGGCCCTGTCGGACACGTTGATGACTCCTATGCGTACGGTCATCTTGGTCGCTGCTGCTCGGCGCGGCTGATCCCGGTCAGTCGCCAGGGACCGACCGGAAGTGGTACGTCCCCGCCGCGACCTCGTAGTCCGCGGCCCTCTCCTCCTGGCCGAGGAAGCGGACTCCGTCGGCCTGGGCGGCCGGCTTGGCCGATTCGGTGACCAACGCGGCGTCGCGCGCCGGCACGGACACGGTCGCCGTGGCGTTCGCGGGGACCGTGACGTCGAGGAGGAAGGCGTCGCCGTCGCGCCTCCACTCGCTTGAGACGGTCCCGTAGAGCGAGCGGTAGCTGGCCTTGACCCACGTCAGGTCGCCGACCGGCGTCGGCCGCATGAGGATGTGGCGGAACCCCGGCCGGTCCCCGTCGGGCGCGATTCCGGCGACGTCCTCGTAGAGCCACGTTATCAGGTCGCCCACCAGCATCACGTGGTTGCCGGAGTTCATCGACGGGTCGGCGGTGTCGCCGTTCCAGAGCTCCCAGACGGTGGTGGCGCCCCTCGTCACCATGTAGCCGAGGCTCGGGTAGGTTGTCTGGGTGGCCATCGCGTAGGCCACGTCGCCTTGGCCGTAGCGGGTCAGGAGGCGGTTCACCCACTGGCCCCCGACCAGACCGTGGGAGGCGTGGCCGCCGTTGTCCTTCATGATCTTGGCGACCAGGCGGCCCATGACGCGCGCCCGGTCCGCCTCGGGCGCCATGTCGAACGCAAGCGGAAGGATGTACGAAGTGGCCGAGCCGTTGTCGTACTGGCCGGGGCCCTTCCTGTAGAAGCGGCCGTTGAGGCCCGCCCTGAGGCGCTCGGCCGCGATCAGGAAGCGCCTTTCGTCCTGCGGTTTCGCGAGGACCCTCGCGTAGCGCGCCCCGAGCTGCAGGCAGTGGTACAGGTAGGCCGTGGCCAGGATGGGGCCGGCCGTCTTGCGCGACGGGTCCTTTGAATGGATGAGGGCGGGGCTCTCCGGAGGCTCGCACCAGTCGGCATACGTGTCCTGGGTCGAGACGCCGTCCTTGGCCATGGAGACCTGGTGGCTGAGCCACATGGCGATCGCCGGGTAGGCGCGCTCGAGCAGGCGCAGGTCGGCGTCCTGGTCGAGCAGCGCCCCCGGGATGATCGCGATCGCGGCCGGCCACGTGACGCTGTCGCCGTAGAACGCCCAGTAGGCCGGGCAGACGTCGGGGACCGCGCCGTCGACGCGCTGGGCGTCGGCCATGTCCTGCACCCACTTGGCGTAGAGCGCGTTGTTGCGGAAGAGGTAGGCCTCACCCCGGGCCTCGGCCGCGCGGTCGCCGAGCCAGCCCTGGCGCTCGTCGCGCTGCGGGCAGTCGGTCGGGATGCTGCGGTAGTTGCCGCGCACGCCCCAGACGACGTTCCCGTAGATGCGGTTGAGCAGGGGGTTCGAGCAGGCGAATTCGCCCGCGGATTCGAGGTCGTCGCCGACGACGTGGCCCTCTATCGCCTCCGGCCCCGGGGTCCCCGGGTACCCGGTGAGCTCGACGTAGCGGAAGCCGTGGAGCGTGAAGCGCGGCTCGTACGACTCGGGTCCGCCCCCCTTGAGCGTGTACAGGTCGGTCACCCTCGCGCTCCTCAGGTTGTCGAGGTAGAGCGTGCCGTCGCCGCGCAGCCGCTCCGCGAAGCGCAGGCTGACCCTCTGGCCCGCAGGGCCCGAGGCCCTGAGCAGGCACCAGCCCACGAAGTTCTGGCCCATGTCGTAGACGAACATCCCCGGCCTCGCCTCGCGAACCGAGACGGGCTTGACCACCCCGGTCACCCGGATCGGGTCGATCATCGGGGCCGACATCGCCCCTGCGGGCGCCGCCACGAGCTGCGCGGCCTTCCAGTCGAAATCGTCGAACCCGGGGCTGTCCCAGCCCTCGAACTCCTTTCGGGCGTCGTACTCCTCGCCGTCGTACTCGTTGTTGGCGACGATCGGCCCGTCGGCGCTGAGCTTCCAGCTCCCGTCGCTCAGGATCTCCTCGGAGCTGCCGTCCTCGTACTCGATCCGGAGCTGGAGGAGGAGCTTAGGGGCGCCGAACGTCTCGGTCTTGGGGTTCGCGAGGCGCGGCGCGTAGAACCGGCCGTTGCCGAGCACGACCCCGACCGCGTTCGGGCCCTGGCGCACCGCCGAGCTGACGTCGCGGGTCACGTAGAACACGCGCTTGCGGTAGTCGCTCAGGGCGGGGGAGAGAACGGCGTCCCCCACCTTCTTGCCGTTGATGTAGAGCTCGGACCAGCCGAGGCCGCTGTAGCAGACGGTCGCCCGGCTGACCCTGCCCGCAGCGAGGAACTCCTTGCGCAGCCACCGCGCCGGAAGCCGCCGGGACGCGTCCCCGGCTCCGCTCTCGGGGTCGAGCCCGATCCACTTCGCCCTCCAGTCCCCGGGCTGCAGAAGGCCCATGGACCACATCGCTGGCCTGCTCCATTTGGACGCGTGGCCCTTGTGGTCCCACACGCAAACCTTCCAGTAGCAGGCGCGCAGCGAGCCGAGCTCCTGGCCCTGGTAGGTCACCAGGGCCGAGTCCGGCGAGTCGACCTTGCGGCTGTCCCAGAGGTCGCCGATGCCCCGCTCCAGCAGCTGCGGGCTCGAGGCGACGAGGACCTGGTACGCCGTCTGCGCCTCGCCGCGCCGCTGCGAGGTGATGACCCAGCCGAGCCTCGGCCTGGCGACGTCGATGCCCTGCGGATCGACGAGGTACTCGCAGCGCAGTCCGGCGACGGTCGCGGCCTGCGCGGCGCCCGCCAGGAGAAGGGCGGCGGCGAGCGACCGGCTCATCTTCTGGGCGCCACGGCCGCGCTCGACACCGCCTTGAGCATCGCCTCCATGTCCGGGCCCTTCGCGTCGTCGGTCACCAGGCTGACGGCCGCCGCCAGGTCGTCGTTGAAGCGGATCATGCCGACCGCGATCACCTTGAAGGAGTCCTTCTTCGGGGGCTGGCCGACCAGCGAGGCGTCCGTGAAGAGGCAGTAGGCGCCGTAGCCCGACGTCACCGCGAACTCGCGCAGTACCTTCTTCTGCTCGACCGAGTCCTTGACGAACTGGTCGCTGATGGTGAGGACCTTCTCGCGGACGTCGTCCCTGGAGGAGGGCTCGCCCGGCGGCACGAAGACCAGGTTGAAGAGGAGCCGCGCGTTCACGTCCGGGGGCGGCGTCAGTATGATGGCGAAGCCGGTGTCCTCCTCCTTGGTGGCCGAGAACGTCCAGCCCTTGGGGACGGCCATCGTGAACGTCCCGTGGGTCCCGAGGTCGAGCGTCTCGGCGGAGGCGGACAGAGGCGAAAGGAGCAGGGCAAGGGCGAGGATGTTGCGTTTCATTGTGGGGGTTCCCCCGGCGCCCGCGTGCTGCGGGTTTGCCCATGGCCTACCCCATCGGGGCACGGCGTGGCAAGATGTCGTTTGGTGCGCCGCGCGCGCCCCCGGCGCCTGCCTCCTCCCAGGCGGCGAGGATGGATGCGGGGGCCTCCCCGCGCGATCGCAGGGCCCGCAGGCTCAGGGAGTCGTGGCGCTTGGCGAGGCGCCTGCCGCTCTCGTCGGCCATGAGCGGGCAGTGGAAGAAGGCGGGGGCTGCGAGCCCCAGCGCGCGGTAGATCAGGAGCTGGCGGAACGTCGACCGGACGAGGTCCTCGCCGCGGACGACCTCGCTGATCCCCATCGCCGCGTCGTCGACGGCGCAGGCCAGTTGGTAGCTCGGGCAGTCGTCCTTGCGCCAGACCGGGAAGTCGCCGAAGTCGCGCCCCGCGACCGCGCGCTGCGGCCCCAGGCGGCCGTCGTCGAACGCGAGCTCCTCGCCGTCGGGCACGCGCAGGCGCCAGTTGACGCCAATCGCCGGCCCGAGCGGGGGCAGCGGTTCGTCCGGATCGGGGCGGAACGCTGCGGGATACACGGGCTCGTCGTCCGCCCCCTCGTGGGGCGCGCCGGCCGCCTCGATCACGTCGCGCCGCGTCCGCGAGCACGGGTAGATCACGCCGGCCGCGTGGAGCCTCTCCAGGGCGGCGCGGTAGAGGGGGCGCCGCTCGCTCTGGTTGTAGGGGGCGTGGGGGCCCCCGACGTCGGGGCCCTCGTCCCAGGCCAGGCCCAGCCACCGCAGGTCCTCGAGCATGGCGCCTGCGAAGTCCATCCGGTAGCGCGCGGCGTCCAGGTCGTCGTTGCGCAGGACCAGGGCGCCTCCCGCCTCACGGGCGCGCCTGGCTGCGACCCAGAAGGTGCGGGCGTGCCCGAGGTGGAGGTAGCCGGTCGGGGAGGGGGCGAGGCGCCCCCGGTAGGGGCGGGGCGGGCTCAAGAATTTTGGTTCATTTTCGGGCGCGGACCCCCATCGTGTCACCTGCTGGCACCATGGCAAAGCTCCTGTGCGTCTATTGCGGCTCCTCGACGAGGCTCGAGCCCAGGTACTACCGCTCCGCCGAGGCGGTGGGCCGCGCCATGGTCGCGAACGGCTGGGGCCTTGTCTACGGGGGCGGCAACGTCGGGATGATGGGGTCGCTCGCGCGGGCGGTGACGGAGGCCGGCGGCCGCGTGGTCGGCGTGATACCGACATTCATGAGGGAGCGCGAGCTGGCCTACGAGAGCGCGGACGAGCTCGTCACGGTCGACTCGATGCGCGACAGGAAGCGGATCATGGAGGAGCGCGCCGCGGCCTTCCTCGCGCTCCCCGGGGGGATCGGGACCCTTGAGGAGCTGGCCGAGATCATGACCCTCAGGTACATAAACCGCATCAGCAAGCCGGTCGTCGTCTTCAACCAGGACGGCTACTACGACGACCTCCTCAGGTTCTTCGAGCGCATGACCCGGGAGCGCTTCAAGTCCGACGGACTGCACGCGCTCTTCTCGGTAGCGGCCCGCATCGAGGAGGTCTGGCCCCTCCTCCACGCCCCGGACCCGTTCGAGGCTGACGCGATCTGGCGGAAGTCCCCGTAAGGCGGATGCACCGCGCGGCCGTCCTCGGGCTCCTTCGCCTGCACCGGGAGCGCTCCCTCCCCGGGGAGGAGGCCCTCGCGGTCGTCCAGACGATCGCCTTCGTCGAGTCCCATCCGGACTGCCTCCTGCGCTCGTGCGCGCCGGGCCACCTCACGGGCTCCGCCTGGATCCTGAGCCCCGACCGGCGCCGGACGCTCCTGACGCTCCACACGAAGCTCGGCAAGTGGCTCCAGCTGGGCGGCCACGCCGACGGGGATCCGGACCTGCTCGCCGTGGCGCTCAGGGAGGCCCGCGAGGAGAGCGGGCTGTCGCGGCTGCGCGCCGTCGACCCCCAGATCTTCGACGTCGACCGCCACTGGATCCCGGCGCGCGAGGGCGCGCCGGGCCACTGGCATTTCGACCTCAGGTTCCTGGTCGAGGCCGAGCCGTCGGAGCCGCTGGCGGCGTCGCACGAGTCGAGGGAGCTCTCCTGGGTGGACGTCGCGGGCGCGCCCGCCCTCAACCCTGAGGAGTCCGTCAGGAGGATGGTCGCGAAGACCCTCGCCCTGGGCTAGTCGGCCCCCGGGGGCGAGCCCCAGAGGAACACGGCCTCGCCTCTCGGGACCCATCCGCTCTGGCCGTTGGGGAACTCCAGGCGGATCCAGCGGCCGAGGAACGCCTTGTCGGCGATCGCCGCACTCCCGGCCGCCAGGGGCGTCGTCTTCTGGGAGACGTCGGCCTCGGTGGGGATCGAGCGGAGGAGGCCGGTGCGCCAGACGACGACTACGCGGGTGTCGGCCGTTATCCCGTACGCGCGGTACGCGGCCAGCGAGGCCACCGCCAGGACAAGCGCCGTCGCCAGCGCCGAGAGCGCCGTCGCGAGGACCCAGGTCCGGCGCCCCACTCCGTAGCCTGCCGCGAGAAGGAGCGCCACGGACAGGGCGGCCAGCGCCGCGGCCGCGATGCCCGCGCGCTGCCAGCCGGCCGGGGACTCGAGCCGGGCCAGCGATCCGACAGGGCCCGACTGCAGGAGCGCGTCAAGGGGCTCCGGCACGAACCCCGCCTTGTCGCAGGCGAGCGCCGCCTGCCGGCGGGTGGCCGGATCCCCGGGGTTCTGCACGAACGCGGCCGACGCCTGGGCCGCGGCCTCGCCCCAGCGGTCCTGCTGGGCGAGCGCGAGCGAGAGGTTGTGGCGCGCCGACCAGTCGAGCGGCTGCGCGGCCACCCGTTTGCCCCAGGCATCGGCGGCCGACGCGAAGTCGCCGCTCATGTAGGAGGCCCTGGGGTCGGCGCCGCTGAGCGACAGGCAGCCCAGCGCGCCGGCGGCAACGAGGGCCAGGAAGGGCAGGAGATTGCGCGGGAGCAGGGCCCGCGCCGCGCTGAACTTGCGCAGGCTCTTGCTCTCGAGCGCCGCCTGCGCGCGGGAGATCCAGTCGCCCGGCAGGGCCATGGTCGAACTGTAGAGGCACCGGTCGGCCTCGGCCCAGAGGGCGTTCCATTCGGGATCGCTCAGGGCCGCTGCAGGCGGGGCCGCAAGGGCGATCTCGAAGAGCACGGCGGCATCGCGCTGCCAGGCGAGGAGGAGCGGCGGCTTGCCCACAACGGGGGCGCTCCTCAGCGCCTCCAAAGTGGACGCGATCCGCAGGCGGGCCTCCCGCCGGGGGTTCAGGGGGTCGGTCGCGCGCGCCCTCCGGTAGGCCAAGGCGGCCCAGAGCAGGCCGACAAGCGCGAACGGGATCGCGCAGCATACGGAAAGCGCCTGCGCGTGCAGGGGCAAGGGAGCCGGGTCCGTCGGGCCGAGCGGATCCCCAAGGGCGGCGGCCGGCGGCTCGGGGGGCTTCAGCTCGGGCCCCGGAGTCTTCGCGCCGGGGGCCGCGCCAACGGCCGCCACTCCGGGCGGGCCGGCGCCCGCCGGGCCCGCGGCCTGCGCGGCCGCGTCGACGATCACCGTGCCCCCGGGCGCGGAGATGACCCTGTAGGAGCCGCCCTTCGGGTCGAAGTACGCGAAGTTCAGGGCCGGCAGCTCGTAGGTGCCCGGCTGCGTCGGCACGAGCACGACGTCCTCGGCGAGCGTCCCGTCGAAGAGCTTGCCCTGGGGCTGCGTCCGCTTGGGCCTCGGCTGGATCACCTGGAAGCTCCCCGGGACCTCGCGCGACGGGAGCCCCCGGATCTCGGGCCAGTTGCCGGTGCCCGACAACTCGACGGTCCATGTCACCGGCTCTCCCGTCCTGACGTGGACCGGCACCACCTTCGAGGCCAGTTGGAAATCCCCCACGGCGCCCGTGAACCCGTCAGGGCCGGGGGGAAGGGGCCTCACCTCGATCGTGGTCGGGCTGCCCGGGACGGCGAACTGCTGGTACTGGCGCTGCTGGAAGAAGCCGAAGCCCGTGACGCCGACGCTCAGGCTGACGATCTGGCTCGTGGGGTTCAGCCGCAGCCTGCCGGGCGTGCGGGCGATGGCGCGCGTGTGGTACGAGAGTCCTGTCCTGGGCTCCGCGCCGCCGGTCTCGAACGGCGCGGGCTGCGACCAGTCCTCGATGACGAGCGGGCTCGGGTCCCAGTCGAAGATTCCGCGCTCCCAGTTCGGATAGTATCCCGCGCCGATGTCGATCGTGTACCTGAGCTCGAAAAGCTCCCCCGCCCAGACGCTTTCCGGAGCCGCCACGAGCTTCGCCTCCGCGGCGTCGCTCAGAGAGACGCCGCTCGCGCCCACCGTGGCGCCCGCCGGGCTGAAGCGGGCCGCGGGCACGCGCAGGCGCCCCTTGCTCGTGTCGATCGAGAACGAGGGGATCTCCACGTCCTCGTGCTTCGACAGGAGGACCGCGTACGCGACCGACACGTTCCGGGAGAAGGTGCCGTTGACCATCGAGATGTTGCTCGACTGGCCCTCGTAGTCGATCCTCAGGCCGTCCACCTTGGGCGGAACGGGGGTGTCGTTCGGCGTGCAGTCGTCGAACACGAGCTGCAGCTGCGACACCTGGCCGACCGGAAGCGTCCCGCGGGGAGGCTCCCAGCGGACGAACTGGGCGCGGAGGGCCGGCGCCGCCGCGAGGGCGGCCGCGAGGAGGAATGTGCCTATGTGTGCCCGGGCCATCGCTTCACCAGTTCTTGCCCTTGTTCGGCGTGGGCGTGGGCTCCCCGCGGCGCAGCAGCTCGAACAGCTCCCCGGGCGAGTCCTGGTTCCTGACCTGCTCCAGCTTCTCAAGGGGGACGGCGAGCTCGGGGTCCGTTCGCGCCGGATCGTCGGCCCGCGGCTTCTGCGGGCCGCCCACCCGCTGCATCGAGCTGTTGGGCTCGCCCGGCTCCTGCGGGGCCGGGGTGGGCTTGCCCATGTCGCCGAATGCGTGCTGCGCCTCGGGTCTTCCGGCCTGCTGCGGCTTGTCCTGTCGCCCGGTGTTCGGGGCGCGCGAATTGTCCTGCTGGCCGGGCTGGGACGGGGATCCCTGCTGCTGGTCCTGCTTCTGCTCCTGGTTCTGGTCCTGCTGCTGTGGCTGCTGCTTTTGCTGTTGCTGGGGAGGCGGCTTCTTCTCGGGCGGCTTCCTCAGGAGCTCCTCCAGTTCGGCGCGCATCGCGGCCCAGTCCGCGGCCTTGGGGTCCATGCGCGAGCCCGCGTCCACCGCCGCGAGCGCGTCGCGGACGGGCCCCTCAGGCACCTCCTGGTCGGCCGAGCGCAGGTGCTGGCCCCAGTTTATCGTCTCGCGCCCGAGCTCCGACCAGTCGGGGGCGCTGCACTGGTCCTGGGCGGACAGGCGGCCGACTATCTTAGACAGGGAGGCGGCCGGGTCCGACACGCTGTCGGCGCAGGCTCGGGTCGCGCCGAGCAGGAACAACGCCGCAATGGCCGCCGCCGCCGCGGCGCGCCTCGGCGCCGAGCCGGCGACCGGCGCGACGCTCAGGCGGACGTCCCTCGACTTCGGCCGGACGGGGAACTCGATGCAGAAGCTCGCCAGGAGGCAGACGAGCGCCTGCGCCAGCGCCCACTGGTACCGCTCGACGAGCCGCACGCTGTTGTGCTCGACAAAGCGGCCCTTGCGTCCCGCCTCGACCGTGGAGTCGAGCACATGGGACAGGTCGACCCACCCGCTGGCGTCGACGTAGACGCCGTGGGTGGCGCCCGCCAGCTCGCGCAGGGTGTCGTTCTCGAGCCTGGAGAGGACGACCGCGCCGTTCTCGTCCTTCATGAAGCCGCCCGCCCCGTCCGGGATCATGCCGCCATTCCCCGTGCCGACGCCGAGGGCGATCACGCGGATCCCGCGCTTGGACAGCGCGCCGACGGCGTCCCGCCAGTTCTCGTCGGTGGCCCCGCCGTCGCTGAGGATGATGAGGAAGCGGTCCGCCGACGAGCCTCCGCTGAACGCCTCGGCCGCCGTGTTGATCAGCTCCTCGTAGTTGGTCCCGCCCTCCGGGAGAAAGTTGGGCCCGAGCAGCGGCAGGAATTCGCGCAGGATCTCGTAGTCCGCGCTGACAGGCGACTGGAGGAACGCGGTGCCGGAGAAGACGACGAGGCCCACGCGCTCGCCGCGGAGCCGGTCGAGGAGGGACAGGACCAGGAGCTTCGCCCGCTCGAGGCGCGACGGGGCGACGTCCGACGTGAGCATCGAGCGCGACAGGTCGAGCGCGACGACGATCTCGCGGGACTGGTCAAACACGGGCTCGTCGAGGCGGCCCCACTGGGGGCGGGCCAGGGCGAGGATTCCGAACGCCATCCCGGCGCACAGGAGCAGGCGCCGCCTGGGGGAGCCCAGGGGGGCCTGGGCGTCGCCGGAGAGGCTGACGGTCCTTATGCCCGCGTGCGCGCGCATTATCTTGGGGTGGACGACCCCTGCGAATCGGCGGCCGCGCAGGAGCTCCCAGACGAGGAGCCCCGCCGGGGCGGCCAGGAGCCAGAGGAGCTGGGGCCACGCGAAGGTCATCGTTGCCTGGACAACCATGCGCCGGCCCCGAAGAGCGCGAGGCCCGGGACGGCGAGCCACGGGAAGAGCTCGGTCGTCAGGAGGTAGCTCTTCGCCTGGAAGTCTATCTTCTCGTTGGAGTCGATCGCCTCGAACGCCGACTCGATCGTGCCGGTCTCCGCGGCCCTGAAGAACCGCCCGCCCGTCGTAGTCGCGATGGCCTTGAGCGCGTCCTCGTCGAGGTCGGCCGGGATCCGCCGGTAGCCGATCTTCTTTCCGGTGTCGTCGAAGATGGGGAACGGCACGAGCCCGTCCTTGCCGGCGCCGATGGTGTAGATCGGGACCCCCCGGGCCTTGGCGAGCTGCGCGGACTGGCTGGGGCTCAGGAGGCCCATGTTGTTCGCGCCGTCCGTCAGCAGGACGATGAATGCGCCCTTGCGCTTGGCGTTCTCCTCCTCGCTCGACTGCTCGAGGCGCGTGAGGGCGACCCCGAGCGCGTCGCCAATGGCGGTCCCGTCCTCGATGAGGCCTATCCTCATCCGCTCGAGCTGCCTCGCCAGCCACTCGTGGTTCGTCGTCAGGGGAGCGAGGGTGTAGGCCTTCCCGGAAAAGACGACGACTCCGATCCGGTCGGACGGCCTCCGCTCGATGAACGCCTGGATGACCGGCTTGATCGCCTGAAGCCTGTTTATCCCTACGCCGTCCTTCTCGTAGTCCTCGCTCAGCATCGAGCCGGAGAGGTCGATCGTCAGGACGATGTCGTATCCCTGCGACCGCACGTCGCGCTTGTCCTCGACCCTCTGGGGCCGGGCGAGGGCGCCGATGACGAGCACGAGCCCGGCCAGCGCGCATCCCGCGGTCCAGTTCGAGGCGGCGGCGAGAGAGGCCCGGTGCCAGGCCGCGGCGAAGGGGACGAGAAGCACCGGCACGCGGGCGCGCCCGCGCAGCCAGACGGCCAGTGGCAGCGCCAGCGCGGCGGCAAGCCAGAGGGGGTCCGCGAGCCTCAGGTTCGAGGCCGCTACCGCCAGCGCGAGGGACCAATGCGGGCTCATGGCGCTACAAGGTGCCCCGGCGCGCGCCGGCGCGCATCCGGGCGTGGAAGAACCGCACGAGCGCGTCGAAGCGGTCGTCCGTCGTGCTGACGACGAGCCGGCTCAGGTGGTCGGGGAAGAGCGCCTCAAACGCCGCGTCGCGCCCCGAGCGCCACTCGGCGTGGGCGGATCGGTCGGCCTGGCTTCCCTCCAGCGTCAGGAGGCGCCCGGCCGAGGGGTCGTACGCGATGATCTGGCCCTCGCTTGGCAGCTTGCGCTCCCAGGGGTCGTCCACGCGGAACCCCATTGTCTGGTAGCGCCGCCTGAGAACGGCCCAGCCGTCGGGCTCGGGTCTCGGCGGAAAATCCCCGAGCCATAGGAGGATGCTGTGCTTGGGGGCCGCCCGGGCCACGAAGCGCCAGGGTATCTGCGGGGGCGGGCTGGCCGGCGAAGGGGCGGGGCGCCCGATCAGCGAAGCCGCCGCGTGGAGGATCGCCCCCCGGCCCCGGACAGGCTCCCGGAACACGGGCCCCTCGGGAGTGGCATGGACGAACCCGACGCGGTCGCCGTTGACCGCGCCGAGTAGCATCACGAGCCCGGCGAGCTCGAGGAGGGCCTCCCGCTTTGACTGAGAGGCCGATCCAAAGTCGAGGGTAGGCGAGTCCTCGAGGACCAGGAGCAGCGTCACCTCCCGCTCCTCGACGAACGTCTTGCGGTAGGGCTCGCCCAGCCGGGCCGTCACGTTCCAGTCGATGTCGCGGACGTCGTCGCCGTACTGGTAGCGCACCACCTGGTCGAACTCGATGCCGCGGCCCCGGAACGCCGAGCGGTACTGGCCGCTCAGGATGTTCTCGACCGCGTGGCGGACCCGCCACTCGAGTTGCCGAAGCAACGCCAGCGGGTTGCGGACCTGGCTGTTGCCGGGGAGCATCAAGCGGGCGGAACGGGCGTGGTCGTGACGACCTGGGAAATGACCGCGTCGGTCGTGATCTCCTCGGCCTCCGCCTCGTAGGTCAGGCCGAGCCGGTGCCTGAGGACGTCGGGCGCGAGCTCCTGCACGAGCGCGGGCGACAGGTAGTCCATCCCCCGCAGCCAGGCGAGCGAGCGGCCGGCCTGGTAAAGAGCGAGCGAGGCGCGCGGCGACGCGCCGAAATTGAGCCGCCTCTCCGAGGCGTCGGGGTTCTCCGAGAGCGTGCGCGTCGCCCGCACGAGGGTCAGGATGTAGTTCTGGACCACGGGGGAGACGTGGACCCGGTCGACCTCGGAGCGGAGCGCGAGAAGCTCCTCGCCGCTCGAGACGGCGTTAAGCGACGGCTGCTGGGTGACCTGGCCCCACCGCTGGACCATCGTGGACTCCTGGGCGGCGCTCGGGTATCCGACGAGCAGCTTGAAGAGGAAGCGGTCCGTCTGGGCCTCGGGCAGGGGATAGGTGCCCTCCTGCTCGATCGGGTTCTGGGTCGCCATGACGAAGAAGGGGCTCGGCAGCGGGTGGGTCTGGCCGCCTATCGTGACCTGCCTCTCCTGCATGGCCTCCAGGAGCGCGCTCTGGACCTTCGCCGGCGCGCGGTTGATCTCGTCCGCGAGGACCAGGTTGGCGAAGATCGGGCCCCGGTGGGGGGTGAAGTCGCCCGTCTTCGGCTGGAAGACCATCGTCCCGACGACGTCGCTCGGCAGCAGGTCCGGCGTGAACTGGATCCGCTCGAACTGGACGCCGAGAGATGACGCCAAGGATTTGACCAGCAAGGTCTTGGCCAGGCCGGGCATCCCCTCGAGGAGCACGTGGCCCCCGGCGAGCAGGGAGACGAGAAGCCTTTCGACGACGGCCTCCTGGCCGATGACGGCCTTGCCGATTTCTTCGCGGAGTTTCTGGGACCAAGCGGGGCCTGAAGACATGTTGGTGCTGAGGGGGTTCGAGGCTGGGAAGCGAGTCCGTGGCTGGAGTTTGAGGGGACGGGACCCCGGCGGCGAGAAAATGGTTCCGGCCTATTCGAGAATATCAACCGGATCGCCGACGCGGAGCAGGCCCTTCTTGACCTCGTGGACGAGATTCTGGCCGAAGTTCACCAAGGTCGGCTCCGCCAGGTTCCGCCGGTAGAACGCCAGGGTCCGCAGCGGCTCGGCCCCGCGCGCACCGGTGGCCTGGTCCGTCGTCGTGATGACGCATCGCGTGCAGGGGCCGGCCGCGCGCAGCACTACGGCACCGATCCGGATCCGCCTCCAGGTGTCCTCGGCGTAGGGTTCGCAGCCGGCGAGGACGAGGTTGGCGCGAAAGCGGTCCATCGGGACGGGCCGCCCGCCCGCCCGCTCGATCCGGCCGTTCAGGTCGTGGAGCGAGGCCTCGCTTACGGCCAGGAAGGGATATCCGTCCGCGAAGCCGACAAGGTCTCCCTGGCGGGCACGCGCCGGGTTGAGCGGCCGGCTGAAGGCCGGCCCGATCCGCGCGAGCCTGCAGGGCGTCGCAAGGACCTCCGCCAGCCACGCGGCCGCGGCATCCCCGCAATCCTCCGCGAGAAGGCCCTCGTTCTTCCAGATGCGCACGCTCAGAATGGGCGCGTTCGGGTCGGGGTCCCTCCGGACGCGGATTTCCCCAAATCCGTCCGCGCGGAGCGTGAGTCCCGTGGCGTCGAGAATGGTCCCGACCAGCGCCATCCGGGGCACGGCCCGCTGGCTCAGGAAGGCGCCCGCCGGGTCTGTGACCAGGAACCGCCGGTCGCCGACCGGGCCAAGGGCGTCGACGTCCGCCGACTGGACAGCCAGCCCGCGAAGGGACTTCACGGGATGAATGTTCAGGGCCGCAAGGTGCATGCGGGCGTCCGCGTCAGCTCTTCTTGCCGACCTCGCGCACCTCGGGTTCGACCCGCTCCGGCCCCTCAAGCTCCTTCGTGCCCTTTGCCCCGATCTCCTCGAACCGCCTGGCGCGAGGCAGCAGCTGCTGCTCAAACGAGCCGATCGCCGCATTGAAGTGCCTCACGGCCGCGGCAAGAGCCTTGGAGGTGCTGCCCAGGTGCTCGGCAAAGTTGGAGATCCGGTCGTAGAGCTGGCGCCCGAGCTCGCTCACCTCCTCGGCGCTTCGCGAAACGGCCTCCTGCCGCCAGCCGTATGCCGCCGCCTTGAGGAGCGCGACCAGCGTCATCGGCGTGGCCAGAAGGACCTTCTTGGTGATCGCCCGGTCCATGATCGAGGGATCGGACTCGACCGCCGCCGCCAGGAACGAGTCTCCCGGCAGGAAGAGGACGACGAATTCCGGCGACGGGCCGATCTTCGCCCAGTAGTCGCGGCTCGCCAGGGCCTCAACGTGGCCGCGGACCTTCGCCGCGTGCTCCTTCAGCTTCTCGAGCCTGCGCTCGGGGTCGGGCTCTACGGCGGCCTCGCGGTAGGCCTCGGTGGGGGCCTTGGCGTCGACGACGATCGACTGCCCCCCGGGAAGCGACACCACGAGGTCCGGCCGGTTACGGCCGGTCTCGTCGTTGAAGACCTGCTGCTCGGCGAAGTCGCAGTGCTCGGTCATGCCGGCGAGCTCGACGACGCGCCTGAGCTGGACCTCTCCCCAGGTGCCGGCCGTCCTCGTGGTGCTGAGCGCCATCGACAGCTTCGTCGTCTCCGCATGCATCCGCAGCTGAGCCGAGCTCAGCGACTCCAGCTGGCGGCCGAGCTCGCCGTAGGCCCGCTCCCTGCGCTGCTCGAGCTCCGCGATCTTCGAGTCAACCTTCTCGAGCGATTCGCGCAGCGGCTTCACCAGGGAATCTATCGCCTGCTGCCTGGTGGCGAGGTCGCCGGCCGACTTGTCGTGGAGCAGGGCGAAGGACTGCTCGGCAAGCTTCAGGAAGTCGTCGCGGTTGGATCGGAGCGCCGTTGCCGAAAGCTCGGCAAACTCCGCTTTGAGGCGGTCGTGGGCCGAGCGCAGCTCGGCGACGCGGGCGTCGGCGCCGGCGCGCTCGCCGGCAAGCTCGGCCCCGAGATCGGCCTTTGCCGAGGCGAGCTCGGCGCGGGCGGCGCGCTCGCCGGCCAACTCGGCGGCGAGGCGGGCGTTGTCCGACTCGGCCGCCCTCAGGCGTTCGGCGAGCGCAGCCCTGCGGCCGGCCTGCACAATCCACGCAAATGCGGCGCCCGCGGCCAGGAACGCGATCGAGAGAAGGGCGGTGGTCACACGCTAGGGCTCCGCGCCGTTGCCTAGTCTGGCTTCCCGGGCAGCGCGCACGACACGTTGGTGCCGCGGCCCACCACCGAGGTGATCCTCAGGACGCCCTGGTTCTGCACGACGATCTGCTTCACGACGCCGAGCCCCAGCCCGGAGCCGCCGGTCTCGGCCTTGCTCGTGGTGAAGGTCTCCAGCATCTTCTGCATCAGGCCCTCCGGAATCCCGGGGCCCTGGTCCTGCACGCTCACGGTCACGTAGCGCTGGTCCGGCTGCAGGTTCTCGCGCCCGATGACGAACGAGTTGCCCCCCGGGTTTCCGGCGAAAACGAGAGAGCCCGAGGTCTTTGAGAGGTAAAGGCCGATGTTCTGCCTCTTCTTCGTGCTCTGCGCCGCGTTGAGAATGACGTTGAGCAGGATCCTGATCACGTCTCCCGATGGCACTTTGACTATCATCGGGCCCCCCGGCGAATCGATTGCGAACGTGCTCAGCCGGGCGTCCGGATGCGTCTGGATGAAGGACTTGATGTCCCCGAGTATCGTGGCGATATCCGCCTCGGAGTTTGCCTGCATGCTTTGCCGGCCGAACGACAGGAATCGATTCATCATCTGCATGCACGTGTCCAGCGAGTGGTGGACCGTCTTGATCTGGGCATGGAGCGCAGCCAGCTGGGCCGCCGTCGCACCGCCCCCCCGCATATCCTCAAGCGCCAGATCCATCAGGTCGAAATATCCGTTGAGAACCGTCTGCATGTTGCGGACGTCGTGAAGGACGCCCATCTGCATCAAGAAATGGTCCGTCGTGAGGGCGGGGTTCGCCAGCCTCAGCTCGCGCGTGAGCAGGCGGCTCCGCTCCGCCGCCTCGCTCGCCGCCCGCAGCTTGAAGGCCCGCTCCACGGCCTGCTTGAGGGTTCCGATGTCGAAGGGCTTTGAAAGAAAGTCGCACGCCCCCCTCCGGAGCGCGAGCTTGGCCGCGTCGATCGTCTCGTAGCCGGTCAGCATGACCACCTCCAGCTGGGGATCGCGCAGCTTGAGGGTGGGAAGAAGGTCCAATCCGCTCTCTCCGACCATCTTGATGTCGAGTATCGCCACCTGCGGCGACTCCTTTGCCATTAGCTCGAGTGCCTCGGTGGAATTCGCGGCGGCCACGACGCGGTACATCGACCGGAACACCATTTCCAGCGACATCCGGACGCCGCTTTCGTCATCAATGACAAGTATTGTTTGCATAGATCGTTAATCGTCCGCGGTCGGCAGCTCGATCTCGACACCCCGCTCCGTGTCGACCGACAGCTTCCCGCTGTGATCGGTGATGACCTTCTTGGCCACCGTCAGCCCCAGTCCCACGCCGACGGCCTTGGTCGAGAAGAATGCCTCGCCGATTCGGCTGTCATCGACCCATGGCCCGGGCCCCTTGACCAGGATGTTAACGACGTCGTCGTTATGGTTGACGGCGCAGGTGATCGGCTTGGCGGCCTCATTTGCGCCGGCCTGGATCGCATTCAGGAATATCTCAGCGAGCGCCACCTCGATGGCCCTCCTGTCGCAGGCGATCGATATCTCGGCGGCGCCGCCGGTCTGTTCCAGCCTGCAGGGCCGGTCCGCGTGGGAGAGGGCCCTTTCCCAGGCTGCCTTTAGCACCTCGGCGACATTGGAGACGTCGCCGAATTCCAGGCGCGCCTTCGAAAGGATGTAGAGGTTGTCCGA
>Ga0209415_10002660_pt1 | contig 33317 bp, 20 predicted proteins | sample PeaSoiSIISIP2007_FD_187696 | JGI IMG/M metagenome (GOLD analysis project Ga0209415, IMG submission 187696) | Peat soil microbial communities from Weissenstadt, Germany - SII-SIP-2007 (SPAdes) (version 2) | ecosystem: Environmental > Terrestrial > Soil > Wetlands > Peat | place: Germany... | reverse complement strand
CCCGGCCGCAGCGTGCAGCCGACGGCCCAGGCCATGCGGTGGCGGATCTCGAGCTCGCCGACCCAGACCGTCCTGCTGCCGTCCGCATTCTCCTGCGTGGTGTACTGCACGGGAGTGGACGTGCTCGCGCGGTGGTGATGCGGGATGTTCCATTCGATGCCTCCCGAGATCCACGCGCCGCGCAACCCGATCAGAGCCGGCTTTATGACATGCTGGCGGTAGACGAAGTCGAAGTTGTCGGTCTTGTCCAGGGCCGAGAAGAGGCGGCCGCCGATCTGCGGGGCGATGGCGATCCTTATGAGCTCGTTCTCCAGGTAGACGAGATGGTACGTCTGTTGGGCCTTCCGGTTCGTGAGGTTGTTGTTGAGGGTGTCCGGATAGATTCGACCTTGGGCGCCCTGCTGCACGCGGCCGAAATAGAACATCGGATCCGGTGCCGGCGGCCCCGACTGATAGGTGGGGATGACCTCGTCGACCTCGCTCAGCGTGACGGGTTGGGCCGCGGACGCGGAGCCTCCAACCAGGGAGATGGCCGCCAGTATGGCAAGCGTGTGCCGTTCGATGCGTCGCTTCACGTTGAGGCCGCGCGTGTCTTGGGGCGGGAAGAGGGGGGTGCCGGGCGTGGCAGGGGGTCCGGTCGCAGGATCTCCGAGCATGAAACCATCGGCAAAGTTTGCAATCCGAAGCAGGGCGACGGGGATCTTGCCTGCGCGGGCCCGTCCCTTGCCAGGGATGGACAAGCGGTGCCAACTCCTTCAACGTCGACGAACCTTTGAATCCGCCCAGGGGTCCCCGAAAAACCCAGGCCGATTATCCGACACCACCATGAGATACGGTCATTTCGACGACGCCGCACGCGAGTACGTGATCACAAGGCCCGACACGCCCCGGGCGTGGTCCAACTACCTCGGCTCGCGCCGGTACGGGGCGATCATCACGAACAGCGCCGGCGGCTACAGCTTCGCGCAGTCCCCCGCCGAGGGGCGCTTCCTGCGGCACCGCTACAACGCCATACCCATGGACATGCCTGGGCGCCAGTTCTACCTCCGGGACCGGGAAAGCGGCGATTACTGGTCCGCGGCGTGGCAGCCGGTCGGTAAGCCCCTGGGCGAGTACGCGACGACCACCCGGTTCGGCACCGGCTACGCCGTGATCGAGAGCGAGTGGCGCGGCATCCGCAGCGAGGCCACGTACTTCGTGCCTCTGGGCCAGGAGTTCGAGTACTGGCGCCTCAGGGTCACCAACACCGGCGAGCGGGCGCGCAGGCTGAGCGTCTTCTCGTTCTGCGAATTCACGACCGAGTGGAACGTCGTCCAGGACACGCTGAACATCCAGTACACCCAGTACATCTCCGACGCCCTCTGGCGCGACGGATTCATTCTCGCCTCCTCCTGCCGCCGGCTGCCCTACGATTCGACCAACTTCGCGAACAAGGACCAGTCGCGCTGGTGGTGGATGACGCAGCTCGGCGGAGAGATCGCCGGCTTCGACTGCGAGCGGGAGAGGTTCCTCGGGGTTTACCGCAGCTTCGACCGGCCCGAGGCGGTGGAGCGGGGCGCCTGCGGCAACCATGAGCAGTTTTCCGACAACGGGTGCGGTGCAATCCAGAGCAACCTGGAACTGGCGCCCGGCGCCTCCGCCGACGTCCTCGTCCTGCTCGGGATCGGCGACCATGCCCGCGCAAGGCGTATCCGGGCCCGCTTCGCCTCGGCCGGGGCCGTCGACCGCGAGCTGGCGAAGCTCAAGCGCCACTGGCACGGGCTTATCGATGCCCTCCAGGTGAAGACTCCCGACCCGGAGTTCGACCACATGGCAAACGTGTGGGGGGCGTACAACGCCCTGGTGACATTCGAGTGGTCGCGCTCGTGCTCCCTCGTCTACACGGGCGACCAGCGGGACGGCTTCGGCTTCCGCGACACCGTCCAGGACATGCTTGGCGTCACCGGGATTGTGCCGGCGGAGGTGCGAGGCCGGCTTGTGCTCATGCTCTCGGGGCAGGACGCGACGGGCGGCGCGCAGCCCGAGATCCGCCCGTGGTCGCACGTGCCGGGCAAGATGAAGCCGACCCCGCCCCAGAACTACCGCAGCGACGACTGCCTGTGGTTTTTCAACGCGATACCCGCCTATGTCGCCGAGACGGGCGACGCGGCGTTCTACGACGAGGTCGTCGCGTACGCGGACCGCGGGCGCGCGACGGTGCTCGGCCACCTGCGGCGGGCGCTCGAATTCAACCTCGAGAGGGTGGGCAGGCACGGGCTGCCCTGCGGGCTCTCCGCCGACTGGAACGACTGCCTCAAGCTGGGTTACAAGGGGGAATCGGTTTTCGTCTCGTTCCAGGTGCGCCTGGGGCTCAGGACCTACGCGGAGATCGCGGCGATGCTCGGCCGGCCGGCAGAGAGCAGGTGGGCGCTCGGCGAGCTGGGGAAGCTCGACCGCAGGATCGCCAGAGTCTGCTGGGACGGCGGGTGGTTCATCTGGGCGATCAGCGAGGACGGCGTCGTCTTCGGGTCGCGGAAGGCCCGCGAGGGCCGGATCTACCTCAACACGCAGTGCTGGGCCATAATTTCCGGAGCGGCCACCCCAAGGCAGGCCAAGCTCGCGCTGCGGGCCGTGAGGGACCGACTGGCCTCCGAGTTCGGCGTGGCGCTCTGCAACCCGCCGTTCGCCAGGACGCCGGTCAAGATAATGCGGGCCGTGCTCTTCAATCCCGGCAACAAGGAGAACGGCGGGATCTTCTGCCACACCCAGAGCTGGGTGGTCCTGGCCGAGATCGCAGCCGGAAACGGCGACCAGGCGTACGCCTACTACAGGGCGTTCATGCCGTCCGCCCAGAACGACCGGGCCGACCTGCGCGAGGTCGAGCCCTACGTCCATTGCCAGAGCACCCACGCCCCGACCTCGGGGAAGTCGGGGCGCTCGCGCATCCCGTGGCTTTCGGGCACGGCCTCATGGGCGCACTACACGGCCACCCAGCACATCCTGGGAATCCGGCCCGAGATCGAGGGCCTGCGCATAGATCCGTGCATCCCGAAGTCCTGGCCGGGATTCTCGGCGGTCCGCGTCTTCCGCGGCAAGAAGCTCAGCATCGAGGTTAAGAACCCCGCCGGGGTGTGCCGCGGGGTGAAATCGCTTCATGTCGACGGCAAGGCGCTCAAGGGAAGCGTCGTTCCCGAAGCGCTGCTCAGGAACGGCGCCAGGATCGTGGCCGAGCTCGGCTGAACGGACAAGGCGGGTCATGCGGCGGCGGCCGGGGTTTCCCGGGGGCCGCGCAAGGGAGGCGGCGGCGCAGGCAGGGCCCCGCCCGCCAGAAAGATCTTTTGTTCGGCGCCCCGGGCCGTTACGAATGCGCAATATCCCGCGAGCGGCGGGGAAACCCACCCCGGATGAAAGGCAACATCATATTAGGAGCGATCGGCCTCGCGCTGGGGATGTCCTGCGGCGGCCGCCTGTGGGCAAAATCGGATGCGACCCTGGACGACACGCTGAAATGGATAGAGAAGCACCGTGCGGACTTTCAGGCCGAATGGCACACGGCCGACGCGCCGACGAGGTGGCAGCCGGAGGATTTCAAGAATTTCTCGGAATCGCGCGACCTGTACTGGGTGCGGACGATCACCTGGACGGGCAGGTCGGAATGCCCGCATTTCAACAAGGCGCTGGAGGCGGATGGCGAGAGCTACTCCATAACGAGCGCGATCTCCTTTGTCGGGAACGTGACGGACAAGGGCGAAAAGGAAGCCACCAAGGACAAGAGCTTCACCAGGCAGGTGAGCGCCAGCTACACGTGGCGCATGAAGATATCGCAGATTTCCCCGGAATCGGTCGTCATGGATTACAGGGATTACCTGAAGCTGACAAACCAGACGGACAATCCGAGCGTCGACCTGGGCACGTACTATTATGTCTGCATCCTGCCGAGAAAGGATGCGGAGAAGGACGCGATCGTTGAGATCTTCAACGACCAGAGGACCGACGACGGCCAGGGGATTGTCTCGATGGTCAAAGGCCACGCGGAGGCCGCGACAATGGCAGGCATTGCGGCCGTGCATGACAGGAAGATGGCGGAGCGCCTGGCGAACGCCGTGGGCCACCTGATCGGGCTGCTGCAGGCGCAGAGCCTTAAGCAGCCGAAGGAGGCGTTTTGACGCGGCCGATGCGGGGCTGCGGCGGGGTCCATTGAATCCCCGGGGGCCCGGGGGAGATGAGGCAAGTCCCCCGGCCGCAGGGATGCAATCCCGGGCCCCGCCGAGCGGAGGCTACCGCGAGGCGCGGATCAGCTCCAGCATCCTGAGCGCCGAGGGATCCCCCGGCCTTAGCTGCAGGACCTTCTCGCATTCGGCAATCGCCTCGTCCCTTCGCCCGGTCTGCAGGAGGGCGGCGCCCCGGGCGAAGTGCGCCTGGGCAAAATCCGGCTGGATCCGGATCGCCGCCTCGATGCGACCCATTCCCTCCTGGATCCGTCCCATCCGGCAGAGAACCATCCCGAGATTGTTGCTCGCCTCGGCCAGGTCAGGCTGCGCCCGCAGCGCCTCCTCGTAGTGCTCGATTGCCTCGGGGATGCGTCCGTTGCGAACCAGGGCGTTGCCCAGATAGAAGTGCGCATCGGCATAATCCGGCTCCAGGCGCAGGGCCTCCTCGTACTGGGCGACGGCATCGTCCAGCTTCCCGGGCATCTGGGACCAGGCGTTTCCCAGGTTGGTGTGCGTCTCGGCGATATCCGGCCTCAGGCGAAGCGCCTCCTCGTACTGGGCGATGGCATCGTCCAGCTTCCCGGGCATCTTGGACCAGGCGAGGCCCAGGTTGTTATGAGCCATCCATGAGCCGGGATTGCGCTCGAGGGTCGCCAGGTAGAGCGCCTGATTGTCGTGGAACATCCCGCAGTGGGCCCACGTGAGCGAGCCGAGCAGAATGGCGAGGGCGGCCGCGAGTCCCAAGCCCAGCCAGCCGGGGCGCGCCGGCGCGCTCCGCCAGGCCGCGGCGAGAACCGCCGCGGCGAGCGCGAGCGGGCCGAGATCGGGCAGGTACTGCCAGTGGTCCCAGACCCACGAGTAGCGCACCCCGTAGAGGTTGACGAAGCTAAGCGCCGGAAAGAGCGAACCGACGAACAGCATGAAGGCGGCCAGCGGACCGCGGGAGCGCCGCCGCAGGGCCCAGAGGGCGGCGGCGACCGCGAGCACACCCACGGGGAACAGCCACTGCCACCAGACGGCGGCGTCGACCGTCCAGCGCGGGTAGACGAAGTTGAGGCCGAGCGGCCAGACGAGCTTTCCGGCATAGAACCAGACGGCCCGGCCGGCGACGAGCACCCGCGAGAGGAGCGGCAGGTCGAAGTCCCTGCCCTGCGCTCCGACGTAGGCCCGCTCGACCCAGCTGCTGAAGAGCCCCGACGCCGCGCCCAGGGCGAGCCAGGGGACGAGGGGCAGGACGTCGCGCCTCCAGCCGAGGCGCCCGCGCTTCCACCAGAATGCCACCAGCAGGGCCGCGGGCAGCGTCGCCGTGACGGTCTTGCACAAGAGCGAGCACGCGAAGAGCGCAAGCGCCGCGGCATAGGCTCGGGGCCGGCGCGTCTCGTCGAAACGCAGATAGACCAGGGCCGCCGCCAGATAGAAGGCGAGGGAGAGGGTGTTCTTCTGCTCCGCGATCCAGGCGACGGACTCGACGTGCACCGGGTGCAATGCAAAGAGCAGCGCGGCCAGCCATGGGGCTGCGGCGCAGCGGCGCCCCAGTTGACCGGCGAACAGCCGGAGCAGGACGAGCGCGAACAGGACCGCCGAGCCGGCGTGCAGCAGCAGGGTGACGACGTGGTAGCCGAGCGGGTGGTCCCCCCAGAGCCGGTACTGCACCCAGAATGCGCTGTGGAGAAGCGGGTAGTATTGCTGGGTCGCCCCGGGTTGGGTCCAGATTCGGGCCAGGCCGCCCAGCGAGCGCAGCGCCGGAGCCGTCACATAGTCGACGTCGTTCCATATGAAGCCGCCCGGGAGTGCCGGCAGGTAGGCGAGGACGGCCGCGCAGAAGACCAGCAACCCGGGCCCGATGCGCCCGGGGAGGGGAGGCCCTGGGCCTGCCGTGTCGGAGGGGGATTCTTTCACCTCCGCGAACACGAGCAAAACTTGCTTCGACCCGCAACCGCCTAACTGGACGGGTGGGCCCGAAGCTGCCCCCGCGCCTCCCGGCCCCCGCGGGCAGCCCATGGGGATGATCCGCTACCGGGTTGCCTCCCGCCGCCGCCAGCGTGCGGGAATGCGGGCGTCCTAATCCGAGGCGGGGCCGCGCGCCGTGGTGCCGAGCCCGGGCGGTGGGCGGAAAGCCACCAGCAGGATGGCGGCCGCGACCAGGGCAAGTCCCGCCGGCGCCAGAAAGAGCCTCCGGTAGTCCACGACCCCCGCGTGCGTCAGCGAGGCTTGCAGGGGGATGAAGATCCATTTCGCCGCCAGGTCGCCCAGGCCCAGGATGAGGAAATTGAACAGCCCCTGGGCGCTCGTTCGCATGTCGTGGGCGAACGCCGCGTCGATGAAGATGTAGAGCGTCGCGAAGAAGAACGCGTAGCAGATGCCGTGCAGCAGCTGCACGGCGACCAACGCCGGGATGCTGTCGCTGCAATAGGCGAACACGAGGAATCTTCCGGCGTGCCCCAGGACGCCGACAATCATCGTCCATTTCCACCCGAGCCTCCGCAGGACGTAGCCCAATGCCCCCATTGTCACGATCTCCGCCACCTGCCCGAGGCTCATCACCGGCATGATGTTCTCGGGGGCGACGCCGGCCTGCGCCAGGAACCCGCCGGTCAGCAGGAAGTACCCGTTGTGGATCGTTGAGTCGATGAACGTCACCAGGAAGAGAGCCAGCAGGTAGGGATGCGTCGCGAGGTGACGGACGGCGCCCTTCCACGCCAACGGCTCCCCCTCCTTGGACGGCGGCGCGGTGTGGGGCAGCGTCAGGCAGAAAGCCGCCAGCGCGATGGAGGCTCCGCCTGCCAGTAGGAAGATGTTGCCAAGCGCGGACTGCAGCGCCGGCCCCGTCATTCCCCTAAGGACGAAGTAGAGCGGCCAGGAAGCGATGATCCATCCTATGGTCCCGCCCATGCGCACCCATCCAAACTGGCGCCGCGCATCCTTCAGGTGGGAGAACGCAAGCGAGTTTGCCACAGACACGGTGGGAACGTAGCAGAGCGAGTGCACGAGCATCAGCGCAAAGAACCAGCCGAAACCCCTTGCGAAGTAGAGCCCGATCATCGCCAGCCCCCCCAACAGGTGGCTGCAGGTCATGAAGCGCTCCGCCGCGAACGTTCGGTCGACCCACTGTGCGCCGAAGAAGATCGCGGCAATGGACGCCAGCGCGAACGTGCTGCCGACCAGCGCGATCTCGTTGCCGGAGAAGCCCAGGCCCCCCAGGTAGGTCCACACGAGCGGGAGCCACGCCCCCCAGATGAAGAACTCGAGCACCATCACGAGGAACAGCTGCGGTCCGATGAACCGCGCGCGATTGGAACCCGGGGCCGCAGGGGGAGGAGGTTGCATGGGGAGGGGATTGGCGTGATTCCGGCGACTCGTGCCGCTGTTCAGAGGCTTCTGTCGGCGGCCGCACCCGCCGGCCGGGGGAACGGCCGGCGGAATTTCCGGGTGTCCTTGGCCGTGTCGTATCTTGCCGGGCGATCGGGCTCAAGCCCGGGATTATTAGTAGCCGAGCGTCCGGCGCACGAACTCGCGGCTCATCTTGAAGCTCTCCCCCAGCGGGCGCGTCGGCTTGAAATCGTGCTCGTGGGCCAGTTCGATCACGGCGTCGCCCGCGAAGTTGATTTCATGGAGGGCCCGGCCGATCGCGACGTAGTCGGTGTCGCCCTCGCCCAGCGCCTCGGACCAGCGGCCGTCCTTCTTCTGGTCGCGCAGGTGCATGAAGACGATCTGCCCGTCAAATTGCCGGATGAAGGCGGCCGGATCCACCCCGGCGCGCACGAGCCAGTTCAGGTCGGGCCCGAGGTTGACGCCCGGGATGCGCGCCAGCGTGCCCCTGAGGTCGTGCATGTCGTTTTCGACCTCGTAGGTGTGGTTGTGCAGGTTGAGCACGACCCCGTGGCGCTCGCAGAGGGCGATGAGCTTGCGGAGCAAATCGGCCTGGTCATCGAGCTGCTGCTCGGTCTTCGGGATCTTCAGGCCCCAGCGGATGGGGCCGACTGACGTGCCAAGCGTGCGCCCGCCGAGCCTGGCCAGGCGGGGGATCTTCAGATTGGCGTCCTTGAGAATGACCGGGTGCATCTCGCGGTTCCACATCGCGCCGTCGAACGACATGCCTATGACCGGCAACTGGTGCCGGCGCGAAAGCTCGCCTATGCGCTCGACGGCGTCGTCGGGGCGCAACGCCTCGTGCATCAACTCGACGCCGTCCAAGCCGGCGTAACTCATATCGGCGAAGATCTGCGGCAGCGCCGGCGTGATGTCATAGCCGGGCAGGGTGGCCGCGTAGACCCAGGGGTGGCCGCCGACCACGACCTTGCGCCTGGCCGGGGCGGGCTGCGCGGCCGACCACGGCGGCCGGCTCAGCAGGGCCAGGGCTGTCGAGGCCGCGGCGGTCCTAAGGAAGCTGCGGCGGGACAGGGCGCCGCGCGAACGGGCTGGCGGGGGCTGGTTTGATTTCATCGCGGGTTCTGGGTTCGCCGCCGGGACGAGGGCGCCGGCAGGCAGATGTCCTGGCTTTGTCTGCCGGCGCATGGTTCCGCCGAAGTGGGCCGGCTGGGTTGGTTCGCGGGCACCGGGGGCGAGCGGATGGCTATACGCCGAAGCCGGGGCGGTAGCGGCTCGCGACGAGCTCGTTGGCGGACGCCAGGTTCGTCACCTTCATCCCGGCCGACTCCCACTCGATCCTGCGCCCGGCGCGGATCGCGATGTTGCCGAGGAGAACGCTCTCGGTCAGGCGGGACGAGTAGTCGAAGTTCGACCCGGCGGGCGTGCCCCCCTTGCAGGCCCGCACCCACTCGGCGAAATGGCCGCCCTCCACCCGGGGCAGCGTCTTCGGCGGCAGGCCCGCAACCTGTTCCTTCATTTTCGCCTCGGGGATGATCCTGAGGCTATCGCAGAACACGTCCGCGACGACTGTGGCCCTTGAGCCGATGATCAGCGTGCCGTCTTCCGGCAGGACTCGCCCCTCCTCGAGCTCGGGCGGCAGCAGCGGCATCATCCCCCCGTCGTACCAGGTCCACACGAGAGGCGGCATCTTGCCGCGGGCGGGAAAATCGTAGCGCACGACTGACGCGGTCGGGGCGCTGATATCGGTCTGGCCGGCGCTCGTGGCCTCGACCGCGGTCGGGGCGGTCAGGCCGAGCGCCCAATACGGGCCGTCCATGACGTGGCAACCCATGTCGCCGAGGGCGCCGCAGCCAAAGTCCCAGAAACCGCGCCAGACAAAGGGCAGGTAGGCGGGGTCGTACTCGCGCGCCCTGGCGACGCCGAGCCAGAGGTCCCAGTCGAGCGTCGGCTGCACGACGGGCATCATCCTGGTGTGGTCGGGCATCCTTACCCCCTGGGGCCATATCGGCCGGTTGGTCCAGCTCTGCAGCTCGCGCACCTCGCCGAGGACGCCGGCGTCTATCCATTCCTTGAGCCTTCGCGTGCCGTCGTTCGCGTGGCCCTGGTTGCCCATCTGCGTCGCCACCCCCTTGGCCCGGGCGGCCTGGGCCATCTGGCGGGTCTCGGCCACCGTGTGCGTGAGCGGCTTCTCGACGAACACGTGCTTGCCGAGCGCGATCGCCGCCATGGCGATCGGGAAGTGCATGTGGTCGGGCACCGCGACGGTGACCGCGTCAATCCGCTTGTCCATCTTGTCGAGCATCACTCGGAAGTCGCGGAAACGCGGCACCCCCGGGAACTCCCCGTAGGCCTTGGCCGCCCGTTCGTCGTCGACGTCGCAGAACGCCACGAGATTCTCGCCCTTAAGGGCCTGGACCGCGCCCCCGTAGCCGCGGCCGCCGACGCCGCAGCAGGCGATGTTGAGCTTGTTGCTCGCGGGCTGCCCCCCGGCGCCCTGGGAGCGCAGGATGTTGGGCAGCGCGGCCGCCGCGGTGGCGAGCGACGCGGTCCTAAGGAAGGTGCGGCGGTTCATGTCGGGGGTCTTCATGTCTTTGGCAGGGTGAAAATGGACCTCGCAATTGTCCCTCGCAGGGGCAGGGCGCGCCGCATGGCAATGACGCCAATCAAATCCGACCCTAGCACGCGGCCGCCCGCTCGCAAAGGAAATAGCCGCGTCTGCGAAAGCATCCTCATGCCTGGGTCCGAACGCTCCCGACCCCGCCGGCAGGGGCCTGGCCGGCGGGTCCACAAAAAGCCGCCCCGCCATTTCCGTGGGCGGGCCCGTCCCGCCAGAGGAGGGCAGGCGGCGTCATCGCCTGGCGCGGCGGAGCTCGGCCGCCTTGGCGGCGCTCAGGTACTCGTACTGGCCCATGAGCCGGCAGAAGACGTAGCCGCGGTAGCCGTCGAGAAACCCGGCCCGCCACACGTAATGGTAGAGGAAGCGGAGCGTGGGACGGAACGGGAGCGACCAGGCCAGGCGGCGCAGCCGGCGTTTGCGTGCCAAGCCGGACTCGAGGCCGGCCGCGGCCCCCGCCCCCTGCGCCGACGCCAGCTGCATCCGGGCCTCCCAGTTGCTGTAGCGGTTGTGCTTCTCCGCCCAGGTGGCGATGTCGGGAAAGGCGTAGTGCTCCATCTCGCCGCGCAGGTAGCCGGCGGGGCCCTCAAGATGGACGTGCTCGTGGACCTCGTTGTCGCCGCTGTCCGTGTCGCCCTCGCAGGCGGCCCGCTCGTACCGGCCGAGGCGGTGGCGGAAGAAGCGCAGGTTCCAGCTCGGATAGTAGCCGCAGTGGTTGAGCCAGCCGTCCAGAAACCAGAAGCGGCGGTTGACGTAGTAGCCCGCGTTCGCGCCGGCGCCGCCGGCGGCGAGGGCCGTGAGCTCGGCGGCCAGCTCCGGGGTGATGCGCTCGTCGGCGTCGAGGATGAAGACCCACTCGTGCCGCCACGCCAGGTTGGCCAGCGCCCAGTTCTTCTTCTTGGGGAAGCGGCCGTCCCACCGGAAATCCGCGACCCGGGCGCCGGCCTGGGCGGCGATGGCCGCGGTCGCGTCCGTGCTGCCCGAGTCGACGACCACCACCTCGTCGCAGAAGGCGCAGGAGGCGAGGCATGCCGGCAGGTTGGCCGCCTCGTTCCTTGCGGGGATCAGGACGGAGATGGGGGCGCGCTCGGGCATGGGTCCGGACGAAATACTCAGCATTTTGGCCCCCGAGGTCGAGGACGGCGTGGCGTCCCGGGGGCGCAGGGGAGCCTGGCGGGACATCTTCCGGCGCTTTCGCGGGAGCGCTGTTCTGCGCAGGGCATGTCCGTCCGCCTCCGGGACGGCTGTGTTTGACCCCGGAACGGGGAACAAATACGGTCTGGGTCGAACCGAGCAGGAATGCCCTTCGACCCCAACTGGCGGCCGGCGCCGTCACATCCCAAGGCGGCGCGGCACCGGCCCGCGGGCACCTCGGCGCCAGGGCCCAAGGCCGATCGGCCGCCGGGCTGGCCGGCGGCGGCCGGCGGAGCCGCTCTCGCTGCGGCGGCCATCGCCGCCTACAGCGGGACCTTCTCGGTCCCCTTTCTCTTCGACGACGACGCCTCCATCGCGGGCAACCCGACCATCCGGCACCTGGGCACCGCGTTCTGGCCCCCGGCCAACAGGACGGTCACGGGCCGGCCGATCCTGAATCTCTCCCTGGCGGTCAACTACGCCCTCAGCGGGACGGCCGTGTGGAGCTATCATGCCCTCAACCTGGCGATCCATATTCTCGCCGGCCTCGTATTGTTCGGAATTGTCCGGCGCACGCTTGGGCCCCGGGGGTATTCCGCGCCAACGGCGCTCGCGTTCTCAACCGCGCTTCTCTGGACCCTCCACCCGCTGCAGACGCAGGCGGTGACCTACATTGCCCAGCGCGCGGAGTCGCTCATGGGGCTGTTCTACCTGCTCACCCTGTACTGCTTCATCCGGGGCGCGGGTACGGATGACCCGCGTGGGTCCCCCTGGCTTGCCCTGTCTGTCGCCTCCTGCCTCCTTGGCATGGCGACCAAGGAGGTGATGGCTTCCGCGCCCCTTATCGTGCTGCTTTACGACCGCACCTTTGTCGCCGGCAGCTTCCGGGAGGCCTTCCGGCGCCGCTGGAGGGTGCACGGCGCCATGGCCGCAACATGGCTGGTCCTGGCCTTCCTTGTCCTCTCGGCGCACCGCCGGGAGGGTGGCGCCGGTTCGGTCGCCGCTGCCGCCTGGTGGCGCTACGCGCTGACCCAGCTGCCGGCAATCGCCCATTACCTGCGCCTCTGCTTCTGGCCCTATCCGCTGGTATTCGACTATGGCACCGCCCTCTCGGCGCCGTCGCTCCAGATCCTGCCCAGCGCCCTTCTTGTCGCCGGCCTTGCGGCGGCGACCCTCTTGGCGCTGATCAGGCGGCCGGCCGCTGGATTCCTTGGCGCCAGCTTTTTTGCAATCCTGGCGCCCAGCTCCAGCCTGGTCCCGGTCGCCGGCGAGACCATGGCCGATTACCGGATGTATCTGCCGCTGATTCCCGTCGCCGTGCTCGTCGTGCTGGAAGTTGATCGGCGGCTCGGGCGCGCAGCCCCCGCGCTCTGGCTGATTCTGGCGGCCGCCCTGGGGCTCGCAACCGCCCGGCGCAACCGCGACTACTCGAGCGAGCAGGCAATCTGGAGCGACACGGTCGCCAAACGCCCCGGCAATTACAGGGCGCGCAACAACCTGGGCCTCCTCCTGTCGAAGGTCCCTGGGGGGCTGGACGGCGCGGTCGAGCAGTACCGGGAGGCGCTGCGCCTGAATCCGGGCTCCGCCGAGGAGCACATCAACCTGGGCGACGCCCTCCTGAACGTGCCGGGCCGGCTGGACGAGGCGATCGCGCAGTTCGAGGAGGCGCGGCGCCTGGAGCCGGCCCTTTACGGCGCATATATCGGGATGGGCAACGCCCTGTCGCGGGTGCCGGGCCGGCTGGATGAGGCGATAGCGCAGTTTGGGGAGGCGCTGCGCCTCAAGCCGGATTCCGCCGAGGGGCATTTCAATCTTGGCAACGCCCTGTCGAGGGCGCCGGGCCGGCTGGATGAGGCGATCGCGCAGTACGAGGAGGCGCTGCGCCTCAGGCCGGCGTACGCCAGGGCGCATTTCGGGCTGGCGGTCGCGTTGCTCGGCCTCGGCGGCCGCACGGCCGAGGCGAGGGCGCACCTGGAGGCGGGATTGCGGCTGCAACCCGGCGACGCCCAGGCCCGGCAAATCCTTGACGGCATCCGGGGGCCGGGGCCATGAGCCTTGCTCCCATGGGAAGCCTGGCGCCCCCGCTCCGCAGGCTCGGCGCCGTCGCCGCAGCGGTCGCCGCGCTGCTCGGCGCCGGATGCGCGTCTTCGGACCTGTCCAGGAACGCCGAGATCACCGGCGAGGTCGCCGAATGCCTGCCCGTCGGCACGCCGGCTCCCTCGGCGGTCGCAAGGGCGATCTGGTTTCCCAACGCGAGCGGCTTCGGATCGGCCAGTGACTCGCCGATGGGCCACGTGACGGGCGTCCTCGCCCTGGCGGGCGACAGGCTCTGGTTCATGACGTGGAACGCTGCGGAGCACCATTTCGACATGCGCCACGTCATAGCCTTCCTCACGGCTGCTAGGATCGGCGTCGATCGCCTCGGGCCCTCCGCCATGCTTGTCGTCCAGTCGGGCAACCTGTCCTTTGACGGGTTCGAGCTTATGAACGCAGGCGCGCTTGGCTCGGATCCAAAGCTGACCCTGGACCTCTGCGAACGGCTCCGGGTCCTGCGGGCGAAGGCCCCCCAGCCAGACCCCTAGGCGACATCCCGGTGCCGTTCCATGCCCGCTGGTTCGGGGCGCCCACGCCCCTCGCGGGGACGCCGGGCCCTGTCGTCCACGCAGGGGCCCCGGTCGGCCGCGCAGTCGGGCTGCGCCATAGGTTTTTTCGGGGCCTTCGAAGTTTTGTTGAAGCCTGGATTGTGGCAACGGGGCCGCCCGCCCCGGAAGATGTGCGCCGAGACGCCTTGAAGCCGGCATTTGTCGATTCACATTGGGCCATGAGTCCCCGACCACCTTCCCGATTCCAAGGGCTCCGCCTGACGGCCGCCATGGCGATGGCGGCGGCGGGCCCCTTCCCGCTGTGCGCCGCGGTGGTGGGCGCAAACCACCCCGCCACGGGCGCCTATTCCCCGGTGAACCCGTCCGCGTGGGGCGCCGCCGGCTGGCCCCTGGGCTCCACCTTCACGGCGGGGCCGGGCAGCACCCTGGAGATCGGGGTTTATTCCGCCAACGCGACAAGTGTCGTCCTGGAAATCTACCTGGCCGACACCGGGGCGGACGCGGCCTACGACTACGCAATGGCAAAGGGGTCCGACAACATCTGGCGGGCGGCCGTGGCCGGAGCGCCCGCCTACACCCTGTACGCGTTCCGCGCCTGGGGCCCGAACTGGCCCTTCGCCGGCGCGTGGACCCGGGGAAACTCGTCCGCCGGTTTCCTCTCCGACTGCGACTCCCAGGGCAACCGCTTCAACCCCAACAAGGTCCTCTTCGACCCCTACGCGAGGGAGCTTTCCCACAATACCTGGACGCCGGCCATGCAGGCAGCCGGGGAGCAGTACGCGATGTACACCAGCGGAGGGGCCAGCATATCCCCGACCCAGGTCTATCAGGGCCCCCTCTCGGGCGGGGTTGCCGTTGACTGCCGCACCGTGGATACCGGCCACTGGGCTCCCAAGGCGGTGGCCCTCGTGGATGCGACGCCCACCGGGCCCAGGCCGCACCTCAGCCAGAAGGATGCCATCATCTACGAGACCCACCTGAAGGGGCTCACGGCGCACCCGTCGAGCGTGAGCCTAACGGCGCTGCTCGGCGCCTATTCGGGTTTCCAGGACGCGGCAAACGTGCCGGACCGCCTGCGGGGCACCTATGCCGGGGCCGCGTACATGGCCGGCTACCTGAAGGATCTCGGCTTCAACACGGTCGAGTTTCTCCCGGTCCACGAGACCGACAACGCGGACGACCCGACCAACGGGCCGACGACGAGCGGGGGGGGATATTGGGGCTATTACACCTACGGCTTCTTCGCCCCGGACCGCCGCTACGCGAGCAACCAGTCGCTGGGGGGCCCCACCGCCGAGTTCAAGGCCATGGTGGCCGCCTTCCACAGCGCCGGGATCGAGGTGTACCTGGACGTCGTCTACAACCATTCGGGCGAGGGCGGCGTCTGGGACGCCTCGAGCGCCGCCCAGGCCGAGATCACGTTCTTCCGGGGACTGGACAACCAGTCCTACTACACCCTGGTTTCCGGCACCCCGCAGTACTACTGGGTCAGCACCGGCGTCGGCACCAACGTGAACGGCGGCTCCGTGCCGGTGCAGCAGCTGATCACGGATTCGCTGACCTACTGGTCGAGCACCATGGGCGTGGACGGCTTCCGGTTCGACGAGGCGGCGGAGCTTGGGCGAAACGGCTCCTCCGGCTTCTCCGGATCCTCGCCCCTCCTGCAGTCGATCGCGGCCCTCGCCGTCGCCGGCGGATTCAAGATCATCGCCGAGCCCTGGGACGGAAACGACGGGGGCGAGATCGGCGCCTTTCCCGCGGGATGGGCGTGCTGGAACGGCAACTACCGCGACTCGGTGCGGCTCTACATGACGGGAAACGTGACCGGGTACGTGAGCGGGGCGGGCGGCCTGGGTTACGCCGACGCCTTCTACGGGGACGTCGCCAAGATGTCGGCCGAGGGGGGGCCCCAGAAGTCGGTGAACTACGTCGTGTGCCACGACGGGTTCAACATGACGGACCTGGTGAGCTACGGCACGCCCCCGACGAGCCTGGCCTGGCCCTTCGGCCCCGAACAGGAGGGCGGCGCCGACAACAGCTCCTCGTGGGGCGGCAACCAGGCGCTTCGCCGGCAGGCGATACGGGACTTCTGGACGTTCCAGGTCCTGAGCCGAGGCGTCCCGATGATGGTCTGGGGCGACGAGTTCGGCCGGACGGTGGATGGGAACAACAACTCCTACAACATCGATTCCGTGGCCACCTGGAACAACTACAACATGATCGGCACAAACAGCCCCGATACGGTCGCCACCGGGGACGCGACGGGCGGGACCATGGGCTATGACGACAACCTGGGGACCTTTGCCGGCCCCATCAACGGGAACTTCGCGTTCCTGCAGTACCTGCTTCACCTCCGGGGCGCCCATCCCGCCTTCCGCCAGCAGGACTACGTCTCCGAGGCAATCACCTTCACCAACGCCGACGGCTCGAGCGGCTTCGGCGAGTCGCTCACCCCGACCGCCGAGATCTATGTCCGGGGGACCCAGGTGGGTGACGATGACTTCCTGGTCCTTAGCAACATGGCGGCCTCGCCGGTCGCCTACACGCTGCCCGCGGCCCCGGCGAGCACCCGCTGGGTGCGGATCATCGACACAAGCAGCGCGTCCGAGGCCGCCGCCAACTTCTGGAGCGCCTCCGCGGGCTCCACGGTCGGCGGCACCCTCACGGCGGGGGCCCAGTCGATCGTGGTCTTGGAGGCGGTTTCGCCCGCGCCCAAGATCCAGGCGCCGCCCGTCGATGCCGCGGTGAGCGCCGGCCGGCCCGCCGTCTTTCAGGTCGCGGCGTCCGGCGAGGGGACCGTGGCCTACCAGTGGCAGGAGCTGGCTGTCGGCGGGACCGCCTGGACGAGCCTGGCGGACGCGGGCGGATTCAGCGGCACAGCCACGCCCACGCTCACCGTTTCCGGCACGACGGCGGCGATGTCGGGCGACGAGTTCCGCGTGGTGGTCACCGATTCATACGGCTCGGCGACGAGCGGGGCCGTCCTCCTCGGGGTGGCGGCGGCCCCCCCCACGCTCCCGCCGTACCGCCTGGGCAACATCTCCACCCGCGCCGACATCCTGACCGGAAGCAACATCGCCATCCCCGGATTCGTCGTGGCGGGCCCGCTCGGCTTTGCCAAGCAGCTGCTGATACGCGCCGTTGGGCCGGGCCTTGGCGCCTTCGGAGTGCCGGGCACGATCGCCTCGCCCGAGCTCGTGCTCAACGACAGTTCGGGTGCCCCCGTCGTGACCAACATCGGGTGGGGCAACGCCCTGGTCCCCGGGACGTCGAGCGCGCCCGTGACCTCGCGCAGCGCCACCGCCGCCGATTTCGCGAACGTGGGGGCCTTCCCGCTGGGGGCCGGCTCGGCGGATTCGGCGGTCGTCGTCAGCGTTCCCGCCGGAAACTACACGGTCCTTGTATCGGGTGCCGGCGACGGGACCGGTGTCGGCCTTGCCGAGGTCTACGAGATGAACACGTCCGATCCCTGCGTCCTTGTGAACATCTCGACCCGCGCCTACATCGGCGCGCAGCAGGCGCAGGTCGCCATACCGGGCTTCGTGATCTTTGGAAGCCAGCCGGCAACCCTGCTCCTGCGGGCCATCGGGCCCGCGCTAAAGGGATTCGCCGTGGCCGGAACCGTCACAAATCCCGTCCTTGAGGTCGATGACACCGGCGGCAACGCAATCGCCACCAACACGGGTTGGGCAAACCCGCCCGTCCTGGGCAGCTCGGCGCTCGTCTCGGGGCCGTCGCCCGCGGCCGCCGCCCGCGCGGCCACGTCGGCGGACTTCAGCTCCGCGGGGGCGTTCCAGCTCGGCGCCGGCTCCGCGGATTGCGCGATGGTCCTCACGCTCCCGCCGGGAGCCTACACGGCAAAGGTCTCGGGGGCGGGCAACGGCACGGGGGCGACGCTGGCCGAGGCCTATCTGATGCCCTGAAGGCGCCCGTTGTCGCCGCGCCTTCGGCGCCCAGTGAAGCCAGTGAAGCCCACGTATTGAAGATGGCCCGTTCTTCGGGGGCACTCACTTCAACTGCTCATCCGCTAGCCCGACCTTGGCCAGGAACTCCGCCCAGCGCTTGTCGGCGTGCAAATTGCGCATTGAGGTATCCACCTTGATCCAGGCGATGCCGGGATCACGCGCGGCGAAGGCCTGGTCCAGGGCTGCGAACGCGCGGTCATTGTCCCCCAACTTTGCGTAGATCTCTGCGGCGTAGGAGTGGATGTCCGCGGTCCCCAGGTGCTTGCTGGCCAAACCCTCGATCTGCCTCGCCTGAGCCAGAGCCTTGTTTCTCAGGCCGCGGTCGACGGCGGCAAAGGCGAACGCCGCACGCCGCGAGACCTCATCGGTTTCGAGCGCAGCCTCCTCCTCCGCCCGCGCGGGCCGATCCAACTCGGCCAGGATGATCGCAAGGCTTCCATGGTAGCGCTGTCCTTCCGGGGCCAGCTGGAGGGCTCGCCGATTGGCCTGCTCGGCCTTGTTCAGCTCTCCGGCAAATTGGAGGAGCAGGCAGAGGTTGAGGTGAGTCTGCGCATTGAGGGGATCGAGATCCACCGCGCGTCGGGCGAGCTGGATTCCCTCGGCTGTCTGCCCGAGGTTGAAGACGAGCACTGAGGCGTCTGCCAGCGTGTCCGGGTTGTTGGGCTGCAGCTCGAGAGCCCGGCGGAAGGCCCGCCTGGCCCCCTTCCAATCCCAGTCGGCCGTGCGGCGGACCCAACCCAGGGCGACAAGCACCTCCGGCGAGTCCGGCTCAAGCGCCAAGGCATTGTCCACAGCTTTGCGCGCCTCGGCGAATCCGACCTTGGCTTCGATGCCGCCCCAGCGGGCCAGCTGGACGTAAGCCCGTGCCAGCTGCACCCAGGCTGGCGCGTACTTTGGCTCCGCGGCAACCGCCCGTTGAAGGCAATCGATTCCGGCCCTGAGATCCGCAGTGTTCGCCCTTTCAACCTGCGCGCGCCCAGAAAGGAAAAGCTGAAAGGCCTCGGGGTCGATGGCGGGCTTCGGGGAGGTCAAGGAGCCGCGTATCTTGAGCTGGAGATTCTTGGCAACGAGCCCGGCTATCTCATCCTGCACGGCGAAGATATCCCTCAACTCGCGGTCGAAACTGTCCGACCAAACCTGGAAGCCGTCCGCCGCGTCGATCAGTTGCGCCGTGATCCGAACCCGGTTTCCATCCTTGCGCACGCTGCCCTCGACAACATAGGCGACGCCGAGCTGCTTGGCGATGGCCGCAATCGGCACCTGCTTGCCCTTGAAGGAGAAAGCCGAAGTCCGTGCCGCCACCTTGAGCCCTGGCGCGTTCGCGAGCACGTCTAGCAATTCCTCGCTGATGCCGTCGGAGAAATACTCGCTGCCCTTGTCGTCGTTCAGGTTGGTGAAGGCCAGCACCGCAACGGATCTCCGATCCGCCGGCGGGCGCGCCCCCGCAGCCGGCGCCGCCGCGCCACCATTGACCGATGGCTCGGCCACGAGTGACAGCGGCCGCGGCGCCGCGGACTTGTTCCTGCCCCCGAGCAACCACCAGCCAGCACCCGCGACCAAGGTGGCGATCGCCACGGCAATGAGCGGATATGCCTTCGCGCCCGGCCTGCCGGCCGCCCCGGCCGGCGATAGAACGCTGTCGCCGCCCACGCTGGCCGGGCGCGCGGCCTCGTGCGCCAACACGCCCGCGCGATGCGACCAGAGTTTCAGTAGACGCGCCCGCACCTCCGGCGACACGGCGCCCCCTGGCAGGCGCGTCCATTGCACCTTTCGGAAACGGTCCGGGACGAGCGCGTCGGGTTCCCGGGTGCTGTCGATCACGACGGGTAGAATGAATGGCACGCCCTGAGCGATGCCCTGCGCGCGCTCGGCGGCCAGGTCCCACTCGATCCGGAAATAGCCCTCGTGCCGCGCCTGCGTGTTGGCGGAAATGAGGGGGATAAAGAGCACACATTCCTTGATATGGCGGCGGATCTTTGCGTCCCACTCGTCGCCGTGCTCGAGTCCGCCTTCTTGGTCAAACCACACCTCGACGCCGCCCGAGCGAAGCGCCTCGCAGATGCGCCGCGCGGCCTCGGTGTCTTGCGAGGCGTAGCTCAGGAAGACCGCCCTATTTGGGGTTCCGGGTGGGACGCTGTCGGGCATGACGGGTGGCTCCGGGCAGACGCTGGGGGCGCTGTCCGCCGCTGACCAGTCCAAAGCCTGCAGGCTGCCGGAGCGGGAATGAGCACCCTCCCGGATGGGTCGCTTCCGTTATATCACCGTTTTGCCTCGTTCCCGTTGCACGGGGCATTTAGCACAGGCCGTCGACGCCTGGACCGCCGTTCCGATGGACGGGTCGGCCGGGAAACGCGCGCCCCCCAATAGGGCGGATACGTATTTCCACATGTTTAAATTGCCCAAGGCTAGGGCAACGCTCACGGGCACTTCGAGGGACGTTGCACCAATGATTCAACCACCGGGCATAAAGCAGAGGAAGGACCTATTCCCATGATCATCCACCGACTCGTCACTCCCCTTGTCCTAGTCGTTGTCGGCTTCGGGCTTCTAATCCACGACGCGCTCCAAAGAGCTGGGTTCATGAGTTCCACCTCAAGAGTGCTCCGGCGCGTGAGAACGAGTCGCAGTGGACTTCCAGCGAGGTCGAGGTGATTCACCGCGCTCTGCGAGCGTGAGGATTGCCGATCGCCATTGGGCGCGTCAGGATTTTGCAATTGTTGATGGATCTTGACGGGCGTTCAGGGGCCCCCGCGCGCCTGAAACCGCGCGTTGGGACGGTTCTTGGGCAAATAGATGCCATTAAAAATCGCCAACGTGGATTAAGAGACAGCGCTTCGGCCTCTGGGCCTGTCAGGAAATGAAGGAGCTCCTTTCACGGTTCAGTCGAGGCTTTGCCCGTGATTTTGTTTGGTACAACGCCTTGCATGCCCATAGTCATCCACCCAAGCGGACCGAGTGCCGCGGTACTGGATTCCGGCCCCGAAATCCTGGACATGTTCCCATTGCGCCCCATCCGGCGGCTTATGCCGCCTTCTCTCTTTCTGTGGCCGCCGTGGGCGGCCGTTCCCTCATTGGCCTCGGCAGGACCTGTGCCTCTGAGCACAACATTGCCGCCGGCCATCCCGGCCCGCGTCAAGCCTCCGGTCGTCAAGTTCGGCCAGCCAGGTCCGTGAAGACAACGCCTCAAGCTCAGTCGCGGGCGATATCGATCGCCGTTCGCCTTCTACTGGCCGCCATGGTCGTCGGCTGCGTGACAATCCAGCCAACGGCTGGCGCGCAGGACGACAAGCCAGCCGCTGCGGGCAAATCGGCCGTCGACGATGCGAAGACGCACACGCTCTTCATGGGTGCTGATGTTTCCGTTGGCCTTGACAAGAAGCTCTACGCCGTGCGGGGGGTCTCGGGCAGCTCGTGGGTGATAGACGTAAACGGGCATACGAGGGTCGTTTCCGCACGAAGCGGGCCGATCGACCTGAAGGTCACCCCATCGCTCAAGATCACGCGGACCACCGCCACCGTTGCCCACTTGAGGAGCGGCCGCGGCTACACGCCGAACAACGACCCCACCGTGAGATTGACGCAAGCGCTGAACCAAACGGCGTTGACAAGCGCGGAAGACCACGCGGCCGTGAACCAGGCGACTGCCGCCAATCTCGGCCTCGTCAGCGCGGCGGCAATGGGCGTCAACAAGGCCTATGCCGCCGACTTGCCAGCCGGCTTGAAAGCCCAGGCGGAGCAGCAGGTGCAGAATCAACTCGCCGCCGATAATCAAGCGCAGGGCGCAACCATTGCGCAGAGTGACGCGGAGGATTCAATCGGGGGAAGGGCGGCCGGGTCGGCGGGGTTCGACGCGATGGACGTGGAGTTCGAGATCTCGTCGGCGAGGCCGCTGCCGAAACCGTATGTCATCACGATGACGCGATTCCACCCGAAGGGGACCAGACCGGGCACGGTCCAAAGCCTGGTGTATGCCAAGGAGCTGAACCCGATCGATGCGCACCCGGGCATTGTCCACTTGGTCGAGGGTGGGTTTCCGTACGATTTCGAGCCGATCGATTTTCAGCTCCACGTCTACAACAGGGGACAAGAGGTCGCGACAAGCGTCTCGTCCAAGCGCGTGGAGCTGACCAGCGACGAGGCCTTCGAATATATCAAGTTGGAATATGTCAGCGCCCACAAGGGCGACACGCTTCCCGCGGTGCCGGCGATGGGCGATCTGCCGGCCGACCTGCCCAGGCGCACCGCGGAAGGGGAGTACAGGCAGACCGTTTTTGTCAGGGTCTCGAAGGAAGGCCTCGCGAGCGAGGCCTTCGCCGATGCGACGTGCTCAAAGAGGATCGAGGATCCGTATCTCGAGGCGGTCGTCAGAAGCATCCGCTTCAAGCCCGCCCTCAATAGGGGCGAACCCGTGGAAGGGGTCGCCTCCCTGAGGCTGGAACAGCTGAAGATCTAGGCAGCCCGGGCGGCCGCCTCCATGTCGGCGGGTCGTCGGGGCAACGGGCGGGCTGCACTGGCGCCTGGACGATCCTTGCCACCCGACGGAGCAATCGCGGCCACCCCGGGAATTGCCCGTGCTGCTCCCCCATTTATCCGGTGGTGAAAGAGGCGCGCCGGCGCGCCTCGATGACGGGTCACTTGTTAAAGCGGAAATTCACAAGGTCGTAGTCCTGCATCACGTAGCTCTTGGTCTCGATGCGCAGCTTGCCCGCGCGTTTCGCCTGGGTTTCGCCGCCGGCCGCGACGAAATCGGCAAAGCCGATGATCTCGGCGCGGATAAAGCCCTTCTGAATGTCGGTGTGAATCGCGCCCCCGGCCTCGGGCGCCGTCGAGCCCTTCCTGACGAGCCACGCCCGGTTCTCCGGTCCGCCCACGGTCAGGAAACTGATGTAACCGGCCTCGCCCGCGACGCGGACCAGGAAAACGTCAAACTGCTCCACATCCGGCGCGTCGGCCACGACAACCGGCTTTGTCGTGAAGAAGGCGTGCGCGCCGACTGCCTGCGACTCCTCTGCCGTCAGTCCGGCCTTCGAGACGACCTGCTCGGCCTCCAGGCACGCCTTGATCTTCAGAAGCGCCGCCTTTTCCGCCTCGGGCGGGTTCCGCTCCAGGCGCGTCTCCGCGAAGTCCAAATCGCGGATGATCAGCTCGAGGCGGCCCTCCGGCGACGCCACGACCGCGTCGGCCGTCAGGGCCTCGGCTTCGCCCACGACATCCACGCGGGCATAGACCTTCTTGTCCGCCTCGACCAGCTTGTCGGCCTGGTCCAGGCGCGGGTCCTTGACCGAGTGTGTTCCCACCGGAACGCCGGTGATGCCTACCAAAGAGATCTTCATGGGGGACGAGAGGGGCTACGTGACTAACGAAGCGGGAGAAGAAAGGAAAGAGAGGAAGAGGGACGAGGAACGGCTATGAATGAGCGGCCGCGATCACGACCCACTCGAACCCCGCGGCCCAGCCGCTCGTCGCCCGCCATCAACGCGCCATGAGGGATTTCCTATTTCGTCCCCTGGGCCGGTCCATCGGCAGTCTCAGGCAGGACGTCAGTTGCCCCCCAACTCCGGTGCCGGCAGCTTGCTCTGGTCTTGGGCAACAACCGGACGGAAGCTCCCCAAGAACCTGCCAGGACCGTTCTACCGCATGAAATTGCCGAGAGCTGGAAACCTTCCTTAGATATTGTCGATAAACGGGCTGCATAGGCCTTGGTCGAACCAGCGGCCAAGTGTTCGACCGTTGCCGCTGAGTTTGGACATGCGTCGGCAGCGATCCGCCGGCAGCGGCCTCAGGGCGGCATTGGGTGTCATTCGACCCGGATTTGGAAACGCGCAAAAAGTGCTTTGGGCCGACAGTTCGACGAAACAGCGCGGCCGAGCATGGGCTGGATGCGGAACGTGCTCAAGGAAGGGGGCAGTGGCGCCGAGCGACCCGAGCCGCAATGCCGCGGCCTAGCCGCGGACGATAAAGTGCTTGCCGCGCCGGAGGTTGGCCCTGAAATCCACGGGCGACCCGGATGGACCGCGATCGGACAATGACCTCCCCATGAAATGGCTGCTTCGCCGGCACTCGATCGCCGACCTTCAGTCCGACGCAAGAAACGACCAGCGGCTTAAGCGCGCGCTGGGGCCGGTCAACCTCGCGGCGCTGGGCGTCGGCGCGATCGTCGGCACGGGCATCTTCGTGCTGACCGGCACGGTGGCCGCGCAGAACGCCGGCCCGGCCGTGGTCCTGTCGTTTGCCGTGTCGGGGGTCGCGTCGGTCTTCGCCGCGCTCTGCTACAGCGAATTCGCCACCCTGGTCCCGATTGCCGGCAGCGCCTACACGTACTCGTACGCCACGCTGGGCGAGATCTTCGCCTGGATCATCGGATGGGATCTCATTCTGGAATACGCCCTGGGCGCCATAACCGTCGCGATCGGATGGTCGGGCTACGTCGTGTCGCTTCTCAACAGCGTGGGCATCCACGTGCCCCCGGAGCTTTCCGCCGCCCGCGGCACGATTGTGACCCTGGCGGACGGAACGTCCGTCACCGCGGCCTTCAACGTGCCCGCCGTCTTCATAGTCTTCGTCGTCACGACGCTGCTGGTCGTCGGGATCAAGGAATCGGCGGCCTTCAACAACTTCATCGTGGTTGTGAAGCTCGCCGTCGTCGTGCTGTTCATCGCCGGCGCGGTGCACGCGATCAACCCGGCCAACTGGCACCCGTTCATCCCGCGCAACACGGGCACCTTCGGCCATTTCGGCTGGAGCGGCATCATGATGGGAGGAGGCGTGGTGTTCTTCGCCTACATAGGGTTCGACGCCGTCAGCACCGCGGCGCAGGAGGCGCGCAATCCGCAGCGCGACATGCCGATCGGCATCATCGTCTCGCTCCTGGTCTGCACGGTGCTCTACCTGGTGGTTTCGGCCGTCGCCACCGGCGTCATGCCCTACACGGAACTGGACGTGCCGGATCCGATTGCGAAGGTTGCCGACCATGCGGGCATGGGGCTGAGCGTGCACGGGGTGAGCCTCATGCCGATGCTGATCAAGCTGGGCGCCATCGCGGGGCTGTCCTCGGTGGTGCTGGTGATGTCGCTGGGGCAGTCGCGCGTCTTCTACAGCATGTCGCACGACGGCCTGCTGCCGCCGTTCATTAACCGGGTGCATCCGAGGTTCAAGACGCCGTGGATCACCTCGATCATCACCGGCGTCGGCGTGTCGGTCTTCGCGGCCCTGCTGCCGGTGCGCGAGGCGGGCAGCCTGTGTTCGATCGGCACGCTGCTGGCGTTTGTCATCGTGTGCAGCAGCGTGATGGTGCTGCGCGTCCGCGAGCCGAACCTGAAGCGCCCCTTCAGGGCGCCGGCCGTCTGGTTCGTGGCTCCGGCCGGGGCCCTTTCAGCCCTGGTGCTGATGGCCTCGCTGCCGTGGCCGACATGGCGCCGGCTGATCGTCTGGTTTCTGATCGGCATGGCGGTCTACTGCCTCTATGGCCACCGGCACTCGAAGCTGCGTCGGGCGGAGCCGGCCGGAGCTGCGCCGCTGCCGGGCGGATCACCCGAGGAGTAGGGCCAAACGCCCGCCCAAACATGAGCCGGTGAAGGGCGGAGGCCTGTCCAAGGAGCAACCTCATGCCGTCGCGCCCGCCGATTTCCGGCCGTGGCCTTCACGACGGCCCCAAAGTCCCTGCACAGCGTCCAGTCTCCAGGGGCCGACTCCTGGATGCCGATAGCGCCGACGGGGTGCCTATCCGAATCTCGGCAGCTCGCGGCAACGAGGCGGGCGGCGTTTAACGAGGTGGAGCCCGAGCGTCCGGAAGCGGGCTCGGCAGATGCAAGGCGAGCGCTTTTCTGATAGGACTACTTCGATGCGATCTATATGGACAATGGCCGCGGCGGGAGTCTTGGCCATGAGGCCTCAGCCTGTCGGCGCGGCCGGAGGCGCGGCGGGCGACCTGATCGTCTTCAATGACAACGGGGCCTGGTGCTGGTATCAGGACGAGCGCGTGATCGTGGACAAGGCCAACGGGACGCTCCTTGCCGCTTCCATTGCCGCCGAGGAAGGCGCCAACGGGAGGGAACGCACCGGCGACGTGGATGTCGCTTCGTATGATCTGGCTTCCGGCAGGACGTCCCGTTTTGTGCTGCACCATCACCTGCTGCCGCAGGACGACCACAACACGCCGGCCCTCTTGATTCGGCCCGATGGACGCTACATGGCCGTTTACTCGAAGCACAATTCGGAGAGGCTCACATACTGGCGAGTATCCGTTCGGCCGCACGACGCCGGCGAATGGCAGCCGGAGCGAAAGTTTGATTGGACGCAGCAACTGGCGGCTGCGGACGCAGCGGACAACGTGACCTATTCCAACGTCTTTTATCTTTCGGCCGAGAATCGCGTCTACGATTTCGTGCGGGCCATCAACCGCGATCCGTCCATCCTCGTTTCCAACGATCAGGGCGACAACTGGTCCTACGGCGGCAAGCTCCTGACCGAGCCCAAGCTCGGCTATGTCAACGGCTACGTGAAATACGCCTCGAACGGGATAGACCGCGTCGATTTCATCACGACCGAGCACCATCCGCGGGATTTCAACAACAACATCTATCACGGCTACCTGCGGAACGGAAAGCTGCACAAGTCCGACGGGACCGTCGTGCACGGCGATGTTCTCGACGGCAACGGCGTGCGGCAGGCGGAACTGACCAGAATCTTCTCCGCGGGAAGCGTCTGGAACGGCGAGGCGATGACGCACGCCTGGACGATGGACCTGCATGTCGACAGCGCCGGCATGCCGGTTGGATTGATCTCCTGCCGGGCGAACGACGAGCCCGAGAACACCAATTACAGCGATCATCGTTTCTTCTACGCGCGGCTCGACGGCTCGGGTTGGCAAGTACACCAATTGGCCAAGGCCGGCGCGTGCCTGTGGCCGCAGGAACAGGATTACACCGGCCTGGCGGCGCTCAATCCGAGCAACCTCAATGAGGTTTACGCCTCCGCTCCCATCGATCCGCGCGATGGCACGGCACTGAAGGTCCACGAGATCTTCAAGGGCGTCACATCCGACCGCGGAGCGACTTGGACATGGACGCCGGTCACCTGGGGCTCGCCGGTCGACAATCTGCGGCCGACGGTAGCGATCTGGGACGCCGGCGACACGGCGGTGCTGTGGTTCCGAGGCACCATGAGCCGCTCACAGAATTACAATAGCGCGATCGTCGGCATCATTGATCGCCATTGATCGCAGCCGGCAACCTCGGGCCCTGCAGCTTTAATTTGGCCGGCCCCGTCTCTATCACCCAGAAAGCACTCGGCTCATTGGGGGTTGCTTGGCTTCAGTTGCCAGGTATTCGCTGTTCCATCCGGGGCGGTCAGCCTCAGGGTGCCAACATCTGCGAGTTTGATTTCGGCTGAGCCGCTCGCAAGAACCTGCCCGTCGATATCAATGCGGGTGGACCGCGGGTAAAGGTTCCAGCTGGCTCTGATCCCGTTGGCGCGTGTTCGGCCGGGATAGACCGTGATGGTGCGCGAAAGCTGATCGATGCGGGGCGGGGCGGTTTCCCCGGCCGCGGCAAACGAAATCACATAAGGCGGCGATACCTTGAGATTTTGTCCGGGCAGCAAGTTGCCCATGTCCAGCACCCGGAAGTGCCGGCGGATCATCTCGGGTGTGAACACCGCTTCGATATCCCTTGAGTCCAAGACACCCTCCCAAGCCTTAACCGCCTCCGGCGAATTCTCGGCATAAAGCACATTGGCTCCGGCATAGTCGCCGCAATACGCGCCGTAGTCCTGCAGGGCGCGGGCGATGGTCTTGCCGGCGGCGGACAAGCCGGAGTGCTCCACATCCCAGTCCGGGTCGAGCTGGATGCGGCCGCCCATCGGGATGCCGCGGGAATCGACCGCATCTTGCTGGTCGGCCTGTGCCGTGCTGGCAGGCGGGATGAACAGCCCGGTGCGGCAGTGATCGTAGGCAAATACCAGGGCATGGTCGATCCGCCCGACCTTGATTTCCTCCACGAGGATAAGCCCCGCGATGAGCGGAAACCCGCTTGCCCTGGCCCGGTGGGAGTCCAGCTGGCGCCGCGAGGCGAACCATGGCGGCGCGACGCCGGTGCCGGACAGGTCGGTGACCGCGCCCAGGCCGGTAAACCAGCGGCCGGCCTTGTCGCGGCGTGCCGCCCACATGCCCCATTCAAGGTCCTTCGACCTGTCGACAATGCTCAAGTGATTGTCGCTATTCTCGCCCACGGGGGGCGAGGCCACGGCACCGTCGGGGATCGGGATTCTTCGCGGAAACTCAAATCCTCTGCCATAAACGCCCGGCCTCAAATCCCCTACGTCCTGCCGCGGTGTCTTGCCCGCATCGACAAAGTAGACAGGTATCGACCAGTCCTTGATGTTGACGCGCAGGGCGCCGCGCGAGGCAAGGTCGTTGATCAACGCCGCGGATTCGCTGTCGCCGCTAGCAGCGGCGGGAATTCGCCGATTCCAGGGGCTGTCATCGGAAAATGCCCGCCAGGGGGGCGAGGCCGGTGAAGCCAGACTGGCAAGAACCAAGGGCAGGAGGACCGACAGGTCGCGGTAGGAAGACATGGCGCGGGAGCTTGGTAGTGGCGGTTGCCTGGGGTGGTCCCGTCCGTTGGATTCGCCGGGCCGATAGTCATGGGCTTAGGGCCGTTGCCAAGCATTGCCCACGCAATACGAGTCCGGTAAAAATGGACCAAAGGGGGGACTCCAGAGCTCAAAACAACCTTAACATGAACCTCAAGAGAATCCTGGTCCTGCTCGTTATGTTTGCCGCCGCGTGTGCCACGCCGGGCCCCGCCCAGGTCTTTTGGAGCAAACAGAGCCCCGGCGGGATCACCGACGACGTATGGTGCGTCGCTTACGCCAGCGGCACATTTGCCGCCGTTACGGGGCAGGGAAACCTGTTGACGTCGCCCGACGGGCTCAACTGGAACAGCCAGTCGATCGACAAGGGCGTCTGCCTGCTCTCGATCACCTACGGCAACGGCATATGGGTGGTCGTTGGCGACAGCGGTGCCATCCTCGTGTCGTCGGACCTCAATACGTGGATTACGGTGGCGCCCGTGACCGGCAATAGGCTCAACAGCGTCCTCTATAACGGAAACGTGTTCATCGCTGTTGGCGCCAATGCCACCATCGTCAAGTCCCCGGATGCCCGTGCTTGGAAAGGCCAGCCTGTGCCCTCAGGGGTGACAGCGTCTCTCAACGGCATCGGGTACTCGCCGAGTCTAAATGTCACTCCCTATTCGATACTGGTAGCTGGCGATAACGGCACGCTCCTTGCCGGCTTTTACGACGGGACCGGCTTTATCTCGCTCGACAGCGGGACCTCGCAAAACCTTGAGGCTGCGTTCGTGCAACTGGACCCAAGCTTCCCGTATATCACCGTGGTCGTCGGTGGAAACGGAACCCTCATCAACGACGGATACGGCGCCGAGTGGGTCCCGGGTGGTGCGTGGCAAGGCGCCAGCTCGGTGAACACTTCGGCCACTTTGCGAGGCCTTGCTTTCGGCGCTGGTTGTTTTGTGGCAGCCGGCGAGCAGGGCACAATTCTCACTTCCAAGGACGGCAAGGCCTGGGCCCAGCGCTTTTCCGGGGACAGCCCCTCGACCCTCAGCTCGGCATCGCTCCTGAGTGCGGCCTACTCCCCAACGCTGCAGCGCTTCGTGGTGACCGGGACGGGCGGCACCATCCTCGTTTCCAATGCCGCGCCGACAGTGCTCGGCAATGTATCCACCCGCGGCTATGTCAGCAGCACACAGACCTTCATCGGCGGCTTCGTTATCGAGGGAACCGGCCCCAGGACCGTCCTCATACGAGCTGGCGGCCCGGTGCTGGGCACCTTCAGCGTGCCAAGCCCACTGCCCGACCCGGTCCTCACGGTCTACAACAGCGCCGGGACAGTGATCGCAACGAACGCGGGTTGGACCGCCAACGCGAACCCGGGCATGATTTCAACGGCGGCGCAGGCGGTGGGGGCCTTCGCCCTGCCGAACCCGAGCCCGGACTCCGCCCTCCTGTTAACGCTGCAGCCGGGACCCTACACGGCGCAGATCACGTCGGCCAAGGGCAACTCCGGGGCTGTGTTGTTCGAAGCGTACACCGATTAGCAGCCGAAGCTGCGCCCGCGCCGGATCTTCAGCGAACTACTGCCAAGCGTCTCGCCGCAAAGCCGCGAATCAGGCCCCTTGTTACCGTTCCGCTGATCTTCTCTGTGTCCTCAGGCGCGCCCAGGCGAGCGGCGTTTTCTTGCCAGAAGCGCCCGGGCGGCCGCCATGCCCAGAAGGCTGATTGCAAGCAGCACTGACGATTCGCCGGAATCCGGGACGCCGGCACGGTTGTAACCGATTACGTCCATCAACCGAAGGTCCACACTGCTGATATCGTCCTCCACGCCCGGGCCGGTGAACGCATTGTACGAGTCATTGGTTCCTGAAGCCCAGTCCCCAAGATCCCCTCCGTTGCCGTACGCGTTGAAATCCTTGAGATCGGTCACGCCGCCATCGATCGAAAAGTACACGTTTGTGTCCGTCTGGCTCACGCTCTCAACCCCCGGCGAAGTGTAGCGGAATAGATCCATCGGGTCGTAGAGCGGGCCCATCTTTACTCCCAAATCGTTTCCGAGAATGTCAATGCGTCCCATGATTTCGGATATCTCGTGCTCCGCGACGCCGATGAAATCAAAATCGCCGGCGACGGCGCGGTGCAGCGGGTCGAAGGTGTAGTTGAAGCCGGCGCCGAATGTGAAGGTTCCGTCGGTCGACAGATTGTCGGAGATGAGATTCAGTGCCTTGGCCTCAGCCGTCGAGTATACGAAATCGTTGGTATTGCCCGACGGGTCCCCCACCGGGCTCACGGCGGGCAAATGCGCGACTGAGGTGAAGTCGTCCGGGGACGTGGCGCGGGCGGCCAAAGCGCTCTTGGTCAGGTTGTAGCTTCCGAAGCCCACGAGATTGGTGCTGCTCTCACCAAGGATGCTCGTCCCCGGGGCTGTGGCCACCGTGATGTTGACATGGATCGGGTTGATGAAAGCTGTCTCATACTGCTGGGCGGCGTAATTGAAGGCGTTCTCAACGTCCACGACCTCTGCCGGCGAAAGATCGGCGGCAAGCGAGGGATCAAACGTCGGGTCGATGATCAGCTGGGCGCGGGACGAGCCCGCAAACAGGAACGTGGCCGCGCCGGCTGCGATTGCGAGACGGCAAATGAGTGTCGATTTCATGAGATTATCCGGGGTACTTGAGCGCCCAGTCGGGCGATCGCTGGAGCTAGGACGGGCCCTTGAGTTATGAATAGCATAAGTTGTGCTAATCGAATTTGAATCGGGACCTACGGCGCCGTTTGATTTCGCTATTTATTATGATAAAGTGGCTTAGGAGAATGATCTGAATTTCCCCGCTCAATGCTCGCTGGGCAGCAATGTCCAGGAATGTAAGGTTTCCCAACAGAATGTCGGAGTTGACGGATCCGGCACCTTTCCGATTGCGACTTGCAGATCCGATTTAGACGGCCGCCAGGAACAGAAACGGGCATGCCAGCGACCGTTTGGCGCACGCGGGGTTCAGATTGCCCGGGATTCGTCGCGCTCAAGAGGAAAGATAGGCCGGACTTGGCGCTCCTTACTCACACGCCCAAGGTTGAGCGCCACCCGAGGCCTCCTGCGCCAATACACCGATTGCACCGCTCAGGCGCCCAATTGCGCCATTCACGAGTATCGCACGCTCCTTGCGGCATCCACGAATGCCGATTCCTATTCCAAACGATTCCGGCGGTCTGGCGGGTTGGGGACAGCGGCAGGCAGCACCCCCGACCTTCCCACGGTCCGCATGGTTCTGTGTCCGTGGCTGCAGTCGATCCTGCGCCAATTCCCGAAGGAGAAGGTGGGCGATGCCACCGGGGTGTCGCGAAGGACCGTGCAGGGTCGGGGAACTTCCAGGAGGATGCCGCGAGGGGCCGTGTCGAATCTGGTGGGGCCGCTGCCGGGCGCCGCGTAGGCCCCCGGGCTTTGGTCCAGCCGGAAACCCGTGACGACCGACAGCGCCCAATCCGGCACCCCAAAGTTGGCGGTCTTCCCTGGCTACGCCCGCGGGGACGCCTCGGTGTACCAGCGTCAATGCATTTGGGACTGGTACCAGCGCTACAGCATGTTCGCTACAGCATGTTCGCTACCGCTGACGCCGGTAATTATACACGAATGGCGCTTAGATAAGCTGCAAAACTTTCTTATTGATCGGCTTGCGGCGCTCGGTATCGGGGAATCGGAGACGCATGATGTGGCGGGAGAGTCGGTGCATTTCGCCGAGGATTCTCTTGACCTGTCGATGCTCGGCGATCGCCTTTTCCAGCCAGTCGGCCTGTTCCTCGGATAGCGCGAGGCTAACGGTTTTCGCCTTCACCTTGGTAGACCACGTGAAGCGCGTGCCAGGCTGGCCGGCAGGCCGGCGATAGACGGAGCCGTGGCTCAAATACCCGATGCCGGCGAGTTGTTGGCGCAAAGCTGCGTAACGGGCTTCCAGTGGAGCGAGGCGAGCCGAGGGCATCGCGGCAGTGTATTGCAAAATAAGCTGGTTGCGTCAAGTAGGGCCGTATATATACGGCCCATGAAAGACCCTACGCCTTATCTTCCGCTGTTGCGCTGCCAGTGCGCCCCATTGGGTGCTCATACCAAGCGCGCGGCCGCAGCCACCGAGTCGCTCGTCGGCCTGGCCGCGCTTTTCGGAGGCTTCCTTGCCGGCCTGCTTGTGCCGGCTAAGAAGGGCGCCAGCAGCCGCCGGCGGGAGTTTTCGCGGGTTGAAGTCTTCTGGGCCTTCCTGGGCCAAGTTCTCGCGCGCGGCGCGAGCTGCCGTTGGGCGCTCAGTCGCCTGCAGGCCGACGCAGCCGCCAAGGGACGGCGCTCGCCGGAGGATTCCACCAGTGCCTATTGCCAGGCACGCTCGGCCTTGTCATTGGTGTGGCTGCAAGCCTTGTTCGACGCCTTGGCCCGGTGGTTTGAGCCGCGCATCAGGGGCCAGTGGTGCGGACGCACCGTGCGGCTGATCGATGGAACCGGGTTTTCCACGCCCGATACCCAAAGCAACCGTCAATGTTGGCCTTATGCGACTGGACAGAAGCCCGGCTGCGGCTTTCCCACTGGCAAGCTCGTCGGCCTGTTCTGCCTGCACTCCGGTCGCTTGCTCGCCTTTGTCGAAGGCACGTGGAAACGCCATGACCTGCCCTTCGCTCGTCGGCTGCTCGATTGGTTGCAGGCAGCAGAGGTGCTGGTGGCCGACAGGGCCTACTGCAGCTGGCAATTCCTAGCGCTTTTGCTGAGAAGGAAAGTCGATTTCGTGATCCGTCTCAATCAGTCCCGCACCGTGCGCTCTCGGCGGGAAGTCTGGAAAAAGCCGCAGTGCTCGCGCTGGCAAGATCCGCTCGCCTGGAAACAGCTGCCGCAGGAGTTGTCGGTGCGCCTGGTGCGCTTTCAGGTGCACGTGCG
>Ga0209415_10002659_pt1 | contig 33323 bp, 26 predicted proteins | sample PeaSoiSIISIP2007_FD_187696 | JGI IMG/M metagenome (GOLD analysis project Ga0209415, IMG submission 187696) | Peat soil microbial communities from Weissenstadt, Germany - SII-SIP-2007 (SPAdes) (version 2) | ecosystem: Environmental > Terrestrial > Soil > Wetlands > Peat | place: Germany... | reverse complement strand
ACCCTTACTTGGCGCAACGCGTCACTACCCGCACAGGCAATCATGGGACAACTGCGTCCGATGGAAACAAGAAAACGCGTGAATTGATGCGTATTTTCGTGAGCCTCTTCTTATTGATAGCGGGTATCGTGATTTTGGCTTCCCCAAATAGAATTTTCCCGGCTACCCTCCCAGAACCAACTAAGTGCATCGCGGCTGGCTGGATTGGCGCAGTGATTGGTTATTGGCTCTCGTAGACAATTCCCTCCTAGATTTCAAATGACACCACTACCGGATGGTCCGGTGGACTGCGCGTCGATAGGGGAATGTGTTAACCTGCCGGATTCCTGGGGAAATTGAGGGAGCGATTCGATGGAGAAGCCGAAGGTATATGCCACACATCGGATGTTTGAGGCCGCGCGGAAGTTGTTGGAGGCGAAGTGCGAGGTAGAGTATTGGAAGGGGCCGCAGAGGCCTCTGCGCGAGACGGTGAAGGAGAAAGTGAATGACAAGGATGCGCTGATCTGCCTGCTGACGGAAAAGATTGATGAGGAATTGCTGTCGGCGGGGCCAAAACTGAAGATTGTGGCCAACGTAGCCGTGGGATTTGACAACATTGATGTGGCTGCGTGTACGAAGCGAAAGATCTTTGCGAGCAACACGCCGGGAGTGCTGGATGAAACAACGGCGGATTTTGCGTGGACACTGTTGATGGCGGTGGCGCGGCGGCTGCTGGAAGGGGACAAGCTGACGCGGTCGGGCGAGTGGACGGGATGGGATTTAGACCAGCTCTGCGGAGCGGATGTCTGGGGCAAGACGCTGGGCCTGGTGGGATTCGGGCGAATCGGGCGAGCGGTGGCGCGGCGGGCGCGCGGGTTTGGCATGCGCGTCCTATATAGTGATGCGATGCGAGCCCCTGCCGATGCGGAGCGAGAGCTTCACGCGGAGTATGCGAGTGTGGACCGCGTGTTCACCGAGGCGGATTTCATTTCACTGCACGTGCCGCTTCTTCCGGAGACCCGCGCGCTGGTTTCCACAAAACATTTGGGCCAGATGAAACCTACGGCTTATCTGATAAATACTTCACGCGGCCCAGTGGTGGATGAGGCGGCCCTGGTAGCTGCGCTGGAGGCGGGGAAAATTGCCGGGGCAGCTCTGGACGTTTACGAAAAAGAGCCGCAGGTGCATCCGGGATTGGTGAAGCGCGCGAATGTGATTTTGGCGCCGCACATCGCGTCGGCGTCCGTGGAGACGCGAACAAAAATGGCGGTAATGGCGGTGGAAAACGTGTTGGCGGCGCTGGAGGGAAGGCGTCCACCGAATGCGCTGAATCCGGAGGTTGGTTCGGCCTGGCGCCGGAGAAAAGAGTATGGCACTGGTAACCAGGAATCATCCGAAGCTGATGTTGGAGGGGGCAAAGGCCGTGCTTTCCGCCGCCGAGAAGCGCGCGATCGAGATTGGCGTGCCGATGGATATTGCCGTCGTGGATGACGGCGGATTCCTGCTGGCGTTTTCACGGATGGATGGAGCGAAGCCTTCCTCCGTGGATATTGCGATTCTCAAGGCGCATTCGGCGGCGATTCGGAGGAAACCATCGGGCCCGGCGGTGGTTGGAGGCGAGGCAAATGTAATGCTGTCCATGGCACTGGCGGTGGGGAGCGGGGCGAAGCAAACACCGCTACGCGGTGGATTGCCGCTGATTGTGGATGGCGAATGCGTAGGGGCGATCGGCGTGAGCAACGGGAGCGAGGATGAAGATGTGGATGTCGCGCGGGCGGGCGCCGCAGCGATCGAGAAGGCATGAGCAGGATCCGCAATGATGCCCGCGCTTGACCTGAAGTCTGCCGCACGCAGAATTTTCCAGCAAACCATTACAGGGATTGATATCGGAGAGACGCTGCGGCGGAAGCTCGCGCGAACCGGATCGCGGATTCGCTGCGCCGGAGTGGAAATTGATCTGGCGCGGTACAGACGAATTAGTGTCGTGGCCATGGGGAAAGCGTCGTTTGCGATGGCGGAAGGGTTGAGTGAGATTTGCGCGCCGGAGTTTGGCGTAAGCGGGATCTTGGTGGGACCTATCGCGCCGCCGCGCGCACTTTCTGGATTTAAAGTATTTGTTGCGGGGCATCCGACGCCGGACGAGCAGAGTTTTGCAGCGGCGCGGGCAATTCTAAAAATGCTAAGTGGATGCGACGCGGAGACTCTAGTGTTTTTTCTGCTGTCGGGCGGAGGGTCGGCGCTGGTGGAGTTCCCTCTCGATGGCACTATTTCATTGGCGGACTTTCAGGACCTGTATCGGACCTTGGTCGGATGCGGCGCGCCGATAGAGGAGATCAACACGGTGAGGAAGCATCTTTCCGCTGTGAAAGGCGGGCGGCTGGCGGCAGCCGCTCCCGCATCGATGAAGATCACGCTGGGCGTGACGGATGTTCCGCCGGGGCGGGAATCGGCGCTGGCTTCTGGACCGACGCTGGCGGACCCAACGAAGGTGGCCGATGCCCGGCGCGTAGTGGAAAAGTATGGATTGATGGCGAGGCTGCCCGCGTCCATCAGGGCGAAGTTTGCGGAGGCCGGCGGACTCATAGAAACGCCGAAGGCCGGCGATCCGGCTTTTCGCAATGCGCTGTTTGAAGTTATTTTGGGAATGGATGATTTGTTTCATCATGCGCACATCGCGGCTGAAGGCGATGGCTTTCGCACATTCTGCGATAACACAACTGACGATTGGCCGATTGAGCGCGCGGCGGAGTATTTGTTGGGCGAGTTGAAGCGATTAGCAGCGGAGCATCCCGGCGATCCGGTGGCTGTGATTGCGGACGGCGAAGTGAGTTCGCCGGTGCGAGGAAATGGTATTGGTGGGAGGAACTCGGCGCTCGTGCTGGAATGCGTGGCGCGGATTGCGGGACGGAATGTGGCGGTGTTGAGCGCAGGAACGGATGGGATTGATGGGTCCAGCCCTGCGGCGGGTGCGGTGGCGGATGGGAAGACACTCGAGAGCGCGCGACAGGCGGGGATGGATTCGACGGAATTTGGCCGGAGGAGCGATTCTTACAGTTTTTTTAATGCCCTCGGGGATGCAGTGGTGACGGGCCCGACGGGAAACAATTTGAGAGACTTGAGGATATTTCTAGCTGGGGTGGAGGAATCGCAGCGCCCCGGGGGCTAAAGCACTTCTTGCAAAAAGTCATTCATGTACGAGCTAAAGCTCCGCCCCCGCAAAATTCCGGACAAGAAACGGTGATTTGATTTTTAAGAGTTAGCGTTTGGAGCCGGCGCGGAGATAGTCGTCCTGCTTGTTAATCCAATCTTCGCGGCGAGGAATGAAGACATCGAGATCATCGGTGTCTTCGACGGCTTCCGCGGCGTGTGGGACGTTGGGCGGAATTAAAAGCACTTCTCCCTGTCGCAAGGTGAGTTCACCGTCATCGAATGTGAAATGAAGAGCCCCAGCCAGGATAAAGGTGATCTGCTCATTGTGGTGTGAATGACGCGGAACAATTGCACCGCGCTTCAGGTAGACTCGCGCGATGGTGGATTGCTCCCCGCTGAGCATTCGGCGGCTGATGAGCGGATTCAGGCTTTCGAGTTCAACCTTTTCCCAGGGGTGTTTTTCTAACATGGCGGTAAGGCTCCTTGGTATGGGTGCGTCGAATTGCGAATAGGCATCCTGCGATGAAATGCGAGATGCGTCAATGGCGGGAAGGGGTTCAAGTATACTCGCCGCGAAAGGGCGTGCTCAATATGTTCAGGAAAACCTTGCGCCGGCTTGGGGTTACGGCGTTGTTTGCAGCTTTGGCTGCGGGCGCTTTGATTTCGACCTCGCATTCACTGCCGCAGAACAGTGTTTCAGCGAAAACGAAAATAGTTTTCCTGGGGACCGGCACCCCTCGTCCCGACCCGGAACATATGGGGCCTTCGGTGGCGATCCTAGTGAACGGGAGCTCCTACATTATCGATTGTGGGACAGGGATCGTTCGGCGAGCGGAGGCAGCCAGACAGAAGGGCGTGGATGGGCTCAAGATGACCAGTCTCAAGACTGTGTTCATCACTCATTTGCATTCGGACCACACTTTAGGTTATGCGGATCTTATTTTTACCCCTTGGGTGCAGGGCAGAACGGAGCCGCTTGAGGCCTATGGGCCCTCGGGGCTTAAAGAAATGACGGAGCACATTTTGGCGGCTTATCGGGAGGACAACGAGATCCGCATCAATGGCTTGGAGCATGCCAACGGGACAGGCAACAAAGTGAACGTCCATGAAATCAAGCCCGCAGTTATTTACAAAGACCCGAACGTGACAGTGAAAGCTTTTCTGGTGAAGCATGGCTCATGGCCGCAGGCGTTTGGATATCGCTTTGAAACCCCGGATCGGTCGATTGTGATTTCCGGCGACACGTCGCCCACTGAAAGCGTTGTTGAGAATTGCAACGGATGCGATGTGCTGATTCATGAGGTTTACACGGAAACAGGTTTTGCGCGTAGCAGTGCCGATTGGCAAAAATATATTCGGAGCTTTCATACTTCCAGCAAAGAACTGGCGGAAACTGCTACGAAAGCAAAGCCGGAGCTGCTGATTCTTTACCATCAAATGTATTTTGGCGGGCCGACGGACAACGAAGATGGATTGCTCAAGGAGATGCGCCAGTGGTATGGCGGGAGAGTTGTTTCCGCCCACGATTTGGATATTTATTAGCCAGCGCGCCGCTTCAATTCCCTTCCCTGCTTGCTCCGTATGCCCCGGGCTTCTATGATGCGGCGTGCGATTATTCAGTTATTTTGCGCTGGTGGTTTTCTTCTTTGACCTGCCTGTGCCAATTTATTGGTTGATCTTGCACCCCGCGGCAAAGTTTTGGCGGAGGCACGTGCGCGCGGCATTTTATTTTGCAGGGCTGGGAGCGTGGACTGTGGGTGCGGTTTTTGTGATTGTGTTTCGACGTGAATTGATTGGAACAGATGCGCCTACGATTCTTGAGGCGGTTGTTGGCGTGTCGCTGGTTGCGGCCGATTTCGTCTTGTTTTTTTACGCGGGAAAACATTTGGGGCACAGGAAATTGGTGGGGCATGCGGAGCTCGTCGGAAAAACGGAACTCACTCGGGACGGGATGTACAAGTATGTGCGGCATCCTCGGTATTCGGGGATGATCTTGGCGGTTGCTGGGGCGTGTCTGATTGGCGGGACAACCTGGGCGTGGATTATTGGCGGGACTTGGTTTGTGATGGTCATGGTCACAATTCTTCTGGAAGAGCGGGAAATGCGGGAGCGGTTTGGCAGGGATTATGAGGAATATTGTAAGAAGGTGCCAACATTTGTTCCTAGAATTTGGGCGTTGCGAGCACGTTGACGGGGTCTTCCGGGGGCGATTATAGTGGCAATGAAGCGTTCACTGCGAAGTTGATAGGCGCGCATCCAGGAATGGCAGTGCCAAGTACTTCGCCAGCGGCCTGTTAAACCAACGCAAACAAAATGGAACGGCGAATTATTCACGAACTGGAAAAACTGCTGGGACGCGAAGCGGTGCTGTCCTCGAAGGAAGATCTCCAAATGTACGAATACGACGGCTCGGTGGAACAGGCGCGGCCGGAGTGTGTCGTGTTTCCGCAAACGACCGAGGATGTTGCGGGCGTGGCGCGGATTTCGGCGCGGAGTAAAGTGCCCATGGTGGGGCGCGGCGCCGGGACGGGACTTTCGGGAGGGGCGCTAGCGCCGCAGGGCGGCATCCTTACGGTTTTCTCGCGGATGAATCGCATATTGGAAATTGACGCCGAGAATTTGCGCGCGGTGGTGCAGCCGGGCGTGGTGAATCTGGATGTGACCCGCGCTGTGGAACACTTAGGACTTTACTTTGCGCCGGATCCGTCGAGCCAAAAGGCCTGCACGATTGGAGGAAACGTTTCAGAAAATGCGGGCGGTCCGCACACGCTGGCTTACGGCGTGACAACGAATCATGTGACCGGATTGGAGCTGGTGCTGCCGAGCGGCGAAGTGGTGCGCGTGGGCGGAAAAACATCCGAGACACCGGGATACGATTTGACTGGGCTGATGGTGGGGTCGGAAGGGACACTGGCGCTGGTGACCGAAATTACGGTGAGGCTTTCGCGGAAGCCGGAAGCGGTGAAGACGCTGCTGGCGGTGTACGACCGCGTGGAAGACGCTCCGGAAACCGTGGCGGATTTGACGGGGCGCGCGATCACTCCCGCGGCCTGCGAAATGCTGGACGGATGGACGCTGCGCGCGGTGGAGGATTTCGTCCACGCGGGATTCCCGATGGACAGCGCGGCGGTGCTGCTGATTGAAGTAGAAGGCCTGACCGAAGCGGTGGAAGAACAGGCAGCGCTCATCATTGAGATTTGCCGCGCTCACAACGCGCGCGAAGTGCGGTTGGCGCGCGACGGGCGCGAACGCGATTTGCTGTGGAAGGGCCGGAAGAACGCATTCGGCGCGGTGGGAAGGCTTTCGCCGAGCTACTACGTGCAGGATGCAGTGATCCCACGGACAAAGCTGCCGGAAACGCTTCGCAAGATAAATGAGATTGGAGAGAAGTACGGATTTCAGATTGGAAATATTTTTCACGCGGGAGACGGAAATCTTCACCCGATTATCATGTTCGATGAGCGCGACAAGGAACAGTTCGCGCGGGCGGTGGCGGCGTCGGGCGAGATTATGCGGCACTGTATCACGTCGGGTGGGGCCCTGACGGGCGAGCACGGCGTGGGGATGGAAAAAAATGAATTGATGCCGCTGATGTTTACCGAGAGTGATATCGAATTGATGGGACGCGTGCGCCAAGCGTTCAATCCCGGAGGAGTTTTGAATCCGGGGAAAATTCTGCCCGCCGGAAAAGGATGCGGCGAGGTGAGGATTCCTAGGGGCGCGGCGAAAGCCTTGGGCACGCTGTGACGAGACTTCCTCTATGACAGCTCCTTCGACTGGCCGAGCGAGTGACGCGGCCGCATCTGTGGCGGCGCGCCTAGTGGAGAAATTTGGCGCGGAGAATGTCGTCACAGATGCGGCTAAGTTGGCGGCTTACGAAGTGGATGGGATGCGGCCTGCGGCAGCGGTGCGGGCTGGATCGGTGGAGGAGATTTCGGACCTGTTGCGATTTGCGGCTCCGGAAAAGCTGGCAGTGATTCCCTGCGCGGGACGGACGAAGCTGGCGATTGGCGCGCCGCCCGCTCGGTATGACTTTGCGCTGGACGTTTCACGGATGAATCGCGTGCTGGCCTACGAACCGAGGGATTTGACGCTTGGAGTTGAGCCGGGAGTGCTGATTTCCGATTTGTGGGGCGTCCTCATGTGCGAGGACCAATGGTTGCCGGTCATCGAGGCATTTGGAGAGCAGGCCACAATTGGAGGAGTGCTGGCGGCTGACTCAGCGGGTCCGCTGCGCCACGGATTTGGAGGGCCGCGCGATTTCACACTGGGGATAGAGTTTGTCACCGGCTATGGATCGAAAGCGAAAAGTGGGGGGCGCGTAGTGAAAAACGTCACGGGATACGACCTGCACAAATTGCTGATCGGATCGTTGGGAACCCTGGGAGTGATCACACGCGCGAACTTCAAGACTTTTCCCTGGCCGCCGGCACGCGACGTGTTTGTGGCACATTTTGAAAGCTGCGCCGAGACGATGGAATTTTGCCGGGCGCTGCAAAAATCTCCGTTGGAACCGCGATTGGTGGATGTCATCTCACCGGAAGCAGAGCAAATGATTTCGGCGTCGGCGAAAACTCCGCTGCCGCTGAATGCGAAAGGCTGGACCGTGATTGTTGGCGTGACCGCACACAGACGAGTCGTGGAACGCCACGCGGTTGAGCTTAAGGAGTTGGCTTCGCATCACAAAGCGCGCGAATTCGTAAGAATTGGAGGCGAAAACCAATCTGAAATCCTCAACGCGGCATGTACAGTTCCTTCTTTTTTTCTCGCGGCAGAAGCCGGGGCGGTGATATTCCGGATTGCTGCGGTGCCTGTGGCCATGGCCGCGCTGGCCGCGCGGCTGGCGACGGTTGCTGCAAGTGCGGAAATGAAATGTGCGACCGTGTTGCGTCCTCATGGGCTGGTTTACTTCGCGCTCCTGCCGAACGGCAGACCGACTGCGAATGTTTCACGCGCGGCCCTGGAAGTATTTCGCGCGGCGGATGAATTGGGTGCAAGGGCGCGAATCGAATTTGCGCCGGTTGAATTAAAACGATTGGTGAGCGTGTGGGGGGCGGCGCGGCCGGATTTCGAATTGATGCGGCGAGTCAAAAATATTTTCGACCCCGAAAACGTGCTCAGCCCCGGGCGATTTGCGAGCGGGATCTGACTCGATGCCAAATAGTTTGGACACACCCAGATCAGATTCCGAAAAGCGCAATCCAGAAAAACCTGTGTACGAAGATTATGCGCGGTGCGTGCACTGCGGATTATGCCTGAATCATTGCCCGACCTATCGTCTGTGGGGACGCGAGGCCGACTCTCCCCGGGGGCGCATCAGGCAGATGCTGTTGGTAGATGGCGGGAAGCTGGAGCTGGGCGATTCGTTCGTGACGCACATGGACCGGTGTTTGGATTGCCGTGCGTGCGAAACGGTGTGCCCCTCCGGAGTGGAATACGGAAAGCTAATTGAATTTGCGCGCGGGCAAATTGCACATGATTACAAGCGGCCGTTTTTTTCACGAGTGACGCGCGATCTGTTTTTCCGGCGGCTTCTGCCTTTTCCCCGGCGGATTGCGATGGCGGGGCGTATGGCGCGTCTCTATCAGCGCTCGGGAATGCAGAGAGTGGCCCGGGGATCAGGAATACTCAGGTTGCTGGGATTGACGGATCGGGAGCGGCTGATGCCTTCCGCGAGCCGGGAATTCTTTTTTTCTCGCTTGGGCAAGACGTTTCCGTCGGCCGGGCCACGGCGGGCGCGCGTGGCGTTCTTTGCGGGGTGCCTGGCGCAGGTTTCGTTCACGGAACTGAACGACGCGACGATTCGGGTTTTGCAGGCGAACGGGTGCGATGTGGTGGTGCCCGCGGGGCAACTCTGTTGCGGGGCGCTGTGCGTTCACGCCGGGGAAAGAGAGGTCGCGAAGGAATTGGCGCGCGCGAACCTTTCGACGTTTCTCGCAGAACCATTTGACGCAGTGGTGACGAACGCGGCGGGGTGCGGATCAACTCTGAAGGAATATGAGCAGCTTTTCCCGCCCGGAACGGCTGAGCATGAGGACACCCTGAGGTTTCGCGCGAAGATGACGGACGTGACGGAATTTCTTTCGGAGTTGGGGTTGGTGGCGCCGATGGCGAAAATGCCTTTGCGCGTGACGTACCAGGATTCGTGCCATTTGCTTCATGGGCAGAAGATTTCTGAGGCCCCGCGCAAATTGATTCGCGCTGTGCCGGTGGTGGAATTGGTGGAAATGGCCATGGCGGACCAGTGCTGCGGGTCTGCGGGCGTTTACAACGTGACCGAGACGCGCGCGGCGATGGATATTCTGGCGGCGAAAATGGAGAACGTGAAGGCGACGGGGGCGAAGGCGATTGTTACGGCGAATCCCGGATGCATGTTGCAATTGCGCGCCGGTGTGGAGATTCATGGGACGGGGCAGGAAGTGATGCATGTAGTGGAGTTGTTGGACCGGGCCTTGATTCCGCAGGAATAAACCAGACAAGGATTCCAAGGAACTAAGCCGGCGGATCGCCCTTCGATTCCTAGTTCAAGCAGACCCCGCCTACGCTGTTTCACCAGGTTTGGGGCGGAACATATTTCCAACTATGCGAGAGACCATGCGTCGAGGAATGAGGCGCTGGGATTGCGCGCCCATGAAATTCTTCATGCCGGAAATAACGTAGCTGCGGCCAGAGGCAAGCGCGTGCAATCCGGTGTGGGCCACTTTTTCCGCGGTCTCGCGCTTCCGCATGATTCGTTTGGGTTGGCCCGCGACGTCGAAAAATTCGGATTCAGTCGTACCCGGACAAAGAGCGCAAACTTTTATTCCGTGCGGGGCCATTTCCTCGGCCAAGCCTTCGGCGAAGAAAAGGTCAAAGGCCTTTGTAGCGGCGTACGTCGTGAGGTAGGGCACCGCCTGGAACGATGCCGTGGAGGCAACAATAAGTACCCAGCCGCGACCCCGTGCGATCATGGCCGGCAAATACAAATGAGTGAGATGGATGACGGCGGCGACGTTGACCTGCACCATGCCGATCTGGCGTTCGAGAGGCGAGGTTGGGAATTCTCCGTAAGCGCCAAAACCAGCGTTGTTGATGAGCAGGTCGACTTCAATTCCCTTCCCCTGCGTGAAAGCGAAAACTTCCTCAGGGCCCAAATTCTGCGCCAGGTCGGCGGGGCAGATTTCGGTCTTGATGGAATGTTTGGCGGAGAGCGTTGCGGCCAATTCGGAAAGGCGATCACGGCGGCGCGCTACCAGGACCAGATTCGTGCCGCCCGCGGCTAACTCAGAGCAGAAGGCTTTGCCGATGCCTGCGCTCGCCCCGGTAACTACCGCCCATTTTCCTTGCCAGTCTTGCATGTGACCTCTTTCCGCCCCTGCGGGGCGATTGTAGCACTGGCGTTGCTCATCAAGAAAAAGGCGAGGCTTTTACCTCAGAGACGGCAGAGCAACACAAAGAGAGAGAGGAATTCACAAATGATGCGCGGCGTGCGACCTTGGGCGTCGCACGCCGCGGGATGTAGCTGGGAAGCTTAGAGCCGGTTACTTGCGGCCGATTTCAATTGTCTTGCCAGGGAGAACGTCGATTTTCTCCTGGTAGAAAGTGTGGCCACTGGGATCGCGCAGCTCGATTTGATGCGCACCCGCAGACAGGTGAAAGTGCCGCAGCTTGCCGGACAGGCCCGCGTAGCCGCCGTCCACATAGACTAGCGCGTCCTTCGCGGGGGTCTCGATTTTCACCTCGCCGGCCGCGGAACCCGAACCATAGTAATAGCCGTATGGGCCCCAGTAAGGACCCCAACCGTAGCCCCACCAACCGGGACCGTAGAAACCGATTCCGCCGCGAAAACCTCCACGAAACCCACCCCGGAAACCTCCACCGAAGCGTTGGGCGGAAGCGGCGGGCGCGACCATCAGAATCGCTAACAGGGCAATCGCTGAAAACTTTACGATTTTGGTCATAGTACTTGCCCTCCTTCAGAACCCTTATCGCCGTTAGGCGTTTGTCCGGTTCCAAACTATTAGATGCTCTTTGAAATAAACACGTTGCCGGGGGGAAAGTTGCGGGAAACGCCTAATGTAAGTGCACACTTGCAAACCAGCTTCGATGAGAAATGGAGTGAGCTACTTGGCTTTCGCGCGGCCTTCCTGAATCATACGGTCGAATTCAGATTCGCCGTGAAGACAGGTGAGATCGGTGTCTCGGGCAATCCAGTCCCAATTGGAGTAGCCGAGTTGGGTGGCCTTCTGAAGTGTGTCCAGTGCCTTCCTCTTTTCGCCCATGAGTCCGTAAACACAGGCGGCGTTGTAATGAATATTTGCATCGTCCGGGCGCAGCTCAATTGCACGATTCAACTGGGTCATCGCGTCCGCGGCCCTTCCGTCTTCCACGTAAGTTGTGGATAGCAGGATCCTGGCGCGGGCATCTTCGGGAACGAGTTCGATCTGGCGCTCCAGGGTTTTAGCCTGCTTCACTCGGACGCCCGCGGCCGAATTCTTGCGGCCTAAGCGCTCGTAAACAATCCGGAAAGGGATATAAACATTGTAGTCGTCGCCACTCACTTCAATCGCGCGATCAGCGATGGCGGCAGCCTCGTCGAGCCGGTCTGAGTTCAACAGAGCCCGGCCGAGAATATTGTAGGCATCCTCACAATCTGGCTTGAGTTCCAGGGCCCTGCGGGCATATTGAATGGCTTCTTCGTATTTGTTCTGCGCATAAAAAACGCGCGCGCGCGCCGCCAGGCCGTCCGGCAAATTGGGATTGATCAAAAGGGCGCGGTCGCAGGCCTCCCATCCCCGCTTCAGCCACTTGGGATCGCGATCATGCAACTCGTAAATCCTTCCGCAGACATGGCCAATGCCGACATGCGCCAGAGCAAAGCCCGGGTCCAGGCGGATGGCATTCTCAAACATCTGTAAGGCGAAATCCAGGTTCTCGCGATGGGTGTAGTTTCGCCCACGCAAAAAGAAATCGTACGCATCCAGATTTTCGGTGGGCTTTTGCTCAATGGCACTTTGTTCGCGCGCAGTAAGAGTGATGCGGAGCGCCTGGGTGATGCTCCGGGCGATGTCATCCTGAACTTCGAAAACATCCTTCATCTCGCGGTCATAGCGTTCGGCCCAAACGGAATGCCCCGTGCGGGTTTCAATCAGCTGGGCGGTGACTCGAAGCCGGGCTCCGGCCCGGCGGAGACTGCCGGTGAGAACGTAGGTCGCTTCGAGCTGGCGACCGATTTCCGGTGCGGTGATTGTCTTATCGCGAAATGCAATAACTGCGGCGCGAGGAAAAACCGCCATCTCCTTGATTTTGGAAAGTTCCGTAATGATGTCTTCGGACATCCCGTCCCGGAAATAAACGTCTTCCTGCCCCGTCGTCAGGTTTTCAAAATAAAGGACGGCGACGGACTTTATAGCTGTTGCGGCTGGAGTGACAGCGGTGCGGCCTGAATCGGATTCGCGCTTGAGCCGCTCGAGATCGGCGAGCAAGCTCGCGGCGGTCTGATACCGGGCGCGGCGGTCCTTTTCAATGGCCTTATTAATAATCTGGGCCAGTTCCGGCGGCAATTTCGGATTCACACGCGAAACCGAAGGCGGAGTGCGGTTCAAGATGGCGTCAAAAACAACAGCGGATGTATTTCCAGTGAAGGCTTGAAGGCCGGTGGCCATCTCGTAGAGCACAACACCAAAAGAGAAAATGTCGGAGCGGACATCTGTTTCTTCGCCGCGTGCCTGCTCCGGCGACATGTAAGCCACTGTGCCCAGGGCGGTTCCGGGGCTGGTGAGATTCGCCTCCGCCGCGGCTTGCATCATGGTTGCCGCCGCGGAATTGGGACCGCCGACAGTTTCGCCCACCAGATTTGGCTGGCGAGCAAGTTTGGCCAGGCCGAAATCAAGAATCTTGGCCTGTCCCCGTCTGGTGAGAAAAATGTTCGCGGGCTTGATGTCGCGGTGAATGATGCCCTTGGAATGCGCGGCATCCAGGGCGTCGGCAATCTGGCAACCGATCTTGATCAGTTCCTCGGTCTCCATGGGCTGGCCGTGGATGCGATTGCGTATGGTGTCGCCCTCCAGCAGCTCCATAACAATGAAAACCTGATGGTCTTGCTGGCCGAGATCGTAAATTGTGCAAATGTTGGGATGATTGAGCGCGGAGGCGGCGCGCGCTTCACGCTGGAAGCGCTCCAAGGCCGAGCGATCCCTGGCCAAATCTTCAGGAAGGAATTTCAAAGCGACATTGCGGCCCAGGCGGGTGTCTTCGGCCATATACACGACACCCATGCCGCCGGTTCCCAGCTTTTCCAATATCCGATAATGCGAGACAGTTTGGCCGATCATCTGTAAACGGTTGAGGTTGAGGATGGATATTACGCTGCGAGTCTGACCAAGTCAACGCGGCCAGGGCCATCATTTGCGCAGTTATTTCCCGGCGAGATAGAGAAAACGGGACAGGCGCCCTTCCCCGGTAAGTGTGTGTACACACTCAAGGAATTTCTGCAGGCCTGAGAAATTGGTTTCACCCTCAACGGAGATAAGCGCCGCTTTGCGTTTGGAGCGAGCGTCACGCCAGCGCTTCGCGATTGCTGCGGCTCCTTCCGAGGTGTCGATTGCGCTGAGGAGTTCAAACCCGGCGGCTTTAATTATTTTTTCGTTTTCACCGAGGGGTGCAAAAAGGTAGTAGCCGATGGAACTGCGCGTGGCGAGTTCTTCGTTGGTAATCAAACCGCTGACAACAAGCGCATCACTATAGAGAAGGCGTCCACCAGGCTTGAGGACACGATGAATCTCAGCGAGCAAGGCAGCGCGGTTGGGCACGTGGCAGAAAGCATCATTGGAATAGGCGGCGTCGAACGATTCATTGTCGAAGGGGAGGCGCTCACCGGCGTCGGCCTGCTGAAAGCTTGCGAGACCGGAGAGACCGCGAGACTGCGCTAGGGAATTGGAATTGCGGACGCCCTCGGCATTGGCGTCCAGACCAACAACACGGCAGTTCAGGGCGCCTGCGAGATGGAGGCCGCAACCGCCGGCTCCGCTGCCGATCTCAAGGACATGAGAGGCGCTGGTCAACGCCAGATGATGGGGAATCTCTTGAAATTCTCGGGAATCCATCCAACTGGTCTGGCCGAAATCCTCACCATAGGTCTCGTTGCGTATTTCGCGATAGACCTCCGTGGTGGGATTTCCGTACGCGGTGTTGTAGAGATCGACGTTGCCGGACAATGGACGCTCCGTTCGGGCTAGATGTTACGGGATCGAAGCTTAAGCGTGATTTGTAGCATGCAGTGGGAAGGTTGTCCAAGAACTCCTGGGAAAATCCTCTGCAAATCCCTGCCAGAGTCGGATTCAAACACTCTCTATATTCTGAGAGTAGAAAAGCTGTTAATTTCAGGAACGCAAGGGGGGTTAATTTGTCACCGGTTTCGCGCGTATCGGGCACAACTCTTCCGCGGACTTATTCCACAAGTTGCAAATTCAGCGCGATCCGCACTCCATTCACCAAAACAATGCTTTGATCGATCAATTGTTGGTTGGTGATGTCCGCCTCCACGAAGTGGCGCAACGCGCTTCTCGGACAGATGAACTCGATTGCTTCTGAAGAGGAATTGGGATCGGAGCCAAACTGATTCAGGATGGTGATGTCGAAGCCTTCAAATGATGCGTCCGCGGGTGTTTTGTCGAGGATATCCTTCAGCTTGGTGGCCAGGAACAAATCAAAACTCTGCGCAGCGCGCTTATAGATGGACGTTGAGTCCTGAGAGAAATGGTTTGTGTTTCTCAGAGTGAGCTGCAAAACTATTTCGTTCCGGTAGATAACGAAGGAGGGTGGGGCGTAATCAACAAAGTGATGTTTCTCCAGGCCTTCCTTGGCCAAGTCGTCGAGTTGGGTCTGGTACTTCGCCTGCAATTTGTCCGCGTCGTCGGCTGTCGGGGCGACCGCGGCTTCGGCGGCAACGGTCGCCGGCACAGGAGTAGGTTCGCTATGGAGTTGGTCTGGCGCGGATAATTGACCTGTGCGGTTGAAAATATCCAGCTGCGATTGCGGCCTGATGCCCACCAATTTGACCGGAGGGTTTGCAGGCGAGGAATCCGGACGAGTTGCCAAAGCATTCTGTGCTGCCGGCCGCTGCGAAACTGGTTGGGTCTGTCCAGACCGATCGAGCGAATCCAGATCGAGGGGGGCGATTCCATCCAGCGAGAGCCCAAATTCCTTTCCGTCCAAGTAAATATCGGAATGATTCAAGATTTCCTGTCGCTGTGAGTTGGTGGTGGCTGAGGCGAACGCTAAAACGTCCGGACGGTCGAGAATTACCACCAGGATCTCTTTACCCTCATAGTCGAAATTCTTGGCCTGTGTTCTGACATGATAGGAAATCTCGAATCCAATTCCATCACATGAAACATCAGCGGGAATTGTTTCGGAGGCGAGCAGCAGAATCGGCGCGATGACGCCGGAGAAAGTGCGGTTGGCCCGCTCGTTTTGCGTCATCCGTTCCGAGCCGTAGGCGGCGTTGTAATTCCCGGAGATCTTCAGAATCATGCGGTCATGGAAAATGACGAACTCAATTCCACGCGCGTCCGAGCCCACTAGTTTGGCGGGGTCGAGCCCTACATACCGGCCCAGCGCGAAGGTAAATGGAAAATGGGCACTGTTTATTTCGTTGTAGAGGGCTTTGATTTGAGGAAAGTATGCCGATTGCGCCGCCTTGAGACGAGGGTTCAATATCTCTGAAGGGCTGACCTGTGCCGAAATCTGTCTAGCAAGCCCCCCGAGAAGGACGCTACCGATAATTATTGTGCCGAGATGTAACCATCTGTGCTTGGCGATCCTCATTGCCTACCTCCCGGTGAATTGCGATCCCTGACGCGCGGGGGCCTGGTAAGGCGGTTGCGCAATCGCGCGCGTATAAGCGATCACCTCACGGATTTCCTCCTGAGTGAGGGTCTGCCCATAGGGCGGCATCATCGCGGACTTCGAAACCGCGCTTCCGCCCAGTGTGATCATATTCTGCAAATACTCATCGCTTTCTGAATTGAGCACGGTTCCGTCATTCATCAGCGCGGGCATGGGCTTCAGATTTGAGCGATTGGAAGGGCCCGCGGGAGTGGAGTCGGCGTGACACCAGACGCACTGCGCGTAAAAAATGCGTTTGCCCTGGGCCTGCTGATAGTTCAATTGAATCAACTTCGTAGCGTCGTTCCAGTCGGGCTCCGTGTCGTATGCGTTTCGCAGGGGATCGGGGGCGGCAGCGGTGCCCTGCTTACCACAAGCCGACACGAATACGGTTAGCATCAGCAAAGCCAAGATTGTCGCCCGGCCCGGCTTCATCGCGGGCCCCCGATATCACTATTCGCCCGAACGGATGCGCCGGCAGGAGTGCGGGCCGCCGTTTTTGTTGCTGCTCCCGATTGACGCAGCGTAGATAGATACGCGGTCAGCGCCTCAATTTCCTCTTCTGGATAGGAGCGGCGCGGTTCAATTGTCCCGGGCACGATGGCCTGCGGGTTCCGCAGCCAGGCTTCCATCCAGGCTGGGGTAAGCCAATTTCCGGCGTTATTCAAATTGGGGCCGACGTATCCTCCGCCCGAACCAATCGTGTGGCATGACTGGCACTGATATTTGACTTCATAGAGCTGCTTCCCGAGCGCCACTTTATCGGACGTAAGTTTCTTCGTGTCCACTGCAGAGGAGGAGACCGCCGGGCTCTGCATGACCATTCCCAAGTAGTCGGCAAGCGTCGCGGCTTCCTGGTCAGTCATATTGAATTGTGGCATGCGCAAAATCAGTGTGGGCCGAATGGTTTGCGGGTTCTTCAGGAAATTGATCAGCCACTGACGCTGCGCGCGGCTGCCCTCGTAGGAGAGATCAGGAGCGAGTGTGCCGCCGACTCCGTTGAACTGGTGGCAGGCGTAGCACTTGTACCGCTCATAGACACGGCCAAATTCTCCCGTGGGATGATATGAAGCATCGGCACGAGCGACTTGTAACTTCTGCATTCCGCCGGTTGCGGGCGGGCCGGTCATGCTCAGTACGGCTGTGGTCACTGCATCCAAATCGGCTGGTGTCAACCGGTACACGGGCATGCGAGCAGTGGGATTCACGGAAGATGGGTCAGAAATCTTGGCTTGAACATAAGCGATCAATTTACGGGGAATCGTGGACTGCCCGAACTCCAGCTGGGAAACATCCTTGCCGCCCTCGGCAGAAAGATCCGGGCCAAGGTCGCGTTGCGGAGTCATTCCTTCGACCGCGTGGCAGCTGGTGCATCCTTTGTCCACGAACAACCGCCGCCCTTGCTGAATCTCGGCCGGCGTAGGCGCTCCCATTGGGGGGACATTGGTCAACAAATCGGTATCTTTCAGCTTGGTCAGAATGTATTGGCTGACTTTGTAGAGATCCTCATCGGTCCACTGGTAACGCGGCATCTTGCTGTGAGGCAAAAATGATTGTGGATCCTTCAGCCAGCCCGGAAGCCAATCAGGATTCACCTTGCTACCTATCTTGGTAAGCTCGGGGCCTATGTCGCCCCCGATCAGATTCGTTTCTCCCGCACGGGTAACCGCGAGGGAATGGCAGGTGGAGCAGAACATCTGACGGAATCGAAGCTCGCCCTGGTCCACCAAATCCGGGCGCTTGCTCCATGCGGCCACTACACCTGGATTCACATGATAGGGTTGGAATGACTTGCTCTGGAACGTGGTCAGATAACCGGAAAGCGCGCGCAATTCCACATCGGACAGTTTGAACTGCGGCATTCGCGGCGGAGATTGTTCGGAATCATACCCGTTCACGGTCGTATTGCCGGTGCTGTCTGAAAGTGTGCGGGGCTCTTTCAGCCATTTGTAAATCCACTCTCTACTGACCTTCGCGCCGATATTGGTCAGGTCCGGCCCCAGCATGTCGGGACGGTCGATATCTTGCAGGCGATGGCAGCCAACGCAATTCAAGGTTACCAAAAGTTGCCGGCCACGATTGAGCTGCGGTGTCTCCGACAAATCCGAGTGATGGCAGGAACCGCAGGAGGCTTGGATGTATCGCACCGGGAGCAACGGCTGCTCCCACGCCAGCGTGGTCTCGTGGGCCGCCGCCAATTCCGTCGCGGCGCCCTGGCCCCGGTGGCACACTGCGCAGCCCCATTCCCGAACGCGATGCGGGATGGGCGGATGCGCGCGAAAAGGTTGCGGCACGGATGCATCCATCAGGCTGGGCTGCGAGATTCCCTGATGGCATGTCGTGCAGCGGTCCACGACACCCAAATCGAGGATCCAGATTTGGTCAATGTCGGGACGGTAGTCGGCCAGCAGCCTCTTCGTGTCGGGCCGGGTATTTGCAAAATTAACGTAAGCACGCTTGTACTGCTTCCACTCGCGGAGCAGGTCTTTCACCGGGGAGATGGCCAGTGCGGCAACAAACACCAGGGCGGCGATCGCAAATGTTACCCGCAGCCGCCGGGAAACCTGTCCCATATTCTCAGCCGACATGGGATCTCCAAGGCCAGACCCATGACCATCCCGGTCCACGGAAATAAGTTCCGACGACAGTCAAAACTACAGCGACCAAAATAAACCAGGTCATTACCCACCACGAGAGCGGGCGAGCTGCGAGATATTTTTGGAACGCGCCAGTGCCTTCGACTGAGAAATAAGAATAGAGCATCAGCAGGCCGATGAGCGCGGTGGGCGCCAGCACTGTCCAGGCATCTGTGAGTACAAGCAGGATTCCCAGGACGAGGAGCACACCTCCAATGATCAAAAGATTCCGCTTGCGATTCTCCGACCACAATGGTTTGCCCTGCACATTGACGTTGAAGTAGGGGATCACCACGATGGAAACCACCACAAGGGTGGGAATAATGATTCCAGCGACGAGCGGTGGAAAATAGTGCAAGAGTTCCTGAAGTCCAAGGAAGTACCAGGGAGCCTTGGCAGGATTTGGAGTCAGAAGCGGATTAGCCAGTTGCTCAAGCGGCGCGTCCCAAAATAGCGCGGCGACCACCAAAGCAATTACCAGCACCATGAACGCGATGGATTCGCGCATCAGGAGATGCGGATAGCTCATCACCTGCGGACTCGTATCACCGGTCACCTTTGCAGATGTTTTCCTGGTGACGAAGACTACACGGACGGGATCTTTCTTCGCGTTGGAGCTGATCCCCGCCTCGTATTTATTTTCCTGGTCCGGCATTGTCCTCTCGCACGGTCAATCCGCCATCTTTCTGCACCCGCCAGAAATGAATGGCGATGAACACGATCGCAATCAACGGTAGAACCACGCAGTGCAAGACATAGAACCGCAGCAACGCATTTTCACCGACTACATTTCCTCCCAGGGACACGAATCTGATGTGCTTGCCCACCACGGGCATGGCCGAAATGATGTTGGTTCCCACGGTGATGGCCCAGAAAGCCAGTTGATCCCAAGGCAGCAGATATCCGGTGTAACTCAGGAAGAGAGTGACGATGAGGAGTACCACCCCCACGACCCAATTGAATTCGTGCGGGGGTTTGTACCCTCCTCGATAAAACACGTGAAACATGTGCCAGAAAACCACCAGGACCATTAATTGCGCGGCGACGCGGTGCAGATTTCGGAGGAACACGCCGTTGGAAACCACGAAGCGGAGATCCTTCATGTCCCGATAGGCCTGCGGGACTGCGGGATGGTAATAAAACATCAGCAGGACCCCGGTGATAGCGAGCACAATAAAAAGGAGAAATGAAAGAGAGCCAAGATAGTAAGAAGCCCGGACGGCCAGCGATTTCTCACGCACTTTGACAGGAAGGAAGTGCAGGAAAATATTTCCAAAGACGGCCAGGCTGCGAGTGCGGTTGGTCCGGGCAGGCCCGCGACGGAAAACGGATTTCCAAACGCGCGTGGCTCGAATCCGCTCCAGAGTTCCTCCCGCCGATGAAGTGTTGGCCATGGTGCCCTCAGACTTTCAGAACCTGGCTCGAATTTACAATTTCCAGCTTGTCCACCTGGAGCTGACCATCTCCCGTGAGCGTGATGGCGAAATGAGGCAACGGCCGTGGCGCCGGGCCTTCAATTTTCGTTCCATCCTCCTGGAATTTGCTGCCGTGGCAGGGGCAGGCAATCTGATTGAGCTCGGGCTTCCACTGTGTGATGCACCCAAGATGGGTGCAAACAGCGGACACGGCATAAAATCCACTGTCGGTCCGCACGATGTAAACCTGCTGCTCCGGCAAAATTGTGACGGAATTTTGAGGATATAAATCCGGTATCCCCGCGCGAAAGGTTGTGGGCGGCTCGAACAAAACATTGGGCGAGAGATACCGGTAAGTGACCACCATCGAACCCAGTCCGGCGATGCCCAATGCGCCGGTTGCGACATCGCTCAAAAATTCACGCCGCGTCGCTCCGGATTTTGTTTGGCCTCCGGGTCCGGCCGGGGCTTTCTCAGGCTTAAGTGGTTCGTTCATGGCCGCACCGTTATCCCCTCGATCTGCACTAGTTCCGGATCACGGTCGAATAATTCATAGGCTTCCATGGTGATGGTATGCGCGGGGCATCGCTCCGCACACAGGCCGCAGCGGATGCAAATCGTTTCGTCCTTCACCATCACAGAGCCCAGCCGCAAAGAGAGTTCCGAAGGGCCTAAATGCTGCAACTGCCCTTCGTACGCGGGCGCATCGGTCTCCAATCGCCCAATCAGGTCCCCCGGAAAATCAAATTGGCTGAGGGGAACGAGCGATAAGCATTTTTCGGGGCAGACGTCCACGCAACCGCCGCATAAAATGCACTCTGTGCCGTGCTCTTCATTGCCCTCGAAAATCGTGTTGATCCAACACTTCAGACATCGCGAAGCCTCCAGCCTGGCCTGCTCCTCCGTGTAGCCTGTCTCGACTTCCACAATGCCGGTGCGCCGTTCGAGAGGCAGGACAGGCACAGTTAATCGGGAGTATTCGTCGAACTGTTCCTTCATGGCGTGATGGTCCAGGACGGTAATCTGGACATACTTTGGTTTGGGCTTCCACTCCGCGCCGCGCAAATGACGGTCAATTTGCTCAGCCGCCTTCTTTCCGTCGGCGACTGCGCTGATGATCAGCCGGGGCCCGAAGGCAATATCGCCCGCAGCAAAGATTCCCGGCGCCGTGGACATCAAAGTATTCGGATCGGTTTTGATCGTGCCCTGTCGGGTCGTCTCGACCCCATCGCTCGGCTGAAGGAATGAGAGATCGGAAGCCTGGCCAATCGCCAAAATCGCAGTGTCACACGAGATTACAGATTCCGTGCCCCTCTCAAACTGCGGATTGAATTTGTGTTGCGCATCGAACACCGATTTGCAGTGAATGGTTTCCAGGCCCGCGAGTCGTCCGTTTTTTTCCACGAACCGCACCGGGCCAAGCGAAGGGTGGAGTTTCAATCCTTCTTCCACACCTTCTTCAATTTCCTCGGAGAAGGCGGGCATTTCTTCGCGCGATTCCAGGCAAATCAGATGAACTTCACGCGCGCCCATGCGCAGCGCGGCGCGGGAAACGTCCATCAACTCCTTCATAGCGACGTCCATCTCACTGGGCGTGAGGCTGTCGGGAAGAAGCTGGCCTGTCAACGCGGTCACCGTGCGCTTTTGTTGCTCACGCAACGCGGAGCGGGCCACATCAATGGCCACATTTCCGCCGCCAATCACCACTACACGCTTGCCAATGGAAAATTGGTAACCGAGATTTACGTTGAGTAGGAAATCAATCCCCTTCATTACTCCGTCGAGTTCGTTCCCGGGGACCTGCAAATCCCGGCTGCGATGCAGCCCGAAGGCGAGAAGAACGGCCCGATACCCTTGCTCGCGAAGATCGGCGAGCGAGAAATCCCTCCCCAGCCGTGAATTGAGTTTCAGTTCTGGGCCCAGATCGAGGATCTCGCGGATCTGTGCCGCCAGCACATCGCGAGGCAACCGGTATTCAGGAATTCCCAAGTGCATCATCCCACCCGGGACGGCGGCGGCTTCGAATACCGTCACCCGATAGCCGAGCAATGCCAGATCGTGGGCCGCAGACATGCCCGCCGGACCGGACCCAATGATGGCGACCTTTTCGTCGTGAATGACTTGCGGCTTTTCCTTAATCAGGTCGAGCGGATTGCGCGATTCCGGCCCGTGCCTTTCCGTCAAAAATCGCTTGAGTGCCCGGATGGAAATGGGAGCATCAAAACTCCCGCGACGGCATGCAGTTTCACAGGGATGGCCGCATACGCGTCCACAAATGGATGCAAATGGATTGGGCGCGCGCGCATAGCGGTAAGCCTCTTCGTAGCGCCCTTCAGCGATCAGCGATACGTACCGTCCGGCCTGCGTGTGGACCGGGCAGGCCTGCATGCAAGGAAAATTGGACTCCAGCCAGTCCAAGTCCACGAGTTTTGTGCGGGGCACCATGGGCGCTTATTGCATCGTGTGCGCGTGTAATCCTCGCTATTTCTTTACCGTGATGTCGACCGTCGTTGTTGCCGCGGTCACATCGACTGGTGTGGTTGTCGCCTTGCCTTCTTCGCTCCAGGTCAGAATCGTGTAATGTCCGGGCGGGACATTTTTGATGGTGTAGTTGCCTTCTTTGTCGGTCAATGCGAAATAGGGCGTCGGCACCACGATAACGTATCCCGACATTTCCGGATGGACGTTGCAGAGCAGTGACGCCGCTCCCAGATCCATGAATTGGAACGGTTTCTTCTGCCCCTGCGGCCAAGTCCCCATATTGTGAGCCAGCTTCTTATTTCCACTGATTGAGGGCCAATATACGTTGTGGCCCACCGGGTCGCTGTTCAGGAATTCGACTGTGGCTCCCTGTTGCACCACGGTCACGTGCGGGACAAACGTCATTTTCTTCTGATCGACCACCAGATGATCCGCCGGCGCATCAAATTTCTTTCCCGCGACCGCATCCAGATACACCGCGATGTTTTCCGGAGACTTGATGCCCTGGGCCGTCACCTTTCCTTTGATATCTCCTGCCCGGCTCTGCGTGGGAAATCCGAAACCGGCCAGCAGCACGATGGCCATCACTTTTAGCGTCCTGTTCATTTACTCTCCTTTATGTGGCGGGTCGCCAGGCGACCGGAATTTACTGAAATTTAAGAAAGGCGTGCGGCTAGAACACGTAATCAATTCCACCCACGAAAGAGTTGGGCCGGAAATACAGCGTATTGCCCGTGGTCGGGTCAACGTAAGGCATTCCCCAGTGATATTGGTACTCACCGATGACCTTGATGTTGGCGCGAACCAGCACCTGGAAACCCGGACTAAAGCGGTTGCGTGTTCGATACTGCGAAACGGAATTGGCAAAATCGGTTGGCGAATTCACGAAGTCGTAGCGCATGTAGCCAATCAGCCAGGGATAAACCCAGTAGTTGGCCCCGGCGAATCCGCCCGTGAAAGTGACGGCAGGGGCGGTAGTGATGGTCAGTGCATTCGTATCCACCGAGTGGTTGTTGTCGTGCCCCACCATCCCCAGCCCAAAAAGTTCAAGATTGCGGTATTTGAAGCGCAAGTCTCCACCAGCGCGATAAAAGGGTTCGCTGATTACCCCCAGAAAGCCGAATTGTGAGCTTCCATAGTTGAGTTCGTTCGTGCCCGCATAGTAGAAGCCCCCAAGACGAATCGAGGTGTGGTCGCGCGGCCCCGTGGGCCCCGCCGCTTGCACTTCCTTGCGGCTGGCGGCGTCGCGCTCCAGGTTGAATCTTTCTGAGACGCGGATATAGACGTCCTTGGTGTTACGCGCGAAGATCGATTGCCCCTGCCCATAGTTGGAATTGGTCCCATCAACCAGTGCGACCGACCATGTGAAGTTTCCATTGTTTGGATATCCGCCGAATTCGATCCCGCGTTGTGGCGTGCCCATGATGAATGGGTTGCTTGTAGTTTGAAAAACCGTCTGTCCAGCGGTCGGCGAGGGTTGGGCCACTGCAGTCTCGCCGTAGATGTCATATCCGGACGGATAAATCGTCCGCGCTTGTGAAAACGGCAAGTCCAACTCAAACTGGCCGAAACGGACGTTTAGCGAATTCAATGGCAGCTTGAATATGTGGCCGATGTCGTTGTAGCGAAGATATCCGTCGCCCAGTCCGCCGCCAGCCCCCGTGCCGGCGGTCGAAATGTCGTCGTCAATCCAAAAGGCAAAGTTCTGGCCAAAGCTTCCCGCGCTGATAATGGTCAGGGTATTGGGCACAAACAGATCCGTTTGCGGAGTGAATCCCGCCGCTTGCAGCGGTGCAGGTTGCTTGGCGTTCCAATTGAAATTGCCGGAATAGCGGAAACCGATGGGAACGCTCCCGGGGATCTCGCCGGGATAGAGTGCTTTGGGGAAGGCTTCCTTCTGTGCCTTGGCTCCAAGCAGGACAGGCGGCTCTTTGACGAACTGGTCATCGTCCTTGGGGAACTTAAACCCGTTCTTCTTGAACGCTTCTCCGAAATCATTCAGCTCCGGATAATTGCTGTGACAAGTCGAACAGGAAGTCTGGTACTTGCGTGAAAATGCCGGAATGGCATCGGCTCGCGGTGTTGTAGCCATCACCCATAAGAAACTGCCCGACACCACAAGAGTTGCGGTCACAGCAAATTTGGTGGCTGCCCGATTCATCGTCAATTCCTCCTGAGGCCCATCACTGTTTCTTAAGTACTCGAGCTTTAAATGACCGGCCCGAGATTGAATAAACTCGGATCGCGACCGGAAAGCGTATAAAACTCCTTGGCTCCTGACTGTGCAAAACCGCACAGTTTGCCCAAAGCTGCCACGGACAACTATTCATCCCTTTCCCACTCACGCGGGTCCAAAGTGAAACATTGTCATATTCAATTGAACTTGTTCTTACGTAAGTGATGTGAATCACAACCAGCTGTGCCGTCAGTCACACGGCGTCCGGACACGAGAAGAACCCATGAGGCGCGGCGTCCCGCCCTTCCTCCTTCATCAACAACCTGAATCTGATCAGGTGACCATGCGCCCCTCGTGTGTCTCCGGATTCCGGGGACCGGCGGACTCCACCCGAATTACGATATCGGCCCTGATGATTTGAATCGGGAGGTACGTTAAGGATAAATTTGCGCCCCAGAGGCTCTGCCGCCCCACAAGTCACGCAGACTAGATCCGTTTGGCTGTCACCAACCAGCCCTGCGCTCCACCGTCGTGGATTCTCGTCTGAATCCGTTCCGGTTTGATGGCGGCGACATTCCATCCATTTCTGGCATTGAACGGTGCTCTCAGCTCTTCCTGTTGGTTGGGGCGCGGGTCAACATCGGGACCTTCATTACTGGAGCACAACACATACAGCATTCCACCACGGTCGGTCACCGACGCTAGACTCGCCACATATCCTGGTCGCTCCTCGCCGTCGAAGATGTGGAACAGCCCGCTGTCCATCACCGTTTGAAACATGCGCCCTATGCGATCCAGATGGAATGCATCAGCCGCGGCGAACTCAGCCTCGATCCCACAGTCGTGGACCTTCTTTCGGGCCATCGCCAGTGCGGTTTCAGCCACGTCAACGCCCAGGACCGAAAATCCCAGCGAGGCAATATGGAGAGCGTTCTCGCCGGTCCCGCAGCCTGCGTCCAGCACCTCTCCAGCGAATCCGCCTTCGGATGCCAAGCGCACTATCGCCGGCTGCGGCCGGCCAATATCCCAAGGCGGAGGGCCGCCGTGGTATGACGCATCCCAGGGCAGTCCCGTCATCCGTTCGTGACTGGTTGGGTGCCGGCCACTGAATGGATCGTCAGCGCGGGTTCCTGATCGCTCCGGCATCTTCGTCCCCTCCCCGCAATGGATCTTACCAACTCATCGTGGCTCACCAATTCGCAGGTTTGACTACTCCTCTAGGAGTCAGTTAATTGGCGTCTGTACGACAAGTCAACATAGCCGTTTTTGTAGGCGACTACGTTGTTCAGGCGCCACCTTTGCTCGTTACCGGAATCACCGAAGAGACGCAATCCTTCACCCAATGTCACCGGCGCTATCATCAATCTGATTTCATTCACCAGGCCGAGCTTGAGAAAACTCTGGCCTAACATAGCCCCTCCCACAATCCAGATGTTTGCAAATCGAGGCGCGAGTATCTCACCTACCAGCCTCTTGAGATCGCCTGAGTAGAACTCCACGCTCTTCCTGGTGGACGTCAGTTTTCTATTCGTTACCACGACCGTCGGAGTCTCGCCATAGGGCCAGCCAAGTTGCAGCGCGTGCTCATAGGTGCGAGAACCCAGCACGTAACAATCTATCGACTGAAGAACCTCAGCGCCGTCGTCAGTAACCCCTTTTTCGTAGGCGTCACCAGGACTGTCCATCCAAGAAATACTGTTGTCCCTCTTGGCGATGAAACCGTCAAGGCTTGAAACTAAGTGCAGAGTTACAGTCGCTTTCATTCCCTTGGACACATCGCCCCCCGATGAGGCCGGCGCCGGCCGCGTCCACGCTGTTCCGTAATCGCATCCCTCACCAAAGAAAAATCTATCTTCGTCCCCGTCACTGAGTCAACCTCTCCCCATTGGACGCCTACTTCCAGCCCGCCGAAGGGTTGGGCTGCTGCGCAAGCAGAGCGGCCCCTACGTGACGTTGGATTCGCTCATCGCCGCCAGATTTGTATAAAGTTTCCACCGGCGATTCACGTCCTGTTGAGCCAGATCAAGGAGTTCGCTGGCCCCTTCCGGATCGCTTTGCGCCAGCATGGTGTAACGCCCTTCCTGATAAGCATATTGCTTCAGCGAAAAGGCTGGAGGTCTGGAATCGAGTTGGAAGGGATTCTTCCCTTCCTCCCGTAGCGCGGGGTTATATCGCATCAACGGCCAGTAGCCGGAGGCAACCGCGGCTTTCTGTTGCTGCAAGCCCAGGGACATATCGTAACCATGCGCAATGCAATTGGCATAAGCAATAATCAGCGATGGCCCAGGATAGGCCTCCGCTTCCAGAAATGCTTTCACGGTATGAGTGTCGCCGCCGCCCATGGCCACTCGCGCAACATACACCGATCCATAGCTGATGGCTTCCAGCGCCAGATCTTTCTTGCCGACCGGCTTGCCGCCAGACGCGAATCGCGCCACCGCCGCGCGCGGCGTGGCTTTCGACGCCTGTCCGCCGGTATTGGAATAAAGTTCGGTGTCGAGCACCAACACATTGACGTTCATGCCCGAGCCCAGGACGTGGTCGAGGCCGCCCGCGCCGATGTCATAGGCCCACCCGTCGCCGCCCAGCAGCCAGACGCTCTTTCGCGCCAGCGCGTCGGCCACGGCCAGCAGATCGTGCGCTTCCGCGGAATCAAATTCCGCGAGCTTTTTCTTCAGCGAGGCCACGCGGACCCTTTGCGCCTCGATGTCTTCTTCCTTGGTTTGATCGGCCTCGAGCAATTGATTCACCAGCACATCGCCAATTTGGGATGCCAGCCCTTTCAGCAAAGTGCAGGCGTAGTCCCGTTGTTTGTCTACCGCCAGCCGCATCCCCAAACCAAACTCGGCGTTGTCCTCAAACAGCGAATTGGACCAGCTGGGACCGCGGCCCATGGCGTTCGTGGTGTAAGGAGTGGTTGGCAGGTTGCCACCATAGATCGACGAGCAGCCGGTGGCGTTGGCGATCATCAAATGGTCGCCATACAACTGCGTCAGCAGCTTGATGTAGGGAGTTTCGCCGCAGCCCGAGCACGCGCCGGAGAATTCAAAGAGCGGCTCGAGGAGTTGGACATCCTTCACCTGGCTGTGAGAAATGCGGTTGCGATCGAATTCGGGGAGACGCAGGAAGAATTCCCAATTGCTGCGCTCCGGAATTCGCAACGGCTCCTGCGGCGCCATATTCAAGGCCTTGCGTTTTGGATCGGCCTTGTCTTTCACCGGGCAGATATCCACGCACAGTGTGCAGCCCGTGCAATCTTCCGGCGCCACCTGCAGCGTGTACTTCATGGTTTCAAATTCGCGCCATTTAGGCTTGGCAGACTTGAATTGTGCCGGAGCTCCATCCAGCAGCGATGAGTCGTACACCTTCGCGCGGATTACCGCGTGCGGGCACACCAGCACGCATTTGCCGCACTGGATGCATAGCTGCTCGTCCCATACCGGAATTTCCTGGGCGATGTTTCGCTTTTCCCACATGGAGGTGCCGGTGGGAAATGTGCCGTCCACGGGCATGGCGCTGACGGGAAGCGAATCCCCGTGGCCGGACATGACCGGTGCAATAAAGTCTTGAACGAATCGCGATGCCTTTCCGGGCACGGTCGTGAGTACATCGAGGGTGCTCGTGGCGTGATCCGGCACCGCCACCGGATGAAGATTTGCCAGAGCCTGATCGATGGCCGCGCAATTTTTCAACACAACCTCTTCGCCGCGCTTGCCGTAAGTATCACGGACCGATTGCTTAATCGCCTCGATCGCCTCTTCACGCGGCAGCACGCCGCTGATGGCGAAAAAGCAGGTCTGCATGATGGTGTTGATGCGGTTGCCCATGCCCGCATCGCGCGCCACCTGGTAAGCGTCAATCACAAAAAACTTCAGATCTTTTTTGATAATGCTCTTCTGCGTTTGAAGCGGCAGGTGATCCCAAATGGAGTCCGCCGTGAAGGGAGCATTTAACAGGAACACAGCTCCCGGCTCCGCTGCTTCGAGAACATCCATGTGGTCAAGGAATTGGAATTGGTGGCAGGCCACGAAATTGGCCTGGGTGATAAGGTAAGTCGAGCGAATCGGATTCGGCCCAAAGCGGAGATGCGACACCGTGACCGATCCTGACTTCTTTGAGTCATACACGAAGTAGCCTTGCACATGTTTGTCCGTGCCCTTGCCAATAATCTTGATGGAGTTCTTGTTCGCGCCGACTGTGCCATCCGAACCCAGTCCATAGAAGACTGCTCGAACCGTTCCGGGAGCTTCCGTTGAGAAATCGGAGTCGTATTCGAGACTGGTGTGTGTAACATCATCATGAATGCCAACAGTGAAATGATTCTTGGGCACCAGCCGGCTCAGCTCATCAAAAACCGTTTTGGCCATCGCGGGCGTGAATTCCTTGGAGGAGAGACCATACCGCCCGCCAATGATGCGCAGGAAAGTGCCTTGGTGTGAGCCATTCGCGGAATGCGATCCGCTCAAAGTTGTGATCACGTCCATGTAAAGCGGTTCGCCCGGCGCGCCGGATTCCTTGGTGCGGTCGAGGACTGCCACGGCGCGCACGGTTCTGGGAATCGCGGCCAGAAATGCAGCCGCATCAAATGGCCGGTAGAGACGAACCTTGAGCAGCCCTACCTTTTCGCCATTTTCTATAAGCCGCTCGAGTGCTTCTTCAACCGCTCCGGCACCCGAGCCCATGATAATGATAATGCGCTCTGCATCCGGCGCGCCGACGTAGTCGAACAGGTGATAAGCGCGTCCAGTCTGTTGCGCGAACCCATTCATCACCGCTTGCACAATCGTAGGACATTCGCGATAGAAGGAATTCCCAGCCTCACGCGCTTGGAAGAAAACATCTGGATTTTGCGCCGAGCCGCGCAAGACCGGGTGGTCGGGAGTCAACGCCCGGCCGCGATGCTGCTGGACCAGTTCCTCGTCAATCATGGCCCGAAGATCGTCATCGCTCAGCGCCGCAATCTTGTTCACCTCATGGGAAGTGCGGAAGCCATCGAAGAAATGCAGGAATGGAATGCGCGACTCCAGCGTCGCGGCTTGCGCGATCAGAGCGAAATCTTCGGCCTCTTGCACGGAGTTCGATGCCAGCATGGCAAATCCGGTGGCGCGCGCGGCCATCACGTCACTGTGATCCCCAAAAATAGAGAGGGCGTGGGTGGCCACGGTGCGGGCCGCAACGTGAATGACAGCGGGAGTCAGCTCGCCGGCAATCTTGTACATGTTGGGGATCATCAGCAGCAGGCCCTGTGAGGCCGTGAAGGTTGTGCCCAGGGCTCCGGCCTGCAGTGCGCCGTGCAAAGCCCCCGCAGCGCCGCCTTCGCTCTGCATCTCCACGACTGTAGGGACGGCCCCCCAAATATTCTTGCGCCCTTCTTCTTTCCACTGGTCACACCATTCGCCCATGGCCGAAGAGGGCGTAATCGGATAGATGGCGATGACTTCGTTCAGCCGGTAAGCGACTGACGCGGCTGCTTCGTTACCGTCTACAATTACAGCTTTCTGTGCCATACCTGGCTCCTGTTGCTCATGCCTAAGTCTGGCAGCAGGATATACCCTGCCATTGGCCGAAATTTGTGACCCCGGTCACATGGGTAAGTGCCAGATATCACCTGCATTGAAGTTGCCAACATGCTTTGTCGTCTGGATTGCGAATGATCCCGCCTAATTCACCCCTTTGCCTGGTTCGTCCGTAACACTTTCCCCGTGGGAGCGTCTAAGAATCTAGCTCTACCATAGACGGTCTATGTATGGACGGACTGTAGGAAGGGAAAAGGATTCGCCGATGAGCAAACCAGCAGACTGGTGGAGGAAGCTCCTTCTTTGGGGGCGGAAGAGCGCAGTTGACCGGGAGTTGGCGGAGGAGATGAGCCAACACCTGGAAATGAAAATCGCGGCGAACCTCAGGGCGGGAATGGCGCCGCAAGATGCGCGTTATGACGCGCAGCGCGAATTCGGAAATCGGACGAGGCTCCATGAAGAAAGCCGGGAGCTCTGGAACTGGGGATTCATCGAGAGTACTTTCACGGACCTGCGTTTTGCGGCGCGTTCGCTGCGCAAGAACCCCGGGTTCACGGCTGTCGCCATACTCACACTGGCTCTCGGAATAGGCGCCAATACAGCCATCTTCTCGGTGGTAAACAGCGCGCTGCTTCGCCCCCTCGCCTACGCGGATCCCCAACAGCTTTACCTGGTGCAGGAGATTGTCCCGCAAATCGGAAAGATGGATTTGGGAGCAAATCTCCCAGATTTCCGCATCTGGCAGCAGCAGGTCCACTCGTTTGCAGACGTGGCGATCGCCGAATCAACCACGGCCACTCTGACCGGCATGGGCGAGGCACAAGTCATCCATGGTGTTCGAGCCTCTGCAAACATCCTAGATGTGCTGGGTGCGCGACCCGCGGCCGGCAGGACATTCAGACGCGAAGAAGACCAGCCTAATCTTGGACACGTTGTAATGATTACAGATGCCTTCTGGCGCAACCGCTTTGGCAGCGATCCTTCCGTGATTGGGGAGAGTCTTACACTCGACGGGATTCCTCGCACGGTCATCGGCATTTTGCCTCCGACATTCAGCTTTCCCGCGGCTATGGGAGGGACAAATAATGGCTCCCGCCTTGCGTTCTTCCAACCGCTGAATGGGCCGAAGTCATACGAAAATGATCTGATCGGTGAATTCGATTTTTCTGCAGTGGCGCGCCTCAAGCCTAGCGTCGCTGCCGAGAAGGCGCTTGCCGAGCTAAATCTGATCCAATCACAAATTGCGAAGCAGGCAGCCAAACAGGAGGGTGCGCATGTCGATCTGCTCGCAGAGCTTAGGCCCCTGGAAGCTGAGATTGTAGGACCGGCGCGCAGCGGATTGATATTTCTTCTTGCTGCCGTCGGCGCGGTCCTGCTGATTGTCTGCATCAATCTGGCCAGCCTGCTGCTTGCGCGCGTTCCCGGGCGACTGCACGAAGCCGCCATTCGCACGTCGCTGGGCGCGACACGCGGACGCATTATGCGCCAAATGCTCGCGGAAACATTTCTTCTGAGCGTTGCGGGGGGTGGGGCCGGAATTTGCATTTCGGATTTTGCGATTCAGTGGTTCGTACTCATGGCGCCTCCAAGCATTCCGCGCCTTGATGAGGTGCATATGGATGCGCGGGTACTTGTTTTCGCTCTGGTCCTCTCTATTGTCACCGGCACATTGTTCGGTCTGATGCCTGCTTTGCGAGTTGCTCGTTCCAGTCCCCTGGATGCTCTCAAGTCCAGCACCGCGGCTACAACGGAAAATCGCCAGACCGGAAGACTACGGGGCACCCTGGCTGGGTTTGAAGTTGGACTAACCACAATACTCTTGATAATTGCGGGTCTGTTGATCGCCAGCCTGGGGCAACTTCTTCACGTCCACACTGGATTCGCTGTTGAAAATGTCCTGGTTGCAAGTGTTGACCTGCCACCGCAGAGTTATTCCCAAGCTGTGACGCGGTTGCACTTCTACGATCGAGTGCTGGCGGGCATTCAATCGCTTACGGGCGTTCGGGCTGCGGGATGGGTCAGCATTCCACCGCTCTCCGGGCAGGGATCCGTCACTGGAATTCGTCTGCCTGGAGAACAGGCGCCGCGTGGAGAAATCCCCATTGCAAATTATCGCTCTGTTAGTCCGGAGTATTTTTCGGCGATGGGCATCCCGATATTGAAAGGCAGAGGATTCGGGCCCGCGGACAACGGTCGAAAGGTGGTAGTGATTTCAGAAAGTGTTGCGGAGTTGTTCTGGCACGCCAAGAATCCCATCGGCCAAGTCGTCACGCAATGGGGCGAAGATGTTCTCAGTGAAGTGATCGGCGTAGCCGGCGACATCCGCACCGAGAGTCTGGATAAGCCTCCTTTGATGATGGTTTATGTGCCTTCATGGTTCAATGAGTTTTCTATTCCGGGCTCCGCTTCATTTATTCTCAGAACGGCGACTGACCCGGGCAGCCTTTCCTCAACTGTTCGTGAATCAATCCGAAAGATTGACCAGGACGTGCCGGTGACATCTCTGAGCCCGATGACGGAAATCGTGTCCCGGTCGGTTGAAGCACGGCGGTTCCCCATGTTGCTGGCATTGTCGTTCGCCTTATCCTCACTCCTTTTGGCCTCGCTGGGCATTTTCGGCGTGGTCGGGTATTCGGTGGAGCAACGCCGCAGAGAGATTGGGATTCGTATGGCTCTAGGCGCCGAGCCTCGGAATTTAATGTTCATGGTGATTCGGCAAGGTATGGCGCCTGTGACCGCGGGCCTGGGGCTGGGAGTGGTGGCCGCAATTCTGATGGGGCGATTGGTAAGTAGCTTGCTGTTTGGCGTCAGCGCGTTCGATCCGCTGATCATTTCCGGAGCGGCATTGGTAGTAACGTCGGTTGCGCTCCTGGCATGTTATTTCCCAGCACGGCGCGCCCTGCGCGTGGAGCCGTTGGTCGCACTACGGCATGAATAAGACTCCTGTTATTTGTCCGCGCGGAGGCCTCACCGGACTTGCATAGAAGAAGCGATCAGGTCATTTGGTTGAATCGGCAACGGTAACCCTGGCGGAGAGGGTGGGATTCGAACCCACGGTTGAGTTTCCCCAACACACGCTTTCCAAGCGTGCTCCTTAAACCGC
>Ga0209415_10002658_pt1 | contig 33347 bp, 26 predicted proteins | sample PeaSoiSIISIP2007_FD_187696 | JGI IMG/M metagenome (GOLD analysis project Ga0209415, IMG submission 187696) | Peat soil microbial communities from Weissenstadt, Germany - SII-SIP-2007 (SPAdes) (version 2) | ecosystem: Environmental > Terrestrial > Soil > Wetlands > Peat | place: Germany... | reverse complement strand
TTGCTGATCTTTCGGCACGACTGAAGTCGTGCCCTGACGCTTCTTGCCCCTCACAATTGAATTTTGCAAGAGGCTCTTTGGCGATGGAATTTTACAAGAGGCTCTGCCGGAAACGAGTTATCGTCGATGGGATTTTGCAAGAAACTCTGACTGATGGCGTTCTGGTATCGGGCTACTGGCGAATTCGTTATTGGCGAGATCGCCAACATCCGGGTCGAAACCTGAAGTAAGAAACCCTCAGGAAGTCCCCCAGAAAGAGCCAGATACGGGCGAATACCTAAGGTTAAGGTTGCGTTATTTCGGGACGGTTTTTCCTCAGGAAAAGTAGCGGCCGCTCCATTTATCTATTGATTTTTGAACAAAATCTATGTAAAATAAAAGCTCAGAGTTGCCTCTGGACATACTAGCACTCTCCCCAGCTCGTAGTCGAGGCGGAAGTAAAAAATTACCTTTTTTGAGGACCCCAAATCAATGGCAAAGCGTCGCGGAAATCCGAATTGGGGCAAGCCTGAGCCCATAGGCCCGGTTGTGCCCACAGTGACCTCCTTCGAGCAGATCGTCCAGGAGTTCAAGCTCACTCCGGATCAGTATATCCGGTCTACCCGTCTTCGCGAGTGGGCGCGCCGAAATAAGAACTCGAAGTATATCCCAGAGGCTCTCCTTGAAGCGTGGGGATTTGAGATCGAATCGACCCTGTAGAGCTGACAGTTGCCAGCTAACGGTTGACAGTTAAAAGCATATCAACAATCGGCGCATCGGAAACTCCGGGGATCACCCCTTCGAGCTTCCGATGCGTTTTCTCTGCTTAATTCACGGTGACCACAAAGGTGACGGGCTTGGGGGCCGGACTTCCGGCTGGCGTTCCAGTCGCGGTCACGGTAAAGGTGTAGTTGCCAGCAGCAGTGCCGGCGACGGGCGGACCCGTGGTACCGCCGCTTCCGGTGGCGGAAGTGCCGCCGCATCCAGCCAGAGCACCTAACGCTACAGCCAGAATCAGCGCGCCCAGCAACGAATGCCAATTACGTCTGCGCTTGGGCAGCCCCAGGAAGAAGAGCAGCGCCAGCACAGCGCCGCCACCCGCCCATCCTCTGCTCCTGACGCTGGGATTTGGTGCCAACATTGCGCTGGACGATCCCGTCGTGGAAACGGTGAAAGTGGCCGGGGTGGTGGTGGTGCTCGCCGTCAGTGAAACGGTTTGATTGGCGGAGCAAGTAGGCAGATAGGAGCCGGTGGTGGGCGAGGTAAGGGCGCAACTGAGCAGGACGCTGCCCTCATAGCCGGTGGTGGTGGCCACCGTAATGGTGGAAGTTGCGGAGGCGCCAGGAGCAACGGCGGCGGGGGTGGTGGCCGCAAGCGTAAAGGCCGATGCGCTGACCGTAATGCTGGCGACGTTGTTTCCCGAGGCGTAGTTCGTGTCGCCGGTGTAAGCGGCGGCCAGGGTTTGCGGCCCCAGGCCCAGAGTATTGGCGGGAATGGTGAAGGTCGCAGTGGGAACGCCCGCAACCAGCGCCAGCGCCTGCGTGGTCAGCGCGTAGCCGCCGCCGGAGAGATTGACGGAGCCAGTAGGCACAACGCCGGAGCCGGTCACGGTCACCGTAACGGCAAGATTCTGGCCAGATTCCGGAATGATCGTCGCCGGGGTCACGAGAACGGTGGGAGCCAGCGGCACAACATAGTTCACTGTCACCGGAACCGAGCCGTTGGCCGCGGTGTAATTCTTATCTCCACTGTAAGTAGCCGAGAGCGTATAGTTTCCACTTGGCCCGGCCAGAACGTTGTAGGGAATCGTGAAGGAGTAAGCGCCGGAAGTAAGCGGTTCGGTGGCCGAGGTATAGCCGTTGACGGAGATGGTGACGTTTCCTGTGACCGCACCGCCAGTACCTGTGACCGTGACCAGAACGGTCTGCTGCTGGTTGGAATTGAGGGTGGTCGAGGTTGGCGCGACGGTCACGGTGGGAGTCAGCTTGGTCACCGTCAAACTAGCCGAGGTGCTGGCTGGCGCGTAGGTGGGGTCTCCGCTGTAACTGATGGTGAGCGAATCGTTGCCCGCGCTGAGGCTGTCACTGGGGACGGTGAAGGTGTACGCGCCGCTGGTTAGCGCTTCTGTGGCCGAAGTATAGCCGCCGCCAGAGAGTGTAACCGAACCAGTGGGAGTTGCTCCACCGTTGGCCTTGCTGGCAACCGTAACGGCGACACTGAGGCTCTGGTTGGCGATCATCGTGGTCGCGGGAGTCAGCACCGCAGTCACCGTGGCCGCAGTGCTTCCGATGGAGAGCGGCCAGTGATTCACCACGTTGGCCACATTCAGCGAACCGAGTCCGGTGGCCAGATCGTAGCCAGTGCCCGCGTTGTAGCCGGAGAGGATGCCCTGCTTATCGCCAGAGTAGAGCACGGTGCAGTTGGGCGTACCCGCCGTGCAGGGGACGGCGTTGTTGCCGGAATCGATGTCATTGAAGTAGCAACTGCCACTGTTGGTGACGGACTCCGCACTACAATTCGAATAGGTCTGCTTGGAGGCCAACTCATACAGTTGCGCGTTGGGATTTCCCTGCGCCGTGCCGACCTTCTGATTGATCAGCGCCATCACGCCAGCCATGGCCGGAGTGGCCACCGAGGTGCCGCCCACTTCCAGTTGCGTGGGAACCACCTTGGTGGAGTAAACGCAAGGGGTCACAGCGGAAACGCAGACCAGATAGGCGCTGCTGGAGATGAAGCCGTCAGAGGCAAAGAAGCTCACGTCGGGAATGTCACGAACGCCGTCGCTGGGGATACCGGGAACGCCCGTCTGCCAGCTTGGCTTGGGCCAGCCGTTATTGTAGAGCGGTATCGAGCCGTTGCCAGCCCCCGTGGTGGATGCGCCTGTGGTGCAATTTCCGCTGTTATCCGTGACCACGCAGTTACTGGCACCGCCTGAGCCGCCAACTGTGTCATCGAAATAGAGCATGCCTCCGCCCGACCAGTGACGAAGATAGCTTGATTTGTTCCAGATAAAGTTACAGGCACTCTCCGTGCTGTTGACGTTGGTCAGAGCATAGAGATAATCGGCGATATCGCTGATGAACGAAAGCGCCAATGGATTGGTGCAGGTATCGTTCCAGGGAGTCTCGGGAATATAGCCCAGAGCGCTGGCACCTGAGGTGTAATTGGACGAACTCCAGTAAGGTGCGGCAGTACACTCCGAACCGTTCCAGGTGGTATCCATCGAGCACCAATTGAAGTCAGTGCCGCCAACGGCTGTATTGTATGGCGTGGAGGCCAGACCGCTGACCGAAAGTCCGTACTTGGCGGCATACGGAACACCGCTGGAGTCGCCGCCCTGATCGCAACTGGCGGAACCCGAGTCACCGGAGGCAACAAAGACCGCAAGCCCCTCCGCGGCCGCCTGCTGCCACAGGTTGTAGTACTGCACATTGCCCGCAGTTCCCTCCCCTGCTTCGCATTCGCCGTAACTCACATTCATGACGTGGACGCCGTACACAGGCGAAGCGGCGTTGCTGATGTTATTGACGATATAACTCTCTGAATCGTAGAGCGTGTCATCGGAGTTAGAAGACTGAGAAGAGGCAACCAGCACAATCTGGGCATTTTTGGCGACCGCGCCCGACCACTCAACGTCCAACGCATTCTCAACCAGATCATCGATGTTGCAATAGGCGCTGGTACTGGTGGTCGTGCAGACTCTCAGCGGCTGACCATTGCCCGATTGCAGGATCGGCGTATTGGCTTTATTGCTGGTAGGCAAGCCAAAGGTGGCGCGAAAGGTGGCCACATCGCTGAGACTGATGCTGCTGGTTCCGGCGATGGCGATGGTTTGGCCGGTTCCATCGATGGGACTGGCAGCATTCCACAGCGGCAAAATGTTATAGATGGTAGCGAAATCGTAGGGCGCAACATCCTCGACCAGATAGGCAACATTCTGACTGCTTGCCGGGACGTTGATGCCGAACTGGGGACGAACGCTGGCAGTTTCGGTATCCACGGTTGAAGTTGCGTCCGTCGAGGCCGAAGCGGCGGGGCGAAGCCACTTGCCGGTCGCCTGGTCGCGTGTGACCGCGCTGCCCACATGATGCAGCGGGTGAGCAAAGAAGTTGTGCAGCGCCTTGACGCCAACCACCACCGAAGTCAGCGCGGCGGGAATCTGCGGATCGCTCATATTGCCGATATGCTGGACGCCACGGACTTCAAGGTTGTGAATCTCGGTATGAAAGGCGCTCTCGACCTGCGTGGCCGTGCCGCTGAAGCGGATCGTCATACGGTCCTTGCCCACCTCGTCGATGGAGAAGCCGCGCCCGGTGAGCCAGGTGGTGACGGTGGCAAGATCCGTCTCGGCGGGACCGTAGTTTGCGCCCATCTGCTCCGGCGTCAGCCACTTGTGAAAGTTGGGCGAGGCGGAATCGTACTGGCTGGCAACAAACGACTCGAAGGCGGCCTGCTGCTCCGGCGAGCGGCTGAGAACCAGAATCAGATCGCTCATGGGCAGGCTGGAGGCAACCCGGCCGCGATCATTGTTCGCGTTGGCCGAGGGGTGCGTATTGCCCCGGAGCGTGGCCAAATTGCTCTCGTCGATGCGCTCAACAATGCGGACGCGCGCAACCGGTGCGGGTTGCTGGGCCTGCGCGGAGACAGCGCCGGAAAAGACCGTTGCACAGAGCAAGGCCAGCCAAGCGCCTGCCACGGAAGAGGAAAGGAGAGAACGCAGTCGCAGCATTGTGGTGTTCCTTAGCCCTTTCTCGGGAAAAACCCCGAAAAAACTGAAAATCGTACGATCAGCACAAACGAAACGAGACGACGGAAAACTGTTTCAATTCCGGACATTGATCCATGCAGAACCCATCATAATCGTCCACCCATCCGACTGGTGAAGAAACAATTCCCGACCATCGCTGCTGTCCCCTGACATTCCCGCATCCGGAAAGCCGGACAAACCGTTTCGTTAGACGAATAGCAAAGAGAAAAGTTGACCTGTTTTGGGGCGCAAACGCAACCACTGAAACGCCAACCCCTATAGAAACTTCTAATTCAGCCGATAAGCACGATGAATACCAGTATTCACATCTCCACGCAGGTGGTTCCCTTGCAGTCACATTTCGTTACCCCACTCCACATTGCCGGTAATACGACGAGCGATCAGCGCGATTTGCTGAAGGAGTTGCTGACTGAGGCAATGCGGCGCGTCTACAGAACATCGCTCAAGCACCTGGATAGGCAAGGAATCGCGCTGGTTCTGGACATGGATGAAAAGTTGAAGTCAGAGATAGCCGCCTCGGCGGTCAAGATCATCCAACGCCTGACGGTCAGCGACAAGTTCAAGGACGAGGAAGCGGTTTCACAACGCGAGTATTCGCCAACATACCATACAAAGCCCGTTGAAGCTCAGGTCACTGAACTGCGGAAGACGTTTCCTGAACTGGGCAATTGCCTGGAAAAACTGGCGCGCCGGCCGCTGCCTGAGAGCGCCGAGGCTTGGTTCGCAATTCCCCGCTGGCAGGCTGTCGCACCGACCTACGGCGAGGCGGTCGAACTGGTTCTGGCCGCAATTGCCAAGAAACGCAAGATTTCCAATCGCGTGCTGGATAAGCTGGGACCGAAGCATCTGCGCCAGAACGAGCGGTCGCGCATGGCCGAGCAGATTCTGACCGATCAGCAGCAAGGAAGCGATATTCTGATGATTCCAGCGCAGTTTGGCCACCGTCTGCGTGGTTGCTCGGCGCGTCGCGCGCGCGTGGTAATGGCCGCCAACGAGTACGGCCTGGGCAGTTTTTCCATCGGCTGTATGCTGCTGACCCATCCCGAACGCCTCGCCCACATTGAAACTCTGATGATCGACTGCACCGGCGACGAATACTCCCTGCACGGCGACAAAGTCTACGACCGCGTTCCGCTCTACGATTACGATATTGGCGGCATCGAATTCAGCGTCTTTTACGAGGATCGGGCCAGAAATCTGTGGGGCACCCCGACCGGCTTTACCATCCATATCGCCCATGAACGGAAGGATGCCACATTGACCTCGGCCGTGCATCGCAAGGAGTAAATAGATGCAACTTGCCACCTTCCTACATCGCATTAATTCGAGGTAACTGCGCCCTTTGAACGTCGCATGCACGGACCCAAGCAGATTACCGACGCCTACCTGCTGGGTATCGCCAAGCTTCATGGCGGTAAGTTAGCCATCATGGATAAAGCCGTACTGAGTCTCGCCGGCCCGGAATTCAGCGACCGAGTCGAACTCATTGAATAACTGAAGTTATCCCAGCGCCTGCACCGTTCCCTTTCCGATCAGTTCCTCGGCGCGCTCGATCCAGCCTTTATCCGCGGCCACACTCATTGCCTCTGGCTCCAGAATCACCGCATACTCGCCTTTTTTCTCCAAATGCAGCATGATCTTTCCCGGCCCCGGCGCGGCATCGGCGGCGCTTTTGAGAGCCGTGAATATTTCTTCCGAAGCACGATCCAGATTGATGCGAATGCGCACGCCGGAGGGCAGTTTGATCTGCACTTCTTCCAGCGGTGAAATGGCGCTGATGGAGATCTTCGGCGCTGCATCCTCGTCGCCCATCAGCACGCCACGAATCAGCACGGGAGCTTCCATCTTCAGCAACCCAGAGAGCTTTTCGTAGTCGCGCGAGAAACAGATCAGATCGATCTTGCCGGTAGCATCTTCCAGCGAGGCCATTGCATAAAGCTTCTGATCCTTCTTGCTCTTCTGCACGCGCAATCCCATGATAATGCCGGCTACCTGCAACTCATCGGAGGGGTCCATCTGCGATCCCCAGCGACGCTCGGGCGGTTTACGCTCCAAAGCTTCGGCGGTCGAGATCACTCCACTTAAGTTACGAATCTTTTCGGCGTACTTATCCAGCGGATGCCCGGAGACAAAGAATCCCAGCACCTCTTTCTCATTGGCCAGCCGCTCGCCCTCTTCCCAATCGGCAACCTTGGGTAAATCGTCAGTGCCGCGCCCAGGCGTGGGCGCTTCATTGAATAATCCGAAGAGTCCAGCCTGCCCCTGCGCCGCATCCTTCTGCGCCTTCTGCGCGCGCTCCATCGCCTTATCCACGGCATTCATCAGCGGGCCGCGCTTGCCCAGCGAATCCAACGCTCCGGCCTTGATGAGCGACTCGATTACGCGCTTGTTCATCACGCGCAGATCGACCTTTTCGCAGAACTCCCACAAGCTGCTGAAGCGCCCGCCCACCTCTTCGCGCGCCTTCAGAATCGACTCGATCGCATTGCCGCCGACGTTCTTGACGGCAGCCAGACCGAAGCGAATCGCCTGGCCATCGGGAGTTACATGAGGAGTAAACTGCGCGCGGGAAACCTGCACGTCAGGCGGCTCGACGGCAATACTCATCTCCTTGCACTCACTGATATACTTGACCACATTTTCCGGCTTGGAAGTTTCCGAAGTCAGCAGCGCGGCCATAAACTCGACCGGATAGTGAGTCTTCAAGTAAGCCGTCTGATAAGAAACCAGTCCGTAGGCCGCAGAGTGCGACTTATTGAAGCCATACCCGGCAAACTTCTCCATCTGGTCGAAGACTTCGCCGGCAATTCCCTTTGGATGCCCAAGTGCCTCCGCGCCGCTCATAAAGCGGGCTCGCTGCTTGGCCATCTCATCGGCATTCTTCTTACCCATGGCGCGGCGCAGCAGATCGGCTTCACCCAGCGAATAACTCGCCAGTACGTTGGCGATCTGCATCACCTGCTCCTGGTAGACAATAACTCCCAGCGTCTCCTTGAGCATCTTTTCCATCTGCGGCAGCATATATTCGACCTTGCGCCGCCCCCATTTGCGCTCGATGAAATCATCGGTCATGCCGCCCTGGATGGGGCCGGGACGATAGAGCGCGGTCAGCGCGGTCAGATCCTCGATGCGATCCGGCTTGTAACGGCGCAGCATATCGCGCATGCCGCTGGATTCAAACTGAAAGACGCCGGAAGTCAGCGCCGCGTGAAAGACCTTCTTGTACGTCTCCTCGTCGTCCAGCGGAATGGCATCAATATCCACCTTCTCGCCGCGACTGATCTCGATCAGCTTGAGGCAATCATCGATCACAGTGAGAGTAGTCAGACCAAGAAAGTCCATCTTCAGAAGACCCATCTTTTCGACGGCCTTCATATCATAAGCAGTTACAATTTCGTCGTTCTTGGTCTTGTTCAGCGGCACTAACTCGGTCAGTGGTCGCGGCGCAATTACTACGGCGGAAGCATGAACACCGGACCCGCGCACCAAACCTTCGAGTTTCTTGGCCGTATCCAGTAACTCGCGCACCTGCGGGTCGTTATCGTAAGCCTTGCGCAGATCGGGAACGTCTTCCAATGCTCGGTCCAGCGTCATGCCCACGGTGGTCGGCACCAACTTCGCGATGCGGTCCACATCGCCATAAGGCATATCCAGCGCGCGCCCGCAATCCTTGATGGCGGCCTTGGCGGCCATGGTATTGAAGGTGATGATCTGCGCCACCTGCTCGCGTCCGTACTTGCGAGTTACATATTCAATGACTTCGCCGCGACGATTCTGACAGAAATCCACGTCCACGTCGGGCATGGAGACGCGTTCAGGATTGAGAAAGCGCTCGAAGAGCAAACCATTTTGCAGCGGATCGACGTTGATGATTTCCATGCAATAGGCGACCAGCGATCCGGCCGCCGATCCACGACCCGGCCCCACGGGAATGCCATGATCTCGCGCGTATTTGATGAAGTCCCAGACGATCAAAAAGTAGCCGGAATACTTCATCTGCTTGATGATGCCGATCTCGTATTCAAGCCGCGCCTCGTACTCGTGGCGGGCCGAACGCAGCACACCGCGCGTCTCAAGATTACGGATCGAAGTATCCAGACGCCGCCTGAATCCCTCGCGGCAAACCTGCTCGAAGTAACTGTCGATGCTATGGCCTTCAGGCACGGCAAACTGCGGAAATGGATTATCCACCTTGTGCAGTTTGAAGTTACAGCGCTCGGCGATCTCCATGGTGCGCGACATAACTCCCGGAGAATCCGGAAATAGCTGCTCCATTTCGTCCGCGCCCTTCACAAAGAACTGGTCGCTGTCGAAGCGGAAGCGCTCCTTGTCATGAACCTTCGAGCCGGTCTGCACGCAGAGCATCACATCGTGGGCATGGGAATCCTCGCCGCAGAGATAGTGCGAATCGTTGGTGAGCACCAGCGGAATTTCAAGATCTCGCTCCAACTGAAAGAGGTCCTTCTGAATGCGTCGCTCGTCTTCAAGTCCCTGATCCTGAATCTCCAGATAGAAGTTACCGCGGCCAAAGATATCCTGGTACTGCAACGCGGAGGCCTTGGCTCTTTCATACTTGCCGGCCATTAACTCTTCGCATAACTCGCCGCTCAGACAGCCGGAAAGACCGATAAGTCCCTTGGAGTGCTGGGCCAGATATTGCTTGCTCACGCGAGGCTTGCGATAGAAGCCGTGCAGCGAAGCTTCCGAGGTAATACGAATCAGATTCTGATAGCCTTCCTCGTTCTCGGCCAGCACCAGCAGGTGATTGTATTTATCGTTGGGCGACTCGGCACGATGATCCTCCGCCTTGCAGACGTAGAGTTCGCAGCCCAGGATCGGCTTGACCCCCTTGGCCTTGGCCGCATCGAAAAAATGCACAGCTCCGTAGATATTGCCGTGGTCGGTCATGGCGACAGATTTCTGTCCCAGCGCAGCTACGCGGCTGACCAGTTTTTTGACGTCGCAAGCTCCGTCCAGCAGGGAATACTCGGTATGCAAATGAAGGTGGGTAAATTCGGCCATGGTTATCTATGATTTTAGTCGCCTGACCGCCCCCGCGCATCGCGCATGTTACGGAAGAACTGCGCAAAACCGGGTCGAAACTTCGCGTTCAGCGAGGAACTACGCGTTCAGCGATTGGGAGCATTCTGGGTCGTTGAAGAGGAGACCAGCGCCTGCCGAGCCAGCACACGGCGGTTGAACTCGTGAATCACACGCGCCACGTAGGCTTTGGTCTCTCGGTAGGGAGGAATTCCGTGATACTTATCCACAGCCGCGGGACCGGCATTGTAAGCGGCCAGGGCCAGAGCCAGATTGTCGTGATAACGGGTCAGCAACGAATCCAGATAAGCCGTCCCACCGCGCACATTCTGCTCGGGTTTGAAGCTGTCGTCCACGCCCAAAGTGGCTGCGGTCGCGGGCATCAACTGCATGAGTCCACGCGCGCCAACCGGGCTGACCGCGTGCGGATTGCCACCGCTTTCCGCCTTGACCAGACTGGCCAGCAGGTCCGCGTCCAGATTGTGCGCGTCACCAGCCTTGGAGAGCATCTCGCGCAGATCTGCGGGCGAAAGCTTTCCATCCGACCCGATTGCGGGCGCGGACTTCTGCGAGAGAGCAAGCGGAGGGTCAGGAACCCGCTCCACCGAAGCAATCTCTTCGGGAGCAAAATCGATATAGCTATCTTCGCCCGGAGCAAGAAAGAGGCGCGTACGGCCCTCGACCAGCGCATGATGATCGCAGCGCATCTCGAAACCGTTGCGCAGGGTGATGCGCTCGGAGGCATGAGCCGACGAGGTAGCCAGCGCGGCCAGCGCCGCAATCACCAAGCGAGTTTTTCCCGAGCTAAGCAACAAACCAACCTCCATGCGGAAAGCCTCATTGATTTTACCTGCAATCAACGACCTGCCGCGATGCGCCTTGCAATTGCGTTCTCCAGCACCACGGCCACACCATCCTGATTGTTGGACGGAGCCTGCTTCCAGCCGCGCATTTTGGCCATGGTGCGCAACTCCTGCGCCGCATTTCCCATCATCACGCCCTGCCCGGCCCACTCCAGCATTTCCACGTCATTCCAGTTATCGCCAATGGCCATAATTTCTTTGCGGTCCACGCCCAGTCGGGCGGCCAAACGGGCCAGCGCCCAGGCCTTCGAGATTCCCAGCGGCAGCAAGTCCAGAATCGAGAGTTCGCGCGCCGGGTACTCGGTTTTTACGCACTCGCAACTGCCGCTCCACTCACTTTCGCGCAGCGCCCGTTCCGCCTCGCGCATCTTGAGCAGGTTTCCCGCCACCATGCCCTGAATTGGGTCCTCCCCATCGCGCAAGGCCAATTCCAGAGGCTTTACGATCTCAATGGCGTTGCGATTGGCCTCCACCCACAGCGCAATTCTACCCTGTGCCTGATCGAGATCCTCCAAAACCAGTTCACCGCGATCAGGACGATCAAAAGTGAAGATCAGCGCACCGAAGGGCCGCAGCAGCGCGCAGATTCCGCGGGCAATGCGCGCCTCAAGCTGGCAGCGGTCGATCAACTCTCCGCCCAGAGTGCGGGTCACTGCACCATTGGACGTGAGCAGCGGGGTATCCGCTCGCAGGCCCAGCCCGTCCAGCAGCGGGGTGGTATAGGCAGTGCGCCGCCCCGTTGCAATCACCACGATGATGCCCGCCTGCTGCGCGGCTTTGAGCGCCTGCGCGGTGCGCGGAGTGAGCGCCTCGCCGATGCCCGGCAGCAGCGTTCCATCCATATCGATTGCGACCATGCGAACGGGAGGGTGCATGAATTCAGTGTACTGTTACGGGCGCGGTAGGGGATCTTGAAAAAGATACGCATCAAAAGAAACAGATTCATGCACTGCGGGTCGGCGAAGCCGATGAGAAATCAAAATCTCAAAGAGGACAGCACCCATTTCGACGGCAAATCCGTTAGGCTTGAAGCATGGAACGAATTTGCACTCATTGCCGCGCAGTGCTGGCAGCGGAAACAGTAGCGGACTGGTGCCCTGCCTGTGGTGGTTCGCTGATCGAGCGAGAGAGTCTTTCGGATGATCCTCAATCGGGTCCACCCGCGCCGGAGGTGCTCGATCATCGCGGCATCGTGCTGCCGCGTCGGCACGCGCTGGGCGGAATCATCACTCCGCAGTAGAAATTCGACATTTCCGAGAGTCGCTCTCGGTTTGTGTATTTACAGTATTTGTTGCCGAATCAATAGTGGTTAAGCTTACTTCTCTCGGCAACTGGGCACCCGGCAGCACCATGAAAAACGGCCCGGCGGTTAAGCCGGGCCGTTGATTCATGCGGGTTTTACTGCAATGAGTAGACCGTCTTGAGCACCTTGTCCGCCACGTTCTTGGGCAGCGGAGCATACGAGAGACCGGCAGCTTCGTTCTCGCCGGAGTTCACGATCCAGCTCAGCAGATCCTTGATGACCTTACCCTTGGCCGCATCCGGAGACTTCAACGGAACCAGCATCCAGGTAAAGCTCGAAATAGGATAGGCATTGGCACCCGGAGCATTGGTGATCGAGATGCGATAATCGGCCGGCATGGACTTGATGCTGGCTGCGGCTTCCGTAACTCCGGCAATTGAAGCCTTCACAAAGTTACCCGCCGGGTTCTTCACTTCGCCGTAGCTGATCTTGTTCTGCAGAGCATAAATCAGCTCGACATAGCCGATCGAACCCGGCAATTGACGAACCAATCCGGCCACGCCCTCGTTGCCCTTGCCGCCCACGCCTGCTGGCCAGCTGGGCGAGGTGCCCTTGCCAGGTCCGCCTGCCCACTCAGGGCTGACCTTGCTCAGAAAGTCCGTAAAGATGTAGCTGGTGCCGCTACCATCCGAACGGTGAACCACGATAATCTTCTGGTCTGGCAACTTCACTCCCGGATTGTCCTTTGCAATGCGAGGATCGTTCCAGTTGACGATTTTCCCCAAAAAGATTTCCGCCAAAACATCCGCGCCGAACTTGAGGTCACCAATACCGGGAACGTTGAAGATCGGCACCACCGCGCCCAGAACCGTGGGAATGTGGATCAGCTTGGTCTTGCTGGATGCCAACTGCTCGTCAGTGGCCGGTCCGTCGGTCGCGCCAAAGTCCACCAAGCCCGCGGTTACCTGACGGATTCCGCCGCCGGAGCCGATCGACTGGTAGTTGATCTCGACGCCGGGATGCGCGGCGCTGTACTCGCTGAACCACTTGGAATAAATAGGATACGGAAACGTAGCTCCCGCTCCTGTCAGTTTCTGGGCCTGAGCCGAACCCAACGCCAACGCCAACAATCCAAACGCAACCAACGTCTTTTTCACAAATATCTCCCTTGCAGATAACCTGCCAGTATCATTGTTCACGACCATTGTTACAGTCGTTTGAATTCGCGAAGATTTTACTTGCTCATCGTCCCAAACGTCCAAATTCACTGTCCTGCCGAACCATCCGCGACATGAGGAACGGACCCTGCGCCTTGCACTGCGGGCAGCGTAAACAGAAAGGCCGTACCAGCGCCCAGATCGCTTTCCGCGCGAATGACCCCGCCGTGGGCCTGCACGATATGCTTGACGATCGCCAACCCCAGACCGGTCCCCCCGGACTCGCGAGAACGGGCTTTGTCGATGCGATAGAAGCGCTCGAAGATGCGCCCCAGATGCTCGGATGCAATGCCCGGCCCGAAGTCGCGCACTGAAAATTCAACCTCTCCATCCTTCAGCCGCGCTCCAACCAATATTCGCTTCCCTGCCCCGGCATACTTGAGCGCATTTTCGATGAGGTTGCCAAAGACCTGATTCATCGCGTCCGGATCGGCCATCACCAGCGCATCAGGCGCACCGGCCGACTCGATCTTCACGCCGGAATCAACAACAATGCCACCCAGCGAATCAATTGCGTCGCGCACCAACGCGCTGGCTCGCGTGGCTTGCAAAGTCAGCTTGTAATCCGGGCTTTCCACCCCCGCCAGCGCAAGCAAATCCTCGGTCAGACGGTTCATGCGCGTGGCATTTTTGAGGATGATGGCCAGAAACTCCCGCGTGGTCTCCGGTTTGGGATTCGGATCATCGACCAGCGTCTCCACGTAGCCCTGAATCGAAGTAAGCGGTGTGCGCAACTCGTGGCTCACGTTGGCAATGAACTCGCGGCGCGATTTCTCGGCCAGCTCAATGCTGGTCACGTCGTGCAGCACGGCCAGCGCGCCACCCGAAGGCAAGGGCGCGGCATTGATCTCGAAGACGCGCCCTGGAGCCAGCGAAGTGGCCCGGCCAAAGCGAACTTCCTTGTTCTCCAACGCCCCGCGAATGCAGGCCAGCAGATCCGGATCGCGCACCGAATGAATCAGCGGCTTTCCCGCGTGAATCTGCATCCCGGCAATGCGCTGCATCACCGCGTTCGACCAGCGCACAAAGCCCTCTGGAGTGATGGCGACCACGGCCTCCTGCATCGAATCGAGCATCGCGGCCAGTTCCTGACGGCGGCTATCGATCTCTGCGAAGCTCTGGCCCAAATGCTCGGCGGTCTGATTCAGAGCGGCTTCCATCGAGGAGAGTTCGTCGGCACCTTTGTTCGCCGCCAGTCGCGCGCTCAGATCGCCCTCGGCAATGCGCCGCGCAAAGTCCACCACGCGATTGAAGCGCGCCGAAACGCTGCGGGAAACCCACGCGGCCACCGGAACCGCAGCGCCCAACGCGATCAGCCCGGACCACAGCGCCCAACGGCTCATCAAATGCAGCGTCTCGGTCGGCGCATTGGCAACAAAGTGGCGGAAGACCAGTTCCATCACCACAGTATGAAAGACCAGCAGCAGAACGAACAGGCCAAGCAGCTTGGTGAATACTTTGGGGGTCAAATGCGTCACTCGCCCTTGGGAAGCTCGAAGCGGTATCCCGCGCCTCGAACTGTCTTCAGATAGCGCGGGTTTTCCGGATCGATTTCGATTTTTTCACGGATGCGGCGCACATAAACGTCGACCGAGCGCGGGGTCACAAAGCGCGCATCGCCCCAGACCGCATCCAGAAGATGATCGCGACTGAAGACGCGGCCCGGATGGCGCGCCAGATAATCCAGCAGGCGGAACTCGGTCGCGGTGGTGGTGGTCAGATCGCCGCGCACCGTCAACTGCATCGCGTTCGCGTCGATCACGACCTCTTCGAAACTGATGACCGAAGGCGTTGTGGGGCGCTCGAAGCGGCGCAGCACGGCCTTGACGCGCGCAACCAACTCACGCGTGGCAAAAGGCTTGGTAATGTAGTCGTCGGCACCCAGTTCCAACCCCAGCACACGGTCGTTTTCACCGGCGCGGGCGGTCAGAAAGATAATTGGCGTCGTAGAAAGCGCGGGATTCGAACGCAGGCGGCGGCAAACGTCCAGCCCATCGCCGCCGGGCACCATAATATCCAGCAGAAACAGCGCTGGCGGCTGCCGCTCGGCATCGGGAATCAGGTTTGTAGGGGTATGAAACAGGCGTGCGGCAAAACCCGCCGCCTCCAGATGGTGCTGTACGAGCCGAGCTATATCGACGTCGTCTTCCAGTACAAATACCGTTTGGCTCAACCGGTCAGCCCTCACCGGCGGCCGTTGAGTATCAGATGCGAAGGCCGCACGGAATCATTAACAGAGTAATTCAGCGGGGCAAATGAATTGCAAACGTTTGATGAATTTCCGCAAAAATGGGCAAAATAACGCTTTGGAACCGTATTTACGCTCTTGCAATGAAGCGCAGACGAACGTAATCGGCCGTCCATTCGCCGTTTTCGTCGCACAACACCGGCTCCAGCAGTGCAACCGTTTCGTCGATGACCGTCTGGCGAATCTCCTCGGGCAGCGCATCCAGCACCCCGCGCCGGAAGGTCTGCAACCAGCCCTCCATCCCGCTCTCCGGCAGCACCGTCGGGCGAGGATACAGTTCCATCTCTTCCACCTTGAATCCGTGGCTGGACAGCTTCATCGAGTAGCCCTCAGGAGTCGGAAAATAGCCCTCGTGGGTGTCCAGATCGCTGCATCCGTGCCGCGCCAGCACTGCGGCCAGCGCCACGCGAATGGCGGCGACGTTGCCCAAACCGCCCATCTCCGCCACAAAGCGCCCGCCTTTGCGAAGAACCCGCTTCACCTCGGCCAGCATCGCATCCTGGTCATTGATCCAGTGCAGAACGGCATTCGAAAACACCGCATCAAAGTGACGATCAGGAAAGGGAATGTGGTCAGCCGTGGCCACCTGGGCCTTGACTCCGCGCGCGCACGCCGCCTCCACCATCTCCGGAGAGGCGTCGATGCCGATAATGTTGGCGCCTGTCGCCACCATCTTCTGCGTCAGTTGGCCGTTGCCGCAACCCAGGTCGAGAATGATTTCGACAAAGTCGGCGGCCAGTGATTTGACCAGCCCGTCGGCCAATCCATGCACGAATGCGCCATTTCTTTCGTAGTCTTGCGGGTCCCATTTTTGAGTCATCGTTCGTCGCCACTCTCCGTTTGCTGGAAACTGCATTATAAGGCAAAACGTTTAACTTGTTCAGTTGAATGAACCGGGGCACGCTCAGAATCAAGAGAAAGCCCGATAAATAGAGGATAAATCTTTCGAGAAAACTTAGATGGACTGCACCGGCAGCAGCGTCAGATCGTCCACCAAGCCAACCTCTTTCTGCACGAACGGCTCACCGTATCGAACCCCGGCCAACAATCCATAGTGCCGCGCCTCCGCAAAGGTGCGCTCGCGAATCTCTTCTTCGGGCACAAAAAGCGCGCCCCCCGCCGCCTGATTCGCGTATTGCGAGCGATACGCCATCAGCGCGTTGTGGCGCTGCTCGATAAACGGCGTGATATCGACAATAAAGCTGGGCCGCACATCCGCATAAAGGCTGGCATAGACGATCTTGAAGGGGCGATGAGGCGAATCCTCCGCTGGATTGCTCTCCGTCAGTCTGCCCGGCGTTTTGGAAAGTCCGGCCAGAAAGCAGGCTTCGTAGCCCAGCGCGGCAACCGCTGCGTGATCCGGGTGGCGCGCCTGCCAGTAGGGAAGAATCACTACGCGCGGACGCAGCAGGCGCAGAACGCGGACAATCTTGAGCCGGTTTTCCAGCGTATTTTCGACCGCGCCATCGGGTAGGTCCAGTGCCTGTCGCCAGCCAACGCCCAGCAGATCGGCGGCCCGTTCGGCTTCGGCGGCGCGCTCGGCTGCCGAGCCGCGCGTACCGGCCTCGCCCTGCGTCAAATCCAGAATCGCCGTGCGCAATCCCCGCGAGGCCATGCGCAGCAGCGTTCCGCCGCAGGTCTGCTCAACGTCGTCCCGGTGCGCGGCGATGGCCAGCACATCGGCGATAAACGGCTCTGGAACGGCGGCTGCGGTCATCGATTTTTCTCCTGATGAACGTAAACTGGGTGCCCCCATCCGAATTTCCGGAAATGGAGCACCCAGCAACTGTACTTCGACGAACGTTGATTTAGTATGCGGTATTGTTCGAGTCGGTATCCGCGTCCATGTAGGCCACGTCGGTAGCCGTGCCCGTAACCATCACGAACTGGTTATCAATCGAGGTACCGTCGAGAGTCGAGAAGATATAAACCTGCCCACCTTCGGCGGTATAGATCTTGTGCAACCCGGTCACTGCCGCAACTCCGGTGGCATCGCCGATGTACGGCTCCAGCATGGTCACCGCATTGGTGGAAGTGTTGAACATGGTCAGGCATCCGTACCCGGAAGGTGCGCTGAGCAGAGCGCGTGCGCCATTCGTACACTTGGTCATCGCGATCCACAGCGTATTGTCGTCGGCCAGAATCATGCGGTTGGTGGCCCCGGCAGCGCCATCGCTGATCGAGATCGGCAGCCCGGCGGTCAGCTTCGTGGACGAACCAGTCGGCAGTGTGACCTCAGTCAGCATTCCGGTAAAGATGCTGGTGGCCGTGGCCGCGCTGCCCGAGCACTGCGGCAGTTGGCTGGCGGAAAGCGTCGAGGCCGCCACGCACTGGCCCGCCACGTACATCTTCGAACCGTTCACCAGCGCATTGGTCGCGCCACCCGGAATGGCAATGGTTCCCGCTGTCACCGTGCTCTGGCTAGGCAATTGTCCCGAAGTCTGATTGGGAAGGAAGACCAGCGGCGCAATCGGCAACTGGGAGATGGATGCAGCGGTACCACCGCACTCCGGTCCGCAGTTCAGCACGTAAGCGGTGCCGCCGTCGGCTGAAAATACCGCCTTGATCGGACGGTCAAAAGTCAAAGCCTGACCGGTTGACGGGTCCTGGGCCTGAAACAGGCACCAGCCCGGCAAGGTCTGCGGTTCGCAATCGGTCGCACCCTTGGGCCATGTCGATGCGCCGCCCGAGTACGCGATCTGCTGCGCCGGGGTCAGCTTGATCGGGTAGTAAATCGAATTCGAATCCTGAACAAACACCAATGCCGCCGTGCCGCCCGGGTTCACACTCACCCGATAGACGCCCGGAAGGCTGAAATTGTACGGAACGGAATTGCTCGATGATTGATCGACCACAGTAAAGATGGAGGAACTCTGCACTGTCGCGAAGATATAGGAGCGATCACGCGTGGTGAAAATATTATTCGGTCTGCCGGACAACCCGGTCACCGACCCATTGGTCTTCTCAGAGGCATAGTTGATGATGGCCAGACCGCCGTCGCCGGAGCCATAAACCGCCCCGGTCTGCTCGTTGGGCATATTCTGAATGCTCAATGGCAAAGAGCCACCGTACCCACTGATGGTGAACAGCGGAGGAAGTCCGTTATAGCCAGAGCGCCGGTCGTAATAGGCGTCCATGATCTGCAGCCCGCCCCTGGTGACCGAGTTGGGATTCTGGATCGCAACCAGTACGCGATTGGTCAATCCGCTGGGCGGCAGCGTCCTGCCCGCAAAATAGGTGGTGGTGCCACAGCCAGACAACGCGGCGGCAGCAACCAAAGCAGCAGCGGCGCTCATCCAAAAACTTCTCTTGTTCAAAATCCCTTACCTCGGCGAAAATCGCAATGTGATCCACGGGCCAAACCCGCGCACTGTGTGAAATTGATGGAAAGCGGTCTCCGGGTCTTGGGCGAGGGGCGCAGAACTGGCTGCTATTTCCCTCTCCGGGGGCCGGATTCTACCAAGCATATGACTCCCGAAGTATAACAAAGTGAGCCGACCGGCTGGCGCGCCCGACTCCGGTGGCTTAACATGAACAGAATGCCGCAGCTTGCCGACATCTTCGCCAATCGTCCCGTGCTTGCCGACGGCGCCATGGGTACGGTCCTTTATGCCCGCGGCATCTTCATCAACCGCTGCTACGACGAGTTGAATCTCTCCGACCCCGGCCTGATCCTCGCCGTGCATGAGGAATATCTCCAGGCAGGTGCGGAGATTATTGAAACCAATACCTTTGGCGCAAATCGCTTCCGCTTGGCGCGCCACGGATTGGCCGCAAAAACCGCCGAAATCAATGCCGCCGGAGTCCGCATCGCCCGCGAGGCCGTTGCCCACCTGAAGGAGAAACAGGCCGGAGAAGCCTGGGTGGCCGGTGCCATCGGCCCCTTGGGTGTGCGCCTTGAACCCCTGGGGAAAACCAGTCTCGACGAGGCCCGCGAGGCTTTTATCGAGCAGATGAGCGCGCTGGTCAAAGGTGGCGTGGATCTTCTGATCGTCGAGACCATGCCCGCCATGAACGAGGCCCGCGTTGCCCTTGAGGCCGCACATCAGGCCGCGCCCGAACTGCCCGTCATCATCATGGTCACCGTCGACGACGACGGCAACTGCCTCGACGGCGCTTCCCCGCAGCAAGCCGCTGCCATGCTCACCGAGTGGGGTGCCAGCGGCATCGGCGTCAACTGCTCGACCGGACCCACCATGGTCCTCACCGCCATCGAGGCCATGCGCCCCGCCACCACGCTGCCCTTGGCCGCCATGCCCAACGCCGGCCTGCCCCGCGCCGTCGATGGACGCAATATCTACCTCTGCTCGCCGGAATATATGGCCAGTTTTGCCCGCAAGGCCATTCAGGCCGGCGTGCAATTTGTCGGCGGCTGCTGCGGAACCACCCCCAATCACATTCGCGCCATGCTCTCGGCCATGCGCGCCATCGATGCCCAGGCCCGCGTCGAAGTCACCGGCACAGCACCGGCGCTCAATACCGAGACGCCTCCGGCCCGGCTCGGCGAACGCTCCCGCATCGGCGCTTTGGTCGCTGAAAATCACTTTGTCACCATGGTCGAGATCGTCCCTCCCCGTGGCATTGATTGCTCCAAGGAGATCGAGGGCGCGCGTCTGCTCGCCTCCCTCGGCGTCCACGCCATCAACGTCCCCGACTCGCCCCGCGCCTCGGCCCGCATGAGCGCCCAGAGCCTCTGCATTCAGATTCAGCAGCACGTCGGCATCGAGACCGTTCTCCATTACACCTGCCGCGACCGCAATATTCTCTCTATCCAGTCCGATCTGCTGGGCGCTTCCTCCATCGGCCTGAAAAATATCCTCTGCCTCACCGGAGACCCGCCCAAGCTCGGCAACTATCCCGACGCCACCTCGGTCTTCGACGTTGATTCCATCGGCTTGGTCAATATCGTGCGCCGCCTGAATCATGGCCTGGATATTGGCGCAAACTCCATCGGAGCCAGCACCAACTTCACCATTGGCATTGCCGCCAACCCCGGCGTCGCCGACATCGAGCAGGAACTTCGCCGCTTCTTCTATAAAGTCGAGGCCGGTGCCGAGTACGCCATCACCCAGCCCGTCTTCGACCTGCGCCTGCTGGAAAATTTCCTGGAACGCATCAAGGATCACCGCATCCCGGTCATCGCCGGCATCTGGCCCCTCACCAGCCTGCGCAACGCCGAGTTCATGAAGAACGACCTGCGCGTCTCCATGCCCGAAGAGATCATGCTCCGCATGGCCCAGGCTGATACCCCCGATGCCGCCCGCCGCGAAGGCATCCTCATCGCCCAGGAGATGCTGGAAGCCGTCCGCCCCTTCGTGCAGGGCGTGCAGGTCAGCGCCCCCTTCGGACGCTATCCTCTCGCCGCCGAAGTCATCGCCTCTGTCCTGCCCCCACCTCAGGCCATTCCGGAGTAGTTCCCCATGCCCTCATTTGAAGAGTCGCTCAAAAAACTCGAATCCATCGTCGATCAACTCGAAAAGGGAGACCTCGCCCTCGAAGACTCCCTCAAGCTCTTCGAGCAGGGCGTGGGCCTTTCCGCCGCCTGCAAGCAGGAACTCGACGCCGCTGAAGGCAAAGTCCAGATGCTCGTCCGCCAGCGCGACGGCAACCTCAAGCCCGAACCCTTCCTGACGGAAAAGCCGTTCTAGTTCCCCTCCAGCATCTCCGATCCACTGCACTAGAAACTGTAGCGCCGACCTCCAGGTCCACGTCAGTTTTCTGTTCTTTCCCCATCTCAATCTTCCTCTCCTGAAAAAATTCCAATCTTCCCGCCCACGCTCCGGTCCGCCAGATGCTTCGTTGCTCAGCGCATCTCATTCCCGCAGGCCGCGACGTGGTTTCGCGCCGCCGTCAGGAGCATCGGTTGCGCACTATCAAGCTCATCGTTCCCACCTATTCCGAGCAATTCCACTGCATCGGTCCAGCCTGCGAGGACACCTGCTGCATCGGCTGGACCGTGGCCATCGACCAGGCCACCTTCGAGAAGTACCAGACCGTTCCCGCCGGGCCGCTCCGCGAACTGCTTGATGCCAATGTGCTGCGCATGCCCAACAAGCCCGATGGCTCTCCCCCCACGGCCTACGCGCACATCCGCATGGCACTGCCCGAACGCCGCTGTCCGCTTCTCAACGAGCAGCATCTCTGCCAAATTCAGATCGAGCACGGCGAAGAGTATCTCTCTCAGATTTGCTCCTCCTTCCCGCGCGTTCAGCACATCATCGATCAGCACACCAGCAAGATGCTCACTCTCTCCTGCCCGGAGGCCGCGCGCCTGGTGCTGCTCAATCCCGACCTGCTCGCTCCGGCACTCAAAAAACCAAAACTGGTTGCATGGGACGATGCCAAGGCCGATGCTCAACCCGCCCGCGTCTACTTTTGGCCCATCCGCGAGTTCGCCATCAACCTCATCCTCAATCGCTCCTACCCGCTCTGGCAGCGGATGTTCCTGCTCGGCACCTTCAGCCGCCGCCTTGACGCCATCGTCCAGCAAAAGCTCCATCGCGGTATCTCCGCCCTGCTCGCCGACTTCTCCACCGCCATCCGTTCCGGCGAACTGCGCGTCTCCATGGAATCCATCCCCGCCGACCTCGAATTGCAGTTGCGCATCCTCGTCGATCTGGTCCAATTGCGCACCAATAATGCGGTCTTGAGTCCGCGCCTACAAGAGGTTCTTCAAGCCTTTCTCAAAGGCACTCACATGGACTCCGCCACCTCGATGAAGAATCAAATGGCCCTCTACGCCGACGCCTATCGGCTCTACTACGCCCCGTTCTTCGAAAAGCATCCCCATATCCTGGAAAACTATCTGGCCAATACCATCTTTACCGTGCTCTTTCCCTTCGGAGGCAAGCTCTTCGACTTATCCGCCGACCTGGAACCCGCCAAACAATACGCCCTGCTCGCCACCAAATTCGCGCTCATCAAAGGTCTGCTCATCGGCGTCGCCGCCCACTACAAAGAGGCCTTCTGCGCCGATCACGTCATCCAAACCGTGCAGGTGGTCTACAAGCACTTCGAGCACAACCCCAAACAATTCGATCAGGCCTATCAGCTCCTCGTCTCCAAAAACCTCGACAATGCCCGCGGCCTCACCATGCTGCTGCGAAACTAGCCGGAAAAGCGGTGTGAGCGTTGTGAACGGAGTTGCAAACCGAACGCACGAGCCTGTAGCGCCGACCTCCTGGTCCACGTGTGCTTCTTCCCAGGCACAACTTCATTCGCACTGAAATCCCCGAACTCGCCCAAAAATCAACGCAGAATCACCCCGCAGCAGGCAGCCACACCGCACCACTAAGCCCGCTAACCCCGCATCTCTTGGAACTCTCTCATCCCATCCCCGCCCCAACGGCTCCCCATCTGCTTCATTTCAGCTCACATTCCCAGGACGCCGCTCTTTCGCGCCCTCGCGGTCAGGAGCGCCGGTTGACCCAGCCAAGGTTCGTCCGTCCCACTTACGCGGATCGCTTCACCTGCATTGGCTCAGCCTGTGAGGATACCTGCTGCCAAGGCTGGAGCGTCCCCATCGATCCCGAGACTTACCAGAAATACCAGCAACTCCCTGCCAGCCCTTTGCGCGTTTTACTTGACGCAAGCATTCAAATTGCCTCGCCAACCGCAGAGGAACCCAATCCTCCTCACGTCGCCAGCATGCGCATGAATGCCTCCAACCAGTGCCCCATGCTCACCGAAGACCGCCTCTGCCGCATTCAGATCGAGCACGGCGCGGAGTTGCTTTCGCACACCTGCGCCCACTATCCGCGCGTAGTGCATTCAGTCGACGGCAGCCAAGAAATCTCGCTCACCCTCTCCTGCCCGGAGGCTGCGCGTCTGGTGCTGCTCAGCCCCAATCTGCTCGAGCACTGCCTGACCAGCAACCCCTTCGAACTCTCATCCACGACTGCTATCCATGACGATGCCACGCTTCACAAAGATTTCTGGCCCATTCGCGCCGTCGTGTTCTCCCTGGTGCGCAATCGCATTTACCCGCTCTGGCAGCGCCTGTTTCTCCTCGGCCTGCTCTGCCGCCGTTTGGATTCGATTGCCAAAGGAGAGCTGAAGCGCCCCCTGCTCAACTTCCTCGCCGACTTTGAAGCCGCCATTGCCTCCGGCTCACTGCGTCCAGCCATGGAGACTCTGCCCATCGACCGCGCCGCGCAGTTGGATGCGGTGCTGCGTCTGGCAGGCATGATGCTGCATCGCGCCAATATCCATCCCCGCTTTGTCGAGTGCGTGCAGGCCTTCACCACGGGCATCGGCAACGGACCCGGCGCAACGCTCGAATCACTCACCGCGCACTACGCCACCGCGCATGACCGCTTCTACGCCCCGTTCTTCGAGCATCATCCCCACATCGCTGAAAATTACCTCGTCAATACCATCCTGCGCCGTCAGTTCCCCTTCGGCTGCGATGCTCTTGATAATCCGCTTCCAGCCCAAATCTCCATGACCGACGAGTTCGCCAAACTCACCGCCCAGTTCGCGTTGATGAAGGGGCTATTGATCGGCGTGGCGGGCTTTCATCGTGAGCGCTTTGCCCCCGAGCACGTAGTCCACACCGTGCAGGCCGCCACCAAGCACTTCGAGCATCACCCCGAGTTTCTCGATCTGGCCCACAAGCTGCTGGTCGAAAGTCAGTTGGACGGCGCGCGCGGCGTGGCGATCCTGCTGCGCAATGCCGAGCCGCTCGCTCCCCGCCCCGCCGTTCCCGGCATTCACGCCCCCGAACCGCAAGCTGGCACACGCGAATAGCCAGGGCAATCGCATTTGGATTATTGATTCGTTTCTGCCTCATCTTTTCAAATGCGATTGCCCTGCGCGAATAGCGCCGCACTGGAACCGCACCCGCCCGCGGACGTAAAATAGAATCCGTGGGCGAGAGCGGCTCTTTTTTGTCGTATCAAAATTGACCAGCCGCCTCCCGGTCTTTGCATTGATCATCCACCTTGCACCAAGGAAGGGTTGCGCTTTTCATGAAGCTTCATTCCCGGATTTTCCCCCTGTTTCTCTCTCTCTTGGCCATTCTCCCCGCCACCGCTCAGGATTGGATTCATACCGGCTCGAATCTCGGCAACGACCGCATTCGTCTGGCCGCGGCTGACTTCAAGCCCGTCGGTGCCGATCCGCAGACTCCCGCGCTCAAGGCCGCCTTCGATACCACGCTCGCCAGTGATCTGCTGAATGCCGGCATCTTCGATATGGTCTCCAAGAGCATGGCCCCGCAGGCCACCCCCGGTGCGCCCAACGAGATCAATCTCGCCCAGTGGACCGCTGCCCCGGCCAACGCCGCCATGGTCGCCTTTGGCGCGCTGGCCGCCAATAATGGCCACCTCGTCGTCTACGGCTGGCTGGACGACACGCGCAATACCGCTAATCCCCAGGTCCTGGCCAAGCAGTACAACGAAGTGGCCAGCCAGGATGCAGCCCGCACCGTTGCTCATCGCTTCGCCGACGAGATCATCTCCCGCCTTGGCGGCGGCATCGACGGCATCGCCGAAACTAAAATTTACTTCGTCAGCGCCCGCTCCGGAAACAAGGAAATCTGGGTGATGGACTACGACGGACAGAATCAGCGCCAGCTCACGCACCTCGGCACGCTCTCGCTCTCCCCGCGCGTCTCGCCTGATAACTCCCGCGTCGCCTTTTCCTCGCTGGGTCACGACGGATGGTCCGTTCGCATGTACTCGCTGGACCTCAATCGCTTGGTCAACTTCCCCGCCGGCATCCCCGGAGGTGCCAATTTTTCCCCCGCCTGGACCGCCGACGGCACCAAGCTCGCCTTCTCCTCGGCCCGCTCCGGCGACCCCGAAATTTGGTCCGTTGATGCCAACGGCGGCAATCCGCACAAGCTCACCAACTTCGCTGGGCCGGATATGTCCCCCACCTGGAATCCCCGCTCCAATGCCCAGCTTGCCTGGGTCAGCGGCCGCACCGGCCTGCCGCAGGTCTACACCATGGATCAGGACGGGGCCAACGTTCAGCGCCTCACCGACGGCGGCTATGCTACCGCACCCTCCTGGTCCCCCAACGGCCAGTTCCTCACCTTCAGTTGGAATCGCAAGTACGGTCCGGGTGATCCCGGTGGCCAGGATATTTACGTGATGGACATCGCCAGCAAACGCTGGCTTCAGGTCACACACGAGTCGGGAAACAACGATTTCCCCTCCTGGGCGCCCGACGGTCGTCACATCGTCTTTCAACGCACCCTCGGCGGCCACGCCCAGATTTGGTCCATGCTCGCCGATGGAACTCAGCAGCAGCAACTCACTCAAACCGGCAGCAACTCCATGCCAAATTGGAGCTGGAAATAACGCCGCAATGCCAATCCGGGGATGCACTGTCCCACAATGCTCAGTGCATCCCCGGATTTCTGCATTAGAATGTTAACGTCGCCAAAGTCCATTCACGGAACTGTCCGTAAGACTCAGGCGAAACGGCTTGGCCGAAGATTCATCGTGTCCGCGGACACGATGAATCTTCGGTCGTATCTTCAACGTCACATCATGTGGTGCTGACCTGTTCTCACGTCTCGCTTCTCGACCCCTTCTCCAAAAGAAGAGGCCCGGCGGCGAGAACATCAAGGGCCAGATAGCTAGGATATGAATTGAATCTGCAAAGGAGCATTCCATTGAAACTGCGTAATCGGATTTTGGTGCCTACCGTCCTCCTGGTCACCCTGTTTGCTGTCGCCGGCTGCAAAAAGAAGGTGATTCCGCCGCCACCTCCTCCGCCGCCGCCCATCGTTGTTCCGACCGCACCTACGGCCATTCTGACCGCCTCGCCCACAGTCATCACCGAAGGCGACCAGATCCAGCTCAGTTGGAAGACCACCGATGCCACCTCCGTCACCATTGACGGCATCGGCGACGTACCCACCTCCGGCGTCAAGACCCTCACCCCCGCAGCCACCACCGGCTATCACCTGGTTGCCAAGGGCGCCGGCGGCTCGGTCGAAGCCACTGCCAGCGTCACCGTCAACCCCAAGCCTGTCGTCGTCGTCCCCGTCAAGCCCGTTGATCCCGAAGTCGAATTCAAGGCCAACGTCCAGGACATCTTCTTCGACTACGACAAGTACGCCGTCACCGATACCGCTCAGGCTGCTCTCTCCAAGGCCGCTTCCTACCTCGTCAGCCATGCCGACATCAAGGTTGTCATCGGCGGCTATTGCGACGAGCGCGGATCCGACGAGTACAACCTGGCCCTCGGTCAGAACCGCGCCAATGCCGCACAAAAGGCCCTGGTCACCGCCGGTGTTCCAGCCGACCGCCTGCGCATCATCAGCTACGGCAAGGAAAAGCCCTTCTGCACCGAGTCCACCGAAGATTGCTGGCAACAGAATCGCCGCGCCGGCTTCTCCATCGACAAGTAGTCCTTCACGGACAGCGAGTCCTTCACGGACGGCGAGTCCTTCACGGACGGCGAGTCCTTCGCGGACGGCGAACGCTTTCTGCGGTTGACACAAACCCCGGGGTGCCCCAGGTCCGGATTTTCGGACCTGGGATACCTCCGAACTGATCCACGGTTTCTGATCTCTGATCTCTGACCCCTGATCTCTGGAAAGCCCATGCTCAAAGCGCACAAGTTTATCTCTCGTTTCATAGGCGCAGCCCTCCTGGCCGCATCGCTCAGTCCCCTTCCCGCACACGCCGCGTCCAAGGAGATCATCGAGCTGCAAACCCAGGTTCAGCAGCTTCTGGATATGGCTCAGCGCCTCCAATCCACGATGGATACGCGCTTTGCCGTGCTCCAGAACCTCGCCCAGCAGACCTCCGACAACGCCGCCAAGATGGATCTCGCCGTCACCGCGTTGCAGCAGAAGCTCAGCGCCCAGAACGAGGCCGTCACCGGCAAGCTTGACTCCACCTCCAGCCAGATGCAGTCGCTCAACGACTCCGTCGACGAGCTGAAGTCGCGCATCGCCAAGCTCGATAAGTCCGTGCAGGATTTGCAGAGCCAGTTGCAGTCCGTCCAGAATCCGCCCACCGCCGCTCCCGCTCTTCCCGGAGCAGCCCCTGTGGCCCCCGGAGCCAGTCCTGTAGCGCCGTCGGCAGCCGGTCAGGCTCCGCCCCTGCAAGAGACCTTTCAGGCCGCGGTCCGCGACTTCAACGCCGCCAAGTACGAAGTGGCTACCGGCGAATTCCAGGACGTGATTCACGCCTATCCCCTCGACGATCTGGCCGGACAATCCCACTTTTATCTGGGCGAAATCGCCTATCGCCAGCAGCGCTTCACCGATGCCGTCAAGTCCTACAATGCTGTCCTCGAAGGCTTCAGCGGCAGCCCTAAAGCCGCCGCCGCCCAGCTCCGCAAGGGACTCGCACTGCTCCAGATGAAAGAAAAGAAGGATGCCGGCATCCACGAACTACGCGTCCTCATCCAGCGCCATCCCCAAACCCCCGAAGCCGAACAGGCCCGCGCCAAGCTCAACAGCCTCGGCGTCAGCATCAGCGCCAAATCCTCGCCAGCGCACTGAGATTCCCTGTCCCGTCACCAAGTACCATGAAAAGTGCTCAAACCACTGTGGATGGGTTTCCCAGGTGCCTCGCTGTTGGGCACCTGGGAAACCTCCGAACCCAAGACGCCCAGCAGAATCCCTCCAAAGAGCCTCCTACAAAATCCCATCCCAAAAAACATATTTCCGCTTTTTTGCGCACCATTCTCCACGTAACGCGCACAATGAAGAGTTGAGAGGTATCCCTCTGTACGGCCCAATCCGACCTGTATTTGAATGGACCCCCACCCCCTCCCCCTGTGGAAATCGTTCCTGGCCCCCTGGAAAATGAAATAACGCACAAAGAATCAACCATTTGCAAATTTTACATAGTTACTGAAAAGTAAACAGAGAGGCCCATTTTCGGCCCTTTTTTAGCCTAAAAATCCCGATTTTGACCTCAAAAACGCCCTTTTTTGCCAATTCTGCAAGCCTCAAAACTCCCTGCGAAGTCCATCTCCATGAATTCCGCAAAGGCTCCATCTTTCTGATTTGTTGACACACTCTGCCTGCGTATTCCGCACTCTCTGTTAGGCGGGGATTTTGAAATCAGCGGAGTGTTGCTTTCTTGAGGAGTGTCGCTGAACGCTATTCCCTTGGCGTATCCACTTGGAACGGGCCAGCACGAGACGTTTCCTAACAAGAGAGAACGGATGGGCCGTTCACGAAAGGAAATTCAAATGAATCTTTGCACCCATACAACCTTCCGCAGTCTGGCTCTTGCTGGAGCAATGGCCTTGGCTGGAAGCGTTTTTGCCGCGGCGGACACAACGTATACCATCAGTCAATTGTTTGGCGGGGCCAGCATCGGCGGCACAATCACCACTGATGGAAATTCAGGCACCCTGTCGAAAAGCGATATTGTTTCCTGGGATCTGATCGTCACAGGGCAAACGGGAAAGACCATCACGCTGGACAGCGCAAACAGCGGACTCGGAATTACAGGAAATGACCTTTCTGCTTCTGGCACCAATCTCCTCTTCAACTTCAGTGGTAACGATGGCGGAGGAATTGGCAGCCAACTGAATGGATGGGGTTCTTCCGGGTATTACTACTTCTGCGATGCCACATCGAATGGTGCATGCGCTGCGGGCGAGTCAGCCGTGCCAACCAACGTCTGGGATCCCACCAACTCGCTGTGGGGCTATGCCGAGTCCGGCGAGCAGGTGATTGGAACCACCGGCGGCGATGCCGCTGCTCCAGAGCCATCCAGCCTGTGGCTGCTGGGCAGCGGCCTGTTTGGTTTCGTCGGCATGGTGCGGCGCAAAATCGTTCTGTCTGTGTAGAGCATTTCGGAAATGGACTGCCCTCCGAGCACAAAAAATGACCGGTTCCCACCCCCTCCACAAACGCGGAAAAGGACGGGAACCGGTAGTCTACAGTCACGCCAAAATAGCTTAAATTTCGCGCGTTCTGTTCTTATCGCAAGCTGGCCATCAGCCCGTCGAGCGCCGCCTTCGGAGGCCGCGTCAGCGTCTCCGGCAGCGTTCCCAGCGGCTCGTCCACCACGTTCAGCAGATCGATGAAACTCGGCTTTTCGGTATTGATGTAAAACACGCCGGTCAGAATCTCGTCCTGATCGTGCGCCTCCATCAGTGTGCGCACCGCGTTGGCCTTGTCCGAGGGGTCGTAATCTTCCAGCAGCTTGCGCAGCCGCAGATTCGATCCGTCGTGCATCTCCACGTCGTAGACCTCGCCCGAGCTGTAATCCACCTCGATGTCCTCGAAGCTGGCCACAAACCCGATCTCGTTGATTGGCTCGTCGTTCTCTTGCATGAACTTGTAACTCTTGGTCGAGCCTTCGTGGTCATTGAAGGTCACGCAGGGGCTGATCACATCCAGCAGCACGGTTCCCTTGTGCGAGATCGCCGCCTTCAGCATCGAGAGCAGTTGCTTCTTGTCGCCGCTGAACGAGCGACCCACAAACGTCGCGCCCAACTGAATCGCCAACGCGCAGGTATCAATCGCCGGAAGATCGTTGATTACGCCCGTCTTCAGCTTCGATCCCAGATCGGCCGTCGCCGAGAACTGCCCCTTGGTCAGCCCATAAACGCCGTTGTTTTCGATGATATAAATCATGGGCAGGTTGCGCCGCAGCAGATGCACAAACTGTCCCATGCCAATCGAAGCCGTATCGCCGTCGCCGGAGACGCCAATCGTGGTCATCGTATGATTGGCCAGGATCGCGCCCGTCGAGACCGCCGGCATGCGCCCATGCACACTGTTGAAGCTGTGCGACCGGCTCATGAAGTACGCAGGGCTTTTCGACGAGCAGCCGATGCCGCTCATCTTCATCACCCGTTCCGGCTCCACGCCCATCTCGAACATGGCGTCGATGATGCGCTCAGAGATGGCGTTATGGCCGCAGCCTGCGCACAATGTGCTCTTGCCGCCACGGTACTCAAGAATCGGAAGGCCGATGTGGTTCACTTTCGGATTGATCGTCGCGGTTCCCATTTACAGGCCCTCCCTGGTCGCAAATTCCTCGGTGATGGATCGCGCGTCAATCGGCAGTCCGTTATAGTGCAGAATGCTGCGCAGCTTCACCACCTGATCGGCGGCCAAATCCAGCTTCAGCAGGCTGGCCATCTGCGCGTCCCGGTTCTGCTCCACCACATAAACGCGATCATGCGCGGCCACAAAGTCGTGAATCTCATGCGCGAACGGGAAGGCCCGTATGCGCAGGTAGTCCGCGTCCAGCTTGTATTCCTTCTTGATCTGATCCAGGCTCTCGCGCAGCGCAAAATCCGTGGTGCCGTAGGCGATGAACCCGATCTTCGCGCCGCTGTTGCGTTCCACCACCGGCCCAGGAACCATGGTGCGCGCCTTCTCAAACTTGCGTGACAGCCGCTCCATCAGCGCCACATAATCCTCTGGCTTTTCGCTGTAAGCAGCCGTATCCGTATGCCCCGTGCCGCGCGTAAAGTACGCCGCCTTGGGATGATTTGTTCCCGGCAACGTACGCCAGCCGATCGCGTCTCCATCCACGTCCCGATAGCGCGCAAAACTTCCCAGACGCTCCAGATCCGCAGCCGTCAGCACCTTGCCCCGGTCCAGCGGCTTCTCTGGATAATCGAAGGTCTCGCTCATCCAGTTGTTCATGCCCAGATCCAGATCGGTCAGCACAAAAATCGGCGTCTGGATGCGTTCGGCCAGGTCGAAGGCCGCTCCCGTCAGCTCGAAGCATTCCTTCACCGATCCCGGCAGCAGCACAATATGCTTCGTATCGCCGTGCGACAGATAGACCGTCGAAAGCAGATCCGATTGCTGGGTGCGCGTCGGCATGCCCGTCGAAGGCCCCGTCCGCTGCACGTCGATAATCACGCCCGGCAGCTCCGCAAAATAGCCCAGGCCGCTGAATTCAGCCATCAGCGAGATGCCCGGCCCGGAAGTCGCCGTCATGGACCGCGCTCCAGCCCACCCCGCGCCCAGCACCATGCCAATCGCCGCCAACTCGTCCTCGGCCTGGCACACCGCGAATGTCGCCTTACCTTCCGGCGTCAGCCGGAACTTCTTCAGCAGGTCCGCCGTCGCCTCAATCACTGAGGTCGAGGGCGTAATCGGATACCACGCCACCACGGTCACGCCCGCAAAGACCGCGCCCATGCCCACCGCCGCGTTGCCGTCGATGATGATCTTTCCCGCCGTCTGGTCCATCTTTTCGATGAAGAACGGATCGCGCTTGGCCAGGTTCTCAGTAGCGTAGTCGAAGCCCGCCTTGACCGCCCCAAAGTTCAGGTCAAAGACCTTCTGCTTCTTGGCAAACTGGCGCTTTAGCCCGCTCTCCACCACGCCCAGATCAATCGCCAGCAGTTGCGCCGCAACGCCCACGTAGACCATGTTCTTGACCAGCTTGCGGAGTTTGGCCTCCGGGCAGATCGAGGCCGTGATCTTGTCAAACGGCACCGGATAATAGACCAGATCGCTGCGCAGTTGATCCAACTTGAGGTTCTCCTCGTGAATCACTGCGCCACCCGGTGCCAGCGCCAGTATGTCGGCCTGCACCGTATCCGGATTCAGAGCAATCAGAATCTCCGAGTCCCGCTTCCGCGCCACATATCCGTCCTTGCTGGCCCGAATAATGAACCCCGTCGGCTGCCCCGCGATGTTCGATGGGAAGAGGTTCTTGCCGCTCACCGGAACGCCCATGCCAAAGATGCTCTTCAGCAATACGCTGTTGGCCGATTGCGACCCAGAGCCGTTGACGGTGGCTATGTTGATGCTGAAATCGTTCGTGACTTGCTGCCGCGTACTCGATTCGCCCTGTCTTTGACCGAGGGCCAGGTCTCCTGTCGCCATGTGGCCGGATTCCCTTCCAGTGAATTGTCGGGCGCGATGCTCCCCCGCCCGTGTGTGATTATAGTCACATTACTGGATGATCGTCCCCCCCTCAAAGAACCATGTTTTTATCAAAAGTACCGCCCAGTGGGACAGAACGTTCCAAATTCGGAAATAGCTCCGCCGATAGCCGTGAATCTCCGCTCGGACTCTGCCTGGACTCCAAGCAAGCCTGTGTGGCATTGCGGTTGCTGCATGGATCGAGGGACGAAGATACGTTGAAAAGGGGCTTTACCCTCTAGCGACTCCACTTTCCGGCGGCTGTCAATGCTGCCTCGACAGTCGCCGGCGGAAGCACATGTGATAACGGAGCATCTGCCAGCGGCATAGCTCCATAACTCGCATACCATCCCGGCACTCGTTCATTCTTGGCGTCGATCAGCAGCAGCACTCCACCAACTTCAGTCGCCGCCAACAAGCATCTTCGTCCTGCGGCCAGCAATAACTGCCCGCCAATTCCCTGCCCTTGGCATTTGCGGTCCACAGCCAACCGCGCCAATCGAAAGCCCGGCACATCGTGACGCGTCAGTCCGCGCCGCGCTGACTCCGGTGAACGCGCATAACTCAGCGATGCGGGACTCAAACTATAGAAACCAAGAATGGATTTCTTGTCCACGTCGTCGATGGCCAGAAAGGTCTTTGCGCCGCCCAACTCATGGCTTTTGCGCGCATAACGACGCAAATATTCGTTCAGCGCCTGGTCACCGCAATCGAAGGCTTCCCGATCATGCCGCTTTCCAATCGCCTCTTCATGCCACCCCCTCGCATTCATACGCGCTGGGGCAAGGCGCGCGCCGCGGCCAGCAGTCTCTTGTTCGGCACAGGCGGATTTCCAGCATCTCCAGAACCCACAAGCTGTCCCTCTCCGTCAGTTGAAGATGCTCGGCTTGTTGAATGACGGCCTTGGCGGCTTTCAGCGCATAACTCAGCACAAAATCCGTCAGATCCGTACGGTCCAGCGCAACCGCGCGCAAAAGCAGAGCCTTTTCCTCGGCGCGGATGCGCAGCGACATTCGGCTATTGTCTTTGACAGCTACTCTTGGCACGGTGTACTCCTGTACGCATTCAAAGCGTACGCAGAAGGTAAATAATAGAGCCTCTTGCAAAATTGACTTTTGTTAGCCGATAAGCGTCAGGGCATGACTTCAGTCGTGCCGCTTAGGT
>Ga0209415_10002656_pt1 | contig 33363 bp, 26 predicted proteins | sample PeaSoiSIISIP2007_FD_187696 | JGI IMG/M metagenome (GOLD analysis project Ga0209415, IMG submission 187696) | Peat soil microbial communities from Weissenstadt, Germany - SII-SIP-2007 (SPAdes) (version 2) | ecosystem: Environmental > Terrestrial > Soil > Wetlands > Peat | place: Germany... | reverse complement strand
GTCCGGCATCGGCCGCGAGCTCGGCAAGTACGGCCTGGAGGAGTACCTGGAGGTCAAGGCCCTGCAGCGCTGAGGCCACGCCGGCCCGCTTCGGACGGCGCCGGTTCTCCGGAGGTCGATGTCCCTCGTCGGTGCGCCGTCAGCTGCTTCTGGCGTTTTCGGCGGGTTGCCGTGTCGTGACGGCATCTTGAGTTCATCAATTCTGGTGATTACTCGCGCCGGCCGGGGCGACTCGAATTGCAGGGCCGGGATAACGGAGTCCCGGGGGGGCGAGGACAGTGGAAAGCGAGAAGGTTCTTCGGGCGCGGCGCCGGCAGCTGGTCCCGATCGTGTTGGCCACCGCCACGGTGGTCGTCGCGGCCTATCTCGGTGTCGGGGCCGGGCCGGCCGGGGCCCAGGGGTCCCGGTACAAAGGGGCTGCCCCGGGTGAGGTGAGCTGCCAGCTGACGGGGACCATCGTCTTCTCGCCCCGTCTGTCGGCCGCGAGCGGGACGTCCAGCTCGGCACACTTGAAGGGCAAGCTGACGGGTTGCTTCACGTCGAGCCCCGCGGTGACCATCACATCGGGCCGGGTGAACGAGTCGTTCAGCACCAGCCCGTTGAGCTGCGCCACGCTGTCGAGCACCGGAGCGGGAGCGGTCGTGAGCGTGTCGTGGAAGGGCCGCGTCTTCGGTCAACGAGCCTCGTTCAGCCCGACGCAGGAGACCGACTCGCGTTCGGAGCTCGTCACGAGTGGCGACGGGCACGAAGGCTTCGCCATGCCCGGCAGCGGGGGGAGTTCCGCCGCGAGCGGGTCGTTCCCGGCCGCGTCGGGGTCCACCGCCAGTGCGTACACCGTGCTCACGTCGAGCGCGCTGGCGTCGACGTGCCAGAAGGGCATGCGCAAGCTCAAGGTCACCGGTACGGTCACCATCGGTTCGTCGGTCGTACAAAGCGGTCCCTTCGGCTTGGGGGACTATTCCGGCTCTGACGATCCGGAAGGGGTCTTCAGCTTCGGGCAGGCCACCGGTACAGACCCCACCTACGCCACCGACTATCTCGACAAGACCGACGGGTGGGCCGCGATGGACAGCGCGGACATCGTCAGAGGCTGGGCCGGAACCGGGTATCGCCTGGTGCTCGGCGTCCCCATCCTGCCCGGGACGGGCACGTTGGCCGGAGGTGCCGCGGGGGACTACAACGGGTATTTCGCCACGCTGGCGCAGAACCTGGTCAACGACGGCGAAGGCGGGTCCATCTTGCGCCTTGGTTGGGAGTTCAACGGCAACTGGTATCCGTGGGGCGTGCAGTCGGCGGCCGACGCTGCGAACTTCGTGGCGTTCTGGCAACAGATCGTCACCGCCATGCGCGCCGTGCCCGGGGAGAATTTCCGGTTCCTGTGGAATGCCAGCGCCGACACCCCGACGAGCTACGACCCGTCGGCCGCGTACCCCGGTGACGCTTATGTCGACTACGTGGGTACCGACGCATACGACGAGTACTACGGGAGCCCGTTCACGCCCGCGGCGGCCTGGTCCAACCAACTGTCGCAGCAGTGGGGGCTCGATTGGTTGGCGTCGTTCGCAGCCGCCCACAACAAGCCCATCGCCATCCCGGAGTGGTCGGTGGCGATCCGCTACGACGGCGCCGGAATGGGCGACGACCCGTTGTACGTGAACAACATGCACGCCTGGTTCCTCACCCACAACGTGGCGTTCGCCGACATCTTCTCCTTCGATTCCGCCGGGTTCGAGAATGACATCCTCGACGGCAACTTCCCCCAGTCCCTGGCCGCCTTCCGGGCGGACTTCGGCTGAGCTGAACCCAAGAGCCTGAACCCGAGAGCCTGAGGTCGAGAGCCCGGGCTCTGGGCCCCGGGCTCGCCCAGTCCCTCCCCAGCCGGGCCAGTTCCCATGCCCCGCCCCGGCTCCGCCGCCACGCCAAAATTTCCGCGCCCCAAGCCGATTTGGGGTTGATCGGCGATAGATAACGATATATCGTGTAAATACGAGAACAGTCTGGACACTGGGTCCGGACACGAATTCGAACCAGAGGAGACCACCATGAATCCACGCATGCGAATGAAAGGGCACCACGGCCACTCCCATTGGGGCGGGCCCTGGGGAGCCGACGGGGGCAACTGGCGGGGCGGGGGGCGGCGCATGCGGCGCGGCGACATCCGTACCGCCCTGCTCGTCGCGCTCGGTGACGGCCCGGCTCACGGCTATGAGCTGATCGGGCGCCTGGAGGAGAAGAGTGGCGGGACATGGCGTCCGAGCCCCGGCTCGGTGTATCCCACGCTGCAGCTCTTCGAGGACGAGGGGCTCGTACGGTCCGAGGAGCGCGACGGAAAGCGCGTCTACGAGCTCACCGACGCGGGCCGGACCGAAGCAGCGCAACGGGTCGAGCGATACGGCAACACCCCGTGGGACACCGACGCGGACTACGCCACGGAGTTCCAGGGGCTGATGCGCTCGGCGGTGCAACTGCTGGCGGCGGCCAAGCAGATCGCCCGCATGGGCGACCCAACACAGATGGAGCGCGCCGCCACCGTCATCCGGGCCACCGGCAAGGAGCTCTACAAGATCCTGGCCGAGGACTGACCCGCTTGGACCTGCGACGGGAGCGGTCTCAGCGCAAGGCGAACAGTCGGACGGGTTCGCTCACGCCCCGCAGCTCCGGCCCACGGATCTCTATGACCTCGATCGGCTCGCCCTCTGCGGGTGAGTCGTCGAGGTCGCGCCGCACCGCCTCGGTCACCACGACCCAGCCGGGATCGGCGAGCTTCACGGCGCGCGCCACGAGGTTCACGAGCGGGCCGAAGTAATCGCCGTCGCGTGCGCCCACGGTGCCGTATCCGGCCGCGCCGCGCGCGTCGGGCAGTGCAGCGTCGGTGGAAACGGATCGGCACAGCTCGAGCGCGATGCGAGCCGCGTCCGCGCCCGACGGCGCCATGAACATCGCCTCGTCTCCGATGAGCTTCACGATGCGCCCGCCGTGGGCGGACGCGATGTCCCATGCCGCGGCTTCGAACCCCGCCAGAGCGAGGGCGTGATCCTTCAGGGTGAGGCCGGCGGCCCACGCGGTGGAGCCGACCAGGTCGACGAAGCCGAGCCCGACCGTGACGGCCCGCTCGTCCACCTCGAGGGAGCGCTGGGCCACCGAGCGCCGGATGGCGAGGGTCATGTGTTCGCGCAGCAGGTTGGTCATCAACCCCGGGGTGACGGCGATGAACGTGGCGATGCCGTCCTCGGCCGCCTGTGCCCGGGCCCGCTCGCTGGCATCCGCGCCCAGGGTCGGCGCGTGCTCGGTCAGGAAGAGGCTCACCGCTGCCTCCGACACCCGGGCCACGGCGGCCCCCATGACCCGGGTGAACGACAACGTGGGGGCCTCGCCGAACAGCGCCGCGCCGGCCTCGAACGACACGATGTCGTCCACCACCGTCGGGGGGAGCCCGGGATGTCCCGGTTCACCGAGATCGGCGGGCAGCCCCGAGGCCAGCCGGACACGCCGGACCCGATCGACGGTGGTGGCGCTCGCGGTGGCGACCTCTTCGATGCTCACGGGGTCCCCCCCGACCTGCAACGGGAGCTCCGCCGCCAGTGCCACGAGCCCGCCCGACGCGGCTGCCTCCACCATCGACTGCAGCGTCACGCCCCTCGAGCCGAGGTACTCCAGGAGCTCGAGGCGCTCGACCCCGTGGGCCGAGGCGGGGTCGTAGATTCCCGCCGCCTCGAAGTCCTCGGGGCTCACCCCCGACATCGCCCCGGGACCGACGGTGTCAGGCGCCCATGGCGTGCACGCCCCCGTCCACGTGCACCATCTCGCCCGTCGTCATGGGAAACCAGTCCGACAGCAGTGCCACGCACGCCCGCGCCACGGGCTCGGAGTCGTTGACGTCCCACCCGAGCGGGGCGCGATCCCCCCAGGTGTCTTCGAATCCCTTGAAGCTGGGGATCGACTTGGCGGCCATGGTGCGCACCGGGCCGGCCGCCACGAGATTGACACGGACCCCTTCTGGGCCCAGGTCCCGCGCCAGGTACCGCGCCAGGGACTCGAGCGCCGCCTTGGCCACGCCCATCCAGTCGTAGGCGGGCCATGCCACCCGGGCGTCGAAGTCGAGCGCCACCACCGACGAATGGCCCGCGGCGACGAGCAGAGGGCGCAGTGCACCGACGAGCGCCTTCAACGAGTACGCGGAGACTTGGAGGGCGACGGCCACCTGTTCCCATTCGGCCCGCAGGATGTCTCCCCCGAGGCACTCCGCCGGTGCGAAGCCGATGGCGTGCAGGATGCCGTCGAGCCGACCCCAGCGCGCCGTGAGATCGTCGCCGGCCGCCTGGAGGTGAGCGGGGTCGGTGACGTCGATCTCGATGACGTCCACAGGCGTGTCGAGCTTGCGCGCCGTGCGTCGCGTCAGGGACAGACCCCGCCCCGCGCCCGACAGCACGAGCTCGGCCCCCTCGGCCTGGGCCCGGCGCGCCACGCCGAAGGCCAGCGACGCGTCGGTGAGCACGCCGGTGACGAGGATGCGCTTTCCCGACAGGAGCCCGTTGCCCGGTGACACTGCGGGCGACCCTACCCGAGCGGCACCGTCGTACCCGGCGACATCGCTGTCTGCGACCGACCCACGGCACGGCTGACCCTGGGCCCGGGCCGTTGTGCCAGTGTGTTCCGATGCACGTCGGCATCATCGGTGGGACCGGGCCGCTCGGTCAGGGCCTCGCACTGCGGCTCGCCGCGGCAGGCTCCTCGGTGACCATCGGGTCACGCCAGGCCGATCGTGCCGCCGAGATCGTCGCCGCCCTGCACGACCGGTGGCCCGAACGGGCTCTGGCCATCGACGGGGATACCAACGACCAGGCCGCGGCCCGTCCGATCGTGGTCGTGGCCACGCCCTGGGACGCCCTGGTCCCCACGGTGCGCGCCAGCGCGGAGCACCTCGGGGGCAAGGTCGTGGTCTCGGTGGCCAACGCACTTGTGAAACAGGGCCGTGAGGTGCATGCGCTGGTGCCGCCCCGGGGGTCGATGGCCGCCGCCGTCCAGGCCGAGCTGCCCGCCTCGATGGTCGCCGCGGCCGGCCACCACCTGCCCGCGTCGGAGCTGGCGGATCTCGAGGCCGCGCTCGAGGCCGACGTGCTCGTGTGCTCGGACCATGCCGAGGCGACCGAGGCCACCATGGCTCTGATGGGATCCATCGAGGGTCTGCGCCCACTCGATGCCGGGAGCATGGCCCAGGCGACCGCCATCGAGGCCTTCACCGCGGTGCTCGTGACGATCAACATGCGGTACAAGGCGCACAGCTCGCTCGGGCTGACCGGTCTCGGTCACGTGCCGCGATGATGCGGCTCTTCGACACGCCGCGCGCCGAGGTCGTCCCGTTCGACCCCAAGGCCGTGGTCTCGATGTACTCGTGCGGCATCACGCCCTACGACGCCGCCCACGTCGGCCATGCCCAGGTGTACCTGACGTTCGACATCTTGCAGCGACGGCTGATCGACCTCGGGCACGAGCCCCGGCTGGTGCGCAACGTCACCGACGTCGACGACGACATCCTGCGCAAGGCGCGCGAGCTCGGCGTTCATTATCTCGATCTGGCCGCTGAAGAGATGGCGCGCTTCGACGCCAACATGGCAGCGCTCGGGCTCCTCCCCGTCTACCGCGAGCCGCGGGCCACCTCCGCCATCCCCGACATCCTCTCGCTCATCGGGGCCGTGCTCGACGCCGGCCACGCCTATTGCGCGGGAGGGGCGGTGTACTTCGACATTTCGTCGTTCCCCCGCTTCGGCCAGGTGAGCCACCTGTCGCGTGCCGAGATGCTGGCGCTCTCGGCCGAGCGCGGCGGGCACCCCGAGGATCCCCACAAGCGCGACCCCCTCGACTTCGTGCTGTGGCAGCCTTCGGCACCCGACGAGCCGTCGTGGGAGTCGCGCTGGGGCGCGGGCCGGCCGGGCTGGCACATCGAGTGCTCGGCCCTGGCCATGCGCGAGCTCGGTGGCACCGTGGACCTCCACGGTGGGGGACGTGATCTCGTGTATCCCCACCACGAGTGCGAGACCGCCCAGTCGGAGTCGGTGACCGGCGCCATGTTCTCGCGCCATTGGCTGCACGTGGGGATGGTGGGGCTCGACGGGACCAAGATGTCGAAGTCCCTCGGCAATCTCGTGTTCGTGGCCGACCTCCTCAAGGACCGGGACCCGATGGCACTCCGGCTCGCGCTGTTGGGGCACCACTACCGCACCGATTGGGACTGGACCCATGCCGATCTCGAAGGCGGCGCACAGCGCCTCGAACGATGGCGCGCCGCGACACGCGCCGAGCAGGGTGCCATGACGCCGGCCGCGCTCGACCAGGTGCGGAGATGCCTCGACGACGACCTGAGGGCGTGTGACGCCCTTGTGGTGCTCGACGAGGAAGCAGCCGCGGGCCGCGCCGTGGGTGGCGGCGCGGCACTGTTGGGGGTGGAGCTGTGATCACGGTCCGGTTGCCCGACGGAACGACTCGCGAGCTCGAGGACGGTGCCACCGGGCTGACCTTGGCGGAGTCGATCGGCCCGCGCCTGGCCAAAGCGGCGGTGGCGGTGTCGGTCGACGGGACCACGCTCGACCTCGACCGCCCACTGCCCGAGGGTGCCGAGGTGGCGGTGATCACGGTGGACAGCGATGCGGGCCGCGCCGTGTTGCGTCACTCCACCGCGCACGTGCTCGCCCAGGCGGTGCTCGAGTTGTGGCCGGGCGCGCACTATGCGATCGGTCCATCCATCGCGGACGGCTTCTACTACGACTTCGAGCTGCCGGGCGGGGCCACCTTCAGCGACGACGACCTCGAGCGCATCGAGGAGAAGATGCGCGCCATCATGGACGAGGACCAGGCCTTCGTGCGCGAGGAGCACAGCGTCGAGGAAGGGCTCGCGCTCTTCGCCGACCAGCCCTTCAAACGCGAGATCATCGAAGGCGTCGCCCGCCCCTCTCCCGACGTGGAGCTGTCGGCCGAGGCGTCGCTCGACATCGCCCCCGACGCGTCAGCGGTCAGCACCTACCGCAACGTGCCACGCCGCGTCGGCGACCCCGGCGGCGTGCGCACCTTCGTCGACTTGTGCCGGGGGCCGCACGTGGCGTCGACGGGCCGGCTGGGGCACTTCAAGCTCCTGCGGGTGGCGGGCGCGTACTGGCGCGGCGACGAGCATCGTCCCCAGCTGCAGCGCATCTACGGAACGGCGTGGGAGTCCGACAAGGCCCTGGCCGAGCACCTGCACCGCGTGGAGGAGGCCGAGCGGCGCGACCACCGCCGCATCGGAGCGGAGCTCGATCTGTTCTCGTTCCCCACCGAGATCGGCTCGGGGCTGGCGGTGTTCCATCCCAAGGGGGCCACCATCCGGATGCTGATGGAGCAGTACTCGCGCCAGCGCCACCTCGAGGGTGGGTACCAGTTCGTCAACACGCCGCACATCTCCAAGTCCGAGCTCTTCGAGGTCTCGGGCCACTTGGACTGGTTCGCGGAGGGCTTCTTTCCCGCCATGGAGCTCGACGACGGCCAGCGGTACTACCTCAAACCCATGAACTGCCCGTTCCACATCCTCGTGTACCGGAGCCATCAGCGTTCGTATCGCGAACTCCCCATGCGTCTGTTCGAGTTCGGCACGGTCTACCGCTACGAGAAGTCCGGTGTGGTGCACGGCCTCACCCGCGTGCGCGGACTGACCATGGACGACTCCCACATCTTCTGCACGCGCCAGCAGATCGGCGAGGAGCTCGGGTCTCTGCTGACCTTCGTGCTCGACCTGCTCGGTGACTTCGGCCTCGAGGACTTCTATCTCGAACTCTCCACCCGGCCACCGGGGAAGGCGGTGGGCACCGACGAGGAATGGGCCGAGGCCACCGAGGCGCTGCGTACGGTGGCCGAGGGACGTGGGCTCGAGCTCGTCATGGACGAGGGGGGCGGTGCGTTCTACGGACCCAAGATCTCGGTCCAGGCACGCGACGCCATCGGTCGGCACTGGCAGGTGTCGACCATCCAGCTCGACTTCCAGCTCCCCCAGCGCTTCGACCTCGAGTACGTGGGCGCCGACAACGCCCGGCACCGGCCCGTCATGATCCACCGCGCCCTGTTCGGGTCGGTCGAGCGCTTCTTCGCCATCCTCCTCGAGCACTACGCGGGGGCGTTGCCCACGTGGCTCATGCCGACCCAGGTCGTCGTCCTCCCCGTGCGCGACGACCATGACGACTACGCACAGCGCGTCGCGACGTCGTTGCGCGGGTCGCAGGCACGCGTCGAGGTCGACACCGCGGATGAACCGCTCAACGCTCGCATTCGGCGCTGGAAGCTCGAAAAGGTGCCGTACGTGCTCGTGGTGGGCGACGACGACGTCACGGCTGGGACCGTCGGCGTCAACGCCCGGAGCTCGCCCCGACCGATCCGGGGGGTCGCGCTCGACGACTTCGTCGCCGCGCTGCGCACCGAGATCGCGACCAAAGGCTCGCCCGAACGGGAGGGGACCGTGACGGCGGGACTCGGTGAGTGAGCGAGGCCTGAGTGAGCGAGCCTGAGTGAGCGAGACAGGCCTCGAGCAGCTGTGGGCGGGATGGCGGCGCGACTACGTCGTGACCGCCACCGAATCGATCCGTCGCGGCCCGGGCGACGACTGTGTCTTCTGCCGCATCGCCGCGTCGGGCCCACCGAGCGTGGACAACCTGATCGTGTGGCGCAGCGAGCTCACCTACGCCGTGCTCAATGCCTATCCCTACGCGAGCGGCCATCTCCTGGTGATGCCGGTGCGACATGTGGGCGAGCTCGGCGCGCTCAGCGAGTCGGAATCCGCCGACCTGTGGGACGGCGTCCGGCGTGCCGTCGCCGCCATCGTCGCCGCCTATGACCCCGACGGGGTGAACATGGGCGCCAACCTCGGGCACGCGGCGGGGGCGGGGATCCCCGACCATCTCCACATGCACGTGCTACCCCGGTGGTCCGGCGACACCAACTTCATGACCACCGTGGCGGGGGTGCGCGTCATGCCCGAATCCCTCGCGGTGGGGTGGGAGCGTCTCCATACGTCCTGGCCGCGGGACTGACCGCGCCCGGACCGAGACCCGTGGGGGTCAGGTCCCGTTGGATTTGGCCTTGACCATCCGCTCGACGAGGTTCGACGGCATGGCGTCGTAGTGGTCGTGGTCGGCGCGGAACCGGCCGCGGCCCCCGGTGAGCGAGCGCAGGTCAACGGCATAGCGCTGGATCTCGGCGGTGGGAACGAGCGCGGAGATCTTCTGAAGACCGCCGTCGACGGAATCGGTCCCCTGGACGCGGCCACGACGCGAGTTGAGGTCTCCGAGGATGTCGCCCTGCATGCTGGCCGGGACCGTCACCTCGAGCAGCGAGATGGGCTCGAGCAGCACCGGGCCCGCTTTGGCCATGGCCTCTCTGAAAGCCAGTGAACCGGCCATCTTGAAGCTCATCTCCGACGAGTCGACTGAGTGGTACTTGCCGTCGAAGCACGTCACCTGCACGTCGACGACGGGATAGCCGTAGATCCCGCCCTGGCTCATGGTCTCGAGGACGCCCTTCTCCACCGCCGGGATGTACTGCTTGGGGATGGCGCCACCCACGACCTGGTCGACGAAATGGAACCCCTCGCCGCGCTCGAGGGGCTCGATGCGGATCGACGCCACGCCGTACTGCCCGTGGCCTCCGGTCTGCTTCTTGTACTTGCCCTCCGCTTCGGCCTGCTGCGAGATGGTCTCGCGAAACGGCACCAACACGTCCTCGGTGGCGACCTCCACTCCGAACTTGCGGGCCAACCGTTCGGCCGCCACCGCAAGATGCGTCTCGCCCGTGCCGCGCAGGATCGTCTGATGCGTCTCGTCGACGCGCTCGACGACGAGGGACTGGTCTTCTTCTTGGAGCCGGTGCAGTCCCGTCATGAGCTTGTCCTCGTCGCCCTTGGACTTGGGGCGGATCGCCACCGACAGGGCCACGGGCTCGGGCGGGGTCATGGGCACCACGACGGGCGTGCCCTTGGGGGCCAGGGTGTCGCCGGTGGCGGTGTCCGACAGTTTCGGCACCGCCACGATGTCGCCTGCTTGGACCTCGTCGACGGGCTGGGCCTCTTTGCCCCGCAGGAGCTGCAGGATGTGCAGCCGCTGATCGGCATGGGTGCGGGGATCGGTGAGGACGGTATCGGGACGGATCGTCCCCGACAGCACGCGCAGGAGCGAGATCTTGCCGACGTAGGGATCGGAGATCGTCTTGAACACCTGGGCGAGGGGTTGGCCGCTCGGGTTGGGAGCGACCTCCAGGACCGAGTCGCCTGCCTGGACCTCGACCGGGGGGCGAGAGTCGGCGGTGGGCGCGATCTCCGACAGCAGCGTGGCCAAGCGGTCGATTCCCACCCCGGTCACCGCGGAGCCGCACACCACGGGGAACACCAGTCCCTGGGCCACGCCGTTGGCGAGGGTCGCTTCGAGCTCCGCCCCCGAGAGGGCTTCTCCCTCGAGGTAGCGCTCCATGAGCCCGTCGTCACCGACGACGATGCCCTCGACGAGCTGTTCGCGCACCTCGTGCTCCACCGCGGCGAGGTCGTCGGGGATCGGGCCGGACTGTGACTTGCCGCCGTCGTAGATGATGGCGGTGTCGGTGAGCAGGTCCGCGATGCCACGGAAGCCCGCCTCCTCGCCCACGGGGAGCTCGAGCGGGGCGATCCCGGCCCCGAAGCGCTCCTGGAGCGCGCTCAGGGTGCGGTCGAAGCTGGCGCGCTCGCGGTCCAGCTTGTTGATGAACACCAGGCGTGGGAGGCCGAGCTCGGCCGCGAGGTCCCAGACGGCTTCGGTCTGGGCCTCGATGCCCTCCACCGCGCTCACCACGATGACGGCGAGGTCGACGACCGACAGCGCCGAGCGCACCTCGCCGAAGAAGTCGGCGTACCCGGGGGTGTCGACGATGTTGAGCTTGACGTCGCCGAGCAAGCACGGAGCCATGGCGAGGGAGAGGGACATGTGGCGTTTGATCTCTTCGGGCTCGAAATCGCACACCGTGGACCCGTCGTCCACCTTCCCCTGTCGGGTCACCGCGCCGGTGGCGAAGAGCAGTGCCTCGGCCAGCGTGGTCTTGCCCGAGCCGTTGTGTCCGACCAGGGCCACGTTGCGGATGCGGGACGGTGGGTAACTCGGCACCCGCGCACCTCCCTCCCTCGAGATCCTTCCAGGCTGCGACCGCGTTCGACCGCTGTGGTGCGAGCCTACCGGCGACGGCTGTACTCGACCTGGCCGACGACCGGCGCCCCGTAGGCGGGCTTCAGTGCCTGGGAGGAGTCGGGGCGGGACGCCGTCGACCGGAGAGCTATCGAAAGGCCCCGAGGAGGCCGATGGTAGGCTGAGAGGCGAAGACTCCCGGAGGAAACCTACGTATGTTCGACGGTCGTTGGCGCCACGCGGTGGACCGCACGACGAGTCCTGTCGGCTCGATCCTGGTTCGGGCAGGCATCACGGCCGACGTCCTCACAATCTTCGGCTTGGCCATGTCGGTGGTCACGGCATTCGCCGTGGGATCGGGCCACCTCGTGGCCGGGATCCTGCTCCTTTTCCCCACCGGCCTGCCCGACCTCTTCGACGGCCCGGTGGCCAAGGCCTCGGGTCGTGCCTCGGTCCGGGGTGCGTTCTTCGACTCGGTCGCCGACCGGATCTCCGACGCCTTTCTCTTCGGTGGCGTGGCGTGGTACCTCGCGGCGCGCCATCACGGCGAGATGGTGCTGCTGCCCTTCGCCATCCTCGCGGTGACTTCGCTCATCTCGTATCAGCGGGCCAAGGCCGAGCTGTTGGGGCTCTCGGCCAAAGGCGGGCTCATGGAACGGGCCGAGCGCTTCATCCTGCTCGGCTTCTGTTTCATCGCGGGCGCCATCTCCGTCGCGGCGCTGGTTCCCGCCCTGTGGGTGTTCTTCGGCCTGTTGTGCGCGACGGCCACCGGGAGGTTCGTCAACGTCTGGAAAGAGGCCGAGGGGCCGCCACCGTTCGTCACGACCCGCGCCGTGTCGGCCGAGGCCGATGTGGACGTCACGCGGCGAGCGAAGACCCGGTGGAGCGAAGGACGGGTGGATTCGCGCTGGCGCACCTGGCGGGAGGCCCGGGCCCATCGCGACGCCCTGGGGGCGCGCGCCGCGGTCCCGCGGCGTGCCGCGCAACCCTCGGGCCGGTGGCGAGCGCGTCGTGCCGGGGTGCCGTCGAGTCGCTCGGGGCGCATCTGGCGCGCTCGTCGAGAGGCCCGGCCCGCGGCGCGTGCCGGACGCCGGCCCGCGTCGCGCGGCTCCTGAGTTCCCCCGCTCCGATCTGACCTGCAGACAAGGTCCGAAACGTGTCCGACGCGGCCGCGTTCAAAGACAGCGGCACAGAAGCCGGCACCAATACTGAGACCGGCACCGATTCTGGGACCGACGCCGGTGCCTGGGCCGCCTATCTGACGTACCGCGCTCTCGGGACCGCCATGCAGAAGCTGCCCGAGCTCGCCGCCGCGGCTGCCGCCTCGGTCGTGGCCTCAGCGCTGTCGATCTTCAGCAAGGAGCGGGCCGCCATGTACGGCCGCAACCTCCGCCATGTGGTCGGCCCGGATCTGAGCGATGCCGAGCTGCGTGCCACGACGCGGCGGGCCTTTCTCAATTACGCGCGGTACTGGTTCGAAGGAGCTCGACTCCCCGCCCTCGGCGCTGACGTCGTGGCGGACCGCTTTGTGGTGGAGAGCGGCTGGGACCATCTGGTGGCGGGTATGGAGGCGGGCAACGGCGTGATCATGGCGCTCCCGCACATCGGCAGCTGGGAATGGGGCGGGGCGTGGCTGGCGCTGCAGGGCTATCCCATGACCAGCGTGGCCGAACCGCTCAAGCCACCGGCCATGTACGACTGGTTCGTCGCCCAGCGTGAAGCGATGGGGCTCACCATCGTGCCGCTCGGGGCCGACGCGAGTCGCGTACTGCTGCGCACCCTCCGGGCCGGCAAGCTCGTCGGGTTGCTGTGTGACCGCGACATCCAGGGCAGCGGCATCGAGGTGGAGTTCTTCGGCGAGCACACCACCATGCCCGCCGGCCCCGCCATGCTGGCGTTGCGCACGGGTGCGGTCCTGCTCCCCACCGCCGTCTACAGCGGTCCGGGGATCGATCACACGGCCGTGATCATGCCCCCGGTGCCGGCCGAGCGTACGGGGGGGCTGCGCCAGGACGTGGCCCGGGTCACGCAGCTGATCGCCCGCGATCTCGAGACGCTGATTCGCCGGGCACCCGAGCAGTGGCATCTCTTCCAGCCCAACTGGCCGAGCGATTGCGTGCCCGGCTCCGCGGGCTGACGAGCGGCGCACGTCATGCGTGTGGCTGTGCTGTGCCCCTACAGCTTGAGCCGCCCCGGTGGTGTCCAGGGTCAAGTGGTGGGACTGGCCGCCGCCTTGACCGCGGCCGGCCACGATGCGGTGGTGCTCGCCCCCTGCGACGGCGATGTCGTCGTCGGCGGCCTCGATCCGGCCGCCTTGGTGCGACTCGGTCGCTCGGTGCCGGTCCCTGCCAACGGGTCCGTCGCTCCGGTCGCCCTCGGCCCCGGTGCCGCGGTCCGGGCCGTGCGCACCGTGCGCGCCGGCCGCTTCGACGTGCTGCACCTGCACGAGCCTCTGGCGCCGGGACCCGGCTACGCCTGTCTCGTGGCCTGCGGGTTGCCCAAGGTCGGGACCTTCCACCGGTCCGGTACGAGCATCGCCTACCGGCTGTTGGGACCCCTGGCCCGCGCCCTGGCCGGCCGGCTGGCGGCGCGCTGCGCGGTGTCGGCCGAGGCGGAGTCCACCGCCCGGGCCGCGCTGGGGGGAACGTACGACATCATCGGGAACGGGATCGAACTCGAGCGATTCGTCGGGGCCCGTCCGTGTCCGACGTCGGGGCCCACGGTGATGTTCGTGGGCCGTCACGAGGAACGAAAGGGTCTTCGGGTCCTGCTCGAAGCGGTCGCCCGGCTCGATCCGGCCGTCGCGCTCACGGTGTGGATCGCGGGGGAGGGTCCCGATACCGAGTTGTTGCGGCGCCGCCACCCGCCGAGCAAACGCCTCGTGTGGTTGGGACGGATCGACGACGACGAGTTGGCGTCGCGCCTTGCCGGCGCGCACGCGTTGTGTGCACCGGCGTTGCGGGGTGAGTCCTTCGGGGTCGTGTTGCTCGAGGCCATGGCGGCCCGATCCGCCGTCGTGGCGAGCGATCTCCCCGGCTACAGGGCGGTGGTATCCGGCCACGGCGTCCTCGTCCCCCCGCACGACGTCGCCGCGCTGGCGGGCGCGTTGGAGAAAGTCGCCCTCGACGCGGCGGACGGTACCGGCGTGTGCGCACCGGCCGCTCTCGACGCGGCGGTCGTCCATGCCTCGCAATGGTCGATGTCCGAAGTGGCCCGGCAATACCTCGCGCTCTACGAGCGGGTGCGGGCCGGCGCAGGCGAGCACCACTGACGATCCCCCCGGGACAGCGCCCTCGAGGCCGTACACTCGGCTCATGGCCGGAACACCCCCCGCACCGGGATCTTCGTCGGGACGGCGTCGTTCCCGGTCGCGCCGACCCTCGCAGGCCTCGTCGGGTGCCGCGTCGGCCCCGAGCGGCGAATCGGGGGGCGGTCGCAGCCCGGGTGGGGGCCGGAGCACCTCGGAAGGGTCGGGGGCCGGTTCGGGCGGGGCCGGGCGGGGCGCGGCGCGGGGTGGACCCGGTGGCGGTGCCGCCCGCTCGAATGGCCGGCGACGGGGGGGATCGGGGAGACCCCCTGGGGCCGGCGGCGGTCAACCAGGCCGGGGCGGTGGCGGTGCCCGGCCCGGCGGGTCGAACCGGTCCGGCAACCGGTCAGGAGGGCGACAGGGTGCCGACGGCTCGGCCCGCGAGCGGTCGAGGGAGCCCGTGGTCGTGGTGCCGGCCGAAACCGAACCCGTCGCAGTCCCCGTGCCCCCTGGAACCCGAGGCGACACGGGAGAGTTCCGCCACAACCGCCGGCGAGCGCTGCTCATCGCGGCGAGCCCCGGGGTGGTGCTCTTCATCGCCTTGGCGGCCGTATGCACCGGCGCCGGGCTCGCCCTCGTCGGGGTGGTGGCCGGTGTCGCAATTGGGCTCTTGGTGTGGTTGGCACTGTGGCGCGGGGCCGCCCGTCTCCTGTTGAGGGCGCTCGGGGCCCGGCCGGGCAACGACGACGAGTTGGCGCGGGCCGAGAATCTCGTCGACGGGCTGTGCGCCACCATGGGACTCGAGGCGCCCGACATCCTCGTCATCGACGAGTGGACGCGCCAGGCGTTGGCTCTCGGACGCCGGAGTGGTGCCGCGGTGCTCGTCGTGACGACGGGTCTGCTCGAGTCGCTCGATCCCGTCGATCTCGAGGGAGTGCTCGCGCACGAGCTCGTGCACGTCAAACGGGCCGACATCGCACCGGCGACGATGGCCGCGGCGATGTTGCTCCCGGTGGCGACGTTCCTCCCGGTGTCAGGGCTGGTGCACACCCTGGCAGGAAGAGGGCGCGAGTTCCGCACCGACCGCCTGGCCGTAGCCGTGACCCGATTCCCGCCAGGACTTCGTGACGCCCTCGTTCTCATGGCCGAGGGCCCCCCGCCGCGTGCCCCGTCGGCACTCGCCCGGCGCGGCGTGGCGCGCTCCACGCGTTGGTTGTGGACGGTCGCACTACCCGAACCCACCGGAGGCGACGTCATGCGTTGGGACGTCGCGGGCGAGCTCGATGCGCCGGGGGTCCGCGTCGCCTCGCTGGACGAGTGGTGATCACGGGCCTGGTCCAAAGCGCCCCGGCGGGGCTCGGGGGCCTCGGGAGTAGACTGCAACCATGGAGGACGCGACAACCACACCGTCCATGTCGACGCCGGGGTCGACTCCGTCCTCGGCGGACGTTTCGACCGGTGCCCGCCTGACTGGCACCTTCACCGTGAAGCGGGGCCTCGCCGACATGCTGCGGGGCGGGGTGATCATGGACGTGGTGACCGCCGAGCACGCCCGCATCGCCGAGGACGCCGGCGCGGTTTCGGTGATGGCCCTCGAACGCGTGCCGTCGGACATCCGCGCCCAGGGCGGGGTGGCCCGGATGAGCGACCCGGCTCTCATCGAGGCGATCCAGCGGACCGTGACCATCCCCGTCATGGCCAAGGCGCGCATCGGGCACTTCGCCGAGGCACAGATCCTCGAAGCACTCGATGTCGACTACATCGACGAGAGCGAGGTGCTCACACCGGCCGACGAAGCCCACCACATCGACAAGCGCGCCTTCCGGGTGCCTTTCGTGTGCGGCGCCACCAACTTGGGCGAAGCCCTCCGTCGCATCTCCGAGGGCGCCGCGCTCATCCGTTCGAAGGGCGAAGCAGGGACCGGCAACATCGTCGAGGCGGTGCGACACCTTCGGTCGATCCTCGGAGACATCGGCAAGCTCACCCAGGCCGATGCCGCCGAGCGCTACGCATGGGCCAAGCAACTCGCGGCACCGATCGATCTCGTGCACGAGGTCGCCGACACCGGGCGCCTCCCGGTGCCGTTGTTCTGCGCGGGAGGGATCGCCACCCCGGCTGACGCCGCTCTCGTCATGCAGCTCGGGGCACAGGCGGTCTTCGTCGGCTCGGGGATCTTCAAGAGCGAGGACCCCGCCCGACGGGCACGCGCCATCGTCGAGGCCACCACGCACTTCGCCGACCCGCAGATCGTGGCCAAGGTGAGCCGCGGCCTGGGCGCGTCGATGCCGGGTCTCGAAATGGCCGGCCTCGAGCAGCGCATGGCCGACCGGGGGTGGTAGGGCCCGTGTCACGACGCGCCGCCGAGGTGCCCCCAGGTGGACGTCGGCATCCTTGCCTTACAAGGTGACGTCGCCGAACATCGCGCCGCGCTGAGCGACGTCGGTGTCGCACCGCGCCCCGTGCGGCGGCCCGAGGATCTGGCCGGGCTGGACGGCATCGTCCTCCCCGGCGGCGAGTCGACGACGATGTCGATGCTCCTGCAGTCGTCGGGGTTGGCAGGTCCCCTCGGCCGGGAGCTCGACGCGGGTCTTCCCGCTCTGGGGACCTGCGCCGGAATGATCCTCCTGGCCACCGGTGCTGTCGGCGGACGGCCCGACCAGCGCTGTTACGGCGTGGTCGACATCACCGTCCGTCGTAACGGTTTCGGGCGCCAGCTCGAGTCCTTCGAGTGCGATCTCGATGTGGGCGCCATGGCCGGTGGCCCGTTGCACGCGGTGTTCATCCGGGCTCCGGTGGTCGAGAGGAGCGGTCCAGGCGTCGAGGTCCTGGCCACCATCGAACGGACTGCGCCGTCTGCGGGAGTGGATGGTGAGGGAGCGGAGCGTCACGGCCGGCTCGTACCGGTGCTGTGCCGGCAGGGACCTGTGCTCGTCAGTGCCTTTCACCCCGAGCTCACCTCGGACCGACGCGTCCACGAGCTCTTCGTGTCGATGATCGAAGACGGCGGGACCGGAGAACGACGAACAACAGCGGAAGAACTCGCAGCCACCGAAAGACAGGGACGGTAGGACATGTCAGGGCATTCGAAATGGGCGACCACCAAGCACCGCAAGGCGGCGGTCGACAAAGTCAGGGCAAAGGTGTTCGCCAAGTTGATCAGGCAACTCGAGGTGGCCGCCCGCGAGGGCGGGGGCGACGTCAACTCCAACGCCACCTTGCGCACCATGTTCGAGAAGGCGCGGGCCGCGTCGCTGCCCATGGACAAAATCGAACGCGCCATCAAGCGGGGGACAGGGGAGCTCGAGGGTGTCCACTACGAGGAGGTCTCCTACGAGGGGTACGCGCCGGGCGGTGTGGCCATCATCGTCGATTGCCTCACCGACAACCGCAATCGAACCGGTGCCGAGATCCGCAACGTCTTCACCCGCAACGGCGGATCGATGGCCGAGCCTGGTGCCGTGGGATGGCAGTTCGCGCGCAAGGGTGTGATCGTGCTGCCCCGGTCCCTCGACGAGGACACGATCATGGAGGTCGCCGTCGACGCCGGCGCCGAGGACCTCAACGACGAAGGCGACACCTGGGTCGTCATCTGCGCCCCTCACGACCTCGCCTCGGTTCGCGACGCGCTCGATGCGGGGGGGATGCCTCCGGAGTCGGCCGAGATGGCCATGGTGCCGTCGACCACGGTGCCGGTGAACAACGAGGGTGAGGTGCGCAAGGTCCTCCGGCTCCTCGAAGCCCTTGATGACGACGACGACGTCCAGAACGTGTGGTCCAACTTCGACACCCCCGACGACGTGCTGGCGGCCGCGTCGGCCGACTGACACCGGACATCCACCTTCGCCGGGCGCGCCCTGGCTAGTGTCGAACGCGTGTTCGTCCTGGGTATCGATCCCGGGCTGTCCCGTTGCGGGTACGGGGTGGTGCGGCAGTACGGCAGCGACCTCACCGCCATGACCGGCGGTGTCGTGACCACGGAACCGGACCTCCCGCTCCAGGAACGCCTCCGGGTGTTGTTCACCGAGCTTCGGGCCCTCGTCACCGAGGTCCGGCCCGACGCCGTGGTGGTCGAGCGCGTCTTCTTCCAGACCAACGTCCGCACCGCCATGGCGACGGGCCAGGCCGGTGGTGTCGCCCTCCTGGTGGCCGCCGAGGCCGGATGCGAGGTCGCGCAGTACAGCGCCAACGAGGTCAAACAGGCTGTCGTGGGTTTCGGCGGTGCCACCAAGGACCAGGTGCAGAGGATGGTCGCCGCGCTGCTGGGCCTGGCCGAGCCGCCCAAGCCACCCGACGTCGCCGATGCGCTGGCGCTCGCGGTCTGCCACCTCACCGCACAGCCGCTGCGGCGTGCCATCGAGGCCGCGGGCTCGGGGAGGAGACCGTGATCGGGTGGCTGCGGGGCGAGGTCGTGCACCGGAGCCCCGAAGGGGAGCTCGTCATCGACGTGGGGGGCGTCGGGTACCGCCTGACGGTGTCGCCCACGCTCCTGGCCGCCGTAGGGGATCGCGGCGAACAGGTGGAGCTGCACGTGCACACCCATGTGCGCGAGGACGCCATCGTGCTCTACGGCTTCTCCACCACTGAGGAGCGCCGGTGCTTCGAAGCGTTGCTCGGTGCCCATGGCGTCGGTCCGGCGCTTGCCCTTTCCGTGCTCAGCGCGCTGCGCCCGGCGGATCTGATCCGCGCCGTGCTCGACGAGGACCTGGGCGCGCTGTGCACCGTGCCCGGTGTCGGGCGCAAGACCGCCGCCCGACTGGTGCTCGACCTGCGGTCCCGACTGGAGCTGCCCGAATTCGCCGGTGACGGGGTCCCCGGCGGCCACGGCATGCCCTCGGAGGCCCGGGGCGAGGTTCGGGCCGCGCTGGTCGAGCTCGGATACAGCCCCGAAGAGATCCGACGCGCCCTCGAAGGCGGAGAGGCCGAGGGCAGCGTCGAGGAGTTGCTCCGCCAAGCCCTGCGGGAGCTGGCGGGGGCACGGTGAACGGGCGGCGTGAGGTGCTGTCGGCTGCTCCCGAAGGTTTGCCCGGCGACGTGAGGGACGCGACCGCGCCGGGGGACGCCGACGACGCGTCGGGGCGGCCCGTGAACCCCCTTCCCGACCCGGCCGAGCTGGCCGACGAGGTGCGCCTTCGGCCCCGCCATCTCGAGGAGTTCAACGGTCAGCCCCAGCTCACCGAGCATCTCGAGATCGTGCTCGAGGCGGCGCGGCGCCGGGAACAGCCCGTCGACCATCTGCTGTTCGCGGGGCCACCCGGTCTCGGCAAGACCTCGTTGGCCGGCATCGTCGCGGCGGAAATGGGTGTCGGTCTGCGGATCACCTCGGGCCCGGCGCTGGTGCGCGCCGGCGACCTGGCGGCACTGCTGACCGACCTGCAACACGGCGACGTCTTGTTCATCGACGAGATCCATCGCCTTCCCCGTCCCGTCGAGGAGGTCCTGTACCCGGCGATGGAGGACTTCCAACTGGACATCCTCATCGGCAAGGGCCCGACCGCCCGCTCCATCCGGCTGGACCTGCCGAAGTTCACCCTCGTGGGTGCCACCACCCGCACCGGCTTGCTCACCAGCCCGCTTCGCGACCGCTTCGGTTTCGTGGGACGTCTCGATCTCTATGCGGTGGAGGATCTGCAGGCGATCGTGATGCGCTCGGCGGGGATACTCGGGGTCGAGGTGGAGCTCGAAGGTGCCCACCACATCGCGTCGAGGGCCCGGGGCACACCTCGGATCGCCAACCGGCTCCTGCGTCGGGTACGCGACTTCGTCGAGGTACGCGCCCAGGGTGCGATCACGGCGTCGTTGGCGACCGAAGGGTTGGAGCTCTTCGGGGTGGACGAGCTCGGTCTCGACAAGGTGGACCGCGCCATCCTCGACGCCTTGTGCCGTCGCTTCGACGGGCGCCCGGTCGGACTCGTGACCCTCGCCCATTGCGTGGGGGAGGAGCCCGACACGGTGGAGGACGCCTACGAGCCGTACCTCCTTCAACAAGGCCTTCTGCAGCGGACGCCCCGGGGTCGCGTGGCCACTCCCCGGGCTTTCGCACACCTCGGCGAGGTCGCCCCGAGTACCGAGTTGGAAGGAGCCGCTCCCACGCTGTGGTGAGGCCCCGCGCCCCGGCCGCCGAGGTCGGTGGGGAGGCCTGGAGTAACATCAGCCGTTCTCAAAAGCGGAGCCCACCATTCCACTCACCCTGCCCAGCGTCCACGCCGCCCTGAGCTTCCTGGCGGCCACATCGAACTCCAAGACGAACAGCGGGAGCTCCGCGTTCTCGTTGCTGTTCCTGGTGATCATCTTCGGGGTGGGGTACATGTTCTTCATCCGCCCCCGTGCCCAGGCCGCCCGCCGCCAGCGCGACACCCTGATGGAGCTCTCCCCGGGTGACGAGGTGCTCACCGGAGCGGGCATCTTCGGAACCGTTCTCGACGTCGAGTCGGACCGGGTGACCCTGGAGACCGCTCCCGGGACGCGCATCACGGTGCTGCGTTCGACCATCGCGCGACGCATCACCGAACCCGCGCCCGAGACCCCCAACTGGGACGAGCACGACGAGGACGAGGCCCACGGGGCCTACCACGACTACGAGGACGATCACCCCGGCGACGAGCACGATGACCCCGGCGACGAGCACGATGACCCCGGCGACGAGCACGACGGCGACGACGGGGACGAGGCTCACGAAGACCACGAGCACGAGGACGACGACGTTCAGGCTCAGGGTCATGACGGCGAAGGTGACGACGACATCGGGCATGACGAAACGCCCGAACCCGACGGTGCCGGGGACAACAAGAAGTGAAACGGTCGCTCGTCATCAGCCTGGTGGTCACGGTTGCGATCACGATCATCGTGTTCGCGGCCACGCTCGGGGCGGGGTGGACCCCGAAGCTAGGGTTGGACCTGGCCGGTGGGTCCGAGGTCGTCTACAAGCCGGCCCATCCGATCTCGAGCGGCGAGATGGACACCACGGTCAACGTCATCCGCAACCGGATCGACGGTGCCGGTGTGTCGGGCGCCACCGTGGACGCCCAGGGCGGCAACGTCGTGGTGCAATTCCCGGGCGAGAAGAACCCCGGCAAGCTCATCGCGCTGATCGGCACGACGGCACAGCTCTACTTCCGGCCGGTGCTGTGTGGAGCCCCCGCCTACACGCGCCCCGCCAAGGGCAAGACCCCGCCCACGGGCCCGCTGCCGACGTGCGGCCAGTACGCCACCACGGCGGCCAACCTGGCGGTGAACACGAGCACGGGGCAGCCCGCCAACAACATCCCCCCCAATCCCGTCTTCGGCGCGTACCCGGCGACGACCGACGACAACCCCGACGCCGTCGTGCTCCTGCCGACCGACCCGACCGCAGGAGCACAGCAGTACCCGCGCTTCGTGCTGGGCAAGTCGGCGCTCACCGGCAGCGCCATCGCCTCGGCCTCGGCCGTCTTCGACACCACCATCAGCGCCTGGGCCGTGAGCTACACCCTGAAGGAGGTGACGCCGTGGGACACGGTGGCCATGGCCAACTTCCACGCCTATGTGGCCATCGACCTCGACGGCCAGGTCGAGTCGGCGCCGCTCATCCAGCCCAACAACGCGACCTTCACCTCGTTCGCCGGGAAGGGCGAGATCAGCGGGAACTTCACCCAGGCGTCGGCCCAGAACCTCGCCCTCGAGCTCAACTACGGCTCGCTGCCGGTGAAGCTCAACATCCTCACGCGCGAGACGGTGTCGCCGACACTGGGCAAGTCGTCGCTCAAGGCCGGGCTCCTGGCCGGTATCGGCGGGTTGGCCCTGGTGCTCATCTACACGATCCTGTACTACCGGGTGCTGGGGATCGTGGTGGTGGCCGGGCTCTTGACCACCGCCGCGTTGTTGTGGGCCATCGTCTCGGCCCTCGGACACTCGTCGCTGAACCTGACCCTGGACCTTTCGGGTGTCACCGGTGTCATCGTGTCGGTGGGGATCACCGTGGACTCCTACATCGTGTACTTCGAGCGACTGAAAGATGAGGCCCGGTCGGGGAGATCGGTGCGGACGAGTGTGGACCGCAGCTTCCGGGGCGCCTTCAGGACGGTCCTGGCCGCCGACCTCGTGTCGCTGGCAGCGGCGGTGGTGCTGTATCTCCTCGCCGTGGGCACGGTGCGGGGCTTCGCCTTCTTCCTCGGGCTCTCCACGTTGCTCGACGTCTTCACCACCTTCTTCTTCACCCGACCCCTTGTGATCCTCCTCGGGCGCAATACCCGCATCACCGAGGCTCGCGTGATCGGCGTGGCCCGAGGCCTCGCCGTCGGAAGTGAGACACCGGCATGAGCACGACCGAGTTGGTCCTCGACGATGGCGTGGCGGCCAAGCGACCCAATCCCTTCGTGCGCGTCTACCGGGGGGAGACGAAGTTCGACTTCGTCGGCCGCCGTCGGTGGTGGTACGCGATCTCGACCCTCATCATCGTGGCGGGTATTGCGTCGTTCAGCGTCAGGGGCTTCAACTGGGGCATCGACTTCAAGGGGGGCACGTCGTGGGAGATCCCCGCCCACGGCGCCACCGTGAGCGATGTCCAGACCGCCGTCGCCAACGCCGGCATCCCCGGCGCGACCGTGCAGCTCCTGGGCCAGGGATCGTCGGCCACGGTGCAGATCCAGGCCGACCTGACCAAAGAGTCCGCGTCCCAGCAGGCCTCGGTAAAAGGCGCCGTCTCCCAGGCTCTGGCCCGCATCGCGCACATCACCACCGGAGCGGTGTCGATCACCGACGTCGGTCCCACCTGGGGCAGCCAGATCTCGCAGAAGGCCATCATCGCGGTGCTCGTCTTCTTCGTCGTGGTCGTTGCCTACATCTCGTTCCGTTTCGAGTGGAAGATGGCCATCGCGGCGCTGGTAGCCGTGATCCACGACCTGCTCGTGACCGCCGGTGTCTATTCCCTGGCGGGCTTCCAGGTGACCCCGGACACGGTGATCGCCGTGCTCACCATCTTGGGGTACTCGCTCTATGACACCGTGGTCGTGTTCGACCGCGTGAAGGAGAACAGCCGGGGCCAATTCGGCACGGGCCGGATGACCTACACCGACATCGTCAACCTGTCGATGAACCAGACCCTGGCCCGGTCCATCAACACCTCGCTCGTCGCCATCCTGCCGGTGCTGGCCGTGCTCGTCATCGGTGCTCAGTTACTGGGGGCCACGACGCTGCAGTACTTCGGGCTCGCCCTCGTGATCGGCCTCACCTCCGGGGCCTACTCGTCGATCTTCATCGCGTCGCCCGTGCTGGCGGGGTTGAAAGAACGCGAGGCGCGCTACATCAACATCCGGCGCAAGCTCGAGAGCCGCGCCGAAGGTCCCGGCCTGCTCACGCCGCGACAGGCCGCCGTCTTGGTGCAAGCGGGGTCGCCCGTCGGGGCCCGGGGCGGCTCGACGGCGGGCCGTGACGCCGCCGCCCGTCGCCAGACCGGCGTGCTGCGTCCGGGTGCCGCCACGCGTCGCAACGAGCCCGCCGTCGACGCGGAGCTCGAGGTCGACGAGGACGGGATAGAAGCCGAACCCGCCGCCGCCCCGAGGGCGAGGAGCGGCGGAGCCCGGTCCAACGGCGCCGCCCGCAGCACGCGCAGCGCGCCGTCGAGCCCGCGCCGCCCGCCTCCTCGTCCCCGAAAGGGCAAGGGCTCGAAGAAGGGCGGCAAGCGCCGGTAAGGGTCTCCCTCCCCCCGGGGCGGGCGCGGCGCGGCGCCCCGCGGCGCACCGAAGGGTGCCCTGTGACCCGGCCGGACAGGTACGGTGAGTAGGTGGTCACCGTCGAGCGCCTGGCTGCCCCGTTTCGCCGGCCGGCGATGCTCGACGACCTGGTGGGGGGCGTCCTGGCGGCCTATGACGCCCGGCGGCCCCGGTCCAGTGTTGCCGACCGCAAGCTGATCGTCAGGGCCGGCAAGGTCGCCGAGCAGTCGCATCTGGGGCAGCTCCGCCAGACGGGCGAGCCCTACATCACCCACCCCGTGGCCGTGGCGACGATCGTCGCCGACCTGGGCCTCGATGCCCGGTCGGTGGCCGCGGCCCTGCTGCACGACGCCGTGGAGGACACCGGGCTCACCCTCGAGCGCGTGACCGAGGAGTTCGGTCCCGAGGTCGGCGCCATCGTGGACGGCGTCACCAAGCTCGACCGGCTGCAATTCGACTCCAAAGAGGCGCAGCAGGCCGCAACGGTGCGCAAGATGCTCGTGGCCATGGCCACGGACTGGCGGGTGCTGGTCATCAAGCTCGCCGACCGCCTCCACAACATGCGGACCGTGGCGGTGATGCCGGAATGGAAGCAGCGCCGTACGGCCCAGGAGACCCTCGACATCTACGCGCCCCTGGCGCACCGCCTCGGCATCCAGGAGCTCAAATGGCAGCTCGAGGACCTGGCGTTCGCGACATTGCACCCCAAGCGCTACGCAGAGATCGAGCAGATGGTGGCGACGCGCGCCCCCGAGCGCGACGAGTACCTCGCCCGCGTCCTGGTGGCGGTCCGTGAGCGCTTGGAGGCTTCGGGGGTGAAAGCCGACGTGACCGGCCGCCCCAAGCACCTGTGGAGCATCTACGAAAAGATGGTGGTGCGCGGCAAGGAGTTCGCCGAGATCCACGATCTCGTCGGCCTGCGCGTCATCGTCGAGTCCGAAAAGGACTGTTGGGCCGCGCTCGGTTCCATCCATGCCATCTGGAGCCCGGTGCAGGGGCGTTTCAAGGACTACATCAACAGCCCGAAGTTCAACCTCTACCAGTCCCTGCACACCACCGTTATCGGCCTCGAGGGCAAGCCCATCGAGGTGCAGATCAGGACCAACGAGATGCACCGTCGGGCCGAGTACGGCATCGCGGCGCACTGGGGCTACAAGGAGCATGCCAAGGACGCGGCGGCCACCACCACGGCCGAGATGGCATGGCTGCAGCGCATCGTCGACTGGCAGCAGGAGACGATCGACCCCCTCGAGTTCCTCGAGACCCTGAAGCTCGACCTCGAACAGGACGAGGTCTACGTCTTCACCCCCAAGGGCAAGGTCATCGCACTGGCCGCCGGGTCGACACCGATCGACTTCGCGTACTCGATCCACACCGAAGTGGGCCACCGCTGCATCGGAGCCAAGGTGAACGGGCGCCTGGTCCCCCTGGACACGCCGCTGCAGTCGGCCGACACGGTGGAGATCATCACGTCCAAGGTCCCGTCGGCTGGCCCGTCGCGCGATTGGCTGCAGATCGTGGCGTCGCCGCGCGCCCGGAACAAGATCCGCCAGTGGTTCTCGCGCGAGCGCCGCGAAGACGCCATGGAGACCGGGCGCGAGGAGCTCATCAAGGCCCTGCGCCGGGAAGGGCTCCCCGTGCAGAAGCTGGCCGCCTCGAACGCGCTGGAACGCCTGGCGGCCGCCATGAATTACGTGGACCTCGACTCGCTGCACGCCTCGATCGGCGACGGCCACGTCTCGGCGCGGTCGGTGGCCCAGCGCCTGGCCCGCGACCTGCGTGGCGGCGGGGGAGAGGAGCAGCTCCCCACCACGGTCGGCCCCGGACTTCGCACCCGCACCCGCCGGGGCTCGCCTGTGGGGGTGTACGTCGAGGGGCTCGACGACGTCATGGTGCGCCTGTCGCGCTGCTGCACTCCGGTGCCCGGTGATCAGATCGTCGGATTCGTCACCCGGGGTCGCGGCGTGAGCGTGCACCGCGCCGACTGCGCCAACGCCACGGCACTCGCGGCGGCGGGCCAGGAACGGCTGATCGAGGTGGAGTGGGACCGCGAGGGCACCACGGTGTTCGTGGCATCCATCGAGGTGCTGGCCTTCGACCGCTCGCGCCTGCTGTCGGACGTGACGCGCGTCGTGTCGGAGCACCACCTCAACATCGTGTCGTCGTCGTCGCAGACCGCGCCGGACCGGGTGAGCCGGATGCATTTCGACGTGGAGCTCGCCGACCCTGGTCACCTCGAGTCGCTCATCAGCTCGCTGAAGCACCTCGACGGAGTGTTCGACGCCTTCCGCACGCTTCCCGGCCGGAAGGGCTGAGCCCGAGGTGGACGAGCAGTCGGCGCCGCTGCGCGCCCCTGCGGGCACCCACGACGTGCTGTGGCCGCAGTCGGTTCGTTGGGAGCGCCTCGTGTCGGAGTTCGCCCGGCGGGCGGAGCGGGCCGGGTTCGGCCTCGTGATCAGCCCCATGTTCGAGGACGCCGCCCTGTTCCGGCGCGGCATCGGGGACGAGAGCGACGTGGTACGCAAGGAGATGTACGAGTTCGCCGACCGGGGCGGACGCGAGGTGGCGCTTCGGCCCGAGGGCACGGCGTCGGTGGTTCGAGCCTTCGTCCAGCATCATCCCCCTGTCCCGTGGAAGACGTGGTACGTGACGCCGGCGTTCCGCTACGAGCGGCCCCAGGCGGGCCGCTACAAGCAGCACCACCAGCTCGGCGTCGAGGTGCTCGGCACCGAGGACCCCGATGTCGACGTGGAGGTCGTCACCCTGGCGGCCGATCTCTACCTCTGGCTGGGGCTCGGCCAGGTGGAGCTGTCGCTCAACTCCATGGGATGTGGCGCGTGCCGGCCTGCCTATGTCGCGGCCCTCGTCGCCTACCTGGAGGAGCACGCGGCACAGTTGTGTGGCGAGCACCGGGAGCGGTTCCGGGTCAACCCGTTGCGCGTCCTCGACTGCAAGCGCCCCGAGTGCCGGGCCGTGACCGAGGGCGCGCCGCGCATCACCGATTATCTCGACGAGGAGTGCGCCGCTCACCTGGCCCGGGTGCGCGCTGGCCTCGACGAGGCCGGCGTGGAGTACCGCCTCGACCCGCGCCTCGTGCGCGGTCTGGACTACTACACGCGCACCACCTTCGAGTTCGCGGCGACATCACTCACCGGTGCGCAGAACGCCGTCGGGGGTGGCGGCCGCTACGACGGGCTGGCCGAGGCCATCGGGGGTCCACCCAGTCCCGGTATCGGCTTCGGCATCGGCATCGAGCGTCTGCTGCTGGCGTGCGACGCGGAGGGGGTGTTCCCGGTGCAGCCCCCCGCTCCCGACGCCTTCGTTGTCGACGTGACGGGAGGGACCGCGGCACGCGCCCTGTGCGTGGCCCTGCGCCGGTCCGGCCTCGGCGCGGTGCGCGCCTACGATGGCCGCTCGCTCAAGGCTCAGCTCAAACAGGCGGACCGCTCGGGGGCCCGATACGCGCTCATCGTGGGCCCCGAGGAGCTCGCCCTTGACGTCGTGACGACGAGGCCCCTGCGTCGGGAGGGCCCTCAGGAAACGGTCCCTCGGGCATCGGTGGTGCAATGGCTGGCGGCGCGACCCAAGGGCGAGGAAGAGAGCGACCAACGATGAGCGCCAACACGGGCATGCGAACCCATCTGTGCGGCGAGCTCCGACCCGAGCACGCCGACGCGCGCGTCGCGCTGTGCGGCTGGGTGGGCAAGCGACGCGAGCACGGGGAGCACCTGTCGTTCGTGGACCTGCGCGACTTCAGCGGCACGGTCCAATGTGTGGTCGACGGTTCCGTGGACGTGCGCAGTGAGTGGGTCGTGCGCGTCCAGGGCACCGTGCGCCTGCGCCCCGAGGGCACGGCCAACCCGGAGCTGCCCACGGGTGAGGTGGAGCTGACCGAGTGCGAAGTGGAGATCCTGTCGCAGGCCGAGGCGCCGCCGTTCCCGATCGACGACCGGGCCGAGGTCGACGAGTCGGTACGCCTGCACTACCGGTTCTTGGACCTACGCCGGCCCCGCATGCAGCGCAACCTCAGGCTCCGGGCCCGGGTACTGGGGGCCATGCGGGCTGCGATGGTGCGCCAGGGCTTCTGCGAGGTGGAGACCCCGCTGCTGTGGACACCCACGCCCGAAGGCGCCCGCGAATTCGCCGTCCCGTCGCGGCTGAACCGGGGCAAGTTCTACGTGCTGCCCCAGAGCCCTCAGATCGCCAAGCAATTGCTCATGGTCGCGGGCACGGACCGCTACTTCCAGATCGCGCGCTGCCTGCGGGACGAGGACCTGCGCGCCGACCGCCAATTCGAGTTCACGCAGCTCGACATCGAGGCATCGTTCGTCACCGAACGCGACGTCCAGGACGCGGTGACCGTGGCCATCGTCGATGCGACCGTTGCCGCCGTGGGAGCGCCGCCGTCGGCCATCGAGCGCATGACCTGGCACGAAGCCCTCGACCGGTTCGGCGTCGACAAGCCGGATCTTCGCTTCGGGATGGAGCTGGTCGAACTGGGTGAGGTCTTCGCCCACACGGAGGTGCGCGCCTTCGAGGCCCCGTGCGTGAAGGCGTTGCGCGTGCCGGCCGGGGCCTCGCTGGCCCGCAGCCGACTCGACGCCCTCGTGGAGCGGGCCAAGGAGCTCGGGGCCAAGGGTCTGGCGTGGTTCAAGGTCACCTCCGACGACCCCGTGGCGCTGACTTCGCCGCTCGACAAGGTCCTGTCCGATCGCGAACGGGCGGGCCTCGTGACGGCGACCGGCGCGATCGCCGGTGATCTCGTGCTGGTGGTGGCCGACGATTGGCGCACGGTGTGCGCCGTACTGGGCCAGCTGCGGCTCGATCTCGGTCGCCCCCCGGTGGGAGAAGGGGAGCGGCGGTTCTTGTGGGTCACGGAGTTCCCGCTCTTCGACGGCACCGACGAGGACGGCAACCCGCGGGCCGCGCATCATCCGTTCACGATGCCTCATCCCGACGACATCGATCTGCTGCTTTCGGACCCGACCCGGGTCCGCTCCCAGGCCTACGACCTCGTCCTCAACGGCTGGGAGCTCGGTTCGGGCTCGATCCGTATCCATCGCGAGGACATCCAACGCCAGGTCTTCGATGCACTGGGGATCGCCCCCGAAGAGGCCGAAGCCCGGTTCGGGTTCTTGTTGGGAGCGTTCCGATACGGCGCGCCCCCGCACGGGGGCTTCGCCGTGGGGGTGGACCGGGTGGTCGCCTTGTTGTCAGGAGAGGAGAACCTGCGTGAGGTGATCGCGTTCCCGAAGACCCAATCCGGGACAGACCTCATGACCGGGGCTCCCAAGGCGCTGTCGGAACGAGCACTGCGCGAGCTGGGCCTGCGGTTCACTCCCGCGGGCGACTGAGGCGCGGGGCAGGGCCGGGGACCGGACGGGCCATGGCGAGCCGCACTCCTCGCCGCGCGGGCACGGGCCCCCCCGACCTCTTCGCGCAGGCCGCCACCGAGCGGCTCCGCAGCCGCGCCCCGCTGGCGGCCCGGCTGCGGCCACGCACACTCGACGACATCGTGGGCCAGCGCCACCTCGTGGCTCCGAACGCACCGCTGCGTGTCCTCATCGAACAGGATCGTCTGACCTCGGCGATCCTGTGGGGACCGGCCGGCACGGGCAAGACCACACTGGCGCAGGTGGTGGCGGCCACCACGGCCAAGACCTTCGTCCCGCTCTCGGCGGTCAACGCCGGGGTGTCCGACGTACGCGCCGCCATCGAGGATGCCCGGCGCCTGTTGGGGGAGCAGGGCCGGGGGACCATCCTCTTCATCGACGAGGTGCACCGGTTCAACAAGTCCCAGCAGGACGCGCTGCTGCCTGCGGTGGAGGAGGGCCTGGTGGTGCTCATCGGGGCCACCACAGAGAACCCCTTCTTCTCGGTCAACTCCCCCCTGCTCAGCAGGGCCACGTTGTGGCGACTGGAGCCGCTCGCCGACGACGAGGTGGCCGAGGTGATCCGACGCGGGCTCGAGGCCGAGCAGTCCCGGGCCGACCACGATGCCGTGACGGCCTTGGTGTCGGTGGCCGATGGGGACGCCCGCGCCGCCCTCGGGACCCTCGAGGTTGCCGTCGCCCTGGCCGGCGGAGGACCCATCACCACCGAGGTGGTGGAGCGGGCCCGGGCGGGCCGGCTTCTGCACCAGGGCCCCGACGCCCATTACGACCAGGTCAGCGCGCTCATCAAGTCGGTCCGAGGATCGGATCCCGACGCCGCGCTGTACTGGTTCGCGCGCATGCTCGAAGGGGGAGAGGACGCCCGGTTCATCGCGCGGCGCCTGGTCATCCTGGCGAGCGAGGACGTCGGCCTCGCCGATCCGTTGGCGCTCGTGGTGGCCGACGCCGCGGCCCGGGCCGTGGAATTCGTGGGACTGCCCGAAGCCCAGCTCAACCTGGCCGAGGCCGTCGTCTACCTGGCGTGCGCCCCGAAGTCGAACCGCGTCACCACGGCGTTGGGGCGGGCCCAGGCCGATGCCCGTACCGGACCGCGCGCCGATGTCCCTACCCACTTGCGCGACGCCCACTACCGCAGTGCGGGCGAGATCGGCCACGGTGACGGCTACCGGTATCCCCATGACGACCCCCGGGGTTGGATCGAACAGGACTACCGTCCTCCCCAGGTGGCCGGCCACGTCTACTTCGAGCCGAGCGACCACGGCGCCGAAGCGGCGCTCGGAGAACGGCTGCGCGAACAGCGACGCGCCGTCGAAGAGCATCAGGACGGAGAAGACTGAGCCGTTGACCCTCATGCGTGTCGGAGGCCGGCGGGGTGTCGCGGCGGTCATCGCCTGCCTGGCCGTATCGGGCTCGGTGCTGGCGGTGTCGACGTTCGCGGTCGCCGCGGCGCCGCCCGGCACCGCCGGCTCGACTGCACCGAGGGTCGGCGGATGGGTTCGCAACACCAGGAGCGTCCCCGTGCTCCCGCGCGGGAGCCGCGTCCTGCACGCGGTCGCGCCCGGAACCGAGGTGCATGCCGATGTGGTCCTCAAACCGCGCGATCCCGCCGCGCTGGAGGCGTTCGACACGGCGGTGTCCACTCCCGGGTCGCCCTCGTTCCGCCACTACCTTCCCGTAGGGGCCTTCGCAGGGGAGTTCGGACCGTCCGCAGCCACCATCTCGTCGGTGCGGACGTGGCTGGCGGGCCGCGGCCTGGCCCCGGGTCCGACGTCGGCTGACGGCCTGGTCATCCCGGTGTCGGGGTCTGTGTCCCAGGTCGACCGTGGATTCGATGTGGGCCTCGAGCAGTACCGCCTTCCCTCGGGGCGCGTCGTGGAGGCGCCCGACGCCGAGCCGTTGGTGCCAGACGCGGTGGCGGCCGACCTGTACGGGGTGACGGGGCTCGACAGCCTCGACCGGCCCGCACCCGAGCTGGTCCGCCCGTCGGCCCGGACCGATTCGTCGGTCCCCGCACCCGGACCGTCACTCGCGCACGCGCCGGCGCCGTCGGCGTCAACCCCGGCCCTGGCCTCGGCCCCGCGGGCCAACGGGCCTACGCCCACGGGGGGGTGCTCGGCGACGATCCAGAGCAACCCGGGGAGCGCAGATGCACTGACGGTGGACCAACTGGCTTCGGCGTACTCGTTCTCGAACCTCTATCCGAGCACCGAGGGCTCGGGGGTGACCGTCGGCATCTACGAGCTCGAGCCGTTTCTCACGAGCGACATCAACCGCTTCAAGACGTGTTACTCGCCCGCCATCACTGCTTCGGTGACCGGGATCGGTGTGGACGGCGCCAGTCCCAACGCCGGGGCCGGGCAGGGCGAGGCCGCCCTCGACATCGAGATGGTCATCGGGATGGCGCCCAACGTGACTGCCAAGGTCTACGTCGGGCCGAACAGCGGGTCGGGTCCGCTCGACACCTACGTCGACATGGTCAACCGCTACCTTGGCAACAATCCACCCCCGGTGATCACCACGAGCTGGGGCCAGTGCGAGGCGCAATTGTCGTCGGCCTACATCCAGGGGGAGGCGACGCTGTTCGAACAGGCCGTTGCGCAGGGCCAGACGGTCATCGCGGCCGGTGGTGACGAGGGATCCGAGGACTGCTACATCTTTCCGAGCTCCAACGACACGCGCCTGCAGGTCGACGACCCCGCCAGCCAGCCCTGGGTGACGAGCGTGGGCGGGACCACCATCGACGGCCTCGGACCGCCGCCCACCGAATCGGTATGGAACACCGGGCTCTTCGCCGGCACCGGCGGCGGTGGGATCTCGACGATGTGGACGATGCCGGGGTGGCAGCGCGGCCCGGGCGTCCAAACGCCGTACACGAAGTCCGCCGACACCTTCACCGGGGCCCAGCCCTGCCCGCTCAGTGCGGGCGCGGGCACGGTGTCGTGCCGGGAGGTGCCCGACGTGGCAGCCGACGCCGATCCCCGCACCGGGCTGGCGGTGGCCTGTACGTGCGCGTCGGGGGGCTGGGGCAAGATCGGTGGGACGAGCATGGCTGCGCCCCTGTGGGGGGCCCTGGCGGCGCTGGCCGACCAGGGACAGCCCTCCTCGCTGGGGCTGTTGAACCCCACGCTCTACCAGGCACAGTGTGCGGGAAGCCCGGTGTTCAACGACATCACGGTGGGGAACAACCAGCCCCTCGGGTCGGCGCCGAGCAACCCCCCTCGTGCTCCTCCGGGCCCCTCGTACCCCGCCACTCCCGGCTACGACCTGGCGACGGGGCTCGGCACGCCGGTCGCCGACGAGCTCGTCGACCAGTTGCGGGCCCCTCCGCCGAGCACCTGTCCGGTCGTGACCGGGATCTCCGCGTCCTCGGGTGCGGCCGCGGGCGCCACCACGGTGACGCTGTCGGGAGCGAACCTTTCCGGGGTGAGCGAGGTCGACTTCGGGACCGGCAATCCCGGTGCGATCGAATCGGTGACCCCCACCGCGGTGACCGTGAGCTCGCCCCCGTCGCCGACGCGCGGATGGGCGGTCACCGCGGTGATCGTCCATGCGGGCCAGGACGCGCTGGGCTTCGACGGCAGCTTGCCTTTTACCTATGTCGGGCCGCGCGGCTACTGGACCGTTGCTTCTGACGGCGGCATCTTCTCCTTCGGCCAGGTCGGTTTCTACGGATCGATGGGTGACCGGCCGCTCGATCAACCGATCGTGGGCATGGCCGCCACCCCGTCCTCCAAGGGGTACTGGTTGGTGGCTTCCGACGGCGGCATCTTCTCCTTCGGCGACGCCGCCTTCCACGGTTCGACCGGCAACATCCGGCTGACCAGACCGGTCGTCGGAATGGCCGCCACCCCCGACGGCGGCGGCTACTGGCTGGTGGC
>Ga0209415_10002653_pt1 | contig 33388 bp, 33 predicted proteins | sample PeaSoiSIISIP2007_FD_187696 | JGI IMG/M metagenome (GOLD analysis project Ga0209415, IMG submission 187696) | Peat soil microbial communities from Weissenstadt, Germany - SII-SIP-2007 (SPAdes) (version 2) | ecosystem: Environmental > Terrestrial > Soil > Wetlands > Peat | place: Germany... | reverse complement strand
CAGCCGCCTGCCGGTTGCATCTGCCTTGCGCACCCTCGATCTGGAGTGCGAGGGCCTGACCCTGCTGCGCGAGGCGCTCTCGACCACCATGGCGCGCCCCTTCGAGGAGGCGTTGCAGGCGATGCGGCCGGCGCGCGGGCGCGTCATCGTGACCGGCATCGGCAAGAGCGGCCACGTCGGCCAGAAGATCGCCGCCACGTTCGCCTCGACGGGCAGGCCTGCCTTTTTCGTGCACCCGACGGAAGCCTCCCACGGCGACCTCGGCATGATCACTCCCGACGACGTCCTGCTGGCCTTGTCCTGGTCGGGCGAGACGGTGGAATTGAAGCCGCTCATCACCTATTCGCGCCGCCGCAAGGTGCCGCTCATCGCCATCACCTCGCGCGCCGAGAGCGCACTCGGCCAGCACGCCGACATCGTGCTCGAGCTGCCGCGCATCAAGGAGGCCTGCCCGCACGGGCTCGCCCCCACCACCTCCACCACCATGCAGCTCGCGCTCGGCGACTGCCTCGCCATCGCACTTCTGGAAGCGCGCGGCTTCACCGCCAACGAGTTCAAGGACATCCATCCGGGCGGCTCGCTGGGCGCCAGCCTGCAGCACGTCGCCGACGTGATGCACAAGGGCGACGCCATCCCACTCGCCCGCGACACCGCGCTGATGGGCGGCGCGCTCGTCACCATGACGCAGAAGAGCTTCGGTTGCCTCGGCATCGTCGACGCCAAGGGCAAGCTGATCGGCATCGTCACCGACGGCGACCTGCGCCGCCACATGGGCGGCAATCTGGTGCAGGCGCGCACCGCCGACATCATGACGCGGCGGCCCAAGACGGCGACGCCGAAGATGCTCGCCTCCGCGGCGCTGGAGATGATCAACGCCGCGCGCATCACGGCGCTGTTCGTGGTGGAAAAGGGCAAGCCGGTCGGCATCGTGCACGTGCACGACCTCTTGCGCGCCGGCGTGGCCTAGCGCCTCCGCCCTTTGCTGAACAATCGTCTGCGCCAATATCCCGGCTTGCGGCTGGTGTGGGCAACCGCACCTACGATGATGTCGCCGTCGTCGAGGCGGTAGATCAGGCCAACCGGAAATCGGGCCAACAGCAAGCGCCGGAAGCCGCCGCCGATCGAGGGTGCGGCCTCGGGATATTCTTTCAAAAGGGCGATCCCGCGCGCCACTTCATCCAGCAGCTCATCGCCAAGCCCAGGCCTTTGCTGATCGTACCAAAGGGCCTCGCGCATCAATTCACGGCGCGCGGACCTCGTCAGTCTGATCTTCACGCGTCGCGGCGCTTGGCCAAGCGTGCCCGTACGGCTTCGATGGCTTCCGATGCCTCGACAGCCTTGTCGTCACCGGCTTTGTACCGCTCCCAGCGCTTCAGCATTTCCGCAACCCAGGCTTTGTCCGTCTCAGGGTCGGGCTCGCGATAGGTCAGCACGATCAGCTCGTCGATGAGGTCGGCCTGCTCCTCGGGCGGAAGCTTGCGGAATTCCTCGGCCAGTTTCTTGACGCGCTCATTCATGGGCAAACCCTAGCACAAACCCCTCAAGTCGGCAGCGGCCAGCCGCTGAACGCCTCAGGTCGCGGCCACCGTCAGCACCGTGCCCTTGACGCCGACGACGCGCACGCGCTTGCCCACCGCTGCCTTCACGCCCTCGGCTGCCCACACGGTATCGGCCGCCCGCACCTTGCCCCGCCCCTCCGCCTCGATCGGCTCCACCACCATGACGATGCGGCCGACAAGCTCGGCGCCGCGGCGGTTCAAGTTGGGCTCGTCGCTTTTTCCGACCTCCGGGCGCGCCCACACCCAGTCCACGACCATGTCGGCGACCACCATCAGCGTGCCCGCGCCGACCCAGTACCAGCCGGCGGCATCCTCATTGGCTATCTTGAACACGCCCGTGAGCGAAAGCGCGACGCCGGCGACGGGCAATAGCAGGCTCGCCACGGCGACGAGCCACAGCAGCGCGCTCGGGCGCCCGTCTCGCTCAGGAAGCTGCATGCTCGACCAGCAGCACGCAGCCGTTCGTGCCCGTGACGCGCACGCGCGCTCCCAAGGGAGCGTCGCTGCCCTGCGCCGACCACACGGTGTCGCCCACGCGCACCTTGCCGCGGCCGCCGGCGATCGGCTCCTCCACCGTCACTACGCGGCCAACGTATTGGGTGGCGCGCACGTTGAGATCGGGCTCGTCGGAGTGCGTCACGGCGGGCGAGGCGTAGCGGCGCGCGAAGAACACGGTGATGCAGGAGAGGATGGCGAAGGCGATCAACTGCCATTCCCACGCGACGTCGACGACGAGGCCGGCGATGCCGACGATCGCCGCCGCGAGCCCGAACCAGATGAAGTGCACGCCCGGCACCATCGTCTCCAGGACGAACAGCACCACCGCGACGATGAACCAGTTCCAGGCCCCGAGGCTCGAGAGGAATTCCGTCAACCGCATGTCGAACTCCACCGCTCAACGCCCCGATCATAGCAGGGAGTTGGCCTTCGATTCCAACCGGCTGCGCTAGCGGTCCGTCGGCGGGACGCTGCCCTTGGCGCGCGCGGCCTGCGCCGCGGGCTGGCCCGCGAACGCTTCCGACGTGATCTGCGCCAAGCCCGCCAGCGACCCGATCACTGCCGACGCCTCGAGCGGCATCAGGATGATCTTCTGGTTGGGTGCCTTGGCGAGGGATTCCAATGCCTTCACGTAGTTGTTGGCGATGAAGTAGTTGATCGCCTGCACGTTGCCCTTGGCGATGGCATCCGACACCACCTGCGTCGCCTTGGCCTCGGCTTCGGCCCCGCGCTCGCGCGCTTCCGCGTCCCGGAAGGCCGCCTCGCGCCGGCCCTCGGCATCGAGCACCACGGCCTGCTTCTCGCCCTCGGCACGCAGGATTTCGGCCTGGCGGGCGCCTTCGGCCTCGAGGATTTGCGCCCGCTTCTCGCGCTCGGCCTTCATCTGCCGCGCCATGCTGTCGACGAGGTCGCGCGGCGGATCGATGTCCTTGATCTCGATGCGCGTCACCTTGATGCCCCAGGCTTCCGTCGCCTGATCGACGACGTGCAGGAGCTGGGCGTTGATCTTATCGCGGTTGGAGAGCAGCTCGTCGAGGTCCATCGAGCCCATCACGGTGCGGATGTTGGTCATGGTGAGGTTGATGATCGACGGCTCGAGCTGGTCGACCTCGTAGGCGGCGCGGGCCGCGTTCAGCACCTGGAAGAAGGTCACGCCGTTGACGCGCACCATGGCGTTGTCGCGCGTGATGATGTCCTGACTCGGGATGTCGAGCACCTGCTCCTTCACGTTCATGCGATGGCCGACGCGCTCCATCACCGGGATGAGGATGTGCAGGCCCGGCTGCAGCGTGCGGGTGTAGCGGCCGAAGTTCTCGACCGTGTAGTTCGTCCCTTGCGGCACGATCTTGACCGTCGACCACAGCAGGGCGACCGCCAGCATGACGAGCAAGATGCCGAACACTTCAAAGCCGCTCGAAAACGGATCCATGCCGTCAGTCCCCATGGGAAAAGCGCGCAACGAAGCATTGCCGCGGCCTTGCCCGAACCTTACCCGGCAAGCGCAAAGATACGGTAAAAATATTCTTTATAAGCAGTTACTTATGAAACAGCTCAAAACACGGCCGGTTAGCGCGAAATTAGCCATGCGGCGCTAGCTTCCAGGCGGGCTCGGGGATCCATGCGCATTGCGGCATTTTGCATCGTGCTTTCGACGCTGCTTTTCTGCGGCTGCGGCGGCGGTGAGATATCCGACCCCGAGCCGGCGGGCATCGGCGTGACCGAGCCCGACCGCCCCATCGCCGACTAGCGGCGCGGGCTCCTCGCCGTCACACCCAGCCCTCGAGCTCGCGGCGCACGACCGCCTCGATCGCGCGCATGCCTTCCTCGCTGTCGTTCAGCGCCGGCAGGTAGGCGAACTTCTCGCCCCCCGCCTCCTCGAAGTAGTGGCGGTTCTCGTGGTCGAGCTCCTCCAGCGTCTCCAGGCAATCGGCCGAGAAGCCCGGCGCCACCAGCGCCAGCCGCTTCACGCCCTCGCCCGCGAGCCGTTTGACGGTCTCGTCGGTGTAGGGCTGCAGCCACGGGTCGTTGCCGAAGCGCGACTGGAACGTCGTCAGCCACTTGTCCGCCGGCCAGCCGAGCGCGGCGCGCAACAGCCGCGAGGTCTTCTGGCACTGGCAGTGGTAGGGGTCGCCCTGCTCGAGATAGGCCTGCGGCATGCCGTGGAAGGTCGCGACGATCACCTCGGGCGTAAAGTCGAGCGCGGCGAGGCGGCGGCGCATGGAGGCGGCCAGCGCCTCGATATAGGCGGGATCGTCGTGGTAGCTCGGGGCCACGCGCACGGCCGGCTGCCAGCGCATGCGCATCAGCGCGCGGAACGCCTCGTCGCATGCGGTGGCGGACGTGGCGGCCGCGTACTGCGGATAGAGCGGGACGAGCAGGATGCGGTCGCAGCCGCGCGCCTGCAAGGCCTCGATGCGGCTCGCCGTCGAGGGGTTGGCGTAGCGCATGGCCCAGTCGACCTCGATGCGGCGATCCTGGCCGAGCGCCCCAGCGAGCTTCTCGGCCTGCGCACGCGTGATCGTCTTCAACGGCCCCTCGTCGCGCTCCTCGTTCCAGATCTTCCGGTAATCGCGGCCTTTGCGGCCGGGGCGCAGGGTGAGGATGATAAGGTTGAGGATCGGCCACCACTTCCAGCGCGGCACCTCGATGACGCGGCGGTCGGAGAGAAACTCCTTCAGATAGCGGCGCATCGACCAGTAGTCGGTCGCGTCCGGCGTGCCGAGGTTCAAGAGCAGGACGCCGATGCGGCCGTGCGCGACCTCGGGGTGGCCGGCCGGCAGCGCGGCGGCTACGGGCTCGAAGGCGGCGCTCGTCTTCGTCTCGTTCACGTCGGGTTCCCCGGGGGCGGAAGCTCGGCCCGGCACATTAGCGAATAAGCGCGGGGAAGGCGACGCCGGGGGCCGGCGGCCGGTCAAATTCCGTCAGGCGTCGGCCGCGGGGCGGCGGCGGCGCGCATGCGCGCTGGTCTTGCGGGCGGGATGCGCTCCCTCCTCCTCGGGCTCGCGCTCCTTCAGCGCCACGGCTGCATCCCAGTAGGCCGCGATGCTGTGATGCAGCGCCTTGGGGCTTTCCGCGAACAGCCGCATGCCCTTGGGGTGCGCGATCGCGCGCAGCTCCTGCTGGCGCCGCCGCGCCGCGGTCTCGATGGCGGCGGCGTCGGCGCCGAGGCGCGCACCGGCCTCCGAGCGCACGAAGGCGACGAGCAGGGCGAGGTCGTGGTCGTCGCCCAGGAGTTGCGACAGGCTGCGCGATTCGCTCGCACGCGCGGCAAGCGTGGCCGGCCAGGCACGCGTCAGCAGCAGCATGTGGCGCCAATGCTGCTGCGCGCCCTTGCGCCACTCGTGGAAGGCCTCGTCTGTCAGCTCCACGTAGGCCGCGCGCAGGGCGCGGCGCGCGCGGCGGTAGCTCGCCTCCAGGCCCGGGCCGATGCTGTGGAAGCCATGCCCCGCCAGGTGCAGCCGCGCGAAGCGTTTCTTGGCCTCCGCCAGACGGCCGTGAGCCTGCCGCAGCGCCGCAGTCTCAAAGATTGGGCTTTGCTCGCCGTTGGTGGCCGTGAGCGCCTCCCGCAGGGCCTGACCCAGACCCTTCTTCGGGAAGCTCGTGGCCGCCTCGAGCTTGGCAACCGTCTCCAGGAGCACCTGGCGGTCGCGCGCGCTCGACAGGATGCGGGCAATGTCGCGCAGCTGCGCGTTCTCATGGTGAAAGACGCTCTCGCCAGTCGCCGGGCGGATGAGGCGCAACAGCGCACGCAACCGTTTCAGCGATTTGCGCGTCTCGTGCACGGCGACGACGGGGTCGTCGGGCCCCTTGAGCTGCGCCTGCGCGCGCTCGATCTGCTCGCGCGCGATCCGCTGGCAGCCTTCCTCGAAGGTCTCGGCAAGCCTGAAGCGAAAAGCCATGCGCACGCTCGTGTTCCGGGCCGGCTAGCCCCGCCCGTGCAGAACAGAACCGTTGCACGCCATTTGATGCCAGCGGACGTGCGCGCGCAAGCGGAGAAGGCCATGGCCGGCGATGCTTTTTGCCCTGGCGCGGCTCAGCCGCCTGCGTTCGCGCTGCGCCGCGCTGCCAGCGCCCAGGCAAGCCACTCGCGCACGCGCGTCTCCGGTTCGGGCGCCGCCATGAAATCGGTGATCACCGCCACCGACTGAGCCCCCGCAGCGAGCACGGCCGGCGCCCGCTGCGGCGTGATGCCGCCGATGGCGACGAGCGGCTTGTCCCCGATCCGAGCCTTCCACTGGCGCACGCGGTCGAGACCCTGCGGCGCCCAGCGCATGACCTTAAGCCTGGTCTCGTAGACGGGGCCGAGCGCCACGTAGGCGGGTCGCGCGGCGAGCGCAACCTCGAGCTCGGCCTCACTGTGGGTGGAGATGCCGAGGCGCACGCGCGCCGCCTTGAGTGCGGCGAGATCGGCGCCGGCGAGGTCCTCCTGCCCGAGGTGGACAAAATCCGCGCCCGCATCGATGGCCTCGCGCCAGTAGTCGTTGACGATGAGCTGGCAGCCGTGCGCGCGCGTGACCTCAAGGCTCGCCGCGATCTGCCCGGCCACCTCCTCGCGCGGCGCATCCTTCAGGCGCAGCTGCACCGTGCGCACGCCGAGCGGCACCAGGCGGGCGAGCCAGCGGGCGTCGGGGACGATCGGATAGAAGACGTCGAGCCCCGCGGCGGCGGCGTCACTCATCGCCGGAAGCTTCAGGCCGGGGGCCGAGATCAAAGAACGGCGTGCCGGCGACGGGCGTCGACGGCTGCGCCATGTCGCGCGCCTCCATCAGCCCCGCCTCGTAGGCCGTGCGCCCGGCCGCGATGGCCTTGGCGAAGGCGTCCGCCATGCGCGGCGGATCGCCAGCCTTGGCGACCGCGGTGTTGAGCAGCACGCCGTCGTAGCCCATCTCCATGGCGGCGGCGGCGTGCGAGGGCGCGCCGATGCCGGCGTCGATGATCAGCGGCACGCCGGCGAAGTAGGCGCGCAGGCTGCGCAGCGCATACGGGTTGGCGAGGCCGCGGCCCGAGCCGATGGGCGCGCCCCAGGGCATGAGTACTTGGCACCCGGCCGCCAGCAGGCGCTCGGCGATGGACAGATCCTCGGTCGTATAGGGCAGCACCTTGAAGCCCTCGCGCGCGAGGATGCCCGCGGCCTCGACGAGGCCGATCACCTCCGGCTGCAGCGTATCGTCGTTGGCGATCACCTCGAGCTTGACCCAGTCGGTCGCGAACACCTCGCGCGCCATCTGCGCCGTCGTCACCGCTTCCTTCACGGTGCGGCAGCCGGCCGTGTTGGGCAGCACGCGCACGCCAAGTGAGCGCACGAGATCGAGGAAGCGCTCGCCCGAGCGCCCGCGCGCCTGCTCGCGCCGCAGCGCCGCGGTGACGATGCGGGCGCCGGAGGCTTCGACGGCACGCGCGAGCACCTGCGGCGAGGGATAGCCCGCCGTGCCGAGCAAGAGCCGCGAGGGCACCTCCACGCCATAGAGCGTGAGCGGGTTCGCTGAGGCGTCGGAGACCACGGCCGTGGGATCGATGACGTTCATGGCGCGAGCCTCAGCCGCCGTGCCGCGGCGAGACGATCTCGATGCGGTCGCCGCGCTCGATCGCGGTCGCGACGCGCGCGCGCTCGGAGACGAAATCGCCGTTGCGCGCGGTGGCGATGCGCTGGCCCGCGAGCCCCAGCTCGGCGAGCAGCTCGGCCAGCGTGGCCGCCCGCGTCGCCAGCCTGTCGCCGTTGACGACGATCTCGCGTCCCTCGTTGACGTGCGTGGCCACGGCCAGCTCCCGCAAGTTGCGAAGCGGCCAAGCAGGCCGCTGTGCCAATTCAATAGAATTCGTCCCGAAAGCTCAAGGCGCCCGCTGCGCCGTCGGCCCTCGCGTTGACTGCCTTCCGGCGCGAATGTCATGAATATCGGCTCAGAACGTCCCGGGGGCGGCCATAAACAGATAACGACAGCCGCATATTTCGGCTGGGGGAGGCGCCATGGCGTCCGCGGGCGCTGAATCGCTGCCACGGCCCGCTGCGGGAGCGGCCGGGAAAGCCACGATCACCGAAGTTCGCGTCTATCCGCACTCGCCCATTCTCTACTGGTGGGTGGTGTGGGTGTACGGCTTTTTCTGCGCGCTGCTGACGTACGCGCAGGGCGAGAGCTTCACCATCGGCGGCGGCAAGCCGCTGCTCATCTATCCGGGCGCCTGGCTCGGCATCTCGTTCACGCTGCTGTTGCTGTTCGTGGCGCTCGCCACGACGGTGAAGGCGCGCGGGGTGGGCGCGATCCTGTTGATCCTGCTGCTCATCGGCGCGGCCGCCGGCACCCAGTTCGTCATGAACATCGACGGGCTGTTCAAGACCCCGCCCGCGATCCTCGTGCACATGAACCTCGCCTTCTACATGATGGTGTCGTCGGCGCTGTTCGTCGTCTGGTTCGTCATCATCTTCATCGCCGACCGCCTGAGCTTCTGGCGCTTCCGCGGCTCGCAGATCGAGCGCGTGCAGCGTTTCGCCTCGATCGTCGGGCGCGCGCCCGAGAGCTACTCGGTGATGCACGTGCGCCTGACCCGCTTCAGCGACGAGCTGCTGCTGCACAAGATCCTGGGGCTCGGCATCCTAGGGCTCGGCACCAGCGACATCGACGGCAAGATCGCCATCTTCGGCGGCGGCAACGAGCACTTCCGCATCGAGCACGTGTGGCACGCCTCGCGCAGCCTGCGCGAGATCCAGACCATGATGGGGCCGAAGGCGACCGTCGTCACCTAGCGACCGCAACTACCTCGCCGGGATGACGGCGGGCTACTCCACGACGAGGATCGGCGCGCGCGCGCGCCCAGTCGCGAGGTAGTCGCCGACGGCGGCGGCGAGCACCGGCGCCAGCAGGAACCCGTGCCGGTAGGCGCCGTTGACGAAGATGCGGCGGCCGCCCTCGCGCACGATGGCGCGCGGCACATTGTCGGGGAACGCGGGGCGCACGCCGGCGCCGAGCTCGAGGATCTCCGCCTCGCCGAAAGCGGGATGCACGGCGTAGGCCGCGCCTAAGAGCTCGAGCGCCGAGCGCACGGTCACGGGGCCGTCGTCCTCGCTCTCGATCAGCGTCGCGCCGAGCATGTAGCGGCCCTCGCCCCAGGGCACGATGTAGATCGGCTGGCGCGGGTGCAACAGCTGCACGGGCCGCCGCAGGGCGATCTCGGCCGAGTGCACGATAATGCGCTCCCCGCGCACGCCGCGCAGATCGGCGAGCTGGTCGCGGGCGGCGAGGCCGCGGCAGTCGACGATGGTGTCCCTGCCATCGGGCCCGCGCTCCGCCCCAAACGTCACCTCGACGCCGGCAGCGCGCACGGCTTCCAGCATGAACGCGAGCGCCGCCGGCGCCGGCATGTGCGCCTCCTCGGGGAAGTAGAGCGCGGATGGGAACCGCCCCGCCAGCTCCGGCTCCAGCTGCTGCAGGCGCTGCGTGTCGAGGCGCTCGTGGCCCTGCGTCTGCCGCGCGAAGCGGTCGAGGTCGGCGGCGTCGCGTGCCCCGGCCACGACGAGAGAGCCCTCGCAGCGGAGCTGCGGAAATAAAGCACGCCACGCCGCCACGCCTTCGCGGCCGAGCGAGCGCAGCACCGGCGGCGCCGTCTCCGCCTCGCGCTCGGGCGCCAGCATCACGGCGGCGTAGCGGCTGGCTGCGCGCGCGAACGGCTCCGCGCTCGCCTCGAGGAGGCGCACGCGATGGCCCGCCCGGGCGAGCGTGTGCGCCTGCCACAGGCCGAGGATGCCGGCGCCGAGGACGGTGATGGTGCGGGTCGTCACGGGCTCGCTCTCTCCGATTCGCCTGAGCTATACGCGTTAGACCCCCTCACCCGGAAGCGCGCCAGCGACCATCCCCTCACCCGGCTGTCGCGCTCTCGCGCGTCCAGCCGACCTCTCCCCCTGGGAGAGGTGAAGTAGGCGATACTCTCGCGGCACAGGTTCTTCACCTCTCCCAGGGGGAGAGGTCTGAATAGGGTGGCGTGCGGAGTTCACTTCGCATGCCACCCTATTCCGGGTGAGGGGTTGGAAGCTCCAAGGAGGAGAGCGCGCATCCTCAATCTCCCAGCGCGGCGCCTTCGCGGCGCGCATCCGCCCCGCCTTCGAGGCGATTGCCGCGGCGCACGATGACGTGGGTGCCGGAGCTCATGTCGCTCGGCACGATCATGTGCCCGAAGGCCTTCAAGGCGAGCGCCGGCCAAATGGCGGCGCCGTCGAGCTCGATCTCGAAGCCCTCGCCCTGGCTGCCGAAGTTCAAGAGGTCGGCGGCGGCTTGCGCATCAAGGCCCCAGTCGAGCAGCGCAATGAGCGTCTTCACCACGAACAGGATGATGCGGCCCCCGCCCGGCGAGCCGAGCACCGCCAGCACACGCCCCGTCCCGTCGAACACGATGGTCGGCGCCATGGAGCTGCGCGGGCGCTTGCCCGGCCCTACCGCGTTGGCGGCCGGCTTGCCCTCGGCGTCGACGGGAACGAACGAGAAATCCGTCAGCTCGTTGTTGAGCAGGAAGCCCGCGGCCCAGACATGCGAGCCGAAGCCGCCCTCGATCGTCGTCGTCATGGCGAGCGCGTTGCCGTCGTCGTCGACGATGGAGATGTGGCTCGTTCCGGCACGCTCGCGCGTGGCGTCGCGCCCGAACGATTGCCGGCCCACCCCCGGCGGCACGCCCGGCTTCGGCCTCGCCATGGCGGCCTCGGGAGCGATGAGGGCGCGGCGCTCGTCGAGGTACTTGGGATCGAGCAGCCCCTGGGGAATGGCCACGAAATCGGGATCGCCGAGATAGCGGTTGCGGTCGGCGAAGGCGAGCTTCTCGGCCTCGGCGATGAGATGCATGGCCTTGGGCTGTAGAGCGGCGGAACGTCCCTTGCCGAGGTCGAAGGGTTCCAGCAGCCCCAGCGTCTGCGCGACCGCCGGTCCGCCCGACGACGGCGGCCCCATGCCGCAGACCTTGTCGCCGCGGTAGCCGAAGCAGACCGGCGCGCGCTCCTTCATGGCGTAGCCAGCGAGGTCCTGCAGCGTCATGCCGCCGGCCGCGGTCGGCGCCTCCGCGACCGCCTTCACGATCGCTTCGGCGACGGGACCTTCGTAGAAGGCGCGCGCGCCTTCGGCCGCGATGCGGCGCAGCGTCTCCGCCAGCTCGGGATTCTTCAGCGTGTAGCCGATGGGCCAGGCGCTGCCGGTGGCGGTGAAGAAATAGCGCCGCGCCGCCGGCACGAAGCTGTCGGGACCGCTGCCGCGCAAGAGCATGTGCAGCCGCGGCGACACCTCGAAGCCCGCTTCGGCAAGGCGGATCGCCGGCTCGAACAGGCGCGCCCACGGCAGCCGCCCGTAGCACGCGTGCACCGTCTCCATCAGGCGCACGATGCCCGGCACGCCGATGCTGAGGCCGGAGCGCACGGCCGTTTCGAACGCCATCGGCTTGCCGTCGACGAGGAAGCGGTCGGGCGTGGCGGAGGCGGGCGCCGTCTCGCGGCCGTCGAAGGCCTTGAGTTCGGATTTCCCGGCGTCCCAGTAGAGCAGGAAGGCGCCGCCGCCGATGCCGCTCGACTGCGGCTCGACCAGATTGAGGACGAGCTGCGCGGCGATGGCAGCGTCGACCGCCGAGCCGCCGGCGCGCAGCATCTCGCGACCGGCTTCGGCGGCGTAGCGGTTGGCGGCCACGACCATGTGGCGCTCGCTGGTGGCAAGGGTCCGCTCCGTGGAGTCGGTCGCGGCCTCGGGGGCGCTGCGTACGTCCTGCGCCATCGCCGCAAGGGGCGCGGCTAGCACGGCCAGCGCGAGCGCGAGCCCCAGCCGGCGCGCGCTGCGCTCGAGCGGGGGCCGGCTCCGAGTGGCGGGGATAGGCATCGATGTCCGTTCTCGCGGGCGCGACCGCCGGTAGAGCCTCAGCCCTTTGGTGGGCCCCTTGTCGGGGCCCTTTATCGGGGCCGCGCGCCCCGCTGTCGAGCCCGGCGCCATGCTCCCGGCCCATGCTTCCGCGTCGGGCGCCCTAGGCCGGCGTTAACCGCGCATCTGCTTTTGTCGTCGGCGACGCGCGCAATGGCGCGCCCATCCGCAGGCCGAGGTCCACTCCCATGCTCCTAGCACCGACGAAGCGCCGGGTACGCCGCGCCGCGCTCGCCGCGCCGCCGATCCTGCTCGCGTTTCTCATCCTCGTGGGCACAAGCTACCGCGCCGCCACGCGCGAGGAGGCGCCGGCGCTGCTCAGCACGGGCACGACCGTGCTCGGGCAGACGTTCTCCTATCCCACCGGCGCGCCGGCCAAGGTGACGGCGGCGATCATCACCTTCCTGCCAGGCGAGGCGACCGGCTGGCATCAGCACGACGTGCCGATGTTCGGCTACATCCTCGAGGGCGAGATCACCGTCGACTACGGCGCGGCCGGCAGCCGCGTCTATCGCCAGGGCGACGCGCTGATGGAGGCGATCGATGTGGCCCACAACGGGCGCAACACGGGCACGGGCAACGCGCGCATCCTCGCGGTGTTCATGGGCGCCGACGGCGTGCCCAACACCGTGATGCTGAAGGGCGACGCGGCAGTGCCTCCGCCTCAGTGAAAATCGCGCGATTTGGGTATGACCCGCGCCTGGCGCGGATGCGTGATGCGCGCTTCGCGCGGGTTCTGGGCCCAGCGCGGGTGCCCGTTGTGCAGGCCGGACTGGTCGGCACAGATGTCGGGGCTCTTCACGTGGTCGGCATTCGCGACCGGCACCGTTATCTCGGGACCGTGCTCGGATAGCAGCGTGAGCCAGTCGCTGCGGTCCTCGAGCCGCTGCGAGACCACGTGGATGATGTCCTCGTGGCGCTGGATGCGGCCGTGGATGACGATAAGGCGCGCGCCCATGATGACCTTGCGGAAGCGCTCCAGCGTCTTGGGCCAGACCACCGCGTTGGCGATGCCGGTCTCGTCCTCGATGGTCATGAACACGACGCCCTTGGCCGAGCCCGGCCGCTGGCGCACCAGCACCACGCCCGCGACCGACACGTAGGCGCCGTCCTTGGCCGACCGCAGCTCGTCGCAGGCGCGCACGCGCTTTGCCGCAAAGTGCGCGCGCAGGAAGCTCATGGGATGGGCTTTGAGCGAGAGCCGCAGCGTCTGGTAGTCGTTGACGACGTGCTCCGACAGCGCCATGGCGGGCAGCGCCACTTCGGGTTCGAGGCCCGCTTCGCGCGTCTCGCTCCAGGTGAATAGCGGCAGCGGCTCGGCGGAGCCCAGCGCCTTCACCTCCCACAGGGCCTGGCGGCGGTCGAGCCCGAGCGAGCGCAAGGCATCCGCCGCGGCGAGCTTCTCCAGCGTGGCGAGCCGCACCCGCGCCCGCAGCCACAGGTCGTGCGTGTCGCGGTACCGCGCACCCGCTACGTCCTGCTCCAAATAACTGGCGTGGGATTCCCCCTCACCCGGTTTGCCATGTGACTTGCTCCCAATTGGTCGCAAATCACGGCAAACCGCCCTCTCCCCCATGGGGAGAGGGGTCACAGCACGCTGCGATTGGAGTCGATTCACCTCTCCCCGGTGGGGAGAGGTCGCGAGCCCGGCATCAAGCCGGGGTCGCGGGTGAGGGGGTACGTAGCCTCGGGGCGCCGCGAGCTTCTTCGCCTCCTCCTCCGGCAGCCCGTCGATCTGGCGCAGGCCCAGGCGCAGGGCCGGGCCGCTATCCCCTCTCCCCGCTTCTACAACGGGGAGAGGGGTCACAAGCGGCTGCCCCTCACCCCTACCCTCTCCCCACAAAGAGTGGGGAGAGGGAGATTCCAGCGTGCAGTCCCAGTCGGAAAGGTTCACGTCGACGTCTCGCGCCTCGACGCCGTGCTCGCGCGCATCGCGCACGATCTGCGCCGGGGCGTAGAAGCCCATCGGCTGCGAGTTCAGCAGCGCCGCCGCGAACGCCGCCGGGTGGTGGCACTTGATCCATGCCGACAAGTAGACGAGGTGGGCGAAGCTCGCCGCGTGGCTCTCGGGAAAGCCGTACTCGCCGAAGCCCTTGATCTGGTTGAAGCACCGCTGCGCGAACGCCTGGTCGTAGCCGCGCTTCGCCATGCGCGAGACCATCTTCTCCTCCAGGAGCCCGATGGTGCCGCGGCGGCGGAAGGTCGCCATCGCCTTGCGCAGCTCGTTGACCTCGGCATCGGAGAACTTGGCCGCGACCAGCGCGATGCGCATCGCCTGCTCCTGGAACAGCGGCACGCCCTTGGTCTTGCCGAGGATGTTTTTCAATTCGTCCTTGTCGCCGTGCTCGGGCGAAGGCGAGGGATAATGCTCGGGCTCGATGCCGCCGCGGCGGCGCAGGTAAGGGTGCACCATGTCGCCCTGGATGGGCCCCGGGCGCACGATCGCCACCTCGATGACGAGGTCGTAGAAGGTGCGCGGGCGCAAACGCGGCAGCATGTTCATCTGCGCGCGGCTCTCGACCTGGAACACGCCGATCGAATCCGCGCGGCACAGCATGTCGTAGACGGCCGCGTCCTCGCGCGGGACGGAGGCGAGGCTGAGCGTCTTGCCCTGGTGCTTCTCGATGAGGTCGAAGGCGCGGTGGATGCAGGTGAGCATGCCCAGCCCCAGCACGTCGACCTTCAGCAGCCCGAGCGCGGCGATGTCGTCCTTGTCCCACTCGATGAAGGTGCGGTCCGCCATGGCGGCGTTGCCGACGGGGACGACCTCGACGAGGGGCCCGCGCGTCAACACGAAGCCGCCGACGTGCTGGGAGAGATGGCGGGGAAAGCCCATCAGCTCGTGCGCCAATTCGAGCACGCTTGCGAGCAGCGGGTCTTGCGGATCGAGCCCCGCCTCGCGCACGTGCGCCTCCGGCAATTCTCCGCCGCTGGTCGTGCCCCACACCATGCCGGCGAGCGCCGACACGGTGTCCTCCGACAGCCCCATGGCCTTGCCGACGTCGCGCACGGCCGAGCGCGCGCGGTAGGAGATGACGGTCGCCGCGATGCCGGCGCGGTCGCGGCCGTAGCGGGCGTAGATGTACTGGATCACCTCCTCGCGTCGCTCGTGCTCGAAGTCGACGTCGATGTCGGGCGGCTCCTTGCGCTCGGGCGACACGAAGCGCTCAAACAGCAGGTCGATCTCGGTGGGGTTCACCGCCGTGATGGCGAGGCAGTAGCAGACGGCGGAATTGGCCGCCGAGCCGCGCCCCTGGCACAGGATGTTTTGCGAGCGCGCGAAGCGGACGATGTCGTGCACGGTGAGGAAATAGGGCGCGTAGTTTAGCTCCGCGATCAGGGCGAGCTCGCGGGCAACGAGCGCGCGCACGGGATCGGGGATGCCGGCGGGGAAGCGCCAGCGGGCGCCCTCCCAGGCGAGCTCTTCCAGATGCGCTTGCGGGGTCTTGCCGGCCGAGACCGGCTCGTCGGGATACTCGTAGACGAGCTCGTCGAGGCAAAAGCGGCAGGCGTCCGCGATCTCAAGCGTGCGCGCGAGTGCGCTCCTGTGGCCCTTGAACAGGCGCGCCATCTCGGCAGGGCGCTTTAAGTGCCGCTCGGCGTTGGCTTCGAGCCGCAGCCCGGCAGCACCGATGGTCGTGCCCTCGCGCACGCAACTCAGCACGTCCTGCAGCGGGCGCCGGTGCGGGGCGTGATAGAGCACGTCGCCGGTGGCGACGAGCGGGGTGGCGCAGCGCTCGGCGAGGCGGGCAACGGCGGAGATGCGCGCGCGGTCGTCGCCGCGGTAGGCGTGGCTGGCGGCGAGGTAGAGCGGGCTCTCCCCCAGCGCCGCCTTCACGCGCATGAGCGCGGCTTCAAACGTTGACGCGCCCCCTCTCCCCGCAAGCGGGGAGAGGGTTGGGGTGAGGGGCAGAGGCCGGCGCTGCGGTTCGCGGCTGCCCCTCACCCTGACCCTCTCCCCATTCAGCAAGATGGCATGGGGAGAGGGGACACTCTCGCGGCGTCGGAACGGCACGATCGCGGCGCCGCGCGGGGCCTCGGTATCGGCGGGCGCGGCGTGCGCCTCGCGCCAGTCCCAATCCTCGGGTGCCAGCGCGATGAAGATCTGGCCCTGCGCATGGCTCGCGACGTCGTCGAGGAAGAGTGTGCACTGCCACTTCTCGGCGCGCATCTGGCCGAGCGAGAGGAGCCGCGACAGCCGTCCATAGGCCGCACGGTCGCGCGGCAGGCAGAGCAGGCTCGGGCCGTCCTGCAGGTCGAGGCGCGCCCCGATAATGAGGCGCAGGCCGACCTCCTTGGCCGCGATGTGCGCGCGCACGACGCCCGCGAGCGTGTTGCGGTCGGTCACCGCGATGGCCTCCAGCCCGAGCGCCTTGGCCTGCGCGACCAGCTCCTCCCCGTGCGAGGCCCCGCGCAGGAAGGAGAAGTTGGTCGTGACCTGCAGCTCGGCGTAACGCGGCACGCATTGACCTTTCCAACGCCAGAAGCTTCAGCCGAACAGCCCGTGCAGGAACCAGGACGGCGCCTCCTCGTCGCGCCCGTAGAGCCCCTCGCGATAGACCCAGTAGCCGGCGCCGCCTTCATCCTCGATGCGGTAGTAGTCGCGCGTGCGGCTCGTCTTTGCCCCGATCTCGCGCCACCACTCGGGTGCGATGCGCTGCGGGCCCTGGAAACGCACGACGCGGCGCTCCACCCGGCGCCAGGTGAAGCGGGCGGGCGGACCTTCGGGCACTTCCGCGATCACGCCGATGGGCTCGGGCGCGGGAAGCAGCAGCGGCGGCCGCGCGGCCGCGGGCGCGAGCGGCCAGCCCGGGCCGTTGCCCTTTGCCGCGGCGCTGTCGCGCAGCGCCGGCACGCGGGCTTGCGCGCGCTCGGGGATGTGGCTCGCGCGCGGCTCCAGCCGGCTCACGCGCCCGACGCCCAAGTGATTGGCGAGGCGGTCGACGAGCAACGCCGGATCGGCGCGGCCTGCGCCCGCGAGCCGCGGCCCCAGCGCTGCCTGCGGAGTGTCGCGGCGCTCCACCTGCACGGCCGCCAGCACGAGGCTATCGACGCCGAAGCCAGCATCGAGGCTCTCCAGCTTCTCCTGCAGCAGCGCGAGCATGTGCTCGGGCGTGCGGCAGGGAAAGCTCATGCCGGCGCGCGCTTCCGCGACCGTGCCGTCGGCGCGATAGAGCGACAGGTGCACGCGGCGGGCGCCGAGCCCGCGCGCGTCGAGGCTGGCGCACAGCTCGACCGCGAGGCGCCCGGTCTCGGCCTCGAGGCCAGCCGCGGAGAGGAGCGGATCGGGGAAGGCGCGCTGCACGTAGAGCGCCGGCGGCTCGATCAGGGCGGGTAACGGCTCGGACTTGACGCCCAAGGCTTGGTCGAGGCGCTGCAAGACGGCCGCGGCGGCCTCGGCGGAGCGGAAGCGGCGCTCGAGGCTCTGGCGCGGCAGGCGGTAGAGCTGGCCGATGCGGCGCAGGCCCAGCCGCTTCAAGAGCAGCACGGCTTCGGGTGCGAGCCGCAAGGCCTCGACGGGGAGGGGCCCGAGCCGCGTCTCCGCTTCGCCGGGCGGCGCGATGGCGCTGGCGATGGGTGAAGCTGCGCGCGCCCGCGCCTTACCCGCCGCCGTATCTCCCCTCCCCTCGACGGGGAGGGGTTGGGGGTGGGGTGAAAAACTTGGGTGGGGTGAGGAATTAGGAGCATCGCTCTCTTGCAAGCTTCTCCCTTGCAGCGTCCCCCCACCCCTGGCCCCTCCCCGCGAGGGGGGAGGGGAATCGAAGCTCGATATCCAGTCGCGAGAAATTCTCATCGGCGCGAAGCGGGCGAGCGCGTGGGCGGCCCCGAAGGTATCGGCGAGGCCCGCCTGCGCCGTGAGCCCGAAGCGCACGAGCTTGCCGATGAGATCCTCCAAGAGGCGCTCCTCGCCGCCGTACAGGTGCGCGACGCCCGACACCTCGATCCACAGGCCATCGGCGCCGTCGACGTTGCGGTTGGGCCCGTAGCGGCCGCACCAGCGCGCGAGCTTTAAGAGCGCGATGCGGTCGCGGCGCGGCTCGGCCTGGCGCGAGAGCAATGCCGGAAGCGCGGCGCGCGCATCCGTGAGCGCCTGGCCCACGCGCACGCCCTCCGCCGCGGCTTTGGCGTTGACGGCGGTGATGCGGATGCCATGCGTTCCCGGCTCGACGAGCGCGAGCGGGAGATCGTCAGGCACCGCGGCGGGCGCGGCGCGGCTCATCCGCTCGATCGGCCAGAGCGGGAGCCACACGGAAACGATGCGTCTCATCGGACCATTCCAAAGGTAGCGACAAAGCCTGCGCGAGAAGCGCCCCGTTGCGGCAGCGCTCGAGCGTGGCGGCGTAGCGGCGGGCGCCGGGGGCGTCCGCCTCGAAGGGGTGGGGCGCGCTCGGATGGGCGCCGATGCGCCAGCGGGTGGCGGTCGAGCCGGCGCCGGAGGTGCGTGGGTCGGTCACCAGGAGGCACGGCGTGAGGCTGCCCGCGGCGGCCAGACTGAGGCGGCGGGCGGGCGTCAGCTCCGCCTCCTTCATCACGCCGACGACGAGGGCGAGGCTTGCCGATTTCAAGCCCTCCTCCATGGCCCACAGCGCTTCGGAAGCCCGCTTGGTCTCGACGAACAGGCAGGCCGCGGGATCGAGCCCGAGGGCGGCGAGACCCTGGCCGCAGGGCAGGCCGAGCTCGCGCGCGAAACGGGACGGCCAGCACCAGAGGATGGGGGCCGGCGCGGCGGAGCGGGAGCGCAGCGCGGTTGCGCGGCGCACGGCGAGCCGCAGCGCGAAGCCGAGCGCGGCGGCCCAATCCCCCGCAGCGGCGCCGGCCGTTGCACCGGCGACAGCGTCCCGCGCGCCGCCTGCCGGCTTCACCTCGTGCAGGGACGCCGCATCGAGGCCGCCGGCGAGGTGGGCGTCGATCTCGGGCGCGCCCAGCGTCCACGGCGGGGAAGCGGCTGGGGAGCCGGAAGCGTCGGGGGCCAGCGCGCGCAGGGCCGGCGAGGACGCGTGGCGCTCGAGCGCCTCGATGCGCGCCTTGAGGCCGGCGACCAAACTTTCCTTGGCTAGGCTGGAATGGGGGGTGGCCGGGACGGCGAAGAGGGCGCCGCCATCCCGGCCGGGGGAAGAAAAAGGCCAGAGCCCGGCCCGACGCAAACTGAAACGCTTAGCGCGTGGGCCGGGCTCTGGCGGCGAGATCCGCGTCTGACCGACGGACGGTGGGATGGGGGGTGGGGCCGCCTGGGTCACGGGAACGCTCTCGCAACAGCTCTGGAGGCAGGACAATCCGGCCCCCGTGTTCATTTTTTGTTCTAAATTGCTTCGGAGATTCGGTCAAGATCGAAAAGGGTACAAACAAGGATCGTGCGTTCTTTTTGGTGCAGCGCCAACGAAAATTCGGAAGCGACGGGCCGAGGAGGCGAAAAATAGCTTGGAGGGCATATCCCTGAGTCAAGCTCGGAAACAAATAAACTCAACTAAATCATCTAATTAACATGGTTCAACCGCCCCTTCCGCGATGCAAAAACGCCGCACGGGACGATCCTCGCCCAAGTGTGTCCCGCATGCTCTGCCGTAAAAAATTGGGACTGTTATATACGCTCCATTCACCTTAGCTGACCATGCTCGACCGCGCGCCCTAAACGATCGGAGCTGTCCCGTAATGTCCCCCCGCAGCCTCGTCTGTTCCATCGTCCTCGCGACTGTGGCCGCCACTCCCCTGATCACCGTTCCCAACGCCGCTCACGCCCAAGGGCTGATCGACTTCCTGTGGGGCGGCACCGAGGAGTGGGGCGGCAAGCGTCAAGTTGTTGATTTTGATAAGAAATATAGCGCGGACCAGGTTATCGTCAGCTTCGGCGATCGGCGCCTCTATCTCATCACGCAGAAGGGCAAGGCGATCAGCTATCCGATCGCGGTCCCGCGCGAGCAAAGCCGCTGGCAGGGCACGACCACGGTCTCCGAGAAAAAGGAGAATCCGTCCTGGCGCCCGACGCCCGACATGCTGAAGGAGAATCCCAAGCTGCCGACGTGGGTCCCGGGCGGCCACCCGATGAACCCGCTCGGCGTGCGCGCGATGTACCTCGGCGCCAGCACCTACCGCATCCACGGCACCGACGCGCCGTGGACCATCGGGCAGGCAGTCTCCAAGGGCTGCATCCGCATGTATAACGAGGACGTGCTCGACCTCTATCCGCGCGTTCCCGTGGGCATGAAGGTCACGGTGACGTGGCAGCAGTTCAACTCGCAGGCCGTCGCTTCCAACGACGATGCGACGCCGACGCCGTTCGACCCGACGCCCGGGGCGATCCCCGGTACATCGTCGAAGGGCTCCTCGCGCGCGATCCGCAATCTGCCGCCGCCGCCGAGCCTGCCGGCCGACGCAGTACCCGGCGTGGCGGCAGACAACGTGGGCGCGGCCAACAAGATGGCGCCGCCCGAGCCCTCGACCGAGGACAAGCCGGCCAAGCCGATCGCGAAGGTGAAAGCCGCGAAGGCCAAGAAGCCCGAGAAGCCCGAGGCCACCACCGTCGCCGCTACGCGCCCGGCACCACCGGCGGCCGCCGCCGCGGCTGCCCCGGCCTCGACGGCAGCGGCGCCGCGGCCGGCGGCCGAGGCGGCAAAGACGGAAACGGATCACGCTGTTGTGGCCGCGGCCAAGGCCGCCGAGGCGGCGACGCGAGCTGCGGAATCCGCGCGCGCCGCGGCGAACGCTGCACGCAAGGCCGCCGACGACGCCAAGAAGGCGACCTCCGCCGACGACGGCAAGGAGCCCGGCAAAGAGGATGCCGCCAAGCGCGCGGCCCTCTAGAAGCGAACGTCGCAGCAGTAAGAATTCGAAGGGCGGGGCCGCAAGCTCCGCCCTTTTTGCATGACGGCACCCGCTCGGTCTGTCATCCCGGACGAGCGAGACTGAAGGCCGAGCGAGATCCGGGATCCAGCGCAAGAATCGTCGCAGACGCCGCAACTCTTCGGCGCCTTCGGCGAGTCTCTCCTGGGTCCCGGCCCACTCGCTAGCGCTCGCTTGGCCGGGATGACAGCTGGCTCAACTCGCCGGGCCGAGGCACGAGCGGAAGCCCGCCGCCAGGTTGCGCATGAGCGCAAAGTAGAGCTCCGCCCCCGCCGGCAGCAGCGCGCCCTCCGGGTCGAGCGTGGCCGTGCGCACGTCCGTGCCCTCGATCACGGCGGCGACCAGGTTGGGCTGGAACAGCGGCTCGGCAAACAGGCACACCGCGTGCAGCGACCGCATCTTGCGGCGCAGCTCGGTCAAGCGCTTGGCGCTCGGCTGCATCTCGGGGCTCACCGTGATCGAGCCGACGGCATCGAGGGCGAAACGGTCGGCGAAATACTGGTACGCGTCGTGGAACACGACGAACGGGCGATCCTCGAGCGGCTTCGTCTCGCTCGCGATCTTAGACGTCAGCGCGTCGAGCCTGGCGTCGAGCCGCTCGGCGTTGGCCTTGAGACGGTCGGCGTCGGCGGGTGCGCGCTCCGCCAGAATCCGCGCCAGATAGCCGACGATAGCCTTGGCGTTGTCGGGATCGAGCCAGATGTGCCCATCCTTGATGCTCTGGCCGCCCGCGTCCGCGTCGCCGTCGGCCGCGTCGGCGTCGTGGTGGGGCTCGAACGTTCCCGCCGTGCGCAGGTCGAGCAGCTTGAGCCCCGGCGCCTCCACCAGCGTCACCAGCCGCACGCTGGCGGGCAGCGCGCCGGCGATCTTGCCCGTGAACGGCTCGAGCGTCGGCGACACGCGGACGAACACGTCCGCGGCATCGATCGCGCGCACGCCGGACGGCTTCAGCGAGAAGGTATGCGGAGAGGCGGAGCCATCGACGAGCAGCGTCGGCGTCCCGATACCCTCCATGAGCTGCATGACCAGCGAGTGGATCGGCTTGATGGTGACGACGACCTTGAGCTCGGCGGCGGCCGGGCGCGCGGCCGCGCAGGAAAGTGCAAGCAGCACCGCCACGGCAAAGCCGAACCGAGAGCCCATCGTGCACGCGCCTCCTCGGGCGTCGTTGGCAGTCGAAGCGCCGCAGGCGGACGCGCCCCCGATCCGCTCGCACCTGGCTAAAATGTGATAATATCCAAGGCCGCGCAACCTAGTGCGCAGGACGCCAACACGCAACGGCCAACTTTTCGCGGCAGCATTCGGCCGGCGCAGCCGCTTCGACGGTCGCTACGGCCCGGCAATCGACCAAAACCCAGGGGGTTCCGCTTGCGTGCAACCAACATCCTCCCGGCACTCGCGCTGGCGGCCGGCCTCGCCGGCTCCGCGACGGGCGCGCTCGCGCATCCGCACGTGTGGGTGACGGCCTCCGCGACGGTCCTCTACAACCACAACGCCATCAGCGGGCTGCAGCAGGCCTGGACCTTCGACGAGTTCTACACGCAGCAGGCGATCGAAGGGCTCGATAAGAACGGCGACGGCAAGTACGACCGGCAGGAGCTTTCCGAGCTTGCCCAGGTCAACATGGATGGCCTCAAGGAGTTCGGCTATTTCACCGTCGCCAAGCTCGGCGCCGCCGAGCTGAAATTCAAGCCGCCGGTCGACTACTGGCTCGAGTACTCCGACAAGGGCATCCTGACGCTGCACTTCACGCTGCCGCTTGAGAAGCCGGTGCCGGCCGAGGCCACCGGCTTTGCGTTCTCGGTCGCCGATCCGAGCTACTTCATCGCCTTCGATCTCGCCAAGGACAACCCGGTCAAGCTGGGACCCGGCGCGCCGCCCGGATGCGTGGCGACGATCAGCGATCCCGCCGAGGACGACGCCGACAGCCAGAAGCTCAATCAGGCGTTCTCCAACGCGCTCGGCAACAACAACGGCGCCTCCGGCTTCGGCATGGCGAAGTCGGTCGCCGTCCAGTGCGCCAAGTCGTGATCCCCCGCGGCTGCTTGCCCATCCTGGCCCCGTCTTGGCACGTCCGTTAACCAGCGCTTCAGCATGAGGGCTTGCGCCCGCGCCTGACCGATTAGGCTCGCGCGCATGCCTACGCTCATCGCGCTCGCCATGACGGTCCTCGCCGCGCTCGGCTCGTCCCCCGGCGGCCCCGCAGGGCGTGACATGGAAACCTCGGCGCTCGCCGCGTCGCGGCTGGAGATCGTGGTCGTCATGGAGCGGGACTGCTTCTATTGCCTCCTGTTCCGGCGCGACCTGTTCCCCGCCTACGCCGCCTCGCCGCGCGCGCGCGACGTACCGATGCGCTTTCTCGACGTGGGCGAGCTGGCGTCGAGCCGGCTCGGCTTGAAACGCGCCGTCGACGTCGTCCCGACCGTCCTCGTGCTCGCGGACGGGGATGAAATCGGGCGCGTCCCCGGCTACGCCGCCCGGGAGATTTTCTTCAGCTCGATCAACGCGCTGCTTCCCCCCTGACGATGATCGCACAGCGGTCGTCACGGCGTTGTAAAGTCGGCGCCAATCGGGTTTGATGGGTGCGACGAAGGCACCGGGGAGCCGCATGGACCGGCGTGAATTCCTGAAATCGACGGGGGCTGCCGCCGCGGCGGCGAGCGCCGCGACGGCGGCGGTGGCCGAGACCGCGGCCCCCGCGCCGCCAGGTTCCGCGACCCTCGCGGCGCCGGCGCTCGCGACCGGCGTCAGGGAGCTGCGCCTCGCCATCGCCTGGCCCGACGGCGTCTGCGGACCCGCCGATCAAGCCCGCCGCCTCGGCCAGCGCATCGCCGCCATCAGCGGCGGCCGCTATCGCATCGCCTACACGGCCGGCATCGCCAACGGGCTTGCCGCCGTGCGCGCGGGCGACGCCGACCTCTACTACGCATCCGAGCACGGCCACCTCGACGCGCACCGAGCGCTCGCCTACTTCGCGGGGCTGCCCGGCAACCGCGCGATCGGCGCGCGCCACTTGTCGGCGTGGATGCTCGTCGGCGGCGGCCAGCAGGCGTGGGACGACCTCGCGGTCGAGTTCGGCGTCAAGGCGATGCTCGCCGGGCACACGGGCGAGCGGCCCTACTTCCTGGCGCGGCGCCGCATGGACGACGTGAGCGGGCTGTCGGGCGAGAAGGTCGCGGTGTTGGGCCTCGCGCGCGACGTGGCGCGCGGATTGGGCCTCGTGCCGGTCACGCTGCCGGCCGCGGACGCCGCCGGGGCGCTTGCGCGCGGCGACCTGCTCGCCGTGGAGCTGGGCGGCGCCATCGCCAGCCATGGGCTCGGCCTCCTCGACACCGCCGGCGTGTTCGCCGGTGCCAGCCTCAACCCCACCGGTTCCGCCATGTCACTCGGGCTGTCCCGCTCCCTCTGGGACGGCCTCTCCGCGAGCGATCAGGCGATCTTCGCGGCCGCGGCGGCAGCTGAATACGATCTCGCGCTGGCCGAGGAGGACACCTACCGCCGCGTCCTCGCCGGCGGCAGGACGTGGGCGATCGCGCACGAGCTTTCGCGCACCATGCGCAGCATCGGCGACGCAGTCGTGGCGCACGTCGCCGCCGCGGACGCGCACGCCCAGCGCATCAACGCGGGCTACGTTGCGTTCGGGCGCGCGCTGCTCGGCGACGAGCCGTCGCTGGCATCGTAGTCGCCCATCCGTTAGGCGCGCGCTGCCACAATAAACGCGATGTTTCGGCCGGAAAGCTCGTGTATTGTAGCGACGACCGAGCGGCCGCGGCGGGGCCCCGGGGGACTGGTCGAAATCATCTGGCGTTGTGACGGGTTGCGTATGGGCATGACCACGATGGCTCAACTGGGAGCCCAATGGGCGTCCGCCGATTCCACGGACGCGCAGATGGACCAGATCCGCGAGCTGCTCTTAGGCGACATCCTGCGCCGCGCCGATGCCCGCGTCGAAGCGCTGGAGGCGCGCGTGCGCGAGCTCGAGGGCGACATCGGGCACCGCATCGAGACGCTGGCGGCGCGCATCGAGACCCTCGGCACCGAGCAAACGACGGGGCGGCGCAGCGCCTTCGACGAGCTGTCGCGCAGCGTCGCCGAGCTCGGCGAGCGCATCCGGCATTTGGCGCAGGGCTGAGATCAGGGTTCATTTGCCCGCGGGGGCGGACGATGGCGCAGGACGTTTCCAAGCTCAAAGAGCTGCTTTTCGATAGCGAGACCCGCGCGCTCTCCGATCTGAGCCAGCGCATGGACCTCGTGTTCGAGCGCGCGGGCTCGCAGGAGCGCTTTACCGCCAGCGTCGCCGGCGTGCTCGACGATGCCCTGCGCCAGGCCGAGGTCGACCGCCACGCGGAGCTGTCCTCGGCCATCGCGCCGCTGATCGTCAAAACGATCAAGACGGAGATCCGCGGCAGCCAGGACGAGCTTGCCGAGGCGGTCTATCCGGCCATGGGCCGCATGGTGAAGGCTTACGTCGCAAGCGCCATCCGCGACCTGATGGACGAGATCAATAGGCGGCTCGAATCCAACGCCTTCATGCTGCGCGTGCGCAGCCTGCTCACCGGGCGCCCCGTGGCCGAGCTTGCCTTCGCCGAGGGCCACCGCCTCAGCATCGAGGAAATCTTCCTCATCCGCCGCGGCTCGGGCGCGCTCGTCGGCCACTGGCCGGGCGACGCCGCCTCCGCGCACGACCGCCGGATGAGCGGCATCCTCACCGCCATCAACGAGGTGGCGACGCAAGCCTTCGCGGCCGACCAGGCAGCGCTGCGCCGCATCGATCTCGGCAGCTCCATCGTCTACCTGCGGGCATCCCCGACCTACCTCCTCGCCGCCAAGTGCCGCGGCGCGGCGCCGGCCTCCGTCGAGCAGACGATCGACGAGCATTTCGTCGGCGCCACCGAGCGCCTGCGCACGCTGCTCAACGGGGCGGACAGCGCGGCGCCGGCCCGTGCCATCAATGCGCTGCTCGCCGACCTCGCCGCCAAGCTCGAGCAGGGCATCGCCGAGCAGCAGCAGAGGCTCGCCGCGCGCCGCGGCCCCCTATCGCCGGCGGCCGTCCTGCTCTGGAGCATCGGCCTGCTGCTCGCCGGCTGGGCCGGGTGGAGCGCCTACTCGGGCTACGCCAGCGGGAACGCGCGCGCGACCGCCGAGCGCGTCATCGCCGACCAGAGCGAGCTCGACGGCTATCCCGTGCACATCGCCGTCGAGCAGCAGGGCCGCGAGATCGCCATGCTCGGGCTCGTGCCCTCGCCGGACGCCGGGAACGAGGCGGTGCGCCGCCTGCGCGCCGCGCTGCCGCACGCGCACATCCTCGACCGCACGGCGGCGTTGCCGGGCGGCCTCAAGGAGGCCCGTGCCGACATCGATGTCCTGCAGACGAAAGTCGGCGATCTCGCCGCGCAGACCGCGCGCAGCGATGCCGCCATGAAGTCGGGCATCGACGGCGTGGCGGCCGACCTCAAACGCGCCGACGTCGATGCCTTGCGCGGCTCGCTCAAGGCGCTGCAGGAGCAGGTGACGAAGGCGGCCGGAGAGACGCAATCAGGCATCGCGGCCCTGCGCGCCGAGCTTGCGCGCGCCCTCGCCCCCTCGCCGCGCGAGCGGCTGGAAGCCTGGACGCACGCGCACGCGATTTTCTTCGCCAAGGACACGGGCTACCGCGACCCGCGCGGCGCTGCCGCGACGCTCGACGAGCTGGCGACGCTCATCAAGGAGACGGACGTGCTCGTGCGCGTCGTCGGCTTCACCGACGAGAAGGGCGGGCAGGAGCGCAACGTGCCGCTGTCGCAGGCGCGCGCCGAGCGCATCGTCTCGGAGCTCAAGAGCCGCGGCGTCGAGGCCTCGCGCCTCGTCGCCGTGGGACGCAACAACATCGAGGACCTGAGCCCCGTGCTGGGCGAGTCGAGCCCCAACCGCCGTGTCGAGTTCGAGATCGGGTTCGACCGCGAAGCCGCGCGATGACGGCGCGCAAGATCATGCTGCTGGGCGAGATCGGCGTGGGCAAGTCGTCGATCGCCCGCCGCCTGGTGTTCGACCGTTTCGAAGGCGACTACAAGCCCACCATCGGCGTCGACGTCTACAGCTACGAGGTGGAGGCGGGGCCGGGCGGGCCCGAGCCCCCCATCAAGTTCGTCATCTGGGACACCGACGGCAATTTCGGCGAGGCGATCCTGTCGCACATCTACATCAAGGAGGCGGCCGCCGCGCTCATCGTCGGCGACGTGACGCGCCGCTCGACGCTGCAGCACATGGTCGAGCTCGCCGACCGCTTCATGGAGGCCATGCCCGGCCGCTATTGCGCCTTCCTCATCAACAAATCCGACCTGGAGGACGCCGCGACCGAGCTGCCTCCGGAGCTGCTCAAATCTTCGATCCCCATGCTGCGCACCAGCGCCAAGACCGGTGAGAACGTCAAAGATGCCTTCCGCAACGCCGCCACTGCCGTCCGCCGCCGCGGCATCTGATCCGAGCCAGATAGCCTGCTTGCGGCGGCGCGCCGGAGAGCTCCTGGCCGCTCGCGGTGTCTTCGGCCTCGTCTGGCTCAACCGCGACCTGACGGCCCACACCCGCTTTGGAACGCTCGTGGAATTCGTTGCCGTCGGAGAGCCGGTGACGCGCAGCCTCGCCCCGCTCATCGGGCTCGAAGCCGAGATAGAAGCCCTGCAGGCGGGCCAGGTGCTTCGCGTCCCCAACGTCTCCATCGTAACGGATTGCGGGCCGGGGCCGCGGCTCAATCTGGGGTTCTATGCCTTCGAGCAGGAGGACCTAATCCTGCTGGTGGTGTCGCACGCCGAGATGGATACCAAGCTCGCGATCGAGCTCAGCCGCCAGATCCGCGGCCGCCTCATGGCGGAAACGGAGGCGGCGGCCAAGTCGCAGGAGCTGGCGCGCGCCAACACGGACCTCAGAATCGCCAACAGCCACCTCGAGCAGTTCGCGACCATCGCCACGCACGATCTCAAGGCCCCGATGCGCGCGCTCGGCTACCTCGCCGACGAGATCGAGAGCGCCTTGGCGGTGAGCGACGGCGACCGGGCCAAGCAGAAGCTCGCCGAGCTGCGCAGCCAGGCCAAGCGCGTCTCCTCCATGCTGTCGGCGCTGCTGCATTACTCGAGCGCCGGCTGCGGCGGGGCCTCCATCGAGAGCGTCGACGTGCGCGAGCTCATCGAGGAGATCGTGCGCTCGCTGCCGCGCGGCACGGTGGCGGTGACGCTGCAGGGCGACTGGCCGCGGCTCGAGACGCTCGCCGCGCCGCTCGGGCTCACGCTGCGCAACCTCATCGACAACACGATCAAGCATCACGACCGCCCGCAGGGACAGCTGGTGATCTCGTGCACGGACGCGGGTGAAGTGCTGGAGTTCGCGCTCGCCGACGACGGCCCCGGCATCGCGCCCGAGCATCACGCGAGCATGTTCCTGCCCTTCCGCACGCTGGGCAGCGGCGGCGAGGGCATGGGTCTCGCCATCGTGCAGAAGATGCTCGACGCCGTCGGCGGCACGATCGACCTGCAATCGGAGCCGGCGCGCAAGCGCGGGACGACATTCATCATCCGCTGGCCGAAGCAAATTGCTCTTTGATCGGCGACAGCGCAGTCTGTAGGCTTTCGCGCCATCTCCCAATTCTCTGCGCGAGCCATGCATATTCTCGTGATCGGTCCGCAGCCGGCGGCATTATATTTGTGCGGCCGGCGGGACATTTCGCTTTGAAAGGTTTGAATATCTATGCCTTCGGAATTTACAACCTGTGGCGGCACCCACCTTGCCCGCAAGAGCGAGCTCGTGCGCGAGCGGGCCAAGCTGCGCACCGTGCGCGACGTTCTCGTCGTCGATGACGAGTCGCTCGACGCGGAGCGGCTGACGGCGACGTTGCGCGTCGTTTTCGGGTACGATTTGCGCATTCGTCTGGCGTCGACGCTCGGCGACGCGGTCGATCGCGTCATCGAGAGCAAGCCCTCCCTCGTCTTCCTCGACGACATCCTCAAACCGTCCGCCAACGCACTTCAGGCCATTCCGCTCTTGCGCGGCGCGGGCTACGCCGGGCCCATCATCGTCGTGAGCGGCCAGGTCACGCACCAGCGGCGCTCGAGCCTGCTCGCGAACGGCGCCGCCGAGGTGATCCACAAGGACGATGTGGACAGCGTGCGCGTCGCCGAGGCGATCTCGCGGCTCGCGCTCAACGGCTGAGCGAAAGCTCCGACGGCGGAAGCTGCGAAAAGCGCTCGCGCTTTTTCCGCACGCGAGGCAACGTGTCCAATATCGCGGCATTCTTCCTCCCGCGGTGCGCTGTCGCAGCGCCTGCCATCATTCGGCTGCATGATCGTGGTGTTGGCGGTCTCTCAACTTGAGTGACGAGGGGGGACCGATGACTCGCTTGAAAGCTTTCGCCGTGCTCGCGCTTGTGTCCGCAGGCTCTATCGCAAAGGCGGAGGAGCTGAAGCTCCCGCCCGAGGTCACCCCGCAGCTGCGCGCAGCATGCGAGGGCGACGTGCGCCGGCTGTGCCTCGGCGCTTCGCCGACGTTCGCCAAGGTGAAGAGCTGCGTCGCTTCGAAGTTCTTCCAGCTCGGCAAGAAGTGCCAGATCGAGCTCGCCTCGGTGGGGTTCTCGCACTAGCGCGCAGTGTCATCCGCGCTGCGCCGAATTGGCGGACGATGGCAGTTTGCTGCGCGGTGGATCATCGGGACAAGCCCGAGGATGACACTTGGGGAAATGGCGCAGACCTAAACTTCGAGCGACGATCCCCTCACCCGGCTCGCATGCCCGCATGCGAGCCGACCTCTCCCTCTGGGAGAGGTCGGGCACAGCTTGTTGCACCCGTCATCCCGGCCTGCGCCGGGATGACGTTTCTAACCCGCAGGGTCAGGCGGCCTTCGCCTTCGCGGGCCGCGCCGTCTCCGCGAGGTAGGCCATCGCCGCCGCGACGCCCCCCTTCTCGTGCGGCACGCCCGAAAGCTCCAGCCCCATCTCCACGCCGCTCAGCGCCCCGCAGATGGTGAGCTCGTTGGTGTGGCCGAGGTGGCCGATGCGGAAGGCCTTGCCGGCGAGCTTGTTGAGCCCGGTGCCGAGCGACATGTCGAAGCTCTCCAGCACCACCTTGCGGAACGCATCCGCGTTGTGCCCCTCGGGCATGCCGACGGCCGTGACCGCCGGCGAGTAGGCCTTGGGATCGTGGCACCAGATATCGAGGTCCCACGCGCGCACCGCCCGCCGCGTGGCTTCGGCCAGGCGCTCGTGGCGCGCGAAGACGTTGTCGAGGCCCTCCTCGTGCAGGATCTCGATGGTCTCGGCGAGACCGAACAGAAGTCCGCCCGCCGGCGTGTAGGGGAAGGTGCCGTGGGCGTTCATGGCCAGCATGTCGTCCCACGACCAGTAGGAGCGCGGCAGCTTCGCCGTCTTGCTGGCCGCGATCGCCTTCTGGCTGATGGCCGTGAACGACAGCCCCGGCGGCAGCATGAGCCCCTTCTGCGAGCCCGCGATGGCGACGTCGACGCCCCACTCGTCGTGGCGGTAGTCCATCGCCGCGAGCGAGGAGACGGTGTCGACCATGAACAGCGCCGGGTGGCGCGCGGCGTCGATCGCCTTGCGGATCTGGTCGACCCAAGTGCGCGTGCCGGTCGAGGTCTCGTTGTGCACGACGCACACGGCCTTGATGTCGTGCGCCTTGTCCTTCTTGAGGCGGGCTTCGATCGCGTTGGGATCGGCGCCCGAGCGCCAGTCGGTCGGCAAGACCTCGGGCTTGAGGCCCAGCTTCTCGGCCATGTTCCGCCACAGCACCGCGAACTGGCCCGTCTCGACGAGGAGGATGCGGTCGCCGGGCGACAGCGTGTTGACGAGGCCAGACTCCCACGCCCCCGTGCCCGACGAGGGGTAGTTGAAGACCGGGCTCGTGGTCTTGAACAGCCCCTTCACGCTCGCGAGCAGCTTGGCCCCGAACTCCCCGAACTCCGGGCCGCGGTGATCCAGCATCTGCCGCGACATCGCGCTGAGCACGCGGTCGGGGACCGGCGTCGGCCCGGGAATCTGCAGGAAGTGGCGGCCGGTGTGGCGGCTCTGGTTGGTCGGCATTTGCTCCCCTTGAGCGATGCGCTGCGTATGGTGACCCCGACGGGTCGTCCTCCCGGCAAAAACCGAGCAGAGACGGCCTGGCAAGGCTTTCTTATGTCGGCAAGGCTTGAGCTATAGGTAGGAAAGCAAAAGCCCGTCAAGCCTCTCGCCAAGCGGGATTGAGCGCTTGCGCCTGCACCGCTAAGGGAAAGGCGCGGGCCTGCGGCCATTTCTCGCTTCGTCTTTGGTCGCAGCGGCCGACAGTCGATCGCAAAGTATGAGCCGGACCCAGCATGAGCCGCCGCAATCTCGCCGACCCCGCATCCTTGACCGCCACCGAAGCCGCCGCGGCGATCCGCGAGCGCCGCCTCACCTCCGAGGCGCTCACGCGCGCCAGCCTCGACCGCATCGTCGAGCGCGAGCCGGACGTGCAGGCCTGGGCCCACCTCGATCCCGATTATGCTCTGGCGCAGGCGAAGGCGGCCGACGCCGAGCTGCAATCGGGGCGCGGCGCGGGGCCGCTGCACGGCGTGCCGATCGGCGTGAAGGACATCTTCGACACGCATGATTTCCCCACCGAGAACGGCTCGCCCATCTTCGCCGGGCGCCGGCCCGCCAAGGACGCCGCCTGCATCGCGCGGCTGCGTGAAGCTGGCGCCGTCATCCTCGGCAAGACGGTGACGACGGAGCTGGCGCTGCTCAACCCTTCGCGCACCCGCAACCCGCACAGGAACGCGCACACGCCGGGCGGGTCCTCGGCGGGCTCGGCGGCAGCGGTCGCGGCCGGCATGGTCCCCGCGGCCGTCGGCAGTCAGACGGCGGGTTCGGTGATCCGGCCGGCGTCGTTCTGCGGCGTCTACGGCTTCAAGCCGACGCTGGGGCTCATCGCGCGCGCGGGCGTGCTGATGCAGTCGCACACGCTCGACACCGTGGGCGTGCTTGGCCGCTCGGTGGAGGACGTGGCGCTGCTCGCCGACTGCATGGCGGCCTTCGAGGCGGACGACCCCGTCAGCTACGGCGGCAGCCGCGCAAGCCTGCTCGAGACGGCGCGCCAGGCCCCGCCGGCGCCGCCGCTGTTCGCCTTCGTCAAGACGCCGGCGTGGGGCGACGCCGACCCGGTGCTGCACGAGGCCTTCGCCGGGCTCAACGCGGCGCTCGGAGATCGCGTCGTCGAGGTGCAGATCCCCTCGCTCGCCGACGTAATCGCCTGGCAGCGCCTGATCCAGCTCGCCGAGAACGCCCACTACTACGGGCCCTTGCTGCGCGACTTCCCCGAGCTGCTCTCACAGGGCCTCAAGGATCGGCTCGAGGCCGGCCTCAAGGTCGACGTGCAGGACTACATCCGCGCGCTCACGGCTACCGAAGCGGCCTATCGCGTGGTGGCGGGCGTGCTCGCCGACTACGGCGCGATCCTCACCCCCGCCGCGGCGGGCCCGGCGACGCACGGGCACGGCTCCACCGGCAACCCGGTGTTCAACGGGCTGTGGACCTACCTCGGGATGCCGGCCGTCACGCTGCCGCTGCTCGCAGCCGACGGGCTGCCGATCGGCGTTCAGCTCGTTGGTGCGCGCCGCGACGACGGGCGACTGTTGCGCAGCGCGCGCTGGCTCGTCGGCGAGCTGTCGCAAGCCGACTAGCGGGCCTCACTCTGCCGCAGGCCAGGCCGACCACGGGAACGGCTTCACCTCGCTCGCTCCGAGCAGGAAGCGGCCCGTGTCGGCAAGCCAGCGCGACAGCGAGCGCCCGAACTGCGCGAGCGCGGCATTGGGCTCGCCCGCGAACAGGAGCCACAGGAACTGCACGATCGCCGCGACCCACAACAGCCCCTGCGCGACGCCGAAGGCGAGCAGCAAGAGCAGCATGAACAGCCCGCGCAACCAAGTGGCGGGGTTGCTGATCGCAGACGTACGGGTGGGTGCGGTCGTGGTCCTGATGGGTTCGAATGCTGGTTCCATGGCAGAGCTCCTCCTCTCGCCCGGACGCCGCTCCCTCGAACGCCGCCCGGCCGCAAGCCCTCCGCGCCATGAGCCTAGCGCAGCCACGCTCCGACCGGAAGCCCGGATGCGGAGGCCCCGCGGCGCAAGGTTTTTGCCGCGTTAAGCGGCAACCCGGCGCTAATTCAGCTTGAAGGGCATGTCCTTGCCGGCGAAGAAGGCGTCGATGTTGTCGAGCGCCTCATACCCCATCTGGTTCCTCGCCTCGATCGCGGCGGAGCCCAGGTGCGGGAACAGGAACGTATTGGGCAGGTCGTAGTAGCCCTCGTTGATCTTCGGCTCGCCCGCGAACACGTCGAGGCCGGCGTACGACAGCCGCCCCGATTTCAGCGCCGCGATCATGTCGGCGTCGTTCACGAGGTCGCCGCGCGCCGTGTTCACGACCACGGCGCCGTGCGGCATCTTCTCGATCACCGCCTTGTTGAAGAAGCCGCGCGTCTCCGGCGTCGAGGGCGCGTTGATCGAGAAGAACTGCGAGATCTTCAAGAGGCTGTCGAGGCTGTCGTGGTAGGTGACGCCGAGCGCCTTCTCCTTCTCCATGGGCTGGCGGAAGATGTCGTAGTAGTGGATGTCCATGTCGAAGCCGCG